>ERZ795043.280-NODE-280-length-54641-cov-6654.536090_pt1 | contig 54641 bp, 48 predicted proteins | sample MGYA00375127_ERZ795043 | MGnify/ENA primary metagenome ERZ795043 (study PRJEB30172, sample SAMN05518447) | compost metagenome | isolation source: Feedstock adapted compost from Newby Island compost facility, Milpitas, CA | place: USA:Newby Island compost... | reverse complement strand
TGGGGACGAACCGATGAGGCTTTCGGTGAAGACCCTTATCTGGCCTCCATCATGTCCGGAGCTTATGTGAATGGCATGCAGGGACAAACCATGCAGGGCACTTCCCAAACCGGCTACCTGAAAGTGGCGGCTACCGCCAAGCATTATGCTTTGAATAACCTGGAAAACAACCGTACAGGCATCTCATCGAATGCCGATGATCAAACCATTCGTGATTATTATCTGGCCACCTTCCGCTACCTCATCGAAAAAGCCCACGTGGCCGGCATCATGACGGCTTACAATGCCATCAATGGTACGCCGGCCGTAGCCAACACCTATACTATCAACGTGCTGGCGAAACGTACCTACGGATTTCAAGGATATACCACATCCGACTGCGGCGCCGTGGGCACCACTTATCATACCTACCCCTGGGGCCATTTCTGGGCTCCTCCGGGCTGGCGCATCCGCGAAATCTATCAGCCAGATGGTCAATCGAAAATCGTGTGGATCAACACCCGGACCCACGATACCCTCTCCGGAGCTGCAGGTGGACAGGCTTTTGCGTTGCGAGCCGGCACCTGCCTGAACTGCACGGGAGCGGAATATACCACGCCCAATATAGAAGAAGCGATTCGCGCAGGCATATTAAGCAAGGGAGTCATCGATAGGGCTTTGACAGATATTTTCACCATTCGCATGCGCACCGGCGAATTCGACCCGCCCGACCGGGTGCCCTATACCCGCATCACCAAAGATGTAATCGAAAGCCCTGCCCATCAACAATTGGCAGAAGAAGTAGCCGAAAATACCTGGGTTTTGCTGAAAAACGACACCCTGTCGCAGCAACATACGCTTTTGCCCGTGCATCCGGAACAACTGCATCGGGTGGTCATTGTAGGAGATCTGGCCAATAAGGTGATTCTGGGCGGCTATTCCGGAAATCCACGTCATCAGGTGAGCCCTGTGCAGGGCATCACGGAAGTGTTTAAACAAAAAAATCCGAACATCGAGGTGATCTTCGACAGCACAGCCACCTCTACTACTTCCCAGCAGCCCGCCTGGCTGAATGATCAAACGAAATCGGATATCCAGCAGGCCGACCTGGTGATTGTGTATATCGGCACCGATGAAGCCGTGTCGCGCGAAGGTTTTGATCGGGCTAATCTCATGATCCCCGGCAATCAAAGCGATTTAATTTACCAGGTCGCCCATCTCGGCAATCCGCACATGATTCTGGTTATGCAGGCTACCGGTCCGATGGATATCAGTCTGGTGCAACGCTATTTCCCATCCATCATTTTCAGTGCTTACAACGGCGAGTTTCAGGGCAGGGCACTGGCCCGTGTGTTGAGTGGAGATCATAATCCCAGTGGACATTTAAACTTCACCTGGTATGTCAACGATTTTCAATTACCCGATAAATCGAATTATTACCTGACTCCGCATAACACCGATGGATTGGGACGCACCTACATGTATTTCACGCGAAAACCCCAGTATCCTTTCGGTTACGGATTAAGCTATACCCGATTTGCCTATACGCATTTTTCTGTGTCGCCTTCTTCCTTGACACCCGATGATAGCATCACCATAACGTTTGATGTTACAAACGTGGGGTCTTTACCCGGGTCAACCGTTGCCCAATTGTATGTCAAACCACCTAAAGTATCCGGTCGGGAGATGCCCATAAAACAGCTGAAAGGTTTTCAAAAAACGCGTGTCCTGCAACCGGGTGAATCCGAGCATATCACCCTTCATGTGCAGGGCAAGCAGTTGTCGTTCTGGGATGAAAAACAACTGAGAGAAGTGGTTTATCCGGGCGATTATCAAATACAGCTTGGAGAAAATGCACAGGACATTGTAGATTCGGCCGCAGTACATATTTCCGGTGATTTCACCCGCAGGGTTGCACATGTAACCCTGCAGCCAGAAGCGTTGATTTATCACGTAGGCGATCGCATCAACCTGAAAGCGAAAAACAAATGGCTGGCCGACGATACCGATCCCAACCGGGAGCAACCGCATCCGGAAGCCGATCATATCTTAGAGGCCGCCTACAATGATGGTACGTTTGCAGATCTTTCAAAAGCAGATTTTCGTTTTTCCAGCAGCAATCCTTCTGTAGCCACGGTCGATCGCAACGGAGTGGTGAAGTTTACGGGCAGGGGAGTGGTTACCATTACAGCTACTCTGGATGGTGTTTCGGGCTCGACGGTGTTTGTCGTAAAATAAATCATCGACTACACGTCAGCAAGTGGAGTTCGCAGGAAAAACCTGCGCAACTGTTCAGGAGTAATGGCTTAAGCTGCGAGTCTTCGCAGCTTTTTTATGGGGTAAATGTTCGTACGATGAAAACATATATGTTGATCATTTGCTTATGGCTCAGTGCACCGGCATGGGCTCAATCGGGCTGGCATCCGGCAGGACATCATTTGATGACCGATTTTGCACAACAGGTTAACCCGCAACATCCCTGGCCGGAGTATCCACGACCACAAATGGAAAGAAAAGCATGGATGAACCTGAACGGCTTGTGGAATTATGCCCTGACAGATGTGCTGGACGATCAAATTCCCCGACACTGGGATGGACAGATCCTGGTGCCTTTCGCTATCGAATCAGCCCTGTCGGGTGTGGGCAAAGCCGTCGGCCAGCATCAGCTGTTATGGTATGAGAAAAAATTTGTGGTTCCTGCAGCATGGAAGAATAAACATATCCTGTTGCATTTTGATGCGGTGGACTGGCAGACTAAAGTATTTTTAAACGGCCACGCAATTGGCGCTCATCAAGGAGGATATGATGCATTTGATTTTGATATCACGCCATATCTGGTTCCCGACACCAATGAATTGATTGTGCAGGTATGGGACCCCAGTGATGCGGGCTATCAGCCCAGAGGTAAGCAGGTGAATCATCCGGAAGGCATCTGGTATACGGCCGTCACCGGTATCTGGCAGACCGTATGGTTGGAACCCGTTGCAGCTGCCCATATCGTTTCGTTGAAATATTATCCGGATATCGATCGGCAAATTTGTGATGTAGAAACCATCGTGTCCGATACCGCCGCCACCAATCGTATCCGCATCATTGTATCGGATCATGGAAAAATAGTCGCCCGGGCGGAATCTGCACCGGGAGAGAATATTCGATTGCATATTCCATCTCCGCATCTATGGTCGCCCGACGACCCGTTTCTGTATGATGTTACGGTACAGCTGTTACAGGGAGGAAAGGTTGTGGATGAAGTGCAGAGTTACCTGGGTATGCGCAATATCGCGGTGACGCGTGATGCAACGGGTAATTATCGTATCGTGTTGAATCACCATTTTCTCTTTCAATTAGGCTTTCTGGATCAGGGCTGGTGGCCCGATGGATTATACACACCGCCCACCGATTCGGCGATCCGGTTCGACTTACAACAGGTGAAACAGTTTGGTTATAATCTGCTGCGCAAGCATGTGAAGGTGGAGCCTCAACGCTGGTATTACTGGTGCGATCGCATGGGCATACTCGTGTGGCAGGATATGCCCAGCGGCGATCTGCAAGAACAGCGGCGCAACGACAATGGTGAAATCATCCGCACGGCTCAGTCGGCACTGGACTTCAGAGAGGAGCTGAAAGCCATGATCGACCAGCATTTCAATCATCCCAGCATCATCATGTGGGTGCCCTTTAATGAAGGCTGGGGACAATTCCAGACCCTGGCCATCGATAACTGGGTCAAGAAATACGATCCCACCCGACTGGTGGATGGAGCCAGCGGCTGGTTTGATTTCGTCGGCGCCGGCGATGTGGAAGATATGCATAAATATCCCGGCCCGGGCATTCCGGAAGATAAGCACGATCATCGTGCCCGTGTGCTGGGGGAATATGGCGGATTAGGATTGCCCATCGAAGGACATACCTGGCAGCCCAGGCAAAACTGGGGATATGTAACCTACAAAGATACCGCCGAGCTGCGCCAGGCCTACCTTCACCTCGTGAATCAATTGCCCGAATTGATTCGCCAGGGCTTATCGGCAGCCGTATATACCCAGCTCACCGATGTGGAAGTGGAAGTAAATGGGTTTATGACTTACGACAGAAAAGTGATGAAGCTGATGAGTCCGGAGACGGTGGAAGCCAATCGTCGTGTGCTGCAGACCACCATCCAGGAATAAGCCAGACGAGGGATTTTATATTCGATTATCCAGTATAAATTTTACCTTTGCGCCGGAGCTTTTTGCAGGAAAGTAGCTATTGAAGCAAAATAAATAAATGTGATCCCGGCTATGCCGGGACACTTGATTCGGGAAGTAGCGCAGTCCGGTAGCGCACCACGTTCGGGACGTGGGGGTCGCTGGTTCGAATCCAGTCTTCCCGACATAGCCGGAATCAGCCGGCTTTTTTATTTTTCATACCGGGCAGCCTTGACATCCTTTTCACTCATGATGTTTTGCCGAAAGAGGCTAGGGCGCTTGCTGCATCGCGATCCACAAACCAGTGCAGTTCGTTATTGGTAAGGCGGATGATTTGTGCGGGATAATCATCGGGGCGATAGGGGCCTTCGAGCACCGTTTTCAACATATCGGCCTTATCCTTTCCGGAAACCAGAAAGGTAGCGCAAGAGGCGCGGTTGACCAACGAAGGCGTGAGGGTAATGCGATACATGGAGAGTTCATCCACAAATACGGCTTTTACCCATTTTTCCGTTTCATGAATCACATCGGTATGCGGAAATAACGAGAGCGTATGTCCGTTGCTGCCCATGCCCAGCATCACCAGATCGAAGCTGGATCCCCGATCGGAGAAATAATGGCGCAATAGTTTTTCATAGGTCTGTGCCGCTTCTTCTGGCTTGAGATCGGTAGGGATATAATGCACCTGACTGGAAACCACCGGCACATGCTGCAACAGCAGGTCGTAAGCCATTTTGCCATTGTTACGCGGATCGCTGAACGGCACACATCGCTCATCCCCCCAGAAAATATGCAGTTTATCCCATGGAATTTGATCGCTGAATGGAGGTTTAGCCAGTAAACCAAATAAATATTGCGGTGTACTTCCTCCGGAAAGCACCCAGGTATAGCGATCCCTGACCGAAAGGGTGTAATGCATGTGTTCCACCAGCCAGTATGCATATTTGCGGCTCAAATCATGTATATCGTCGGCAATATGAATCTGCATACGGGTGGTTTTATGACTCGTGATCGTTGTCTAAATCATGAAGGGGAGGCAGGGTGATCCAGTTGTGGCCGTCGCGGGCGATTAAAGCTTCGGCATCTTCAGGTCCCCAGGTACCCGGAGAATAGTTGGGGAAATCGACCGGCGGGCGGGTTTGCCAGGCCTCCAGGATGGGCATGATCACCCGCCAGGCCGCTTCTACCTGATCGGCCCGCATAAACAGGGTGGCATCGCCTTCCATGATATCCAGCAAAAGGGTTTCATAAGCCTCCGGCGAATGATCTTCGTAGGCTTCTTCGTAATTGAAAATCATGTCCACCGGGCTGAGGGTCATTTTCTGCCCGGGACGCTTAGCCTGAAAGCGAATGCGGATATCCATATTCGGCTGGATGCTGATGGTGAGTCGGTTTGGTCGCCAGGTCTCTGCTGCTTCGGGTGGAAATGCATAATGCGGCGCCGGACGGAATTGTAACACGATGATGGTGGTTTTTTCCCGCAAATATTTGCCGGTACGCACATAAAACGGAACGCCCTGCCAGCGCCAGTTATCTACATAAAACTTCACAGCAGCGAAGGTCTCCACATTGGATTCCGGATCCACGCCTTTTTCCTGACGATAGCCTACCACCTTTTTTCCTTTTATCCATCCAGGACCATATTGTCCACGCACGGCATAATCCTGCACTTCTTCCTTACGGATCCTGCGAATGGCATTCAACACATCCACTTTTTTGTTACGGATTTCGTTGGCATCAAACGATACCGGCGCTTCCATCGCAATCATGCACAACAACTGTAAAATATGGTTCTGTACCATATCGCGCAACGCACCGGCTTTTTCATAATAACTATTTCGTCCTTCCAGTCCCACACTTTCGGCCGCCGTGATCTGTACATGATCAATATAGTTCCGGTTCCAGATGGGTTCAAACAGGGCATTGGCAAAACGAAAAGCCAGGATATTTTGCACGGTTTCTTTACCTAAATAATGATCAATCCGGTAAATCTGGCTTTCATCGAACATGCTTTGCAACAGTTGATTCAACTCATGCGCACTTTCCAGATCATGCCCGAAAGGTTTTTCCACCACGATGCGACAGCATTTTTGATCGGCACAGATATTTAACCCACCTAAATGCCGGGCGATATCTGGAACTAATTGTGGGGCTACAGCCAGATAAAAAATCACATTGGGATGTGCGCCAAATGCTTTCTCTTTTTCCTTTACAATCCTGGATATTTTCGCATAAGCCTTATTATCTTCTACATCCATCTGCAGATATTCAATATGCTCGCTGAACTCGCTCCAGTGATTGGCTTTATCGCTACGCTTGCGAGAAAATTTGTGAATACCTTCCAACAAATGCGATCGGTATTTTTCGATGGTAAAATCGGTACGTCCGATACCCACGATATGGAATTGCTCGGGCATCCAGTCGTCTAAAAATAGATTATATAATGCAGGGATCAACTTTCGATAGGTGAGGTCGCCACTTCCTCCCAGGATAAAGAAGATGGCCGGATCGGGTTTTTTATGCACGCTCATGTTAAAGTTTTTAGTTTATTCCCATTCCGTATGAAAAACACCCTCGCGGTCGATGCGTTTGTAGGTATGTGCGCCGAAAAAGTCGCGCTGTGCCTGAATCAAATTGGCCGGCAGTCGTTCACTCCGGAATGCATCAAAATAACTCATCGCGCTCAGCAGTCCCGGCAGGGCATATCCGCCGAGCAGAGCTATAGAAAGAATCTGTCGGGCATGATATTCCAGCTTCATGAGCAGGTCGGCGATTTGCTGATTCAGCAACAGGTTGGGCAGATCGGGTTGTTGTTGATAGATCTGATAAAACTCATCCAGCAAAGCCGAACGGATGATGCAACCGCCACGCCAGATGCGCACCACCTCCTGAAGCGGGATATCCATTTCGAGCTCATGCGAAGCCTGATGAATCATGGCCAGGCCCTGTGCATAACACACGATGGTGCCGAAATATAGGGCGTCGTGCAGGTGTTCGGCAACGAGCGAACTGTCTGATAAACGTCTGCGTTCGGGGTGATACAATACTGCAGCTTGCTTACGCTGCTCCGCAAAGCCCGACAGGTCGCGCATGGCTACAGCCGTATCGATCACATTCACCGGTATATGCATGTCCATCGCTTCCTGTGAGGTCCATTTACCCGTGCCTTTGGCTTCGGCATGATCGTCGATCAGGTCAACCAGGTATTGATCGGTGAAATCGTCCTTGCGTTGAAAGATGCGGGCCGTGATCTCCAGCAAAAACGATTGCATGGGACCTTTGTTCCACTGATCGTAAATATCGTGAAGCGCTTCCGGCTTGAGCTTCAGCGCATCGCGAAAAATCCAGTACGTTTCGCTGATCAGCTGCATGATGGCATATTCGATACCATTGTGCACCATCTTCACGAAATGGCCGGAAGCGCCTTTACCCAGATAAGCCACACAGGGTGAATCGCCCACCTTAGCCGCCACCGCTTCGAGCATGGGTTGCAACGCTGCATAAGCCTGCGGGTCGCCGCCCGGCATGATGCTGGGCCCATAGCGCGCCCCTTTTTCTCCACCCGAAATGCCGATACCCACAAAATGAATCTGTCGATCGGCACATTGCTGCATGCGACGCAGCGTGTCTTTGTAATACGAGTTTCCTCCATCTATCAGGATATCTCCGGGTGAAAGCAGCGGCAAGAGTTCGTTGATCACCGCATCTACGGGCTTACCTGCAGGAACCAGCATCATGATTTTTCGTGGTGTTTCCAGCAAGTTTATCATCTCCTGTATATCCGCTACGCCCTTCACACGACCACCAGCAGGTGTGGAATGGGTATCGTTTAATAATTGCACCTTCGATACATCCTTATCAAAACCTAATACGTGATAACCATGATCGGCGAGATTGAGCAATAAATTTCTTCCCATAGTACCCAGGCCAATCATGGCTAATTGATAACGTTGATCATCCATAAGAGAAAGACTTTAATATAGATTGGAAGGTAAAGGTAACAATTTTATCAGGAAGACAAGCAATTGTCACACCCGATGATATGGGTTATCGATGCGGCAAAAAAATTTCAGCAATCATACAGCGTACGCTGCCTCCACCCGTTTGTTCAATGACGGGTATCACGGGTAATATCAACTGGCCTTGTTTTTCAAGTTGTTTTCGCTGCGTGGAAGATAGTGATGCATAAGCTGTGTGGCTCATCACAATTACCGGTTCATTATGCTGATTAAGCAAGTACAAAACATTCCCCGCATATTGATGCATCTGAGAAAAGCTGATTTGAAGTATATGTTCATGATGGGCTTGCAAAGATTTCATGACCTGTTGTCTTTCCCTTTCATCCCAAATTGCGTCTGCACAAATTACAGCCATATTTTTTCCAATAGCCATCATCACATTGGTGTGATAGATAGGTTTATGGCGTTCGTCAGCTGCATGAAAGCAAATAGATTTGTATTGAAACATACTGGCCATTTCTTGCACAAGCGCTTCGTGTGTTCTATCCGATAAGCAAGCATAAATGATTCGATGAGCACGATCGAGCACCATGCTTCCCGTGCCTTCTAAAAATTGGCCCGTAGCTTCGTAGTGTGATAAATCGATAACCTTATTGACCTGATAACCTTTTTTTTGCAGTAAAGGAACAATGTCGTTTCGTTTCTCCAATCGCCTGTTGGGTGCCATCATGGGGTAAATAACCACTTCTCCATTTTCATGAAAACTGATCCAGTTGTTGGGAAATACGGCATCGGGCTTACAGGGTTCAGGTGTGTCGTGCACAACTTCCACGGTAATACCCGCTCCTTGCAAAAGATTCACCATCTGATCAAATTCCTGAACGGCTTGTTTTTGCAGTTCAGCATGAGGCATGACTGGCATTTTCTGAAACACATTGCTGGCCGAAGTTTGTGGATTATATCCAAAGCAAGCCGGTCTAATCATCAGGATACGTGAGGTAAAAGCAGCCATCATCAACAAACTTATTTATCGATTCAAAGGGATGCGCGCAATAAAGGCATACTCATGCAATGAGGTCCGCCCCGGGCGCGCGATAATTCAGCAGAAGGTATTAAAATCAACGTGTTTTCTACCTGATCGGGTTGCAGGGCTTGTTTTTCAAATGCTTCGATAAGTTGATCGGCACATACCACATCAAAGCCTGCCTGCTGAAATGCCTCGGCAGTCCTGGTGTTGCGATCATAGCCCAGCACCACACCTTCTTTCAGGGCAAGTACATTGCAGGAATCCGTCCACTGCTCTCGATCACCATAAGGAAATTCGTTATTACCCGAATAAATAAATCGGGTAGGCGTGGTACAGCGCAAATCATTCTGACTGATATCATCCAGCAAATCTTCCAGATAATCAAAATGAATGGGTCGATCTTCCCGGCCGCGCGTAAATTGTAAGATGGTCAGTTGATCGCTGACCCGGGTGTCCAGCAGGCTTTCCAGAATTTCTTTTTTTTCCTGTTCTTCACCTTCTTTAGAGAGTGAGCCCAATAATACCCAGGTATCTTTCCTCACCTGTGTAAATATGGTATCAATATGCATAAATTGTCGCTTCGGCGGAATCTTAATCACCGTAGCTTTTGAAACTAAATTTTTCTCGAATAACAATCGGGTAAGCTGGTTGGCAGCATACATGGTTGTGCGTTCACTACATCCAATCAGCACATGATCGGGACTCACCATCATCACATCACCACCCTCGAGGGTAACGGCCTTATGATCTTTTTCATCATCAGGAAGCAAAAAATGATATTCGCTGTTGGGTAATTCAATAATCTTATCGCGATATTGTTCAAAAAAAGGATGATAATAAAACAGGTATTTGGCAATCAATGCTTCCCTGACACGAGGTAGTTTAGCTGGTTTATTTAAAATGATATGATCTTTAATCACTACACCCAGATCACGGGTAAAAATTAAATTAGGCAAAGGAGCAAATATCATTTGATGGGTGGGAAGCGTGCCGGTCAACAGCGTCCTGGAAAGCTCTGCAGCACTGAGCCTTAGCAATTTTTGTTCGGTATGATATGTACATCCTTCAATTGCACACACCGAAGCAATAAGGGGATTTTTCACTTCCTCATCTTCCAGCAAATCCATAAGCAAAGCTTCAAATTCAACCACCTTATCAGAACGATGAAATTCAGGATGGGAGGGCTTGTAAAAATTGCGCTGGTGAGCGGGATCATCGATTTCTTTGATACGACCTTTTATTTTTTTGGTATCGAGAAAATACAATAACAATTTCACAAAATAATCGTATTCATGCCTGCGCATGTGATCGAGATGTACAATATCTTCAAACAGCCAGTCCTGTGCTTTAGAAGGCACTACCTTGCCCAGCCCGCTATCCGGACTGTGAATCAACAATCGTTTTAAAGAAGCAATTTCATTATTCACATACACCTTCTTTTCACGCATATCCAATATTGTTTAGGCAAATATAACAGAACTTCCTTCAAGATGCTGATGGGGAAACTGAACAAAATCATGGCTTATGTGTTTTCTTGAAAGTTTTTGCAATAAAGCTTTCTGTTTATTGAACATTTGTTTTTCATTAAACGGATGAATATGGAAAGATTCTAAATTTCACTGCAGTTGCTTTGCTGGCAATGATTTCTCCCTAAGTTTGCTTTTAAAAACGGAATATGGATTTCGTCCTATCAGAAGAACACCTGATGATTCAGAAGGCGGCCAGGGACTTTGCAGAGCAGGAGTTGCTGCCGGGCGTTATCGACCGTGATGAACATCAACATTTTCCTGAAGAACTTATCCGGAAGATGGCCGACCTGGGCTTTATGGGTATGATGGTGAAGCCCGAATATGGCGGGGCCGGGCTCGATACCTTATCGTATGTGCTGGCTGTGGAAGAGATTTCGAAGATAGACGCGTCCGCGGCGGTGTGCATGAGTGTGAATAATTCGCTGGTATGCTGGGGGCTACAGGAATTCGGCACGGAAGAACAAAAACAGCATTACCTGACCAGGCTGGCGCGGGGCGAATGGATAGGGGCTTTCCTGCTGAGTGAGCCCGAAGCGGGTTCGGATGCATCGGCACAACACACCACGGCAGAGGATCGAGGCGACTATTATGTGCTCAACGGCGTGAAAAACTGGATTACCAATGCCGGCCTAGCCAGCGTATTGCTGGTCATGGCCCAGACGCATCCCGACAGGGGCAGCCATGGTATCAACGCCTTTATCGTGGAAAGCCAGTGGCCGGGTGTCATCCTGGGCGCAAAAGAAAATAAAATGGGCATACGGGGCAGCGATACCCGATCCGTAACGTTTCAGGATGTAAAAGTGCCGAAACAAAATCGGATCGGCGAGGATGGCTTCGGATTCAAATTTGCCATGAAAACACTCGAGGGTGGACGCATCGGCATTGCCGCACAGGCCCTGGGAATAGCCGCAGGGGCTTATGAGCGGGCATTGCGCTATGCAAAAGAAAGAAAGGCGTTCGGCGTGCCCATTGCCCAACATCAGGCTATCCAGTTTAAATTGGCCGATATGGCCACACAAATCGAAGCGGCGCGCCTGCTGGTATGGAAAGCTGCCTGGGAAAAGGATCAAAACCGCCCCTATGGCTTCTATAGTTCAATGGCTAAATTATTCGCCTCGGAAGTAGCCATGTGGGTAACCACAGAGGCCGTGCAAATCCATGGTGGTTACGGATATGTGAAAGAATATCATGTAGAACGCATGATGCGCGATGCCAAAATCACCCAGATTTACGAAGGTACTTCCGAGATTCAGCGACTCATCATCAGCCGACATATCCTGCAACAGGATTAACAAGCTTTATCTTTGTGGCATGTCGCCCGTAAACATAGCCACTTACCAAAAACTTATTAACGAACTGCTTCCTCTCAACGTGAAGCTGGTGGCCGTTTCTAAAACATTTCCACCCGACGATATCCTGCAACTCTACCATCAGGGTCAGCGCGATTTTGGCGAAAATTATGTACAGGAATTGCTTGTCAAGCAAAAACAATTGCCCCGGGATATTCGATGGCATTTTATCGGACATCTGCAAACCAATAAAGTAAAACAGATCGCACCTTTTATTTTCTGTATCCAATCGGTCGATAGCCTCAAATTATTACAGGAAATCGATCGCCAGGCTAAGAAATACCAGCGACGCATCCCGGTGATGCTGCAAATGCACATTGCACAGGAAAAAACCAAATTCGGATTAGATGAATCTGCCCTGGATGAATTGCTGAAACGACGACAGGCTTACCCGGCCGCGCCAATCATCGGGTTAATGGGCATGGCGACCCTTACCGATGATGACCGGCAAATCCGTAGCGAATTTCGTTACCTGAAACAACTGTTCGATCGGGTGAAAACCACCTATTTCGCAGATGATCCGGAATTCTGCGAGCTGTCCATGGGCATGAGCGGTGATTATAGGCTGGCTATAGAAGAGGGGAGTACCCTGGTACGCATTGGCAGCCTGATCTTCGGAGCAAGAAGCATAAATTAATTTTTCGAATTTTGTTACAACAAATAAAAATTTGTTTTATCTTTGCTACCACATATCAGGAAAATATGACCAGAATTGAAGAAGCCATCAAACAGAGTAAATTTCAGGATGTTTATCAGAAAGCGCTGATAAACCTCATCTATACAGCCAATTGCCTGCGCGATGAACAGGTGAAAATATTGAAGCCCTTTGATTTATTGCCGCAGCATTTCAATATCATGCGCATTCTTAAAGGACGGCATCCCAGGCCCGTTTGTCCGGGCGAAATCAAGGAAGTGATGCTGGATAAAGCCAATGATCTCACCCGACTGCTCGATAAGCTGGAACGAAAAGGGCTGATCCAGCGGAATCTTTGCCCTACCAACCGCCGTAAAATGGATATCACACTTACCCAGGCAGGACTGGAATTGCTGGAAAAAATGAATCGGATCATGGATCAAACCCATGATGCACTGAAAAAACGGCTTTCCGACCGTGAGGCAGCTTCGTTGAGTCATTTACTGGATAAAATGCGTGGATAAAGAAATTTTTTTATTCAAATATTCGTTATAACAAAATTTGTAACTCTAAATTTAACAATTATGGAACAGCAACAAGTACAGAAATGGGTGGTCGATCCGGCCCACAGCGAAGTAAGTTTTCGGATCAGGCACCTGATGGTGAGCAACGTTACCGGTTATTTCCGCAAATTCCACGTGGAGGCTAACACGGCCCACGATAATTTTGAGGATGCGCGGATAACCTTTACCGCTCAGGTCAACTCGATTGATACCGGCAATGCCGATCGCGACGCACACCTGAAAGGGCCCGACTTCTTCGATGCAGCACAATTTCCGGAGATTCGATTTGTTTCCACATCCCTGCGGCCGTTAAATGAAACAGGAGATTATGAACTGGAAGGACAGCTCACCATAAAAGGAATCACGCGTCCGGTGAAGTTGCAGGTGCATTTTGTAGGTAGGGTGAAGGATCCATGGGGTAATCTCAAGGCAGGTTTTAGTGTGGAAGGGAAAATCAATCGGAAAGAATGGGGACTGAACTGGAACGCCGCACTGGAGACAGGTGGAGTGGTCGTTAGCGATGAAGTCCGCGTAGCCGCCGAATTGCAGATGCTGCAGCAGGTTGCCACGGAAGCCGTTTCCTGAAAAACAAAAAATTGCATCTCTTCGCCCGCCGTCGATGGCGGGCTTTTTGTTTGGGGCAGATATAATTTCAGTAAATCATAGTATCTTGCCAGGTAAAGACAACCGAAAGCAATAATCTTTTGTTAATTTCCATAGCATTATCCGATACGAAGTGTATTGGGCTAATTTTGTTGAAGTTGAATGAGTAAACAAATGAAAATACGAATTCTCATTGCAGGCGTTATCCTGCTGGGTGGTGCCACCGTGGTACTGGCATTTAATGCTTTTCACAAAAAAACCAATCCACCCGACCGCGAAAAGCTTATCGTAAGCATGGTAGGATTGATTCTGAAACGTGCTCATTATCATCCTAAACCTATCGATGATGCTTTTTCGAAGGAGGTGTTTTACAAATACCTGAATCAACTCGATCCACAAAAAAATATTTTTTTACAGACGGATATCGACGAATTGAAAACATTTGAATACCGCATTGATGATGAAATCAACACCAATGAGCCGCTCGATTTTTTCAAAATGGCCAATGCCATCTTCGACAAGCGTGTGGCTGAAGTAGCGCAGTATTATCCGGAAATACTTGCTCATCCTTTTAATTTCCATGAACAGGATTCCATTGTGCTCGACAGCGAACATCAGCAATATCCCGCAACTGAAAAGGATAGGCGAGAAGCCTGGTATAAATTTTTGAAGTATAAAACGCTCGACCGGCTGGTGGAGTTACAGTCTATCGAAGAAAAAAACAAAAAAGATTCTGCCGATTATGTACCCAGGCCCGATAGCGTACTGGAAGCCCAGGCCAGAGCCGATGTGAAAAAGAATATGGATTTATTTTTTGAAAGAATTAAAAAAACATATACCGAAAATGAACGCTTTTCCTGGTTTGTGAATGCGATTACCACTACCATGGACCCGCATACCGAATATATGCCTCCAGAGGATCAACGATATTTTAACGAGCAAATGTCAGGCACTTTTTATGGAATTGGCGCCGTATTGCAACAGGAAGATGGAAAAATCAAAATCGCCAGTATCGTTACTGGAGGCCCTGCATGGAAACAGGGTGAATTGAAAGTGGGCGATATCATTTTAAAAGTGGCTGAAGGTGATAGTACAGCCGTTGATTTAACCGGATATTCAGTTGAAGATGCCGTGAAACTGATTCGAGGGGATAAGAATACTACCGTAAAACTCACCGTCAAACAAACCGATGGTACCATTAAAACCATAGCCATCCAGCGTGGTGAAGTGCGTATCGATGCTACTTTTGCAAAATCTTATCTCATCGACTGGGACGGCCATCGCTGGGGCATCATCAACTTACCCGAATTTTATGCTCCATTCAACAACGGCATGGGAGGAGAAAGCTGGAAGGATATGCAAAAAGAAGTGAATAAACTGAAAGCTGCTCATGTCGATGGAATCATCATTGATTTACGATTCAACGGTGGGGGCTCACTTTCCGATGCCATTAATATTGCCGGATTGTTCGTTCCGGCCGGCCCGGTGGTACAGGTGCGCTCGGGCGATGGGAATATTCAGGTGTTGAAAAGCCATAACAATCAGGTGGATTATTCCGGTCCGTTATCAGTTATGGTAAACGAATACAGCGCATCGGCATCCGAAATCTTTGCTGCTGCCATGCAGGATTACAAACGGGCAGTCATTGTGGGCAGCCCCTCTACTTATGGCAAAGGCACCGTGCAACGGATGATCGATTTAGATGATTTTTATGCAGGAAATGCATCAGACCTCGGTGGTCATCTCGGTTCATTGAAAATCACCATTCAAAAGTTCTATCGAATCAACGGAGGTTCCACCCAATTGAAAGGCGTAAGTTCAGATATTGAGTTGCCCGATAATTATTTCGGTGTGGGTGAACGTACCGATTCCGACGCCATGAAATGGGATCAGATTGCTCCGGCAAATTATACCACCTGGTCACAGCCGCCAGATATTGCGTTTCTGAAGGCATTGAGTGAAAAACGCCTCGATACCAGTCGTATTTTCCATCTCATCAATCAAAACATTGCCTATCTCAAACAAATGGATGAAGTAAAAACCTATCCTTTGAATATCGATGCCTATAAAGCCTGGCAAAAACAAAATCAACAGGCATTGAAACGCATGGATGAAGTGAATAAAATGACACCGGCTATCGATATTCATTATCTGCCCGTGGATGAATCTTATATCAATGCAGATAGTACCCGAAAAATGATATATCGTGATTTAATGCGTTCTTACACCCATGATCCTTATCTGTTAGAAACTTTGCATGTCATGAACGATATGTTGCATGAACCTGCCTTAAAGCAGGCTCCAAGGCTCACGAAAAGCAATTAATTCATGCAAAAAGTAGTATATGCTGCAAAGGGAATATGGCTTAAACGGTGCATCGCATACGGGTAAATCCATAACGCTACTGGCTATTGAATCGTCGTGCGATGAAACGAGTGCTGCCGTCATCCGCGATGGCAGGGTGCTTTCTAATCTCATTGCCAATCAGAAAGTGCATGAGCAATATGGCGGCGTGGTGCCCGAACTGGCTTCCCGTGCCCACATGCAAAACATTGTGCCGGTGGTGGATCAGGCGCTACAACAGGCTGGTGTGCAGAAAAGCGATTTGCAGGCTATTGCTTTCACGCAGAGTCCGGGATTAATCGGCTCGCTGCTGGTGGGCGCATCGTTTGCCAAAGCACTCGCTGTTGCGCTAAACATTCCGCTGATTGCTGTGCACCACATGAAAGCGCATGTGCTGGCCAATTGCATTAATGAACCTCGTCCATCATTTCCCTTTCTTTGTTTAACAGTTTCGGGTGGCCATACACAAATTGTATTGTGCAAAGATTATCTGGACATGGAAATCATCGGACAAACCATCGATGATGCTGCCGGCGAAGCGTTCGATAAAACTGCCAAACTGCTCGGCCTGCCTTATCCGGGCGGCCCGCTCATCGACCGCTACGCCCAGCAGGGCAATCCCTCACGCTTTCGCTTTCCACGCCCTCATATTCCGGGATATGATTACAGCTTCAGCGGACTGAAAACCGCCATCCTGTATTTCTTGAAGGAACAAACCGCGAAAGATCCTTCCTTTATTGAACATCACCTTGCCGATATTTGCGCTTCCGTGCAACAAACCATCATCGATATCCTCATGCAAAAACTCATCCAGGCCGCTGAAGATACCGGCATCCGCGAAGTATGTATTGCCGGCGGGGTGAGTGCTAATAAAGGCCTGCGTAAAGCCCTGCAGGAAGAAGCCAATAAGCGCGGCTGGCATGCCTATGTTCCCGAGTTTCAATATTGTACCGATAATGCCGGCATGATTGGATATATGGCCTATCATCAATATCTGGCCTGGCAGTTCGCCGATTTACATGTTGTGCCCAGCGCAAGGGGCGACTGGAAAATGGCGGAAGCTTGATTTCATTGAAAGAATTTCCATAGCTTTGCGCCCGCAAGCTCATCAGTTCTTTTCATAGAGCCCTGGTGGCGGAATTGGTAGACGCGCTGGACTCAAAATCCAGTGGTAGCAATACCGTATCGGTTCGAGTCCGATCCGGGGCACCATCATCTCCTGAAGTTTGCATACAGTTCCCATTAAGCACATAATCAGTGCCCGAAAGAATGTATTGGCGTAACAAAAACACCCACATGCACGTGTGTTGAATCACAATTCTTCGCACAGTTCTGCATGCAATTGTTCGTCACGTTTTTGCCGCGCAACTCAAGCGTATCGACCACGGAAGGCACGGTAGGCGTGCAATGCTGCGGACAATTGCCGCCCTGGCAATTGTTTACCTGCTCAGGCTTGCTCGTTGAGCAATGAGGATTACCGGCCATCAGCGAAAATGCGCTGGAGAAACCGCCAATTAAGCGACCTTCTTCATCAGTTTCTAAGGGTTGAATGAAAGCTTGCATAAACAAAGATTTGATGTTTAAAATACAAATTTTTACAGATTTACACCCGCTCTGCGTTTAATTTCCTGAATGGCTTGCTGATCTATCTTCCCGGCGGAAATCTTCTGGTTTCCAAAATTCCAGCTGATGCGTATGCCCACCTGCGGCATTAAATAATATTGCTGCGTGCGATAATCGATTTCTGGTTCCTGGAAAATATATTTTTTCGTCTGGTAACGACTCGAATTGAGTAAATCATTCGCTATCAACAAAAAGGTCCAGTTCTTGACTCGCTTCACCAGACTGATATTCAGCTGAAACTGGGCATGCAATTGTTTGTAAAAGCTGGCATCTCCAAATGTGGGAGAGGTAAAATCGGTGCTAACCTGGGCAAACCAGGCTTTTTTACGGGAAAGGATAAACTGATTGTTGAATGAAATACCCGTCCAGAATCCATGATTATCGAGGAAGGCCGTACTGTCTTTGCCTCGAATGAGGTGATACGTGATATAAATCTCCGGATTCCAGTTCCAGACACCCTTAAAAAAGGCGTAAGATGAGCTGTAGTCAATAAAAGCCAGATTATCAAATTTCAAGTTGGTAGAGGCAAATACCAGTTTACCATCAGGTCTTACATAAGGATACCCATTACGTGCAACCACATGATACTGGAAGTTATCATACAACATGAATACGTGTTTCTGGTGATACGTGTAGGTAAGATAGTTCTTGAAATAAGTAACCTTATCCAGCGATGAGGCATTTTGATTCAACACATTGCTTGAGCTATATCCAAAGAAAGGCACCAGATCCCAGAATGTCGGGCGATATATGCCATCTTCGAGTGCATAGCTGAACTGATGATTGGCCGAGGGCTGGTACGTGAATTGAAGAATGGGAATGAAATTGTTGTAATCGCGTCGATAAATGGATATGCCGTTCAGCTTGCCGTTATCGTGTGTATGCGATGCCCGCAATCCTGCATTGAGCATGAATTGCTGACTGAACAGGATACGGAAGTTAAAGAATCCTTCATACACGTCTTCAGGTAATTGATACAGGATATCCAGGCTGTCGATCGGAACGTATTGTCCTGCGACGACCTGCGACCAGTTCACCCGGTTGTGGGCATAAGAATGTGTGTATTGCAAGCCGGCCGATAGCATCACCTTGGCAGATATGGGCTGGGTGTAGCTGAGACGTGCGGAAATATTGTTATTGAATGCCGGCATATCCTGAAACAGGCTGGAAGAGGATTTCAGCTGGCTCGACTGATAATTTTCAAACAAGTAACGGTGGCTCTGACCATAGGAAACATATACCTGACTGAGGATAAAGTCCAGCTTCTGCTGTTTGGATGGCTGCATCCACGTGTATTGGAGCACGTTGTTGGTTTCGTAATAATGAATCTTGTTGTTGATCAACGAACGGTCGGTCGAGTCCAGCCCATTGTTCATCGTTTGCAGATAATGGGTAAAAGTTTCCTGGGTGTAATGATCTGGATTGGCCGATAGGGAATAACTTTCATGGAAGAGGGACAGTTCACTGTGCTTACCGGGCTGATAGCTGATTTGCAGGTTCCCGTCCAGGTTGAAATAGCTTGCCTGTGCGTTTTGTGTGGCCGACCATTGCAGGGGCAACTGCGGATCATTGAACGTGGAGGTTTGTCGCAATTTAAGCTGATTATAACCGCCGTTTAAATTGATATCATAGCTCCACTTGCCCTTCTGGTGGGTGATGCCTGCAGCCAGCATTTCGGTAAATAAATTGCGATAAACCGTTGTGCTGTTGACATATCCCTTGGTGTAATTGGTGCCTTTTTTGAACACCAGATTGATGACCGCCGATCCCGGAGGGGCGTTATATTCGGCTGTAGGCACGGGAATGATTTCCAGCTGCTGGATATCATCTGCCGGCCGTCCTTTCAGCATCTGCACAAGCGCCTGCATGGAAGTATACTGACGTTTGCCGTTGATAAAAATCACTACATTGCCGTTGCCCAATACACTCAGGTTGTCGTCTTCATCCACACGAATAAGCGGAGAAGATTTGAGTACATCCCAGATGGAGCGCCCCTGCACAAATTGCGGATTCACAAAATGGACGATGAATTTTTCTCCCTGTTGATTGATGGCGATATTCTCCGTACGCACCACCACTTCCGACAGCTGCCGGGGTGAAGGATACAATACAAATGTAAATGCATGTTGAGCTGTGGTAATCTGCAAACTGGTGTCCAGATCATGATATCCTAACAGGCTCACATGCAGGGTGTATGATCCTTCATGCGGTAAGGCAAGTGTGAATATGCCCGATGAATCGGTGATGCCCGAATACAGCTTTGAACCCTCATGCGCCAGGATGGTGGCCCCGGGTAGAGCCTGTTTTGCACTATCCTGAATCTGGATGCGTACCTGGATTTGCGCTACGACGACCTGCGATATGCATTAGAGCAGGCCGAACAAGCCATTGGGAATGTATTTCATAGACGATAGTTTGTATGGTTTGCTGTTGTTTCACAGGATGATGTTTCAACCCACACCCAGCTCCAGCTGGTTTTTCACCAGGGTAAAATAATATCCTCTTTCTTCAACCAGCGCTTCGTGCGTACCCCGTTCTACGATACGGCCATCGCGCATCACCAGGATCTGATCTGCATCTTTCACCGTGCTCAAGCGATGGGCAATCACAAATACCGTTTTTTCGGCATAATATCTTCTCAGTCGTTCGATGATATGTTCTTCGTTTTGCGCATCCAGATAGGTGGTTGCTTCATCTAAAAACAAAAACGGTTGATTGCGATATACGGCGCGGGCAATCAACAAACGCTGTCGCTGTCCGCCGCTGAGCGTTGTACCAATATTGCCCACCTTGGTATGATAACCCATGGGCAACCTTTCAATATATTGATCAATGCAGGCCACATGCGCCGCATAGCGTACCCTGTCCATATCGGGCTGTTCGTCTCCAAACGCAATATTGTCGAGCACCGTTCCGCTGAACAGCACGCCATCCTGCATCACCACACCACAGCGCCGTCGCCAGCTGTCGGGAATCACCTCTTTTAAATCGTAATAGCTTTCATGCACACAGCCATTAAGTATTTCCACGCCGGAAAAGCCAATATGGCCTTTCTGCGGTGTATAATAGCCAAGCAACAGTTTCAGCAAAGTCGTTTTCCCGCTGCCTGTTTCACCTACTAAGGCGATTTTTTGTCCGCTTGGAATGACAAAATCAATATCCTGCAATACAAAGGGATGAAAAGATCCGGGGTATTTGAACGACACATGTTGCACGAGAATCTGCTGTATGGAGAAATCATCGGGCAAAGCCTGCCTGTGCTGATCTTCTTCCGGTTGCAGATACACGTCGTTGATGCGTTGATTGGCAATCTGCATGTCCTGTGTTTCTTTCAAATAACCAAGCAAATTGCTCACCGGGGCATTGAGCTGACCCATCACATAAGTAATGCTCAGCAACGTACCGATGGTCATCCGGTCGTGCACGATGAGATAAGCACAGAGTGCAATAGCCGCGATTTCTTTGATTTTATTGAAAAAGGAAACGCCCACCAATTGACCAATGTTCAGCTCCAGAGAGCGCAGGCGAAGCTGATTAAGCTTTTCCTGATGGCGGATGAGTTTTGAAATAAACTGATGCTGGGCTATATTGATTTTGATTTCGGGCATGTGCATGATAAATTCATACAGATAGTTGCCAAAATCCGATTGACGTAAAAATAAAGCATATTCGAGTATTTTACGCTTTCCTAAAAACAATGCTGCCCAGATAAGCGCCAGTATGCTGAACAACCAGAACAAAACAAAAATCAATGGATATAGATAATAGAGCAATGCACTGAATACGATGATATTGGCCAGTACAAAAATCACTTCAATGCCGTGCCAGGTGAAGAATCGCTGCAATGTGTCCAGATCGCTTTTGCGCTGGAGGGTTTCCATATTGAGTCGCGTATCAAAATACTGCACGGGCAGGCGCAACAACTTGTGAAAAAATTGATGTTGCAGCAAAATACTGAGATGAAAATTGGTGCGGGTGAATACATACTGGCTGAGGGTGTCGGCAACAAAAGATCCCAGAAACAGGCCAAACTGAGCCAGCAGCAGGGCAATCACCCAGTCCATGGCTTTCTGTCCGATGCCCACATCAATCAATCGCTTGAAAACCAGCGGCATCAACCAGTTGCATACCGTAATCACCCCCATCAACAACAGTCCACCTGCATATATCCGGGCATGTTTTCGCACATAAGCCCATACCGGCTTCAAAATCAAGAAAGGCTTACGTTCGCGGGGTGTGAGCTTTTGTTTTTCATAAGCCGATGCATCGGGTGTGTTGAACCACATCGCCACCCCATTATCGGCACTGCCGGCCCATTCCTTGATGAATATTTCTTCGTCGAGCTTAATTTTTCCGTATGCCGGATCGGCAATGTAGTAAAGGGTTTGCGTGCCTCGTTTTCTAATCTGATATAGCACCACAAAATGATCCTGCTTCCAGTGCAGGATAGCAGGCACGGGCAGTTGATCGGCATAGTCTATCGCCACCCGATAAGCATCGCCCGAGAGGCCGATGGCGTGGGCGCCGGTGAGGATGTCGCGCACCGACACACCCGATCGAGTGACCTCGCAATATTTTTTCAACTGTGCTACGGTGTAATGCAGCCCGAAATGATAAGCCACCATGGCCAGACAGGCCGGGCCACAATCTGTGCTGTCGAGCTGATGAAAAACCTTAAACCGTTTTTGCTTCCGCCAACGCATGTGCTTCTACGATTTCCTGAATCTTTTGCAGGATGACGCGATCTTTTTCATGTTCGTCACCGCCATATACGCAATAAGGCTTGCCTTCTTCAAGGGCTTCCAGGGCATGCTGCGAACAGCCCCCGTTGCACAGCGGCAAGAGGCGACACTTCAGGCAGGGTGGATTATGAAACTTGGCCTGCATGCGCCGCTCCAGTGAATTGTTTTCCCACACCAGTTCCCCTTCTTCACTCACATAGCCTTCCCGATGTACCTTTGCAAAATCGCGTGCCGTACATTTGAATAAATTCCCATCATAATTCACCACGGCACTGTTGCGCTTGTCGGCATAGCAAGAATGCAACACATTATTGGGAGAATAGCGATTGTCCACCTTCAATCCCTTTTGTTTGAAATATTGCAGGGTGTTTTCCAGCAGCTCATAGACATCGCCTTCGTTATCCTGCCACACACGATGAAAATCAACCAGCAGGAAGCGATCACTGAACGAACGATCGATATCGCATAAGTCATCAGCGATGCGATAACACTCGCCTATGTTTTTGGCGGTGAAGTTAATGCGCACGCGTACAAAGAAACCATTCCACACCAGCTTGTGTATATTTTGTATGATCTCGTCATACGAACCTTTTTGTGCATGTACAAAACGTACAGTGTCGTGATGCTGGCGATGGCCATCGAGCGTAATTTGCAGGCTGCAGCGCAGGCGCCGTTCGTCAAAAAAGCGAATGAAATCATCATCAATCAAATAACCGTTGGTCGTGAAGCTGATGCCATAATGTTTATTTTCCCGTTCACAGGTCTGGTAAAAATGCTCGATGATGGGCACCACCTGCTTATGGAAATACAACAGCGGCTCACCGCCGAAAAACGATAGATTGAATTCTTTCAATTGCGGACGTGCGGCAATGCGACTGATCAGCTTATTGATTTTTTCAATGCTTTCCGGTGTGAGACGCGATTGTTTCAGGTGGGTTTCATAACAATACCAGCATTTAAAATTACAATTCAACGTAGGATTGATGGTAAGCAGGAAAATGCTTTCATCCTCATCCACCTGGCGCACCAGTTGTTTTACTTTTTCCACTTCATCGGTGCCCTGTGGCACCAGAAATGCTTCACTGACAAGGTATGCATAAAATTGGGGATGCACACGCTGCAGCTCGTCGATGCCTTCATGAATGGCCGCCACCAGCAGGTCTTTCAGGAAAGGATCGAGAAACACCACTTTCTGGGTAAAGCTGTTGTACAGTGCATATTGTTGTTGATAGGGCAGGAGTGAATTGAACATGCTGAATGTGTAGGGCATGGGTTATAGATTTATGGTGAATCATCAATTCATGCACTTGCAAAAAGCCTGACTGCAGATGAGCTGCTCACCGGCTCGGTTGAGCTTGTGGAAGACGCTGAAAGTGCCTGGCTAAATCCGCCCACCAGTTCAGCATCATTAAAATTCAGCGGTTCGAAGAACTGTCGGGGTACAGTCTTTGAAGATGAAATAGGTTCCATAATTGGTAATTTTAAGTGGTTAAACCATAAAATTTAATTTTGCTCGCAGGCCATTGAGCATAGTAAAAAATGAATATCAACCATCCATTGTAACAGTAGCCTATATATTACATCATCATCAAACATCATATATTAAAATTGTTTTACGTACATTTGCTTACAGCCTATCCAGAATCTCCTGATTCTTGAGATGCAGCGTGTGTACCTTAAGATCATCTTTAAAAAGATTTAGTGATACTCGAAGCATAATCGCCCTGCTATCGTTGTATACACCGTTAATAAGTAAAATGTTCTGATTATTCAGGTTTTTCGTTTTCCATCCCATTTTCTTAAGCATATCAGTTGCAATCAAGCTTATGGTTATTTTATCAAAAGTTTTAGATAAGCTAAAATTCAAATTATTTTGAGCATTCAATGTATAATTGTTAAAACTTAAATCAGGACTGTAAAACTGAAAACCAACAGATAAATTCAAATCGTGTGGCAGGTTGAAGCTATTTTGCAACTTGATAATGTAGTATATTCTATGAAAATCAGCATAAATAGTATCATTTCCCTTCACTGAGTAATAAACAACCGAAGGATTAAAGGTGCAGTTCCATATATTACTTTTAAGAAAACTGAAATTTTTAGAATAAGCTATCAATAATTTATTTACAGAATGATAATTTACAGGAATAAGCGTAATTGAATAACCATTAAAAAATGCATATTGATTGAATGGTTTTGAGTAATAGGTATTGGATAGAATAAATAAATGATTTTTATGTAAATAGCTGAATAACATGGAATAAGAATTAGAAGGTAATAAGAAAGGATTATTCGAAATAGTTGATTCTTTTGAAGTATAAACTTGAAAAGGATTTAAGTCTGAAAATTTAGGTAAATTCTTGTCAGAAGTTAAAGCCAAGGAGAACTGATTAAATTCATTTAAATTAAAATTAAGATGTAAATCGGGTAAGAACGTAAAGTATTTTTTCTGTACAATTTCATCATCATTTTGATAACCAAGTAAATGCGTAATTCGAACTTTAGACCCTAATATTAAACTTATTCGGTGTATTTCCGTTTCAAAATTGAAAAAAGGTTGCAGATTATTTTCTTTGTATAAGTAGTCATACGATGCGTATGTGTTATTTAAAAATTGGATATCCTGATAGCTTTTATTGCTTGATTTATCAAAATTAAATCCTATTGATAAATTTCCATTTTTTAAGCTGTGTTCAAATTTGACATAAGCATAATACCCGAAATAGTTTTGATTTAGATGCTGTACAAAATGATCTTGACTGATAGTATCCATATTTGATATGGTAATGAAATCATTGTTTCGATCATCAATATTCCTGTATGTCACAATCCCTGACTGTAGATATGCTTTATTTTTGTTGTTTTTAAATTTTATGGAATAATTGAATTCTGGATTAAACTGCATTTGTTTGTCAAATAAACCAATAGTTGAGTTTGATATCGAATCTAATTCATATATACCATTGTATAAACAATAATAATCAGCATGATTTGTCAGGGTCATATTCCCATGATTGCTGGATGAATGAAAGTAATTTATATTAATTGATATTTTTTGCAGACTGTCTATTTCATATTGTATTGATCCACCCAGTCCTGAAGGGATATTATTTTTAGTATGAAATATGGATTCTTGCCTTCTCGCATAATTTTTATCTTCCATTTCGAAATCAGTATTAAAATCTTGTCCATAATTCGAAAGCGAACCATACATGTAATACTCGGATGAAATTTTGTTGAATTTATAATCCAGGTTGATATTTAGACCCGGGGTAAGATATTTTGCCTTTCTTAATGCAAGCGAGCTGTTGAATCGTATATGATTTTGAATCATTTTTTTATAAACTATGTTAATGACAAGAGTATTTCCGCTGACATTGTAATCAGATGTAGGCACAGGCACTACTTCGATACTTTTGATATAGGATGCAGGAATGCTTTTAAGATATTCAACCAATGCCTCAACCGGCATCCGGTTTCTTTTTCCATTTATAAATATCACTATATCCGTTCTATTTAATACTTCAATTTGATCTGGATCCCTGATAGTAATTAGAGGTGACATCCTCATGAGATCCCAGATTGATTTTCCCTTTCCAACAAATGAAGGATCATACTGAATGACAAATTTTTCTCTATCTTGCTCAATCGATATGCCATTTTTTTTATCGTAAATGGTAACTGCATCTAATCTCTTGCTCAAAGGGAACATGTGTAATGTTACATGCATAGTGCCTGTGAGATTAATCATCGTATCTAAAGCCTGATAACCAATGGCCGTGCAGAGCATATGATACAATCTTCCTGGCGGAAGCTTAAATCTTACGATTCCCGAGCTATCCGTAATACCTTGTATGTGATGAGTACTTTTTGTAGTATCCATCACGATTACGCTTACGCTTTGCAATGGAACGTTAGATGCCGAATAGATTCGGATATGAAGATTAAATGAATCCTGTGCAAATAGCGATTTAAAGCTAATCTGAACAAGTAAATAAATAATTAGCGTTAAGCTTCCTGTTTTCATAAGTGATAGTATGAAAGGATCATTTCTCCTATCCGGGTGAGTGAAATGATCAGGGCCTCATTCATTAAAATTAATTTCCTTTCTTACAGGTCTGTCCACAATTTACATTAATTACAATGCACTTGTCGTTTGAAACACTGGTCGTGTCACCGCCTCCAGGATCAACATCCTGTGATGTGTAGCTTAGTTTGAGTGCCACGCTAAAACCACCTGTTAGTCTTCCCTGATCGTCTTGCTGGAGCGGTTGAATGGGCAGCATGCCCTGCGAAGATGATTGTTTCGTTTCCATAATGATTGTGTTTTAAAAGTGAAACCATAAAATTTAATTCTGCTCGCTGGCCATTGAGCATAGCAAATAAAAAAAAATAAATGAAATTGCCAAGCAAAATTTGATGATTGGTAAAAATTTTGAAATATAAAAACAACCTCTTTTTTCATTAATATCTATGAAAAATACATCGCTTATGGATGAATAAAATAAATAACTGTATGTATGTGTAATCTTTACGTAATAGTCATCCACACGCTCTGTCAGGATTTAGGTATTAATGACCCAGCCGATTATTGATTTCATCAATAACAGATGATTTTTTATCTACATGAATCTGATGATTCCAGAACATATAATTCACCCGCAGCAAAACATATCTGGAGTCATAATTAGATGTAAATTTCATGTTATAGGGAAGGGGTGTTAACACCTGTGTACGAATCGTGTATACTTTTAAGGGATCGGTGATTTGCAAATACACATTCCAGCGTTTGAACGATTTTTTGATGCTCAAATCGGTTGATAATATATCGTTCATATCATAAATGCCAGACACAGACCGTGAACGATAACCAATATTGAACTCGGCGCTCCACTGATGTGATGCAGAAATCAAAAAATAGCTGTGGCATTGCGCGACTATATCCCATCTGGCATAATCTGCCAATATGGTATCCTGACCTTTCGTGTGATTTTGTTCAACCCCTATTGCTGGATTAATCTGTATATGATGATTGAGAAAAGAGAATTGGGAAAGATAATACAGTCCCATGTTTTGGGTATAAGCAAAGTTTACACGGGTAAGATTAATTCCGTGATTGGGTTTGAAAATGACATATTGTCCCCAGTCATGCTTATTATTGCTGTAAGACAATATCAACTGATGCTTCTGATAAAACGTATAGCGTAACATATGCGTGACATTGTTGGATGAACGCAGATAGGGGTTATTATCGACATATTGATTAGAAGAAAAATAATTGCGTAAAGGGCTGAGCTCCCAGAAATCAGGACGATTGATAAACGAAGTAAGGCTGTAATTGAGCTGGTTATTTTCATTCCAGTTAAAGTCCAATATAACGGTAGGAACCAGATTCCGGGGTTTTCTATTCAGCGTAGAATTTCCATTCAATTTCCCGGAAACATCCTCAAATTGGTATTTGGATCCCACGGTGAATGAAAATTTTTTTCCGATCTGCCCATCCAAATTTAAAAATGGAAGAAATAAATGCTCTGTATACCTGTATAGATAGCTTTGATTCGGATCCATCACGTATGCATCTGTCATGTATGTATACCAGATTAAATTGTTATCATTTCCGGTAAGGTATATACTCGCGCCGGATGAAATCGTAAATTGAGGTGATAGCTTATATTTCCCTTTAACGAAGATACTGGTGTTTCGTACGCGTTGACGTACACTTTGCAATATGTGAAGGGGGGTATCCACCTGTGTAAGTTTATTTACCACATTCATCGTATATTGCTCGGTATTATCGTAATATTGAATGAATCCAGCATTTACATCAAGACCAAGTCTGCCATGCATGAAGCTCGAGGAGTAATTCAACGCCAAACTAAGGTTTCCGCTTTTCTCATTTGATACCGTATGGGTATATCCAGTGGAATCAGGAGTATCCTTGGAATCATTACCGCTATAATAATAAAAATTGGCGTCTTCTTGATTAGCGGGTGCTACCCAGTTGTAAACATAAGAGAAGTTCAAAGAAACTTGCTGTTGGGTATCAATATCCGCATTTAAATACCAATTTGTACCGGCAAATTTTGTATTTTTTCTGATTCTTATTTCTTTTTCACGGGTATGGTAAGTGGTTAATTTTTCATCGTAATCTTCTGTAAATACATCTCTACCTCCGCTTAATTGTAAAAAATCAGTTTGAATAAAAGAGAATTTACCCAATTTGCCGCTTAACTGCAGATTGCACGATGGGTTCATGTAACTATTTTGCCGAGCTGTTAGCATAGCCTGTCCATCGAGATGATCGGTTAATTCTTTTTTGAGTACAATATTTATGACAGCCTGTCCCGGGCTTACGTCATAATCAGCTGTGGGTATGGGAATAACTTCAAACTTGATAATCTTATTAGCTGGAGTATTCTTCAACAAGCTAACCAGGGCTGTGAGTGGCATCATTTGTTTTTTTCCATTCAAATAAATGATTACACTTTTGTGTAGTAAATTAATATGTTCATCCCCTTCAATATGCACAAGTGGGGTTTGCTTGAGTAGATCCCAAACGGTCTCGCCTTTCGTGAATGCTGATAGCTGTTCCCAATTTACTATTATCTTTTCATGGGAGGAAGTTATCAAAGGTCGTGATGAACGGATTTCAACCAATTTCAAATTTTGAGAAACAGGATATAGTATGAGATTCAATACTTTTGAATCCCGTAAATGAATCATCGTGTCCAGCTCTCGATATCCCAGCATACGGCAATGAACGACACAAGTCTGGCACGATGGATCATCAAAATAAGCCAATCCCGATGAATCGGTCGTAACCCATTGGGTATGCACGGAATCATCTAAGGCAACCAGCACACCTGGAATGGGAACATGAGAGGAGTCTTGTACGCGTATTTTATACCTCGATTGCTGAGCGCTTGAGGAAAAAAAATAAGAAAAAAATAAAAAAAACAATAAAATACACCAGCTTTTCATAAAATAGATAGTTAAACAAGTATAAAAAGCGTGATAACCAGTTACCCGGGTTTACCGGCTATCACGCTTTATCATTCCTCAAATCTTCGAACATACATTATTTGTTTTGCAATTTGAGTTGCATTGAAAAACGTTGGATCCGGAATCATCAGACACAGGATTAAAATATGCATAGGCAACAGAAAAACCTCCAAATAATTGATTCTGTTCATTGGAAATTAACTTAGCAACCAGCGTCGATTTGAGGATAGGATTAGATTGTTTGCATGGAACAATTGAGGACTTGTTGTCCATAATCGATACATTTTTAATTAATGCAATTCTATAAATAAATAAAAACTATTGACCGCCAGGCTTACAATAATTGTTGACAGTACAACCTGTGTTACACTGAATCCAGTTTGTTCCAGATTCATCATTTGATAGGGCATTAGGAGAAATACAACTCAGTGCAGCTGTAAAACCACCTGTAAGCCTGCCTGATTCGTCTTGCTGGAGCGGTTGAATGGGCAGCATGCCCTGCGAAGATGATTGTTTCGTTTCCATAATGATTGTGTTTTTAAAGTGAAACCATATAATTTAATTTTGCTCGCTGGCCATTGAGCACTACAAATCAAGAAAAAAAAATGAAATTGCAAAGCAAAATTTGATGATTGGTAGAAATTTTGAAAATATAAAAACAACCTCTTTTTTCATTAAAATCCATGAAAAATGCATCGTTTATGGATGAATAAAATAAATGATTGTATGTATGTGTAATCTTTACGCAATGGATTCATAAACGGGCTTATGATCATCTCTTTTGCATTCACATTCAGGCATGGGATGCTTATCATTCTATAATCTATTTTCCACATCATTTACTTCCTCGGGCTTGCTCGGCTCTACCTGGATATGCTGGTTTCCGATGTGCCAGTTCATCGAGATTCCGAACACCCTGGAGTCATGATACTGTATTTCCTGATAATCATAAGGATAAGCCGAAATATATTCTCTTTTTTGATGAAAGCGATAACGTGTAAGATCATTTACATAAAGGCGAACATCGAATTGACGAAATTTTTTAATAAAGTCAATCGATATGCTTGTATAAGGTCTCTTTATACGATAAAAGTCATCAATACGACCGGTTACAAAGTTGCCATTGAAATCTGCATATATCGCTTTACGAGAAGATAGAATCAAATGTGCCTGACATCCGATTTGCACACTTGGTCCTTGATTCAACCATCCACCCAGACTATCGGGAGCCTTTACCGATTGATATCTAAAAAGAATCAGCGGATTGAGTTGAACATGATTTTGATAAAGATGAAAACTCGTCTGGTAGTAAATGGAAAAAAGGTGATTAAAAGCAATATTTTTCTGTGTAAAATAAATATTTCCCGAGCTATCAATGAAAATAAATCCTTCATCTCCTGTAAACGCATGCGGCATATAATTATCATAAAAGCTTACGATATGTTTTTGATGATAGGTAATGGTTAAGAAATTTTGATAATAAGCAAAAGGTTTGACATAAACATTATTTTCTGTAATCAGCTTCTGGTTATAATATTCTACATCGGGATTCACATTCCAGAAATTAGGATATACGTTTCCGGACTGCAAGTTATAATCAATATTCACTTTATCGGTATTGTACGATAGATGAATCGAAGGTATCAGATTTACATATTTCCTGAAATAAAAGGGCAGATTATTCTGATACGAATTCTCCTTTGTAAAATATAACCTGAAGCCTAAATCATAGTTAAGGCGATGATTTTGATCATCATTCTCATTATTCAATCCAAGCTTGACTGCATATATGCGCTGATGTTGTCGAAAATCATAAGTTTGCGCTGAATCTATCATATTGTTTCCACCAATGCTTATTTTATGACCACTCAACTGGTTATCTGTGAAATTTAATGCGGCTGACAACTGAATGACATTAGCCATGGTTTTGCTCAACAGCAGGGATCCGTAAATACTGTGATCTTGTTTTGGATAATCATTATACAAGAAATCGGCATAGTCGTTTCCAGAAGCACTTGATGCATGATAAAAAGCATAGTGATTACTGACATGATCTGCATCATAAATATAGCTTAAATCAACTTGAATCCTGTCATCATGCAAGCTATCTATGCGATAAATATAACTCAACACATTGGTGATTCGTCGATTACGATAGTAAAAATCAGTAAAAGCACTATCAGAAGATGTGAGCGCACCTGATCCGGCATAAACAATAGAGCTTGACTTTGCATAGGTACAATTATTTTTAATTCCAGGGTTTCCGTTGTTCTGGAAACCAAATGTGCTGAATGATAGGCTGTTTTTTCGGTTGATTTTATCTTCAAGTGTGATATAAAAATTGGTTACCGGATCATTGTAGGTAATGGTCTTGTATTGATTATGGCTGACCATTTTTCCGGGAATGGTTAGGTCTGATTCGTATAGATCCACCACTCTTGTAAAATATCCTTGTAGATTTACCGCATAGCTAAGATGATTCCCCTGATGTGCCATCAAAAAAGCACCGTCAAGCGTATTTCCCATTCCTTTTTCATCACTTAAGGAAGCATCCAGAGATGTGTAGGGAAACTGTTTCTTTACAGTCTGAATGTTCACTACGGCAGTATTCTCCGGCACGTTGTATTTGACTCCTGGAAAAGGAATCATTTCAATCTTTTGAATTTTTTGCGCAGGTATGCCCTTTAGAAATTGCATTAATTCAGTACCTTCAATAAACAATCTTTTCCCATTCATAAAAACGATAATCGGTTTATTCAGTACTGTAAGCACCTGATTTTCTTCCTGTATCATGGGTATCTGGCTGAGCAGATCATATACATTCTTTCCAGGAAGGGCTGTAGAATCTATGCTGACTGTGAATATCCCATTTCTTGCTTCTATTCCAGCTTTGAATGCCTGGATTTCAACCGCTTCAAGGATATGAGAAACAGGTACTAATGAAATAACCATGCTGCCGTTTCCCCGAATAGGAAATACAGAATCCACTTTTTGATATCCGATGGTTTGCACCAGTAAGCGATATGTACCACTATCCAACTGTGTAAAGTTAGCCTTGCCTGAACTATCGGTTAGCCGATAATATACCTGGCTTCCCTTTATCAATAAAATGGGTATGTTACCCACATCATGACGGGCACTGTCATTTATCCGTACAAGCAATGACAGATTGTTTTGTGCAAATGCTAAATGCGTGAATAAAATAAAAATAACAAATATGGGTGTTCTGAGAATATCATTGTTCATCTGTCGTGCCTTAGCTTATCTACAGATAGTTTTTAATGAAATGAAAAGAAAATTCCGGAATTTTCATTTTATTGCATGACTGGGTTGAATAAACCCTATAATTGTGCTCCGCAATTCGGAACGCAGTTTGCACAATTATTGTTCATGCATTGCTTGTTTTTCACCTTATCCACATCTACAGATTCCGACTCAGCCGTTAATTGCAATGCTACGCTAAAACCACCGGTAAGCCTGCCTGATTCGTCTTGCTGGAGCGGTTGAATGGGCAGCATGCCCTGCGAAGATGATTGTTTCGTTTCCATAATGATTGTGTTTTAAAAGTGAAACCATAAAATTTGATTCTGCTCGCTGGCCATTGAGCATTACAAATCAAGAAGAAAAAAATGAAATTGCAAAGCAAAATTTGATGATTGGTAAAAATTTTGAAAATATAAAAACAACCTCTTTTTTCATTAAAATCTATGAAAAATGCATCGCTTATGGATGAATAAAATAAATGACTGTATGTATGTGTAATCTTTACGTAATAGTCATCCACACGCTCTGTCGGGGTTAAAGTATTAATGACCCAGCCGATTATTGATTTCATCAATAACAGATGATTTTTTATCGACATGAATTTGATGATTCCAGAACATATTATTCAGTAGTAGCAATAGATATATGCAATTTTAATTAGACATGCATGTAATATTGTATAGAAGTGGTGTAAATTGCTTTTTACAGTATAAATAACATCACGTAGTCAGAGATTCTTCCACTTAAACGATTTTTTATGCTCAAATCATTTAAAAATATACTGCCTTAAATTAAGAATAAAATTTTGTAGCGACATAATTATATCGATCAATCCTATGAAAACTAAAACTTGCGAGTGCACTTAGTTTATTATTCACTGTATCATCATGCTCGTATTTTTCAAAGATTATCTTCAGATGTTTAGCATTTGCTATAAAATACCTTGCTCCATCCAAAACTTCTGTTTCCATACCTTCTACATCTAACTTCATAACAAACTGGCTATTAAAATCAATCCCCAGTTCCGGAAGCATATCATCCAGCCTTTCAATCGGTATGTTACCATCTTTTGCATACCTATCAATTCGACTGGACCCTGTTACTGTGCCCATTATTTCAAACGATACTTTCTCTTGCTTACTTCCCAATCCGAAAGGATATACCTTAATCCTATTTTCCAGTTGATTGAGTAAAATATTTTCCCGTAAAGCCTCATGGTTGACGGGTTCAAAAGCAATACAGTAAATACCATGCCTGGCAAGCCAGATATCATATTCTCCTATGCAAGCGCCTATATCTATAAAAACATCTATCTTTCCCGATGCTACAAGGTCCTTCAAATAATTGCGCACCCGTTTTTCATAAGCATAATTAATGAACTGGAAATCAGTGGTACCCTTTCGAATGAAGAAATATCCCATTGCCGATTTCGCTTTCCATGTAGCATAAGTTGGCTTGTTGAACAATACATACCTCAGGGCAGCCTTAAGGGATTTCCAATCACGATATCTGATATATTCAGCAAAATAAGCTATGTACTTACCATATTTGGACCAATTCTTCCATGAAGGATAATATGCGGGATCTTTCATGAATTTAGAAATTTTAATTATTTTAATAGTATTTTCATGTTATAATTAAACTATCAATTAATTTTTTCCTGACTATCTCTCAACGCTGCATAAAAGACTAAATGGTGGAATTACAAGTAAAAATGATTGTTTCGTTTCCATAATAATTGTGTTTTGAAAGTGAAACCTTGAAATTTAATTTTGCTCACCAGCACTTTGGAATGAAAAATAAGAAAAAAATTCAATCTACAAAGCAAAATTTGATGGCTCCTGAAAGTTTTGAAAACATGAAACCTCAGCCTTTTTCACCTTCATTTTTTTAATTATTTCACATGAAGATTCTTGCTGTACACTGTAAAATCATAGAATCCCTATAAATAAAAGGCTATTGTTTGATGATCCCTGCATATTGCCCAGGGTGTTACAGCATAAACAGAAATTTGGCTGGGCATGGAATTCGCGCTAAATTCACGGAAATAAGCAAGTGGTCATGGAGCCGAAAACCTTACAGTTCAATAAAAATGAAGATGCTTATCGATTGCTGTTGAGCCGCTATCGTCAGATGCGCGAGCAAATCCAGTTAGGTGGGGGAAAAAAGCAAATCGAAAAAATCAAAAAACAACATAAGCTTACGGCGCGTGAACGTATTGCATATTTAATCGATCGCGGGACTTCTTTTCTGGAGCTCGGCTTATTTGCCGGCTATGATATGTATGCTGAAGCTGGTGGATGTCCGGCCGGTGGCGTGGTTGCTGGAATAGGCTATGTAAGCGGTCGGCAGTGTGTGATGGTGGCCAATGATATGACGGTTAAAGCAGGGGCATGGTTCCCGATTACAGCCAAGAAGCATTTGCGGATGCAGGAAATTGCCATGCAAAACCATCTGCCCATCATTTATCTGGTAGATAGTGCCGGTGTGTTTCTGCCCATGCAGGACGAAGTGTTTCCCGATAAAGAGCATTTCGGACGCGTGTTTTACAACAATGCCCGGATGAGCGCCATGGGCATTCCACAGATAGCCGCCGTCATGGGCAGCTGTGTGGCTGGCGGCGCCTATCTGCCGGTGATGAGCGATGAGCTGCTGATGGTACGGGGCAATGGATCCATGTTTCTGGCCGGCCCTTATCTGGTGAAAGCCGCTATCGGCGAGGAAGCCGATGCGGAGGCTCTGGGTGGGGCAGATATGCATAGCAGCATATCCGGCACGGCTGATGCGCGATTTGATAGCGAAGAAGCCTGTCTGGATCATATCCGACAGCTGATGGGCTTGATGGCAAAGCCACAGGATGCCGGCCTTGCACATGTTTCGCCTGCACCGCCCCGAAAAAATCCGGAAGAAATCTATGGCATGATTCCCGATGATCCCACAAGGCCTTATGATATGCAGGAAATCATCGACCGCATCGTAGATGATTCGGCATTCATCCCCTACAAAGCCGATTATGGGAAAACCCTCATCTGCGGCTATGCCCATATCGAGGGCTGGGCCGTGGGCATCGTAGCCAATCAACGGATGCCCGTGCGTACCCGACAGGGTGAATTGCAGATGGGAGGCGTCATTTACCATGATAGCGCCGACAAAGCCGCTCGTTTCGTGATGCTGTGCAACCAGAAAAAATTGCCTATCATCTTTCTACAGGATGTAACCGGGTTCATGGTGGGCACCCGTTCGGAACAGGCGGGCATCATCAAAAACGGAGCGAAGCTGGTTAATGCCGTGGCCAATTCCATCGTTCCCAAAATCACCATCATCGTGGGTAATTCATTTGGTGCAGGAAATTATGCCATGTGCGGACGTGCTTATGATCCACGTTTTATCTTTGCCTGGCCCAGCGCACGCATAGCGGTCATGGGTGGACAGCAGGCGGCGGAAACCTTGTTGCAGATTGAAATCAGTACGCGTAAAAAGAAAGGTGAACAGCTCACGCCCGAAGAAGAAAAACAGCTGTTAGATGAAATCACCAGAAAATATACCGAACAGATGACTCCTCATTATGCCGCCGCCCGCCTGTGGGTGGATGAAATCATTGACCCACTCGATACCCGGATGTATATTCGCGAAGCGTTGCATGCGGCCAATCAGGCACCTATAACAGAAAACTTCCATACAGGCGTTTTTCAGGTTTGATAAATAGGTTTTGATATGAAAAAATCAACACAGGAAGAAGTTGTCATTTATACCGATGGAGCTTCCCGTGGTAATCCGGGTCCGGGCGGCTATGGAGTAATTCTCATGAGTGGACAGCATCGCAAAGAACTTTCTGCCGGCTACAGACTTACAACCAACAATCGCATGGAGCTGATGGCCGTGATTGCTGCACTGGAAGCGCTGAAGAAAAAAAATCTACATGTGAAAATTTATACCGATAGCAACTACGTCGTCAATGCAATCCGGAAGGGATGGCTGAAAGATTGGCTGGCAAAGGATTTTAAAGGGAAAAAAAACAAAGATCTCTGGTTACGTTTCTGGGAATTGATGCAACAACATGATGTGGAATTTCACTGGGTAAAAGGACATGACCATAATCCTTACAACAATCGCTGTGATCAACTCGCTACTTATGCCGCCGATCATCAAGCCCTGCTGATCGACAAAGGATATGAAGAGGTAGAATCCAGACCGAGCAATATTTCATCCTACCCGTAAAAAAATAGATTCATTCATGATTTTGCAATTACAATTAAAACCTATTTAAAAAAGTGCGCATAAAATATGCATTTATCAGATCTGGAAACTTGATATTGAAAATCAGCATATCGTGCAAAACAACTGTTTATTTCCCTGATACACCATAAAAGGGAAAACCTGTATTTTTGTTCAAGGCTTAAATCAAATATTATGGCACTGGTGGATCTTATTATGCCCAAAATGGGCGAGAGCATTATGGAAGCAACTATTCTGAAATGGTTGAAAAAGCCCGGTGATGCGGTAAAACAGGATGAGCCTGTACTCGAAATAGCTACAGACAAAGTGGATAGTGAAGTGCCCTCGACCGTTTCGGGCGAGCTTGCCGAAATTTTATACGAAGAAAATCAGGTGGTGCCTGTAGGTGCTGTAATTGCCAGAATAAAAACCGAACAGGAAATACCCTCTGCTGCAGATACATACGATTTTCAGATTGAAGATACGCCTCATACCGAACAGGCTCAGGAAATGGTTGAGCAGGAAGCATCCTCGTCATCTTCCGCATATCCAATCTCCACGGCTATTCCCGGAAGCAACGCTGGCAAGCCTAATTCGGGATTTTTTTCGCCGCTTGTGTTGATGATTGCTAAGAATGAAGGCATTCCTTTATCAGAGCTTGAGCAGATTAAAGGTACCGGCGCAGATGGGCGTGTGACCAAGAAAGATATGCTGGAGTATGTAGCCCGCCGAAAGGCCGGCGAAACAGTTGCACAGGCCGCACCACGGCATGAAACTCCATCGCGTCAACAAGAAGCGGTTTCTGTATGGCAGCCTGCAGAAAAAATACAGGATCAACGTGTGGAAATCATTGAAATGGATCGGATGCGTAAGCTCATCGCCGAGCACATGGTACGCAGCAAACAAACGAGTCCACACGTAACCAGCTTTGCAGAAGCCGATGTTACACACATGGTGCAATGGCGCGAACGCATTAAAAGAGATTTTGAAAAAAGGGAAGGCGAGAAGATTACATTTACACCGTTGTTTATTGAAGCTATCGTAAAATGTCTCAAACGTTTTCCATTGCTAAACAGTTCGGTGGAAGGAGATAAAATCATTGTCAAAAAAGATATTCATATCGGCATGGCTACGGCCCTTCCCAACGGTAATCTGATTGTGCCGGTCATCAAACATGCCGACACGTTAAACCTGGTGGGATTGGTTAAGCAGGTGAATTATCTGGCGCAAGCAGCGAGAAATAACAAATTGAAGCCTGATGATACGCAGGGTGGCACTTTTACACTTACGAATCTGGGTAGTTTTGGTAGCTTGATGGGCACGCCTATCATCAATCAACCTCAGGTGGCTATTCTGGCAACCGGACTCATTAAGAAAAGACCGGTGGTGATTGAAACACCACAGGGCGATACCATTGGCATTCGCCACATGATGTTTTTATCGCTTTCTTATGATCATCGAATCATCGATGGCTCACTGGGTGCCACTTTTCTTTCGGCTGTTGTGCATGAGCTGGAGAATTTCGATCCCCAACGTGAATTTTAACCCTGTATTATTTTCCGGAATCTACCTGCTGATGAAGGTTATCAGCAGGTAATTGCACGCTATCTACCGCAGCCTTTGCCTGGTTGAGCAGGGAATCGATATTCACCTGAGTGCTGTCTGCATCAGCCGAGGAAGATGAGCCATGACCACAAGCGCCGAGCAGCATGCAAATGGCCAGACAGATAATCCAATACATGTGTTTCATAGGTGCATGAAAGTTTATGTTTTTTTAGTATCGCATCGTCCATGCTCAGGGTTGTTTTTGCTGCCGGTACGGATTCATTTTTTTCGAAAATACATTCTCAAGGGAACACCACTCAACGGAAAATGTTTGCGGAGCTGGTTCTCTAAAAATTGTTTATAAGGCTGACGAATTTCATCTGGATAATTGGTAAAAAATAAAAAAGTAGGATAGGATGCAGGCAGCTGTGTGATGTATTTAATATGAATCAGATGTCCACGCACCGAAGGAGGAGGTGTTTTTTCAATGATAGGCAACAACACTTCATTTAATCGTGAAGTTGGAATTTTTTCTTTACGACGCTGATACACTTCCAGTGCTGTTTCTAAAGCTTTATAGATGCGCGTTTTTTCGAGTGCAGAAATAAAGATAATGGGTACATCCGTGAAAGGCGCAATTTTATTGTGGATCTCCGTTTCAAATTCTTTTGCCGTGTGGGTATTTTTCTCAATTGCATCCCATTTATTCACCAGTAATACAATACCTTTCCCTTTTCGGATGATGAGGCTGAAGATATTAACATCCTGTGCAGTCATCGGACGCGTGGCATCAATGAGTAACATACACACATCGGCCTCATCCACAGCCTTAATAGCCCTGATGGTAGCATAAAACTCCAACTGATCCTTGTAGGCATCTTTACGCCGCAATCCGGCTGTATCAATTAATATGCATGATTTTTGAAACAAATTATAATGCGTATGAATGGCATCGCGAGTAGTACCCGGCATATTGGAAACCACATTGCGTTCTTCACCGATCAAGGCATTTAGTAAGGAAGACTTGCCTACATTGGGTTGACCCACAATGGCGATTTTAGGTAAATCTGCATTCGACGTTGTATTGTCATCTTGCTTCGCATCGGGAATTTGTGCTACAATTGCATCCAGCAATTCACCCGTACCGCTGCCACTGATAGCAGAAATGGGAAACAGGTTTTCGATACCCAGGCGATAAAATTCCTGAGCATCCAGCATGCGTTCATAATTATCCGTTTTATTGACTACAAGCCATACCGGCTTTTTACTTTTGCGCAACATATGCGCAATGCTATCGTCAAGATCGGTGATACCCGTGGTTACATCGCAGACAAACAAAATACCATCAGCTTCATCCATGGCAATTTGCACCTGATGGGCGATGGCACGTGTAATTTCATCGGCGGCATGGGGAACAAAACCGCCTGTATCAATGACATTGAATGTTTTACCATTCCAGTCGCTTGTACCGTAATTCCGATCGCGCGTAACACCGCTTACATCGGCTACAATAGCCTGTCGTTCGGCAATCAACCTGTTGAAAAGCGTGGACTTACCCACATTAGGTCTCCCCACTATTGCTACGGTAAATCCGGCCATATCCGTTATTTTTTAATCTCAGCTAAGGGGTGTATCCCAGTGAAGATAAAAATCGGTCGTTTTCTCGCCAGCCTGGACGCACTTTAACGAACAATTCGAGAAACACTTTTCGCCCGATGAGCTGCTCTATTTCTTCGCGTGCCTGGCGACCAATCTCGCGGATCATCCGCCCTTTTTCACCGAGAATAATACCTTTTTGCGATTCACGACTGACGATGATTTCCGCGCGGATGCGGGTAAGATTTTCCTTGTCTTCATACGACTGAATCACCACGGCTGTATGATAAGGCACTTCATCACGTGTCAGCAAAAAAATTTTTTCCCGGATGATTTCACTCACGATAAACCGCAATGGCCGATCGGTAATCTCATCCGTGGGATAATAGGGTTGCCCTTCGGGCAGAAGGTCGAGAATGGCCTTCAACAGCTCGTCTATACCCATGCCCAACGTCGCGGAAACGGGAATAACCTTTCGCACGGGTGAAAAACCCTGATAAGCCTGCAACAAATCATCCAACGGCCGATCTTTCAACAAATCCATTTTGTTGATCACCAGCAGACAGGGACGATGAAGCTGCAATGCAGTAATACGATTTTTCACCTCATCAGGCGATTCGGTAATATCGGTCATATACACCACCAGGTCGGCATCACGTACAGCGGCCTGCATGGCTTCCATCATTCTTTCCTGCAGCTTATAGGCGGGATCCAATATGCCAGGGGTATCCAGAAACACAATCTGATAATCATCCCCACTCAGGATGCCGGCCACTCGATGACGCGTGGTTTGCGCTTTGGGTGTGACAATAGAAATTTTTTCCCCGACGAAACGATTCATCAGGGTGCTCTTGCCTACGTTCGGTCGCCCGATGATACTTACAAAGCCTGATCGAAACATGCCGGCAAAGATAAGCGAAAAAGCCAGCCAGCCGATAGGAAGTGAAAAGCATTATTGGATGAAACGAGAAATTGTTTTAGCTTTGCATCCTGACATTGCGAGGTAGAGCAGAGGTAGCTCGTCGGGCTCATAACCCGAAGGTCGGAGGTTCGAATCCTTCCCTCGCTACAAGTTGCGGGCATGTAGAACATGCCCGTCTTCATTTTTTGCCATGTTCACCGTCTATGTCCTCTATTCTCCTCTCCACCACAAAATCTACATCGGGTATACCGCCAACCTTCAACAACGCCTGCTGGCGCATAATATGCTCGCTCATAAGGGATGGACTAAACGGTTTCGACCCTGGATCGTCTTGCTAACCGAATCTTTCCCTTCCAAACAACAGGCTCGCATCAGAGAAAAACAGCTCAAATCCGCTAAAGGACGTCAATTCATCTGGCAGCTCATCCACCAATACTATCCCACTCATCCCTGATCCTGTCGGGCTCATATCCGTCCCGGCTAAGCCGGGAACGGAGGTTCGAATCCTTCCCTCGCTACAAGTTGCGGGCATGTAGAACATGCCCGTCTTCATTTTTTGCCATGTTCACCGTCTATGTCCTCTATTCTCCTCTCCACCACAAAATCTACATCGGATATACCGCCAACCTTCAACAACGCCTGCTGGCGCATCAATGTGCAGCGAGAGGCGCTACGGGCGCAGGCACGAGATTATGCACCGGTGGAATGGTCTTCAGATAAGCAAATATGGCTTTTAACTCCTCATCGCTGAATCCCTGATTCATGCCTGCTGCGACAAAGCTCATGGGTGGCAATAAGGGACGGCTGTTGGCTAAACCCTTCCATTTGCCCTGACGGATGGTGGTGATAAACTGCGATTCCGACCATCCTCCCAGTCCCGTTTCATCGGGTGTCAGGTTAGCGGCATAGGAAATACCCCAGGGGCCCACCCATACGCTCAGGTCGTTGGTGAGCATGAGGCCTTTTTGTTCGATTTCCTGCCGGTTGATCTGCGGAGGAGGCACTGCACCGGGATGTCCGGCCAGATACATGGTGGTATCGGGCATGGGTCCCATGGCCGTCATCTTTTTCGGGGTATGACAATCGCTACACCCGGCGATGGCTACCAGATGCTTGCCCCAGGCGGCCTGACTGGCATAACCTCCATAAGCAGGCGGTGGGGAAGAAGAAGCAGATGCATCAGTTTGTGTTGGGTGGGAATGACAATCGACCAGAGCCAGCAAAATGCCAGCAGCTGCTATGCTTAGCAGCACTTGTTTGCGTATCATGATATAGATGTTTGGGGTTAATAAATAAAAATGGATGAAAATGTATATGCATACCGCAATATTTCTGGTGAATCATACCACGCGCAATTGACCAAAAATCCATCCTATCATCACTGGAAAACCTACTTTTTTCTTGAAGCAACGTTTCGGCGCTTCGTCATTCGTTATTCAAAAACAAGGGTTAAACGGGTTTATCACAGGAATGCAGAAAAAAATCGGTTTAATCGGGAGGTAAGATATGTAGTTTCTTTAAAAAATGCAATAATTTGATTTAAAAAAGCAAGTTGAAGTCCACCCGCGGAGGGAGAGGGATTCGAACCCCCGGTCCCGGTTGCCCGAGACAACGGTTTTCAAGACCGCCGCATTCGACCGCTCTGCCATCCCTCCGATACATGCATGGCTGGCAAAGTTAATGGAAAAATCCGGCTGTTGTAGCACAGATAAATCAGATACACAATCTTTCATAGCTTTGTACAAATTCCCGCAGGGATGAAAGAAATAGGCAAATGGTTGATAGTTAGCGGATTGTTGCTATTGTTGATGGGCATACTTCTGTATGTGATCGGACAGCTGGGTCAACGCCTGCCCTGGCTGGGGCGACTGCCGGGCGATATCCGGATTCAAAAACCCAATTTTGTGTTTTACGCACCCATCACTACCATGCTGCTGCTGAGCATCCTGCTCAGTGCATTACTCTGGATTATTCAACGATTCTTGAAATAATGTTCAGGCTTCGAGTTGAGAAACGAATCATGCTATTGTCGCTGGGAATCAGCATTTTCCTGACGGCATTAAAAGCCTGGGCATACCTGCAAACCCATTCGGTAGCCATCCTTTCAGATGCACTGGAATCCATCATCAACATCGTCACTGCCGCTCTGGCTATGTACAGCGTGCATTTATCTGCAATACCCCGCGATGTCAATCATCCCTACGGACATGGTAAGGTTGAATTTTTTTCGGTAGGTGTAGAGGGCGCGCTGATATTCATCGCCGGTATGCTGATAGCCGTGAAAGCGGTGGCCTATTTTTTCCATCCTTATGCCCTGACGCAACTTCCGGAAGGCATGCTTTTCGTGGCCATCACCGCAGTCGTGAACCTGTTGCTGGGCTTATTTTTAATTCATCAGGGCAAGAGACTTCCATCGCTTACCATTCTGGGAAATGGTCAGCATATCCTTACCGACGCGTATTCTACCGGTGGATTATGCCTGGCTTTGATGATTATTCAAATCAGTGGCCGGGAATGGATTGACCCCATTGCTTCGCTGATGATAGGCGCATGGGTCGTGCGAAAAGGTTATCGATTGGTACGCAAATCCATATCGGGCCTCATGGACGAAGCCAATCCGGAATTGATTGATCAGGTTATTGATATCCTGGCCAGACATCGAAAACCCAACTGGATTGATCTGCATAATTTTCGAATTCAACAATACGGCAATAATTATCACATTGATTGCCATCTCACCTTACCTTACTATTATTCATTAGAACAGGTGCATCAGGAGAATGAATCCCTGACACAACTGATCAAGGAGCATGTACATTCCGGGGAGATAGAATGTTTTATTCATGTAGATCCCTGCAGGCCTTATTGCTGCCCCTATTGCCAGTTGCTGGATTGCCCCGTGCGGCAACATCCATTTCGTGAAAAGATTCCCTGGACAAAGCCATATGTATTACTCCATCAACACCCTTCTCTTGAGAAGGCCGGTTCTCCATTGCTCGATACATCTGCAGGCGGGGAAAAACAAAGCTGAACCATACGGCTCCTGCTTATTCGGCTAGAAAAACTTCAAGCAAGCCAACACGTGCATTTACCCGCCTTCATCTACTTCGCCCTCAACATCGTTTTCCTGTAAAATTTTCATTACGGGTTGCACGTGGTAAACAATGGGATCATAACGATTGGAAAGGATAATCAATGTGGTGGTATCCTTCAAAAACCGATAAAACACACTGTTGTTACCATGCCACCAGCCGTTATGATAAATAATTTGTTCACCATCGGGATACACCAGCATGCGCCATCCTAAGCCATAGTTGTGAATACCGGGATGTTCATGACTGTAGGGCGTATAAGCAAGTCGTAAAATGCTATCGGGAAATAATTTGCCGGAATACAGGGCCTGATCCCATTTCAACAGGTCCTCCACCGTGCTGTACACGTTCTTATCGCCCACCACACCGTCGAAAGGCACGGTGCGTACTTTTCTACCGCGTGCATCGTAGCTGATGCTCTGGTTGGCCGGTGCAGGCTCTCGTGGCGTATACACATACGTATCGTGCATGCCCAGCGGTTCAAAGAAAATGCGTTTCAAAAATTCACCGTAGGGTTCATGGGTGATTTCTTCTACAATGGCGGCCAGTACGCAGTAATTGGTATTGCAATAATTAAAATGCGTATCGGGCTTATATACGGGTCTGGGATGATATTTACATAAAATCCGCACCACATCCTGATTGGTCATGAGCCGGGAAGGATCCTTCCAGTAAGACTGACAACAATATAAATAATTGGGCAGACCACTGCGATGATTGAGCAACAATTTAATCGTTACACTTTTATACGGGAAATTCGGAAAATATTTCTGTACCGGATCGTTTAAATTGAGCTCGCCGCGCTGGTAAAGCCAGAGCACGGCCATGGCCAGAAACGGCTTGGAGGTAGAAGCCAGTTGAAATGTGGTGTGTTCATCAATCGGAATATGTTTCGATAAATCGGCATATCCCTGATATCGTTCGTATATCACCACACCCTTGCGTGCCACCAGAATAGCACCATTGAATCGTTTTCCAAGCACCCGATGATAGTATGCATCCAGTGCTTCCTGCATACGAATGGTAGATGGACTGTGCAAGACAGCATTTCGCCATTCTGAAATAGAATCAGCCACCCTTGCACGGGCAATCCGATCATATAACACTTCCCGTGAAGACTCTCTTGAATCGGCCGACTGACAACGACTGAGTAAAAGAAAGATCCATAAAAAGGATAAAGCCTTCAGCATGGTCAGGACAGGATTCCACTTTTTCATCTCCAATGATACTTAGCCGGAAAACCTGATGCAGGGCACCGCTCACAGCATATACGCGTGATGCATTACACACGAAACCTCACATCAGGCTCATCCGATTTTTTTATAGAAAATGCAAAGATACAAAGCTATTTTTTGCATAACGATTAAAATATAGGTGTAGTATGTATTTTTGCGACAAAATTTAAAATCTTTTTATCAAATCGATAATTTCATTGAATGGATCAGAAGACGAGCTTCCCCAGAGAAAAGATTCGCATTTTACTTTTAGAAAACATCAGCGACTCGGCCGTACAGACTTTTCGACAGGCCGGTTATACACAGGTTGAAAAACTAACGCGTGCACTACCAGAAGATGAGCTGATTCAGGCAATCAAAAATGTGCATCTGCTGGGCATTCGTTCCAAAACACAAATCACGGAAAAGGTGCTGGATGCCGCTCCACATCTGCATGCGATCGGTTGCTTCTGCATCGGCACCAATCAGGTGAACCTGAAAGCGGCTACAGAAAGGGGAGTGGCCGTTTTCAATGCTCCTTATTCGAATACACGATCCGTAGCCGAATTGGTTATTGCCCTCGCTATTATGCTGATTCGCAAAATACCTGATAAAAACAAAGCCGCTCATGAGGGTATCTGGATGAAAGATGCGAAAGGGAGTTATGAATTACGCGGCAAAACCATGGGCATCATCGGATATGGGAACATCGGCACACAGGTGAGCGTGCTTGCAGAAGCCATGGGCATGAAAGTGATCTTTTACGACGTGATTACCAAACTACCGATTGGCAATGCCGAACCGGTGAAAACCCTGAAGGAGCTGGTTTCCCGTGCCGATGTGGTAACGCTGCACGTGCCGGCCACCCCACAGACCAAAAACATGATTAACCGTAATCTGCTCAAGCATTTTAAAAAAGGCGCCATCCTGCTCAACTATGCACGTGGCGACGTCATGGACCTTGAAGCCGTTCGGGACGCTTTACAAAATGGAATCCTCTCCGGAGTAGCCGTGGACGTATTTCCCGAAGAACCCGAAAAAAATGGGGATCGTTTTGTAACACCCTTACAAAATATGCCGAATGTAATCCTGACACCACATATCGGCGGATCAACCGAAGAGGCCCAATGGCATATTGGTGAAGACGTGAGCAACAAAATGTTGCAATATCTGGAAAGCGGCACCAGCATAGGTTCACATACGGTACCCCCATTACACGTACCCGTGCTTTCCGGCGCACATCGCATCCTGCATATCCATAAAAATGTACCGGGTGTACTCTCGGAAATCAATACCCTGTTATCCAATCACGCGATTAATGTGCTGGGACAATATCTTAAAACCAATGAACTCATCGGGTATGTGGTGCTGGATGTGGACACCAAACTTTCGCGTGAAGCCTTTCAACTCCTCAAACAGGTGAAACATACTATCAAAACCCGGATCCTGTATTAATTCTTTTGTCAGGTCATCCGCTTTGTCGTAATTTGAAAAATGTTTAAAACAATTCCATCGGCATGACCAACCTCAATTCCGAATCGCGCACCTGGCTTCCGCTTTATTTACCTGCCTGGGGAAAAAAGCAATCGTGCTACATCCTGGCGGCAGACGTGGGCGGCACCAAAACCAACCTGGCGCTTTATGAAATTCAGGGCTATCACCCCATCTGTCTGGTCGAAGCCAGCTATCATTCCAAAGATTACGATAGCTTTTCGCTGATCGTAAAAGATTTTCTGGAAAATAAAACCTCGGAAAAGCCCCTGCGCCTCTGTGCGGGCGTGGCGGGTCCTGTGATCGATGGTAAAGTGGAAGTTACCAACCTGCCCTGGAAAATGGATCAACGCATCGTAAGTAAAGTGGTGGGCATTGACGAAGTGATTTTCATCAACGATTTGCAGGCTACCGCCTACGGACTGGCTGCTTTGAATAAGCAAGAAGTGCACATCATCCGGAATGCCGATGATATGACGCCCGGCAACGTAGCGGTCATCGCCCCCGGAACAGGCCTGGGTGAAGCCGGTTTATATTTCGATGGCAAATATTACCATCCTTTCGCAACGGAAGGCGGCCACTGTGATTTTGCGCCCCGACACGAAATCGATATTGCCCTGTTGCAATACCTGCAAAAGCGGGTGGAAGTGGTGAGTTGGGAACATGTGGTATCGGGCATGGGCATCGTCAACATCTATAACTTTTTACGGGACACTCACCAGATAGAAGAACCAGCCGCACTCCATCAGCAGTTAGAAGACGCGCACGATAAAGCCGCCCTGATCAGTGAAGCAGCTATCCGCAATGAATTTCCCATTTGCCGGGAAACCATGCGCCTCTTCGTGCGCTATCTGGCCCACGAAGCAGCCAACCTGGTATTGAAACACAAGGCTACAGGCGGACTTTATCTGGGAGGGGGTATCCCACCGAAAATCATCGATCTGCTTATCGAAGAACGATTTTACACCCACTACCTGCACTGCGACCGCATGCAGGAACTGGTGGAAAAAGTGCCGATCTACGTGGTACTTAACGATAAAACCGCTTTATTAGGCGCCGCCTATTATGCTGCCTACGGGCCTCATGCCCTGGATTAAACGTCGTTTCAAAAGAAATTAAAACGCCCGATCCGTAAGAAATATCGGATTGACTTCTTTTTCCTTTGAGCCGGCTTTGTACCGATAAAATCCTGCTCCCGATTTCACGCCCAGACAACCCGCCTGCACCATCTTCACCAGAAGCGGACACGGTGCATATTTAGGCTCGCCCAACCCTTCATGAAGTACCTGCAAGATGGACAAACATACGTCAAGCCCGATGAAATCGGCCAGCTGCAAGGGTCCCATCGGATGACCCATGCCCAGCTTCATGATGGTATCGATGGCTTCCACTCCGGCCACACCCTGTTGCAAAGCATATATGGCTTCGTTGATCATGGGCATCAAAATCCGATTGGATATAAACCCCGGATAATCATTTACCACACAGGGAGTCTTACCCAGCTGTCGACTCAACTCCACAATGGTGGCGGTAACAGCCGAATCGGTATGAAACCCGTTGATGATTTCCACCAGCGGCATGACGGGAACCGGATTCATGAAATGCATGCCGATGACCCGCGGCTGACGACGGGTGACAGCCGCCAGCCGGGTAATGGAAATAGAAGAGGTATTGGAAGCCAAGATGGCAGATTCAGGCGCCAGCTGATCGATCTGGCGGAACAGCTCTTCTTTGAGCTCCTGCTTTTCAGTGGCGGCTTCAACCACCAGTTCAGCATGCTGCAGAGCCTCCGGCATGCGGGTAAACAGATGAATGCGAAGCATCAATTCTTCAACCTGTTGCGCGGTAAGGATTTGCTTTTTCACCTGCCGATCGGCGTTCTGACGGATGGTTTGCAGGGCTTTTTGCAGGATATCCTCACGAATATCCATGAGGTTGACCTCAAATCCATACTGAGCGAATACATGCGCGATACCATTTCCCATGGTACCCGCTCCAATAACGGCTATATGTTTCATAAGCGGCTGGTTTTAGAAAAACAATATTAAAGCGAGCCCACCGGAAAGCCAAATAGAAGCGCGCATCTCAGTATGAAAACGGGAATGCATAAATAGGCAGCAGCTAGTCCTTTCGCTTGAAATCCCCGTTTTTCCAGGCCTGGATAAACTGCGCCCAGGCGAGCGGATTGAAAATATTTTGTGGAGGAAGCTGTCCAGCATACGAGATACGCTGGGCCTGTTGATTCAAATAAAGTTGTGTGGCTTCCGAAGCATCGGGAGGAAGCGTGAGCGCCAGAATACGCAATTTGGCAGCTTCGGTGTTCTTGCGAGCAATCTCATATTTGTCGTCCGGAAATTTGTAATTCACAAATTCTCGAGCAAATTCTTCCGGACTGGGATAAGGTCTGATGATGGTTTCCGGCAGATAAATCGTGTCGGCAACCATGAGCTGAATCATGGAAAAATGATTCCCCTTTAAATCGAGTGGAATACGTACATCTTTAGGTCTGAAGCCAATAGCGCTGAAATGAATGGTATCGCCCCTGTAAGCTACAATATCGAATACGCCCTGATCATTGGAAAGTGTGCCACGATCCTGACCTTTTACCGTAATAGAAACACCGGGTATGGCCTGCAGGCTATCAGCCGTAAGCACCACACCCGAAAATTCAACAACCGTATCACGGGCGGTGTGATGCTGGGCAAAGACTACGGAATGGAAAAAAATAAGTAAACTACCGATCCATAGAGACTTTTTCACAAGCGTATATTTCAGGCAAAAGATATCACAAAACTACCTGTCAAATATAAGAAAATTTGCCACATATCGCATGAACGCTATACGCTTGAAGTAGCGATACAAACATTGTGATTTGTTAAGCGAATATCATTTCAGGAAATATTTTCTCAGTGAAACCCACAAGTTGACAGATTCCTGTAAGGGATGCGCTAATTTTGTTATTCGTAAATATTCGAACGCATGATTACTGAACAACAGGTTTTAGCCGCTTTGAGTCAGGTACAGGATCCGGATCTGGGCCGGGACCTGGTTAGCCTGAACATGATACAGGATTTGCAGATTGATGGCAAGAAGATTCGTTTTAAAATCGTGCTGACCACACCCGCCTGTCCGGTGAAAGATGCCATGCAACAGGCCTGCATCAACGCTATTCACATGATGGTCGATCCCACGGCGGAAGTGGAAATTCAAATGGAATCGCGTACCACAAGTCGTCGCCAGGATAATCGGGTGATTTTACCGGATGTAAAAAACATCATTGCCGTGGCCTCAGGTAAAGGAGGCGTGGGCAAATCCACCATATCCACCAATCTGGCCCTGGCTATAGCCCAGCGGGGGGCCAAAGTTGGACTCATGGATGCCGATATTTATGGCCCGAGTATTCCCATCATGCTGGGATTAAAAGGCGAACGCCCACGTATGGCCCAGGTGCAGGGCCGTCCGATGATCGTGCCCATATTGCGATTCGGTATAGAAGTGATGTCGATTGGCTTGCTGGTAGATGAAAAACAGGCCGTTATCTGGCGAGGCCCTATGGCCAGCAGTGCCGTGCGCCAGTTCATGACCGATATCTACTGGGGCGCACTGGATTATCTGGTGATCGACCTTCCTCCCGGTACCGGCGATATTCACCTTACCCTGGTGCAACAGGTACCCCTCACCGGGGCCATCGTGGTCACTACCCCGCAGGATGTAGCCCTTGCCGATGCGCGCAAAGCGCTGGGCATGTTCAATAACCCCCAGATTAAAGTGCCCGTGGTGGGCGTCGTGGAAAACATGGCCTATTTCAGTCCCCCCGACCTGCCCGACCGCAAATACTACCTCTTCGGAAAAGAGGGCGGCAAAAAACTGGCGGAAGAGTTTGATGTGCCTTTCCTCGGACAGATTCCGATTGTCGAAAACATCCGCGAAGGCGGCGATATCGGAGTACCCGCCATGGTCTCAGACGATGAGATTTCCCGAAAAGCCTTTGAAGCTTTCGCCGACCAGACCATCCGTTCCATCGCTAAACTCAATGCAAGTTTACAACCTGCTTGATTTAAAATTAAATTTTAAATGAAAACATATAACCATTGATGGTTAATAATAAATCACAACATATTTACATTTTAATTTTAAATCTTACATGAGCCGGGAATTGCTCCTCAACCGTATGCTGGAAAGGGAATCCTGCCTTTGTGTGGGCTTGGATCCGGATAGGGATAAAATACCCGTTCACCTTTCTACGACTGCCGAACATCCCGTCCTGGCCTTTAATCGGGCTATCATCCAGGCTACGGCTCCCTATTGCATCGCATATAAACTCAACACCGCTTTTTATGAAGTCATGGGTGCCGACGGCTGGAAAATCCTCGAGCAAACTCTTGCCTGCATTCCAGACACCCATCTAAAAATCATAGACGCCAAAAGGGGGGATGTGGGACATACCGCCGAACAATATGCCCGGACTTTTTTTGAAACCCTGAAGGCCGACGCCGTCACGGTTTCCCCTCTGCTTGGAAAAGACAGTCTGGAGCCGTTTTTTGCATATACAAATAAATGGACCATTGTGCTGGGGCTCACATCCAATCCCGGGAGCCGGGATTTCCTGCAGTTGCCATACCAGCACTCCACCTGGTATGCGCATATCATGCAGCAGGTGGCCGACTGGGCATCCCCCGACCAGCTGATGTTTGTGGTAGGCGCCACCTGGCCCGAGCAGTTTAAAACGCTACGGACGCAGTTTCCCGAACATTTTTTCCTCGTGCCGGGAGTAGGTGCACAGGGAGGTGAACTTCCGGTGCTCCTGAAGCATGGCTTCAACTCCCGGGCCGGCATCCTGGTGAATGTATCCAGAGCCATTCTCTACGCCTCATCGGGTGAAGATTTTGCAGCGGCTGCCGCCAAGCAGGCCCTCACTTATGCCCGGCAGATGGGCGATTACCTGAAAGCCATAGCCTGATTTGCCGTTAAAAGGGTCAACTCCTGCTGATCGCTCGCCAAACAATTCGTATTTTGCCCATCTAAACTCGGCCTGCATGAAAACAGATCTCTTCCAGTCACCAGACTACTACCGGATCGACGACCTGTTAACCGAAGAACACAAGTGGATCCGGGATTCGGTACGGCAATGGGTGAAAAAAGCCGTGACGCCCATCATCGAAGATTGCTGCGAGCGTGCTGTATTTCACAAAGCCTGGTTTCCCGAACTGGGTCAGCTGGGCTGCCTGGGCCCCACCATCCCTCAGGAATATGGTGGCGCCGGGCTCGACGAGATTGCCTATGGATTGATGATGCAGGAACTGGAACGCGGAGATAGTGCCGTACGCTCGGCTGCTTCCGTCCAGGGTTCGCTGGTGATGTACCCCATTTATCTGTTCGGCAGCGAGGCGCAGAAACGTAAATACCTGCCCGCGCTGGCTCGAGGAGAAAAAATCGGTTGCTTCGGCCTCACCGAGCCCGATCACGGCTCTAATCCGGCCGGCATGACCAGTCGCCTTACCGACCGGGGCGATTATCTGGAGCTGAATGGCAGCAAGATGTGGATCTCCAATGCCCCCATCGCCGATATAGCCATCGTGTGGGCCAAAGATGAAAACGACCAGATTCGCGGCGTGATTGTAGAACGTGATATGGAAGGTTTTTCCACACCGGAAACCAAAGGCAAATGGAGCCTGCGAGCCAGCGCCACCGGGGAACTGGTTTTCGATCAGGTGAAAATCCCCAAAGACAACCTGCTCCCCGCCGCACAGGGACTGAAAGCGCCTCTTCAATGCCTTTCTTCGGCTCGTTATGGCATCGCCTGGGGCGCGGTGGGGGCCGCCATGGATTGCTACGATACCGCCCTGCGGTATGCCAGAGAACGCAAACAATTCGGTCGGCCTATCGCAGGCTTTCAGCTCATCCAGAAAAAACTGGCCGAGATGATTACTGAAATCACCAAGGCCCAGCTGCTGAACTGGCGACTGGGTGTATTGAAAAATGAGAATAAAGCCACGCCGGCGCAGATCTCCATGGCCAAACGCAATGCCTGCGCAATAGCTACCCATATCGCCCGCGAAGCCAGGCAAATACTTGGTGCCATGGGCATCACAGGCGAATATCCCGTCATGCGCCATCTGATGAACCTCGAAAGTGTGATTACCTATGAGGGAACCCACGAAATTCATTTGCTTATCACCGGGGAAGATATTACGGGCATAAATGCATTTGTATAAAAAAATGAATATGCGCATCTTTTTGTGGGGGTTTATGGGCGCCGGAAAATCTTTTCTGGGCAAGGCACTTGCCGACGCCCTGCAAATTCCGTTTTATGATCTGGATGCAACGATTGAATCCATGGCCCGAAAATCGATTGCCGACCTCTTCGCCGAACATGGAGAAGCTTATTTTCGAAAGCTGGAAACACAAACCCTGCATACCTTTGAAACCAAACCAGCTTTCGTGATAGCCTGTGGCGGCGGCACACCCTGCTACGCAGATAATGCCAGATGGATGAAACAACACGGTATTACGGTATGGATAAATCCGCCTGTTGAAACGCTGGTGAAACGCCTGAAATCCGAAAAAATGCACCGCCCTTTGCTTGCGCAGGTACCCGACGATCAACTGGAAGAAGTGGTGCGCCAGAGGCTGGCCCAACGCATCATCTATTACAGCCAGGCACACCTGATCATACGGGAAGAATGCATTCCTATCAACATATTGAAAGATCAACTACAACGCATAGCCGATCAACGCACTTCATCAAACCAGCATTCCTAAAACCAGAACCTATGAGCGGAAAACTTATGTTGTTCATTGCCTGTATCTCAGGAGCAAGCAGTGTTGCACTTGGCGCATTCGGCGCCCACATCCTGAAGTCGCTGCTTACTGCCGACCAATTGAATATTTACGAAACCGCCGTCCGATACCAGTTTTACCATAGCCTGGCCTTGCTTGCAAACGGCCTGTTGATTGTGTATGCCGGACAGCATGCGAATTCAATGATTTGGTCAACCATTTCAGCTTATGCATTTATAGCCGGCCTGTTGTTGTTTTCTGGATCATTGTATTTGATCATTGCTATGCAATATCATCAAATTTCTACTCCATGGTGGATAGGCATGCTTACACCGCTGGGTGGACTTTGTTTTATACTGGGCTGGATTTCCCTTGCCGTTGCCGCCTGGAAGATATGATATGGCATCAAATATGCCTTTGCAAAAAGAAGGACTGCAGGTATCAAAATCTCAGGGTATCTTTGTGATGGAATCGTTATGGCAAAAAATCGCCTGAAATCAGAGCAATTAGCTTCCCAACCAGCTGCAGCTGAACCTCAAAAAGAGGCTGCGGGTAAGAAAAATATGCGCAATCAGACGAAAAAAGAAAAAGCACCAGCCCGATCATCCGCATCGAAACAGCATTCGAAAACAGTTCCTTCACATGGACGTAATCATAAGTTCCTGGCTATTTTTAGCTGGCTAATCTGTATTTTTTTATTCATTGCGTTTACTTCCTATCTCTTCACATGGAAAGAAGATCAGGATAAAATATTTTCACTTTCCTACCATATCCTGCTCAATAATGATGTAACCGTAGAAAACCTGCTGGGCCGATTGGGAGCATATATCAGCCATTTCTTTTTTTACGAAGAAATCGGGATTGCCTCTTATTTTTTGTGTTATCTGTTTTTCATCATTGGCGTGAATTTGCTGGTGGGTAGAAGGGTGTTTCGCATTTCCTCACATCTTTTCTTCATTGTATTCGGCATATTATACGTCTGTAC
>ERZ795043.276-NODE-276-length-55328-cov-6489.682811_pt1 | contig 55328 bp, 50 predicted proteins | sample MGYA00375127_ERZ795043 | MGnify/ENA primary metagenome ERZ795043 (study PRJEB30172, sample SAMN05518447) | compost metagenome | isolation source: Feedstock adapted compost from Newby Island compost facility, Milpitas, CA | place: USA:Newby Island compost... | reverse complement strand
ACCCGCATGCCATGTTGCACCTGCAACCGGGCCGCATCGGCACGGGAAAGGGCGATATAAGCCGCGGGTATCCGTTCCTGAATCGGCTCGCTGTATGCCGAGAGTTCATCGCTGCCGAAGATATGATAGGCGGGCCATATACTGAGCTGCCCATCGGCAGGGGAGAAAGCTCCGGGGATATCCGTGAAATAGGCCATGCTATGCTGTCCATCGGTTTCGATGAGCCGTTTGCCGGGATTGCCCCCGCGAAGCATACCCCCCACTTCCTGCTGGTAGCGGTTGACCGACTGCACGGAGTTCCAGCCTGGCGACCAGAAGAAAGGCGTGAATGGTGCCGGAGGCACGCCCACATATCCTTCCATGGTGAAGGAAAGCGGACTGTCGGGATCTTCCGGCGGCTTGGGTTCGCTTACGTTGATATGCGCCAGCATGGCCGTGCGGCCGCTATAGCGGTGTGGTTCACGCGGAATCTTCTGCGTGCCCACACGGAAGCCGGCTCCAGGAGCGGCCTCCTGAATGCCTGCCAGCCCGGGGAAGGCTGCGGTAAGGCGGGCGATAACCTCATCTAAATGGGCTTCGGCTAATGCCTGATCGGTCACGAAGGCCTGCAGCCATTTCCAGCTACTCTGGATATCGTTGCGAGGTTGAAACACCTGATAAAAACGCTGGGCACGTCCTTCATTATTCACCACCGTGCCCGACGACTCGGCGAATGTACCGGCCGGCAACACATATTCTGCCTTTTCTCCCGTACGATGAGCCAGCGAATCGAGCACGATCACGGTAGGCACATGCTGATAAAGAAGATCGACTATTTCGGCCGGCAGACGCCGATAGAGATCGTTTTCCACGATGATGGCCACATCCACATCCCCACGTTTTACCTGCTCCAGTGCATCTTCGAGATAACGTTCACTCATCATAGCCAGTCCCATCGTGTTCACTTCCGGTACGGTATAGAACAAACCGGGTTGCTTGCCGGCCTGCTTAAGCGATAGCGCTATATTGGCGGCGGCATGAATGAGTGATTCCTGGTGCAGGCTGGTTCCGGCTACGATCAGGGGCTTACGGGCATCCTGCAGGGCCCGGGCTACCTGGTCGGCGAAATGGCCGGCGGCTTCGTCGAGCTCAACGACGGGAGCTCCGGTATGGATGCGATGGGCGATCGCAAAGCCCAGTCGGCCGAGCTGATGAGGATGTGCCCGATAACAGGATAAGGCTGCATCGTCGAGCCGGGTGGCATGGGGGGCTGCGATGAACAGCGGTCCTTTCTGCCCCTGGATCACCTCCCGAATCGCAGCATCGTTCCAATTGGCTATCTTCAGGGCCTTGGCTTTTTCTTTCGGCTGATTCTTGGCCGCCTGCCTGAGCGATAGGGCCAGCATGGGAGCCGTCTGGGTTACATCTTCACCCAGCACCAGGATGGCATCATAACTCTCGGTTTCTTTGAGGGAGGGCGTACGCACGCCGCTTTCCCGCATGATATGGAGGATTTCCTGCACCAGCCGACCCTCCCGCCGGGGGATGCCGGCGTAGAAATGTTCGGCACCCACCACCTGCTGCAGCAGGAAGTTCGACTCCAGCGAAGCCCGGGGCGAACCAATGCCGATGATGTTGCGGGCGGTCCGTATTTTTTCGCGAATTTCCGCTACGGCAGCCTCCTTTTTCAATCCCTGCCACTGGCCAGCAGGCTGCTGCCTGAGAGCGTGTTGAATACGCCGTTCACTATTTACGTATTCATAGCCGAAACGGCCGCGGTCGCAGATGAAATACCCATTCACATCGCCATTATAGCGGTTCAGGATACGACGCAGCGAGCCATAACGTTCGCTTGCAATGATATTGCAGCCCAATCCGCACTGCTGACAGATAGAGGGTGCATTGGTGAGATCCCATTTACGGGTATAATGCTTGCGGAGGGTTTTATCGGTGAAAACACCCGTCGGGCATACTTCCACGAGGTTGCCGCTGAATTCATTTTCCAGCACACCGGGTTCAAACCGACCGAAATATACATCGTCGTGCACGGCAAAAACCCCAAAGTCTTTCCCTTCTGCATAATCGTTGTAAAAACGCACACAGCGATAACACTGAATACAGCGGTTCATTTCATGATGCAGGAAGGGGCCCAGATACTGGTTCAGGTGGGTACGTTTCTTAAACCGATAACGCCTGTAGTTGTGTCCGCTCATCACGGTCATATCCTGCAGGTGGCATTCGCCGCCTTCATCGCACACGGGGCAATCATGCGGATGGTTAATCATCAGGCTTTCGATATTCTGCGCACGGAATCGCTTTGCTTCAGGCGCTTCAAGGGAAATCCGCGCCTGATCGGCCACCGGCTCCATACAGGCCATGACGATGCGGCCGCGGGTATCGTTTTCATCACGATAACGTACGATGGCACATTGCCGGCACGCCCCCACTGAATGCAGGGCAGGGTGCCAGCAGAAATAAGTGAGGTTGAACCCCAGTGACAAACAAGCCGAAAGCAGGTTGTCACCATCTTTTACCTGATAAGGAACGTTGTCAATATAAATCGTTGCCATAATCTTCGCTTATTTCCACGGACAACGGTGTTCGTGGATATGACGTTCAAAATCTTCTCTAAAATGTTTCAATGCGCTCTGCAAGGGCTCCATGGCGCCGGGTGCCAGGGCACAGAAGGTATGGCCGGGGCCCATATACCGGGTGAGGTCGTCGAAGATCTTCAGGTCTTCCATTTTACCCTGCCCGTTTTCGATGGCCAAGAGCAGTTTTTCCGTCCAGGGCAGTCCCTCCCGGCAGGGAGTACACCAGCCACAGGATTCCTGAGCAAAGAAATGCTCTAAGTTAAGCACCATGCCCACCACACAGGTACGGTCGTCGAGCACAATCACGGTGCCGGTGCCCATCCGGCTTCCCACCTTAGCCACGCTGTTATAGTCCATGGCCACATCCATATGTTCGGCGGTGATAAAGTCGGTAGACCCTCCACCGGGCAGTGCTCCTTTGAACCGATACCCGTCGAGCATACCCCCGGCATATTCTTCGAGAATTTCCCGGAAAGAGGTCCCCAGCGGCAGCTCCCAGAGGCCGGGGCGTTTCACCCTGCCGCTCACGCCGTAGAGCTTGGTGCCGCCGTCTTCACATTTGCTGAGGCTTTTGTACCAGTTCACTCCCTTGCTGAGGATATGCGGCACATTGGATAAGGTTTCGATATTATTCACCACGGTGGGTTTCCCGAAGAAACCGCTTACCACCGGAAAGGGGGGCTTAGTCCGCGGGTTGGCCCGCTTGCCCTCCAGGGCGTTGATCAAGGCGGTTTCTTCCCCACAGATATATCGACCCGCGCTGATATGCACGGATAGCTCGTGTGAAAAACTACTGCCCAGGATATTTTTCCCCAGATAACCCGCTTCGTAAGCCTCGTGGATGGCCTCCTCGAGTGCTTTTTCGGCGAACTGATATCCCCAGCGCAGGAACACATAGCTGAATTCGGCCTGAATGGCATAGGCACCGATGATCATGCCTTCGATAAGCTGATGCGGATTGCCTTCCAGCAGGAGGCGGTCTTTAAATGTGCCCGGCTCCATTTCATCGCCATTGGCGATCAGGTAACGGGGACCGGGTATTTGTTCCGGGGTCGGCACCAGACTCCACTTGAGGCCGGTGGCAAAACCGGCGCCCCCCCGTCCGCGCAGGCCGGCATCTTTCACCATGTCGATCACTTCTTTGGGCGTCATTTTCAGTGCCTGCCGAAGGCCCTGATAACCGCCCACACGCTCATAATCTTTCAGCCTCAGCCAGCTGCCGTCTTTAGGAATATGTGCTGTTAATGGTTGTTCCATAAGTTTTTCCGTTCCAGCGTTTATGGATATCGTTCCAGGATAGCATCGATTTGCTCCACTTTCAGATCCCGATGCAGGTCTTCATCAATAAACATGGCCGGGGCCCGGTCGCAGGTGCCCAGACAGCAGATCGGGATCAGGGTAAAACGTCCGTCGGGTGTGGTTTCCCCGAATTGAATCCCCAATTTCTGCTTCAGGTACTCGGCGATTTTTTCATACCCCATGATCCAGCAGCTCACGCTGTCGCAGATGAGGATGACGTGGCGCCCCACAGGCTTGCGGAAGATCAGGTTGTAAAACGTGGCTACGCTGTCGATCTCGTCGGGCGACATCTCAAGCACTTCGGCCAGCTCCTGTACGGCCTGGTCGGACACCCAGCGATAATGTTTCTGAATGAATTTCAGCGCTTCGATACAGGCGGCCCGCTTCACCGGGAAATGCTTGTACATTTCCTGAATCGCTGCGATCATATCATCGGTCAAAACGCGTGTTGTTGAAGTTTCCATGTACGCAAGTCTTTTGTTTACCGGTCCACATCCGAAAGCACGTAATCCACACTACCCAGGATAGCCAGCAGGTCGGGAATGGTATATCCCCGGCTGATGACAGGCACAAACTGAATATGGGCGAACGACGGCGTGCGGATACGCGTCCGATAAGATGTGGTATTGCCATCGCTGATGAGATAATAGCTGTTATGTCCTTTGGTGGCTTCCACGCCCACCATCGCTTCGCCGGGTGGTATGACCGGCCCCCAGGTCACCCCGAGGAAATGGTTGATCAGGGTTTCGATATCCTGCATGGTATATTCCTTGAGCGGTGGTGTGGTGAGCGGATGATCGGATTTATATGGTCCGGCGGGCATGTTATCCACGCACTGCCTGATGATGCGCAGGCTCTGCCAGATTTCTTCCACCCGCACCACGGCCCGATCGTAGCAGTCGCCGTTTTTACCGATCGGCACATCAAACTCCAACTGGTCGTAACCCGAATAAGGTTGTTTTTTACGAAAATCCCACTCGAAGCCGGTTGCCCGCAATCCCGGGCCGGTCACCCCCCATTCAATAGCTTCCTCGGTATCATAGATGCCAATGCCGATGGTCCGGCGTTTGAACAGGCTGTTGCGCATCACCATTTTATCGTATTCCTTCAGCCGGCGCGGCATATAATCCAGAAAATCTTTGATGAGCTTATCCCATCCTCTGGGCAGATCCTGGGCAACGCCACCGATGCGGAACCAGTTGGGATGCATGCGGTCGCCGCAGATAGCCGCCACAATATCGAAGATGCGTTCACGGTCGTTGAACATGAGAAAGACGGGCGTCATCATACCCAGGTCCTGTGCAAACGTGCCATACCAGACCAGATGGCTGGATATCCGGAACAACTCGCTCATCATGATGCGGATGACCTTTACCCGGTCGGGCACCTCAATGCCGGCCAGCTTTTCCACGGCCATCACATAAGGGAAGTTGTTCATCACTCCGCCCAGGTATTCCACCCGGTCGGTATAGGGAATATAGGTATGCCAGGACTGGCGTTCAGCCATTTTTTCGGCTCCGCGATGGTGAAAGCCGATGTCGGGGATGATGCGCACGATTTCTTCCCCGTCCAGTTCCAGCACCAGGCGCAAGACGCCGTGGGTACCCGGATGCTGCGGGCCCAGGTTGAGAAACATGAAGTTTTCCGTGTTCACATCTTCGGTCAGTCCCCATTCTTCCGGACGAAACTGCAACGCTTCTTCTTCGCGACGCTGCCTTTCCAGCGGAAGTTGAAAGGGTCCCATCTCGGTGGCCCGCGCCGGATGGCATTTCTGCAGCGGGTGACCCTGCCAGGTGCGGGGCATCAGGATGCGCCGCAGGTCGGGATGACCGTCAAACCGCACGCCAAACATATCGTACACCTCCCGCTCATACCAGTTGGCCGAAGGCCAGATGCCCGTAATCGAAGGGGCTACGGGTTGTTCATCGGTCAGGGGAATTTTCAGACGTAGGAAAGCATTACGTTCAAAGGAAAACAACACATACACCACCGTAAAACGGCTTTCGGGTTGCCCTTCCCGATGGGTGCGTGCTTGCTCATCTATCGCCGTGAGATCATAGAGCATCCGATAAGGCTGCTCGATCTGATATTTCAGGTATTCCAAGACTTCCCGAATAGAAGCAGGCTTAATCCATAACGTTGGAATCTCATCCCGGGTGGCTTGTTGCGCCAGTACAGCATCAGCAAACCGCTGCTCCAGTATGGACGGAATATCGGACATATTCTCTGGGTATAATACAAATCAATGATTCAAATGTTTCGTATGCAATGATGATTCATACTTCATCGGGCGGCCGAATCTCGGTCATCTGACGACGCATCTCCATTTTCTGATCGCGCATCGAAGGCTTGTCGGGCTTGATGACGCCCTGCGGACCAATCACCCAGCTCAGTGGCCGTTTTTCTTTTCCCACACGTTCGCGCAATAAGGTTATGCCTTCCAGGAAAGCATCCGGCCGGGGTGGACAACCCGGCACATACACATCCACCGGCAAAAACTTATCCACGCCCTGTACCACGCTATAGATATCGTACATGCCGCCCGAGTTGGCACAGGAGCCCATGGAAATCACCCAGCGCGGTTCCATCATTTGCTCATAGAGCCGCTGAATGATGGGCGCCATTTTCATGAACACCGTGCCGGCAATGATAATCAAATCGGCCTCGCGGGGCGTACCACGGATTACCTCTGCACCGAAACGCGCCACGTCGTACCGACTGGTGATGCTGGTCGCCATCTCCACATAGCAGCATGAAAGCCCGAAATTGAACGGCCAGATGGAGTTTTTCCGACCCCAGTTGATCAAATCATCCAGGCGCGTCAACACCACCGTACGCTTCACTGCCTCATCTAAGAGGGAACTGCCCGACGAAGGGTCGTTCACTTTTGCGGTCCACCAGTTCATGCTCTTGCTTTTTTCTGTAAACGTCGGTAATAGGCTTTTAAAATCTTTTTGCTGTTGGGACCGAAATCCAGGGCTCCGATCCGCCATTCATAAATCAATACAGCAACCAGTACCAGGATAAAAATCAATACGCCCACGTAGCCCGCCCATCCCACCTGTCGCAACGATATAGCCCACGACACTACAAACACCGCCTCCAGATCGAAAATCACAAAAAACATGGCCACGATGTAAAAATGAATGGGAAAAAGCAAACGGGCCGAGCCAGTAACCGGGATTCCCGACTCATAGATTTCATCCGTGGCGGGTTCTTCATGACGTTGACCCAGAAAATGCGAGATCAACAACATGCCTGAGGCCATCAGCACCACGAGTGCTGCATATAGGAGCAAAGGCCAGAGGTGAGCATCGTGAGGTAATTGACTGGTCATACGATTAAAGATTAAGAGGTAAGTTCCGGTTAGAACTTGCAGCCTCTGATCTTGAAAAGACGGGACAAAACTACACAAAATCAGCAGACGAAAAAATGAAAACAACATTTTGCAAAATAGGTTGCTGACATCAGGATGACCTAATCCAACCTTACAATCGATGGAAACAGGTATGATTTATCAAGTTTTATTTTCATTTTAAGCATGGATTTTCCTTACACTCAATAAATCTACAGAGGTATTTTTTACAGTTTACACGTTCCGTTTACTTTTGTTCAATAAAAATTTTGCAGAATCATACCAATATCCAAAGACGATATGTTCACACACTACCCCATATCAGTTTAGTGCCATCCATGCAGTGACTTTTAATTATGGAATCATTTCCCAAACTACAGCTATTGCTTTATTTAACTGATGAAAAGAAAACAACATTAAAAATGGAATGCTTTAACGGAGACCTGAATATCCAGTTCAAGCCCCTGTTGCTGCAAGGCTACGGCCAGCCGTTTCGGTACAACAGCCTGCAACTATCCAGGGGATTCTTTCATGGAAAATTGCGGGTATTTACGCTGGTAGAAAATCTGGGCAACAGATTTACCGGAAGATATACAACCACCCTGCAGGGAGCAGATTTTCAAGAACACACCGTTTCCGATTTCCAGTTTACCTCCTGGAAAATCGGACTGAATTATCGCTTTGGCCAGCAAAACTCCACCCGCAGATACAGACAGAAAATCCTGAATACCGATTTAAAATCAAAATAACCTCAGGGTACCGGATCGTAGCCGCTGCCGCCAAGGGGATGGCAACGCAAAAGCCTTCTGACCGCCAGATAAACGCCCTTGAAAAAACCATATTTCTGCAGGGCTTCACGGGCATATACCGAGCAGGTGGGCGTGAAACGACACCGGTTGCCCAGCCAGGGAGAAAGCAACAGCTGATAGATGCGAATGAGTACCAGTAACGGCCAGGCCAGCAAACGATTGATATGATTCAGCAGACGCATGAATTCAGCCTTCATCCATTTCGATCATGCGTTCGATGATGAGACGCATTTTCTGTTGCACATCTTCAAATTTAGGCATTTCTCTGCCCTGATATATCATCATCCAGTGCAGGCATTTATGCTGACGAAGTAAATAATCATAAAGTCGATACTTTTCCAGCCTGTAAGCTTCGCGCATGAGCCTCTTGATGCGATTGCGTTGCGTGGCTTTGCGAAAATATCGTGCTGGCACACTGAAAGCTACCCGTGCGGGATATCGGGGTTGCTGATCGGATAAAGAGAAAAATGTGTAAAAAATTTTAAACGGCGGGATGAATACACTCCGCCCCTGCGCAAATAATTGTTCGATACATTTACGCTTTTTGAGTCGCTCTGCTTTTTTGAATGTATATCGGATAGGCAAACGGCATTCAATACTTATTTGAGCCGATCGTTCCTTTCATCAGAAACGGTAAGCTTGTGGCGACCCTTTGCACGACGACGGGCCAGCACCTTTCGACCATTGGCCGTACGCATGCGGCGGCGAAATCCGTGTGTGCTTTTTCTTCTGCGGCGATGCGGTTGATAAGTCCGTTTCATACAAATCCATTCAAATGGATGGCAAAGGTAGGCAAAAAAGTTTTTTTAAAAAATTCATCTGCTGTTAGCGTTAGAGGAATAGGGCATGTAGGTCCATTCAGGCTGGGTTTCACACTGCATCCAGCTTGATTTGCCGCGCCTCTACCTTTTCGCCATAAAACACTGTAGCCTGCCGGGCAAACCATTCGGCCGAATCCGTGGTGAGAAAATCTCTCCTGCCTGTTTTTGAACAGCATTGATCAATCTCCGGATGACGACGGAGGTAATCTTTCAAACTCGTGGCTACCAGCGGCCCCTGGGATATAAGCCGTACATGAGGCGGAACATATTTGCTGATTTTAGGCAGCAACAACGGATAATGCGTGCAGGCCAGCAACAGGGCATCAATATCGGCCGCCTGTTGAAACAATTGCTGGATATATTTTTCCACAAAATAATCGGCACCGGGACCGAGATGTTCATTGTTTTCAACCAAGGGTACCCACATCGGACAGGCCTGTTGATAGACACGCACATCGGGAAAGAATTTCTTGATTTCCATCACATACGAGCCCGATTGCACCGTGCCCTGCGTGGCCAGAATTCCCAATGCGCCTGTAAGCGTAAATTCGCGCGCCTTTTCCGTGGTAGGACGAATGACCCCAAGCACCCGCCTTTCAGGGAATGACACGGGTAAATAGCGCTGCTGAATGGTACGCAGGGCCTTAGCCGATGCCGTATTGCAGGCTAAAATCACCAGATGACAATTGCAGGAAAACAGATATTGCACGCACTGCCAGGTGTAATGAAACACCGTTTCAAAAGAACGATTGCCATAGGGCGTACGGGCATTATCACCCAGATACAGGTAATCATATTCAGGCAATAGCTGCACGATTTCTCGCATTACCGTCAGTCCGCCATAACCGGAATCAAAAATCCCTATGGGTTGCAGATGATCCATTGACGCATATCAAAAATAAAAAAGCTAAGAACCTGCTTGATTCTTAGCTGTTGCCTATTGAGGATATTTTCGCTATTACTTGATACCCAGTTTGGCTTTCACGGCAGGCAATAAATCATCTGCAGCAGGAGCCACAAGCAGGATATCCTGTTGCTTATTGAATACATACGTGTAACCTTTTTCCTTGGCCACTTCCTGCACGGCCTTCTGGGCTTTTTCAATGATGGGTTGCAGCAGTTGCTGATTCTTTTGTTGATAGCTATCCTGTGCAGCCTGCGAAAGATCTTGCAAGTTTTTCTGCATGTTGCTCAGCTCACGGGTTCTGATTTCTTTGATGGCATCGGAAAGCGTATCAGCCTGCTGTTGATAGGCTATCAATTTGTTCTGATATTCCTGCTGCGCAGATTGAATCTGTTGTTGCAGCTGATTGGCGAATTTTTGTAGAGCCGAATCTGCATTTTTGGTCTCGGGCATGGACTGAATCAGTTCCTGCATGTCAATGTAGCCAATTTTAACCTGTGCCTCCACACGGCGTGTGCACACCATGGCACCCAGCAAGAAACAGAACATTAAAGCTTTCTTCATGACTGTTTGTTTTTTATTGAATAATTCCTGTTGACATTTTTACGAAGCAGCGAAAATAATTCATTTTTGAATTCCCAATAAATTTAAAACATCATCACTTTTATCAAGCCGTGGATCCGCGTAAAAAACCGTGATACCGCCGGCTTTGTCCAGTACAAAATCATAGGAACGTTGTGCAGCTAATTTTTGAACGGCCTGATATACTTCGTCTTGAATGGGCTGTACCAATTTTTGCCGGAGTTTAAACAAATCACCCTGATAGCCGAAACGTTGATTCTGCAGGTCTCTCACGGCTTTTTCTTTTGCTACAATTTCATCCTCACGTTTCTTTCTCAGATCTTCATTCAATATCACTTTTTCGGCCTGATAGGAACGATACATTTCATCCAGTTGTTGATACTGCGCATCAATTTCCTGCTGCCACGCTTTAGATACACTGTCAAGCTGTTGCTGGGCTTGCTGATAAGCCGGTATATGTTCAAGAATGTATTTGCTATCAATCACACAATAACGCTGCGCAAAGGCGTTCACACCAGCCAGCACAAATCCTACCAGAATGATTATCGTTTTTTTATACATGATCAATGCATTTAGACTTGAAACTTCAATGGTGTTTTTCAATTTTTGTGTTGATCAGCCCGTTAAATTGCAAAAAACATCTGAAACAAACTGTTAAATATGCTATTATTCCGGTTCATAACCTAACATGAAGCTGAACTTCGTGGCATTGCGAAGACCCTGCCCGGGCTGCATTCTATCGAATCCGATTCCGTAATCAAATCCAAGCAAACCAAACATGGGCAGATAAAAACGCATACCAATTCCGGCATCACGCCTTAACAGGAAGGGGTTATACTTCTGGAAATTTTCGTATCCATTGGCTGCATCGAAAAACAATAATGCAAAAATGGTTGAACTGGGATTCAAGGTTATGGGATAACGCAATTCCACCGTGTATTTATTGAAAATGGTGAATCCCTGATAATTCAGGGGCTGCGTTTGTGCATTGTCCTTAGGATCGGAACTATAATATACCTCATATCCTCGCTGAGAAATAATTTCCTTTCCATAAATCGCATAGTTGCTCAACCCGTCGCCGCCCAGTTCAAAACGTTCGAAAGGCGACAGAAGGGCATGGGAAGAATATTTACCCAGAAATCCATATTTGGCGGCCAGTTTCAGTACAAATTGTTTTTGGTCGGTGCCATGAGGCCTTCCCAGCGGCACATACCATTCTGCATCGAAGCGATATTTCTGGTATTCGATGTATTTAAATTTTTGAGCCAGCGTTTTGCCCTCGTATACGCTTTGCGACTCGAACAGCGAATAGGGTGGCGTAAATTCACCGGAAAGCACAATGTTGGAACCGCTGCGCGGATAAATGGGAGCATCTACAGAAGAGCGAGCCAGCGTGAGTTTCAAGCTCAGCTCATTGATGTCGCCATTGTTTAGTGGATTCCCGTAAAAGAATTGATAGTTTTTTAAGGTATAACGTACAAAATTCACGGCCCCGGTGAGGGTGAAATAATCATCCGGCCAGGTCAGACGTTTACCCAGTGCCACCGTAAATCCAGTTGACCGCAAAAAGCTGCTATCGGCCGATCCACCAAAGAATCCCGTGTAAGGATTATATACTCCGCTGGCGATAAATGAATTGTATAAACTCACCGTGAAATTGTTAGGTTTCTTCCCGCCCAGCCAGGGTTCGGTGAAGGAGAAACTATATGAATGATAAAATTTACCATTGGATTGATAACGAAGTGAAAGCTTTTGCCCATCGCCACTCGGCAGTGGAGTCCACGCCCTGGGGTTGGTGATGTTGCGCAAGGAAAAATTATTAAATGATAATCCCAGCGTACCGGTCAGGCCGATATATCCACCCCATCCGGCGGAAAGCTCGAGCTGGTCAGAAGGTTTTTCTACTACCGACCAGCCAATATCTACGGTTCCATTATCGGGATTGGGCTGCGGGTTTACCGACACTTTCTGAGGGTCGAACATGCCCAGCTGGGCTACATCGCGCTGGGAACGAATGAGATCGGCCCGACTGAATTTTTCTCCTGGAATCGTGCGCAATTCTCTTCTAATCACATGTTCATTGGTGCGATCGTTACCGGAAATGGTTACTTTATTGATCGTTGCCTGCGGCCCTTCGGTGATACGAATATCATAGTCTATCGTATCATGATACACGCGTGTTTCAACCGGCGTAACGCGGAAAAACAAATAACCATCATTTAAATACAAACTACTGATGTCATCCCCTTGCTGTGTGGGCGTAATGCCGAGTCGTTTATTGAACAAATCTAAATTATACGGATCTCCTTTATGAATGCGAAGAATAGCATTTAGCAAAGTATCGGGATATTTGGTGTTGCCACTCCAGGTGATATTACCAAAATAATATTTCCTGCCTTCGTTTATTTTAATGGCGATATCAATATTGCCATTGGGCGCCTGATAAATGGTATCATCCACAATGGTTGCATCGCGATAACCAAGCGAATTGTAGTATTCAATGATTTTGGCTTTATCTTCATCATACTTGCTCTGATTAAATTTAGCCGAGTTGAAGAGTTTAAACCGAAAATAAGGTTCCAGTAAACGAAGGGTTTTTGAAGGATATAAAAATCCCCATTGATGCAGGTACTCGACCAGTGTGTATGACTCGCCTCCATATACATTTACATCTCTCGCCGGATGCAGGGTAAGGCGCATGCCTTCTTTGGTACTCTTCATTTCGGCTTTCAGCCGTGCATCTGGCACATGATCATTACCTGCAAAGAAGATCTCACTGATTTTTACTTTCTTACCTTTATGAATATTGAAGATTAAATCCACGGCGTTGAGCATCACGGAAGTATCGGGACGTTCACTGATCTGCATACTCACATTACGATATCCTTTGTCCTGAAAATATTTGCGGATAGCCACCTCCGCGTTGATTTTCATACTTTCGGTAACCACCGAGCCCTGGTGCAGGTCAGTTTTGGTTTTTAATTCATCGGCTTCGGTCTTGCTCACGCCCCGGAAATAAAAATTCGCCAGCCTCGGTCTTTCGGTAACATGAATATCGAGGTAAATATTATCGCCATCAATTTTTGTTACATAAATCTGGATATTGGAGAACAGGTGTTGTTTCCAGAGATTCTGGATGACTTTGGCCAGTCCATCGCCCGGCAGAATGATGCGATCGCCCACAGAAATGCCTGATACAGAAACCAACAGCTGCGGGTCCAGGTAACGAGCGCCCGATACGGTGATACCCGCTATTCGATAAGATTTAGGATTGGGAGGCAACTCAGGAATCTGGGTAGTATCCGTCGATGCAGGGGAAGGGGCCGAGAGCTGCTGTGCCAGCAGATGATGCCCCCAGAACACGCATAAGATCAATACCACATGTCTACGAAAACATCTCTTCATTCTGCTGTATTTGTTCGCTCGTTTTCCCAAATCTTCTTTCTCTGGATTGGAAATCTAAGATGGCTTCATACAGGTTTTCTTTCCTGAAATCAGGCCACAAGGTAGGTGTGAAATACAGTTCTGCGTAGGCAATCTGGTAAAGCAGAAAGTTACTGATACGGTATTCACCGCTGGTGCGGATTACCAGCTCCGGGTCGGGAAAGGCCGCGGTACAGAGGTATTGCGCAAAGATCTGCTGATCGATATCCTCTGGCTTCACCTTACCGGCACGTACATCAGCAGCCAGTTGCTTCACGGCCTGCACAATTTCCCATCGAGAACTGTAGCTGAGTGCTACAATCAAATGCAAGCCATCATGGCTGGCCGTGAGCTGTACGGCTTCCTGTACTTCTTGCCGGCATACCGGGGGCAACATATCCAGATCTCCAATCACATGCAAACGGATATTGTGCTCCCGAAGTGAGTCTATTTCCTTGTGCAACGTGCTTACCAGCAGCTCCATGATGCCGTTTACCTCATCGGAAGGGCGTTCCCAGTTTTCCGTAGAAAATGCATATATGGTAAGATAAGGTATTCCCAGTTCACCGCAGGCCTCCACCACGCTTTTCACACTCTGCACGCCTTCGTGATGTCCATAAATCCGGTCATGTCCGCGTTCTTTAGCCCACCTGCCATTGCCATCCATGATAATGGCAATATGCCGGGGCAATTTTCGAGGATCAATACGATCTTTTAATGTAGCGGTTCTGGACATGTGGACCTTGCTTGTTCCGCAAAAGTCGAGAAAGTTACAAATATATCCTAATATCGGCTGAAAGGCTTGCTGGGATGGGTTTTTAACACAAGTTTAACCGCCATCAGAGCGCCGGACAGCGGTAATTGCTGAGTAAAACAGAAAGCGTGAGCTGCACAAAAATATACTGATCTCTGGTTATGCTGTTGCCCCGCTGTCGACCGGGTGTACCAATGGCCGGTTGCCCGTTCCAATTAGACCGGTCCTGCAAAATGGCAGCGATAGATGGCTGACCATTGGGCTTGGGTGGAAAGGCTGTAATGCCTACATAGGTTTTGCTTACGTCGTCCAGATAATCTGTAGTCGTAAAACGGTGAACCGCCTCCAACCCAATATCCAGATTCCTGCCCAGATTGTATTTTATGCCGGCTCCTACCGGGAAACACAAGGCCTGCAGGGCATAAGGTTTTCGATCAGGATATAAAAACGAGCCCTGCCCTTCTGTGCCCAGGGGCTGCAGATAATATTTCTGGCCCTGGTAATAAGCATAAGGATTGAAATGAAAAAACCCCACCCCAAAAGCCAGATAAGGCGTAAACCTGTGATATGCGCTACCAGGTTCAAAACGGAAAAAGTTAAATTCACCCATCAACGTAATTTCCCAGATCAGCGTGTTAAAACTTAAATTGCGTCGATGCTGAAATTCATTTTTGTTATATACATCCGAATAACCTAACTGTGCCAGCTCAGCTTCCAGTCGAGCCGCCACATAAGGGCTGAATAACTTTCGATAAAAAATGCCTCCCGAGGCTTTCACCGCATGCCATCCGTAATGGGTATTCAGATCACCAAAGTATTCCGCTCCACCGGCTGCCACCCCTATCTCCGCCGTATAAGCCAGCGCCTGATATGATCGAAGCGTGATTTGTGCCGCTATTTTTCCCGGATTGATGCAGAGCCCCAGGGTACATACAATGCAAATGAGCCAGGCATAAGGTTTCATCATCGTCTGATATCATTGATAAAATAACGCTTTGCATAAAATTTTGGTATGCAAGAAGTTAATTTCGTTTGTCAATTCCCCAGAAGAGCTTGTTGCGAAGGGTTTGTAGAAAATTCGTTTCCTGAAGACGAATGAGGTTTAACATAAAATCTTCCTTGCGAATGGCCATTTTCACATCACTGGTAATGGTTTCCATGCGGGCATCCAGGGTGCATAAAAATTGCTCACTTCTGCCTTCGATTTCAAAGGAAATCACAGCATCGTCGGGAACGACCAGTGGCCGCACGTTCAGGTTGTGCGGAGCAACGGGTGTTACGACAAAACCTCCCGCTTCGGGCAACAAAATAGGGCCGCCGCAACTCAAGGAATAGGCCGTCGATCCGGTGGGAGTGGCCACAATAAGGCCATCTGCCCAGTAGGTGTTCAGGAACTCGCCATTCAAAAATGCATGGATGCGAATCATTGACGAGGCATCTTTTTTATGCAGGGTAAAATCATTCAGGGCATACGGGACTTCGCCAAAAAGTGGAATACTGGCATCCAGATGCAAAAGAATCCGTTTCTCAATCACATAATCATGTGCCAGCAAAGCATCGGCCATACGGCCTATCATCTCTCGACCGATGTTGGCCAGAAAGCCCAGTCGGCCCATGTTTACACCAATCACCGGAATAGATTTGTTGCGCACAAAACATAAGGTATCCAGCAAAGTACCATCGCCTCCCACGCTGATCATACAGGCTATTTCCTCATCCAGATCCTGTGCAACATAAAATAACACGGGTTTCTGCGGCCATTTGATGCTGGCCTGCATCTGCTCATACCAGGGACCATAAATCCACAATTGCATACCATGCTGATGCAGGGTATGGATCAGCAATTGCACATCGGACTGATCTTGCGGAGAAAAATTTCTACTGTAAATGGCTATCTGCATGAAATGATTGTGCTAAAAGCAGATTATAATTCAGATTTGGTGTGTAAAAATAACCCATTTTGGCCGAACTGATTGAAACTATATTCCACACGCAATCGTATATCATAAAACGTCACAAAGTCAATACCCACGCCTCCGGTAAAAAGCCAGCGATTACTCAAGTGACTGATTTCATGATAAGGATCATAACCATACCCCACATCACCAAAACATTTCGCATATATTGCCAGCGGCACATGCGCAAATTTCTCAGGAATCAAAGGCAAATGGATATTCCATTTTCCGATTTGATATTTCAGATTCGTTTTAAGAATGCCAAAGGCACTGGCGTCTACCACATTGTATTCAAGTCCACGTAAATAATTCTCATAATAACCCATATCCTGCCGCAAAAAATAAGGTTGATGCACGGGCAACTGTATTTGTGTACGAAAGCCCATCGCCAGATACACACGGGGAAATAAAGGCATATAACGCGCCATCATCAACTGCAACTGGGTCATATGCACCTGGTCAGGCCAGCCAAATCCCTGTTGAGAAAGGTCAACAATCAGGTTAAAACCACGCAAGGGATAGGCCCAGTGATCGGCCCCCGTATAACTGAAACGATATTCCAATCCCAGGTATCGCTGATGTGTGCTTCCATCGGGTAAATAATCCGGATTCAATGCCACCACGGTGTCTCCTACAGTAAGATCATGATAGGTGAGCGAAAGCAAATGCCTGGTGCGTATGTTTTTACGATAAGAGAAACTTAATCCACCATACCAGTTTTTGTATATAAACTGTTCTGTTTTTAAATATACCTGCTTGTTATTTTGTGTGATGTAATTCACTTCCCGGTTTCGGCTATAACCCGCTACCAGCCCTATTCCGGCATGCATAACCCTATCGAAATATGGCAGATTATATGCAAGTGCATATTTGTACGTATATCCTCCCTGAACGGTAAAGATCAACTGATCATTATTTCCCGTAAGGTTATTATCAAAACAATTGATACCATAATTCACGCGGTTGAGCTGATGATGATGTTCAACCCACCATACATTAAAATTCCGGTCGGCCAGGCTGAAGATGGGCACGGGAAATATATACCAACGTTCCACCACATCCACTTCGATGTCCACATCAGGTGCCTGTATATTTTTAAAATACACATTTACACTGAGAAAAAGCGATGTATTGATCACACGCTGACGGGCTTCTTCCAGTAAGGTTGGCGCTTGTTTCCATGCAATCGTATCACCGGGATGAATACCCAGCTCACGCAGAATGATGGCATCATTGGTTTTTTTGTTTCCATTGATTTCAATATGCCTGACAATCAACGCATCATCATGCCATGTGGTATCAGCAATCTGCACTGCTCCTAATACGGGCAATTGCGCCTGTTGTGCATATATCCACACAGGGAGCAGGAGGAAAGCACATACACAGAAGTGAATAAATCGCCTGCGAGAACTTGAAATATGAAAACAAATGGCTTCATTCACCGTTATCAAATCGTGCGCTATTTGTTTACATATTGATATAATTCATCAGCATATCGTAATTATCCCGCAGGCTGTCCATAGATGATTCCTGAGCAAAAATCTGTATGACCTGATAATGATATCTGGAATAGGTGGATACCAGTGCCTGCACATCTATCCGATTTGTTTTGAGGAAAACGTTGATCATATCGTGGGTGGTATCGTAAAGCGTATAAACATTCAATATGCGTACATCATTTAACTCGGCCAGGCGAGCGATATCCGAAAGCATATAATCGTGCGTAGCCATTTGCAGGTGTATGATAGCTCCGGGTTCCTGCACATTCATCATTTTTGCAACACCTTCAAGCAACCCATCTCTCGTGATCATCCCCACATAATGATCGGTTTCATCCAGTACGGGGATAATCGATAATGGATTTTCCTGATACATTTTGAGCACATCGAATAGATTTGCGTGGCTGGATACAGCAGGCTTGTGCTGTTGCAGAGCAACTTCGCCGATAAGTGTGGTCGGTGATAAATCGACCAGCTGTGCTTCAGCAGCAATGCCCAGATAAGTGAAATGATCTTCGGCTACAACCGGGAGCTCATGTACATGCTGCCTGTGCATGCTTTGCAATGCCTCAGCTACCTGCTGGTGCGGATACAAGGGTTCGAGTCCCGGAGATATGATCTGGTTCACCACCATGCCCTGCAATTTATACAAGATTAACGGATTTTCTGGAACTCTTGTTGCCCGCCGGGTGAAAGATTTATTTTATTCCATCAGCGTGCTTTTTCAGGAATTCATGTAAAATGGCGTTGAAGGCATCAGGCACTTCCATCATGGGTGCATGCCCGCATTTGTCAATATAATGCAACTCAGAATGAGGGAGTAAACGATGAAATTCCTCGGCTACAAGCGGCGGTGTAATGGTATCATTCTTTCCCCAGATAAGTAAAACGGGTACCTGAATCTGCCGCAGTTCCTCGCCGAGATTATTACGGATGGCCGATTTTGCAAGGGTAATGATCTTCAATGCTTTGAATCGATTGTTGACAATTTCAAATACTTCATCTACCAGCTCTTTGGTGGCCACCCGTGGATCATAAAAGGTGAGCTCCGTCTTCTTGCGAATGTATTCATAATCACCCCGTTTGGGATAGGTTTCACCCATGCCATTTTCGAATAAGCCTGAACTGCCGGTGAGAATGAGTGTTTTTAGATTTTCGGGGTGGTGCAAAGCATATATCAAAGCCACATGCCCTCCCAGAGAATTCCCCAGCAAATGCACCTGACCGTAATTTCTTGCTTCAATAAATCTATGTACATATTTGGCCAGGCCTCCCACCGAAGTATCTAAAATGTTTAATTCGTAAAGCGGAAGGATGGGAATGACTACTTTACAATGATGCTTGAAATATTCAAGTAAATCCTTGAAATTACTCAAGGCTCCAAACAAGCCATGAAGCAAAATCAATGGCTCACCCTCACCCTCTTCTACAAATCTGAACTTGCCATGTGTTTTAATTTCATAGTCCATTCCCCGATCCTGATTTACAGCGCTAAAATAAACTTTTTTATCCTTCGGCTGCATGAAATCATCATGAAGCCAGTTCGGAAACCGCTATGTATGCGGCATGTGCCGACTTACCTGTTCAAAAAAATGCTCAAGGTCTTGAAACATGTGACTGAATAGGGGAATCCATTTTCCGAGTTCATCGATGACAAATGGGCCTATAGGGGCTATCCAGTGATACACCCTGGCATGTGCCTTGGTCGTGGGTGAGATCAGATAAAGTTGATTGGCCAGCCACAATATCACGCTGAAGATGATGAGATACAAAAGCAAATACAACAAAAAGCCCATCAGCCGGTTGAGCCAGCCCAGTGCAACAAGCTGAACCGCTCGTTCCACCAGTTTTCCAAGCAAATGCACCAGCACGGCTACACCAAAAAACAACAGCAAGCATACCACGACGGGCAGCCAGGCGGCATGAGCCCATTGCAGACTGTTTTGCAGATAATGGGTGAGTACCGTCGTGAGCTTCAATGCCGCAGCCAGCCCCATGATCCAGCCCACAAAAGCGGTGATGGCCATTACAAAACCGCGGGTAAGCCCCCTGTACAGGGCCATCCACACCAGAATAGCAAATACGATATCGATCCACATGGGCTGAGCAAATCCTGAAGGCCTAACCCTGCTGCAACAGCTCCTTCACCAGACTGGCAATCACTTTGTTATCCGCTTTGCCAGCCAGTTGCCGGGTGGCAACGCCCATGACCTTTCCCATATCTGCAGGGCCACGAGCGCCCACCTGCTGAATAATGGCCTGCAAAGCCGCTTTTAATTCATGCTCGTCCATGGGCCTGGGTAAAAATTCTTCTATCACCGCCAGCTCCTCAGCTTCTTTCCGCGCCAGGTCTTCACGATGTTGCTGCTGATAAATTTCCATGGACTCCCTTCTTTGCTTGGCCATTTTCTGAAGCATGCGCCATTCATCGGCCTCGGTGAGTTCGCCTGCTCTGCCTTCCGCCGTCTTTTCAAGCAAAATGGCCGATTTAATGGCACGCAATGCCCGAAGCCGTGCTTCGTCTTTCGCCTTCATGGCAGCTTTAATACCTTCATTGATCTGTTGTTCCAGTGCCATTGTATATCGATTTATCGGGATGATGCATCAGCAGAGTGCAACTGCTGTTGTATCCTCACAAATTCGGCAATAAATTCATGAGCGAAATCTTTCAGGCGTTGAGCAAGCTGGCCTTGATGGGTGGCACGTTCAAAACTATCGGCCATACCCATCATGGTTTGATACATAAAATCCGCCATTTCATCCATCCGCATCTCTTTCGTCCACAGATCCATCTGTAACGAAGTACGGGTTTGCATATCCCAGAGCGAAAGCAGCATGGCTTTAGCTGCACGAGGTTCTGCTGCCGCCGTATCACTGGCCTGCCAGGAAATGGCTTCCGGAATGCGTGCTGCATCAAGCGAAACTTGAATCTCAATCCGCGATTGTTGCATGATAGGTATAGAATTTCAACAAATGTACTACGAATTCACCGTGTGAGCATCCGCCTGAAGGGATTGCACATACGATTGAAGCGTGTGCAAAAAATCGGCATATGTGTATTTTCTTTGTTGATAGCAGGTTTCAACCATTTTTTTGCGTAAATATTCATCCTGATAAAGCCTGAGCCAGTGGGCGGCAATGATTTCTACATCTTCCTGGGCAATCCACATACCAGCCGAGGCGACTAAGGCTTCATAAGCCGGATGCATGATTCCCATCACCGGCACCCCGCTGTAAACAGACGCCAGCGCCATGCGCCATTGCGTACGGACCGGGCCCACCGCCAGATAAGCGTATGCTGATGATAATGCGGCCGCAAGCGTAGATATATCCAGCGCATCACGCAGGATAATATCGCTGCGAAATGCATAGCCCTGCAATATCCGCTCTGCCGGCGCAAATTGTTCTGGTTTCAGCAGCCATAGCCATCTGACAGACGATTGCAGGCGTTTTTTCAGCACGGAAAAAGCTTTTAACCAGACAACCACGTTTTTCGTATCATGCACCGGAATGCCCGCCGTCAAAAAATAAGGATGACCATCTGCAAATTGCATGCGATGCCGTTGTTCATCTCCCCAGCTACAGGGGCAAAATGCCTCTTCCGGAACAGGATATAAGTAAACCGCGTGTAAAGCAGAAGTCCATTTGCTTTCCTGTGAAAATGGAAAAATAATCAGATGCTTGCGCGTGTGAAGCCTATCCCATAACCGCTGCAACTGTTGCGGGTTGAAATTATTTTGTTGATCTCGATATCCATCATCGGGGCTCATCAACACGCAACAGGGGATATGCTTTCCAGCATGGGCAGGTTTATGAATAGAAAAAATACAATCGGGTTGTTGTTTCTCCCACCACACACGCATCCACAAAGCCCCGTATCGCTGCATGAAAGACGAAATTTGCCGATGTATCAGAACAGGCGATAAAGCATGCACGTGTTGATTTGTTAAACAAATCATGTCTGTCGGAGGAAATAAGGAAATCAAACCCTGAATCACCTGCCACCAGTATGTATCCGCTTCCCAGGGACGGTGAAGCGCAGATGGAAAAAATTCGATACCTACGCGCATACCCGTTTCATTTCAATTTTCGATCTTTCCACTGATACCCGCTCCAGAGGCTCCACAACCCGGTACTCACCATGTAGGGAATATGCAAAAATTGTCCGGGGAAAAAATACCACAGTTGATGTTTTTTTTGAAAAAATACGGCCACCGGCCACAAAAAATAAAGTTCCACAGCCGTTTTATATATCAACAAACCTATGCCCCACATCCACCATTGCAGGTGAAAAAAGCCGGCAATAAACAATGCAAAGAAGGAAAGATTCCAGATATACACACCGGCAAGCACCCAGATCAGGCGTCGATCGTCAAACTTACTTGCCTTGGACGCCCAGCGTATGCGCTGATGCCAGAACGCCTTCCAGGTTTGCACGGGCCGCGTGTGTACAATTGCATCTCGTGATTTTACATAAAACACCCGATCCGGATAAGCACAGTATAACTTATACATCAACAACATATCATCGCCCGATGCGATTCCATCGATGCCCACAAATCCATCCACTTCATAAAATGCCTTCCGCGTATAGGCAAAATTAGCTCCGTTGCACATGGTACCTATTTTCAGGTAATCCGTGGCACCCGTAATACCCTGCATCGTCATGAAATCGAGTGATTGAAACCTATCAAAGAAACTTTTTTCGTCCGTATATATCACAGGTGCAGCCATGCAAACGGCATGATATTGACGATAAAATGAAACCAGCGTACGAATCCAGTATGGACCGGCCACACAATCTGCATCGGTGGTGATGATCAATTCTCCCCGGGCGTGTGCGATGCCTAATTCGATCGCTCTTTTCTTGGGCGCCTGATGATGCGTAAGTGCATGCATATAATCGCGAACACGTAATAATTTGATGCGATTATCCCGGATCTGCTGTACCCGATATGCGGTATCATCAGTAGAATCATCATCTATAACCAGTATCTCCATCTTATCCACGGGATAATCTTGCCTGCAAAGCGCGAACAAACAAGACTGGATATGAGAAGCTTCATTCCGCGCCGCAATGATAATCGATACAACCACATCTTCATCCACCTGATGTGGGTTAACACAAAACTCCGGTAAATGATTCCATCCATACCGATACACGCCCATCAACACACCGTATGCAACGGCCAGAAAAAACAGAATGTAGATAACTATCATGAATGCAGGTCTAATTGTTGTTTGATAAACATTGCTGTCTCTGTTGTTAGCAACTGATGTCCACAATCTAAGATAAACATCCTTGCCTGAGCTAATGACTTACAAAAAGTTCTTCCATAATCAGGCTTAATGACCCGATCATATTTGCCAAATAGCAGATAACAGGCAATCTCAAATCGCTGGATGTTTTTTTTCACCTGTGCCAGATCGGGTACAAAAGTGCGCAAGCTGTTCCATGTTCGCCACACCTGCATGCGTTTGGATCGGGTGTTCATCTGTCCATCGAGGAATTTCTTAAAACTCGGTGATAAGAATCCTATTCTTTCCAGACTTTGCGTAATGCCAAAAAAAAGATGCGGATGATCTACATGCCAGCGAAACAATTTTTTCCCGATATAGGTTCGGGTTAAAAAATAAAACCAGAAGTTATGATGGAGTCCGTCTGGTGCAAGCAATATCAAAAGATGGAACAGCTGGGGCATTTCCTGAATCAACTGTAAGCATATCCTTCCACCCAGGCTGTATCCTAACAGCGCACAACGCTGCTGATGGAACCGTTGCATGATTTGTTGAATCAATAACTGCCAGTTCACCGGCAGGGAAGCCGCATCAACAGAAGTATCCAGTCGGGTACCTCCATGAAAGGGAAGATCAAGGGCAACAATTGTAAAATCACTGCCCAGGGCCTCTTCCAGCACCTGAAACCGTGCAGCATCTTCTCCAAAACCATGAAAACAGATTAAAAGGTTGCTGCCTGTGCCCCATTGCAGCCCATGCCATTGCCATCCATCGATATACCACCATAAATCCTGCACCCAACAAAACTCAAAATTTATTTTCTTTCCTGCAAACGGTTCATGCATAAAAGAAAATCGGCTGACAGTATTCAACCAGCATATTTGAATTATTCCTTAACTTCAATCAAAATTCTGGATATGGAAACCATTGCACCCACAACCCTCCAAGGAGGAGAGTTTCTCATCCGTTCCTCCGATCCTACCATCTTTACTCCGGAAGATTTTGACGATGAACAGCGCATGATTTACGATATGGCGCATCAATTCATTGAGAAAGAAATCTGGCCCCTGCTGGATCGGATTGATCAACAGGAACCGGGATTGATGCAATCTTTACTGGACAAAGCCGGAGAGCTGGGTTTGCTGGGTGCTGCGCTGCCCGAGGCTTACGGCGGAATGGGAAAAGATTTTATTACCGCCACGCTCATTAATGAAGCCGTCGGGGCCGGACATTCCTTTGCCGTGGCTATGGCCGCCCATACAGGCATCGGCACATTGCCTATCCTGTATTTCGGGACGCCCGAACAAAAACAGAAATACCTGCCCGGACTGGCTACGGGAGCCATCAAAGGGGCTTATGCCCTTACCGAACCCGGCGCAGGTTCCGATGCTTTAAGCGGAAAAACTACTGCCCGTCGTAGTGCCGACGGCACGCAATTTATCCTGAACGGCCAGAAAATATGGATCACCAATTCGGGTTTTGCGGATATCTTCACCGTATTTGCAAAAGTGGAAGGTGCAACCGATAAGCATCAGGGCTTTTCAGCTTTCATCGTGGAACGCCAGACCCCGGGATTGAGCTTTGGTGAAGAAGAACATAAAATGGGCATCAAAGGATCTTCCACCCGCCAGCTGTTTTTCCAGGACTGTGCCATACCCGCCACGCAACTATTAGGCGAGATCGGAAAAGGCCATGTGATTGCTTTCAATATCCTGAATATCGGTCGACAAAAATTGTGTGCTGCAGCCGTGGGTGCGGCCAAAAAAGCCATTGAACTGAGTGTACAATATGCCAACAACCGGGAACAATTTCGCAGACCTATTGCGAGTTTCGGCGCTATTCAGTATAAACTTGCCGAACAGGCCGTGAGACTCTTCGCCTGCGAATCGGCACTTTATCGTACTACCCAGCTCATCGATGCACGGGAAAAAGAATCGCTCGCACATGGAACGGCCTATGAAAAGGCTCTGCTACAGGCAGCCGAAGAATATGCGGTGGAATGCGCTATCCTGAAGGTGACCGGCTCGGAAATGCTCGATTACGTGGTAGATGAAGCCGTACAAATTCATGGCGGAAACGGATTCAGCGAAGAATACCCCGTTTCACGGGCGTATCGAGATTCGCGGATCAACCGCATTTTTGAAGGCACCAATGAAATCAACCGATTGCTGATTTTAGACATGCTGATGAAACGGGCCATGCAGGGGCGACTCCCGCTGTTGCAGGCCGCAAAGGCCGCTCAGGATGAATTGCTCTCGGCACCATCACTCAACCCCACCTCAGATCAAATCGATCTCAACACCCTACAGGAACATATTGCCCGCTGGAAAAAGCTTACCCTGCTCATTGCCGGAGCTGCCGTACAGAAGTTTATGCAACAACTGGAAGATGAACAGGAAATCCTGATGTACCTGTCGGATATGATTATGGATATTTATCTGGCCGAAAGCAGTGTGTTGCGCGCAGAAAAAATTGCCCGACAACAGGCCGATTCGCTCTATCCTTTACTGGCACAGGTATTCGTGGCCGATGCCGCTTATCGCATCCAGCAACAGGCTCACGAAGCATTAACGGCATTCGCAGAAGGCGATGAACTTCGCATCCTGCAATCGGCTATCCGACGTTTTGCCAGGCCCATACCACTCAACACCAAACAGGCCCGCCGTCGCATTGCAGCCGCACTCCGCGAAGCCAATACCTATTGCTTCTGAGAAACATCATTTTATTTTCTTCGAAATGCCCATCGGGTAATTTCTTTCAGGGTAACCTTCTTGCCATACATTAAAATACCCGTGCGATAAATTTTTGCCGCCAGCCAGGTGGTAAATAAAAAAGCGGCTGCGAGTAAAATCAATGAAACAGCCAGTTGCCACCACGGTACTCCATAAGGCAACCGAGCCACCATCACCAGCGGAGATGAAAATGGAAATATGCTTGTAAAAATAGCAAGCGGACTATCTGGATCACGAGCTACACGGATGGCTATGAGAAATGAAATAAGAATGGGCAGCGTGATGGGAAAAGTAAGCTGTTGCGCATCAGATGCATCCTGATCGACTACCGAACCAATGGCCGCAAACAAACTCGCATACAAGAAATAACCTCCTAAAAAATAAAGGATAAAACAAATGACAATTTCCAGTAAGGGCAACCGCAACAATTCAGTGGATACATGCTGTAACATCTGTACCTGTTCGCTCGATGCCGTTTGTCCCGACTGCATGTTCTGTACCTGGGCATGCATCTCAGGAAGCAAAGGATGCAATGCTCCCCACAGCACCAATACCAGCACAATCCAGATGATGAACTGCGTTAAACCAACTGCAGCTATGCCCATAATCTTTCCCAGCATGAGCTGAAAGGGTTTTACAGACGATACAATCACTTCGGCTATGCGATTTACTTTTTCCTCCATTGCACCACGCATCACCGATACACCGAAAAAAATCAAAATAAAATAAATCAAGAATCCACAAATCATGGCAATAGCCACCGAAACACTTGCTTGCAATTCCGATGCTCTTGTTAAAGGCTGCTCAATATTTAATTGAATGGCATTTTTTACACTATCTACCATAGCCATGTTTACATGCAGCTGGGTGAGCCGTATATGCTGAAGTGCATCCTGTAACTTGCCTTTTAAGCTGATATAACTTTCCAGAGGTAATTTTTTCTGACTGTAATAACGCACGCCTGAAGGATGTAGAATGTTCAACGTATCAGGAATGAATAATAATCCATCCACATGATGGGTTGCCGCATAACCTGCAAGAGAATCATCAGGAAGAGAATGCTGCAATACCTGAAAATAAAATTGTGCATCATCTTTCCATATCGTGTCAAACAAATGACTCTTATCCAGTACAGCAATCTGCAAGCGCTTTGGGGCTCCTCCTACAGCCATGTAAATTTCCAGGGCAATGAAACCCATGAATAAAAAAGGCACCAGCAACGTAACGATGATAAATGACTTTTTCCTTACACGGGTCCAGTATTCTCTTTTGAGGATAAGCCATGTGTTGTGCATATATCAGAAAAAATTTATGCGGTTTCAACCGAAGAAAAAATAGCCTGCTGTTGTTGTACAGTTCTGATAAAAATTTCACTCAAGGATGGAAGCACCTCAGTAAACTCCAGAATCTGATATCCCTGCTGAATGAATTTCTGCAGTATGGTATTTGGAGAAATATTTTCCTGTAATTGAATCACATAACGATCAGCCGATGAAGAGATAATCGTGAATTCATTTCCAGAAAAATCATCCGGTTGCAATAAAGGATATGTTTTTACACTGAATTGTTGTTGCTTGAATTGCTGACGAATCTTAAAGGTTTCACCTTCCAATAATTTTACACCACGGTTGATCAATACAATGTGATCACAAATTTCTTCAACTTGTTCCATGCGATGTGTTGAAAAAATAATTAAACAGCCTTTTTTGCTGAATGAGAAAATTTCATCACGAATGAGATTAGCATTAATAGGATCCAGTCCTGAAAAAGGTTCATCGAGTATAATTAATTCCGGTTCATGTAAGACCGTTGCAATAAACTGTACTTTCTGACTCATACCCTTGCTTAAATCCCCCACATGCTTTGACCACCAGGCCGTTAATTCCATCTTCTGCACCCATTGCCATGCTCTGTTCTTGGCTTCCCTGGCAGATAATCCTTTCAGCTGACCCAGATAAATTAATTGCTCACCAACAGCCATTTTTTTATACAAACCTCTTTCTTCGGGCATATAACCCATGTATGCTTGATCGCGTTCTGGATAAAAAGGTTTATCTCTGAAAAAGATTTCGCCGGCATCGGGAAAAATAATTCCGGTAACCATACGCAACAACGTAGTCTTACCGGCACCATTCGGGCCCAGCAATCCCCAGATATTGCCTTTTTCCATATCCAGACTGAAATCGTCTACAGCCCGGTGCTGATCATAATATTTTTTGAGATGATGCAAGGAAAGAAAAGCCATTGAAAATCATTTGTTTGACCAAAATAATAAAAAAACCGGCGTAAAACGATACACCGACATTTAATTTTTGTGTTAAGAAACAACCGTATGAACAACATTTGTTGAAATAGTCTGAAATGAATGTTTCAACGATTTTTATTCACCTGATATCATAAACCCTGTTTACAATATGACTATTCATTCGCAATGATGTATAATTGTGGATCATGCAGGCAAAGAACAAACAGTTAAAAAAAACAAAAACGGATATGGGTCCATATCCGTTTTTGCTATACAAAGAAAAATAAAATGGAATAAAAGGCATCAGAAGGGTAAATCATCACCTTCTGCACCTTCTGCGTCATTATTGATATGAGTTTCCAGCGCGGATTCATATCCACTGCCTGTATCAGACATCACAGTTGACGGCGATACATGTTGCACAGGCTCTACCAGTTCTATTCTCCAGGCATCCAGATTGGTAATGTAGTTTACCCGGCCATCTTTTTCCCATTTACTGCCTTTTAAATTAAAACTCACCTTCACCTCATCGCCTTCCTGGAAACGATCGATTAAACTCGTTCGATCCTGAACCAGTTGAAATTTAATAAATTGACTGATAAATTTTCCACCGTAATCTTCAACTTTTTCTATGACAAATTCACGTGTGCGAAAGTTTTGTGTGCGCTGTACCACATCATATTTGGCAACAATTTTGCCTGTGATTTCGAAGCTCATGATCAAAGATTTTATGATGTTTTAAAGGAATATATTTCCATCAGCAAATATACAATTTCCGTTTGGAGCAATCAATAAAATTTTGCTATATTTCTACTGCCATAGCTTTTCGGGTAATGACGGGTTGCATAATGTAACAGCTGAATAAAGCTTTTACAAAAATGAATTTTTGTCAGCATCTTTTCAAACCCTTTCTGACAGCGAATTTTCATGATGCGTGGGAAAAGATTTTGTTGCATAATGTATCCTTCATTTAAAAAGGATTTTGCAAACAAACAAGAGGTGAAGCATTTTTTTTTTCAGAAATTTCTCATGAAATTCGCTGCCCCTCCAGGAAATTTTCAGGCCGTACGGGCTGAAGATTTCCCGATTTTTTTCTAAAACGTGCCGAATACAAAATAAACCTGATACATGGAAAAAAATTGCGAAGCCGTATGGGAAAGATGTTTGAGTATTATCCGGGATATTGTGGAATGGCAACCCTACAAAACATGGTTTGAGCCGATTAAGCCTGTAAAGCTGGAAAATAATGTGTTGACCATTCAGGTGCCCAGCCAGTTTTTTTACGAATACCTGGAAGAACATTATGTGGAACTGCTGGCCAAAATTTTACGGCGCGAACTGGGAAAAGATGCGCGGCTGGAATACCGTATTGTGGTGGAAAAAGGCTCAGCACAGCGTCATCCGGCTACGGTGGATATGCCCACCCACTACGACAAACCGCAGACTCAGAATGAAGTGGATTTTCCTTTATTTCAACAAAATACACCCGTTAAAAATCCCTTTGTCATTCCGGGATTGAAGCGGGTGCAGATTGATGCTCAGCTGAATCCGCATTACACCTTTGAAACATTTATTGAGGGCGACTGTAATCGGGTGGCACGGCGAGCCGGAAAGGCTGTGGCCGAAAAACCGGGTGCTACATCGTTCAATCCGCTGGTTATCTACGGAGGCGTAGGGCTGGGAAAAACCCATCTGGCACAGGCTGTGGGCAATGCCGTAAAAAAAATGCATCCCCACAAAACCGTATTGTATGTGAGCACCGAAAAATTTATCAACCAGTTCATCGACCATTCCAAACACAATGCCATCAATGATTTTATCCATTTTTACCAGCTGATTGATGTGCTGATCCTGGATGATATTCAGTTTTTCGCCAATGCCGAAAAGTCGCAGGATGCTTTCTTTGCTATTTTTAACCACCTGCATCAGTCGGGCAAACAGCTGGTACTCACTTCCGATAAACCACCCAAAGACCTGGAAAAAGTACAGGAGCGCCTGCTGAGCCGCTTCCGCTGGGGACTGAGCGCCGATCTGCAGGTACCTGATTTCGAAACCCGTATGGAAATCTTAGAAAACAAAATGCGTAATGATGGACTGGAAATGCCCAAAGAGGTGGTCAAATATATTGCCTATAACATCCAGACCAATGTGCGTGAACTGGAAGGGGCACTCATCTCACTGCTGGCACAGTCGTCGCTGAACCGGAAAGAAATTGACCTTGACCTTGCTAAAAAAGTCCTGAAATCATTCATCAAAACTTCTTCGAAAGAAATTACCATCGAGGCTATACAACGTATGGTATGCGAGCATCTGGGTGTACCCTATGAAAAGTTACTGGAGAAAACACGCAAACGCGAAATCGTACAGGCCCGACAGATTACCATGTATCTGGCCAAGTCGTTTACCAAGAATTCGCTAAAAACCATTGGAGAGCATTTTGGAGGCCGGGACCATACCACCGTCATTCATTCCTGCCAGACGGTGAAAGACCTGATGGAAACCGATGCGGCTTTCCGGGAAATGTTGATGGAATTGCAACAAAAAGTGCAACTGTCGGCCCTGTAAAAGCTGAAGGAAAATTATATATTTGCAAAACTTGCTGGTGAGGTGCCTGAGAGGCCGAAAGGAGCGGTTTGCTAAACCGTCGTGGTGCCCAAAGCGCCACCGCGGGTTCGAATCCCGCCCTCACCGCATCTGAAAGGATGGGAGCTTGCCATCCTTTTTCTTTTTCCTGTCAAAGCAGGCCGGATTCCTTTCATACAACCTTTCTCTACGTAGTTTTGTAAATAGCAAGTGTTGAACCTCAGGGCATGAACCGGAAAACAAGTGAACCAGCATCACAGACACAGTCGTCTGTTGCAATGGCATCGTCACCTACCCCCGAAGAAGGTATTGCCATCGTAGGCGCAAGGGTGCATAACCTGAAAAACATCTCCGTAACCATCCCCAAAAATAAACTGGTGGTGATTACGGGCTTGAGTGGCAGCGGAAAATCATCGCTGGCATTTGATACACTCTATGCCGAAGGGCAGCGGCGTTACCTGGAGAGCTTTGGCGCTTATGCCCGCCAGTTCATCGGTGAGCTGGAACGCCCGGATGTGGATCAAATCACAGGTTTATCACCCGTGATTTCTATTGAACAGAAAACCACAGGACGCAGCCCCCGTTCTACGGTTGGTACCGTAACAGAAGTGTATGATTTCATGCGCCTCCTGTTTGCCCGTATCGGGGAAGCCTATTCTTACCATACGGGCAAAAAGATGATTCGCTTCTCGGAAGAAGAAATCATCAGGCATCTGTTTAAAAAATTCCTCCATCAGCGGTTAACCTTACTGGCTCCGCTGGTAAGAGGACGAAAGGGGCACTACCGTGAATTGTTTGAGCAACTCCGCAAACAGGGCTATCTGAAAGTACGGGTGGATGGAGAAATCCGGGAGCTGGTACCGAAAATGCAGGTGGACCGGTATAAGATTCACGATATTGAATTGGTGGTGGATCGCATCCAGGTAGAAAAGGATCAACAGACACGTATCACCCAGAGTGTGCAAAAAGCGCTGGAAGCGGGTAAAGGTCTGATTTATGTGCTGGAACAGCAAAATCAACATTTGCACGTATTCAGCAAACACTTGATGTGCGCCGATACGGGTATCTCGTACGAAGAACCATCTCCCAATACCTTCTCCTTCAATTCGCCTTATGGCGCCTGCCCACGATGCAAGGGTCTGGGCGCTATTTATCAAATCGACATGGAAGCCATCATCCCCGATCCAGAAAAATCGATTGAAGAGGGAGGTCTGGCACCGCTGGGCGAAATGAAGGATAATTTCATCTTTAAACAAATTCAACAGCTGGCCCGTAAACATGGCTTTTCTTTGCGTACGCCTATTAAAAACCTGCCTAAAAAAATCTTGAACTTATTGTTGTACGGTAGTGAAGAAGAAAAGGTAACGGTGGACTTAGGTTTTGAAGAGGATTTTTATCAACCCTACGAAACAGGATTTGAGGGAGTGGCCAATCAGGTGATGCGTTATTTTTATGAAAGTCCGTCCGACATGGTACGCAGCTGGGCTGAAGGATTTATGAAGCTGGCAACCTGTCCGGAATGCGGCGGCACCCGTTTGAAAAAAGAGAGCCTCTGGTTTAAGATTCATCACAAAAATATTGCTGAACTCAGTGCCATGGACCTACGCAAGCTGCAAGCCTGGTTTGATGAGCTTCCACGGCACCTGAACGAACGGCAGCTGAAAATTGCGCACGATGTCCTGAAAGAAATACACGATCGTTTGCACTTCTTACTGGAAGTGGGACTGGATTACCTGACCCTCGACCGTCCCAGTAAAACCCTGAGTGGTGGCGAATCGCAGCGCATCAGGCTGGCCACACAAATCGGCTCACAACTCATGGGTATCACCTATATCCTGGATGAACCCAGTATTGGCTTACACCAGCGCGATAATCATCGCCTGATTCGTTCGCTGCAATCGCTCTGCCAGATGGGAAACACCGTTATTGTGGTAGAACATGATCGCGATATCATGCTCGAATCTGATTACATCATTGACATCGGACCAGGGGCGGGCATACACGGCGGAGAAATTGTAGGACAGGGCACCCCCGATGCGTTTAAACAATTGCCGACCTTAACAGCAGCTTATCTACGTGGTGAACAAAAAATTGCCGTGCCTACCCAGCGCCGGAAAGGAAATGGACGCTATCTCAAACTCTATGGGGCCAGCGGCAATAACCTGAAAAAAATAAATGTAAGCTTCCCGCTGGGCACATTTATCTGTATCACAGGCGTGAGCGGCAGCGGAAAATCAACACTCATCAATGAAACGCTTTTCCCGATCCTGCACGCTTACTGCTATGGATCGCGCCTCCAGCCCTTGCCTTACCAGAAAATCGAAGGGCTGGAACATATCGATAAAGTCATCGAAATTGATCAATCGCCTATCGGCCGTACCCCGCGCAGCAATCCCGCCACTTATTGCGGATTCTTTACAGATATTCGCCAGCTTTTTGCACAACTTCCGGAATCCAGAATTCGTGGCTACAATGCCGGTCGTTTTTCCTTCAACGTGAAAGCAGGCCGCTGCCCAACCTGTGAGGGCGCCGGATGGCGAACCATTGAAATGAATTTCTTGCCCGATGTGTATGTGCCCTGTGAACAATGCCACGGACGAAGATATAACCGCGAAACACTCGAAATCAGATACAAAGGCAAATCTATTGCCGATGTACTGGAGATGACCGTCGACGAAGCGGTATCGTTCTTTGAGTCTATTCCTTATCTCTATCGCAAAATAAAAGTACTGCAGGAAGTAGGACTGGGTTATATTACGCTGGGGCAATCGGCCGTAACGCTCTCAGGCGGTGAAGCTCAGCGTGTAAAACTTGCTACCGAACTCAGCAAAAAAGATACAGGACGCACATTTTACATTCTTGATGAACCTACCACAGGCCTGCATTTTCAGGATATTCAACATCTACTGGATGTGTTGCAAAAACTTGTGGATCGTGGCAATACCGTGCTGGTTATTGAACACAATATGGATGTGATTAAGGTTGCAGATTATATTATTGATTTAGGGCCCGAAGGCGGAGAAAGCGGCGGATACATCGTTTGCACAGGTACTCCCGAAGCAATTGCCCGTCATCCGCAAAGCTATACAGGTGCTTATCTGAAACATGAACTTTCATAAATAGGGGTCATCGGCCCGTGGCTGATTGTATTGCAAACATGCAATACGCTCATTTCCCCTATCTTCGCAAAAACAATTTCATACATGCGCTTCAGGCTGTGTATAATCATGTATTTGCTCTGGATCATATCAGCCTGCAATCAGGATATCCATATTTGCGAAGAACCAACCGATGTAAAACTTACCATAGGTTTTTATCATCAAATCGATAGCATACAATACCGTGATACATCCTTATCCATTGCTTATGTACAAACTTTGCATCACCCTCCTGTATGGTTAATAGATAGTAGCGTTGAACACAGCATATCTTTACCGCTGAATCAACTGGCCGATTCCAGCGGTTTTATTATTCAACCTGATTCGGTAGCTGATGCCGATACGATTTTAATTTATTATACACGTCAGCAAAAATTGCTTTCTCCAGGATGTGGTTTTGTAACTTTCTTCATGATTGATACCCTGCGTTATACCACACATCACATTGATTCAGCTTCCATCGTCAACAAATCAGTGATTAACATTCATGAAGAACATATTCGTTTGTTTTATTAGCCTGTTGATCATTCAATCCGGTCGCGCGCAACAAAAAACGGATAGTGCGATTGTTGCGAAAGATACCAGTATGGCCGCTCGGCCTGCACAGCACGATAGTGTAATTGTGCTAGCACACGATCTTCGACTGGGAATAGACCTGAGTAGAATAGCCATGCCCTTCCTGCAACCAGGTAGAAGAGATGCCGAAGTATCGGCAGATATGCAGATCATACCCAACTGGTATGGTGTGGTGGAATTAGGTTATCATCAGATGCAAATCAACAAACCAGACCTGTTTCAATATCAAAGCCATGGATATTTTTACAGGATTGGTGTAGATAAAAATATTTTACCGCCCGGACAAAACAATCACCGGCACGATATCGCTTACTTTGGTTTTCGCCTGGGACATGCCGTATTGCAACAAACCGTAAGTAGTTATCATATTACGGATACCGTATGGGGAAATGTAGATGGCAGCATACCCCGCCAGACCATACAGGGTCTATGGCTTGAATTTGTAGCCGGATTAAAAATACAGATTGCAACATATGTGGACCTGGGCTGGTCTGTACGTGGTAGAACCCTGTTGAATCATCCCGAACAAAAAACAAATGTGCCCCCTTATGTGATCCCCGGATTCGGAAAAGGAAGTAGTCGACAGGCTTTCGACTTCAACTATTCGCTGTTTTTCCGTATCCCGATTTTCAATTCACATTATACCTTACACCATCCTGCATCACAACACCATACAGGAAATCCATAACCCGCTTGCACCATACGCTTGAAGGTAAATCAATCATTAACACGTTTGATAAACAAATAATCTGAATTTCACTTAATAATGTACATGCAAATAAAATCGTGCAAAAGATTTTACTACAATTATTGAAGCTCACTGGTGCTTGTATATTCAAAAAACTTAGCAAACTTTATTGCAACGTTAGCTGAATTAAACGACCCGACTGAAAAATGGAGAAGCAAAAAAATAACCTATTGTGATGCAATTATCCCCAACAATTCAACTCATCTTTAATCCAATATAAACGCCTATAACCACAACAACATAAAATGCAATACAAATAATCGTCAAGATGCCCAGATATTGATAAAACGATTTTAAACGGCTAAAGGCATGCGTGAGCTCATGTGGTTGTTGCTTATGGATGGCGCGTTGTGTATTTACGGCAAATTGATAGAGATACAACAGGGGAATAAAATAAATCAAGGCCAGGATTAAATAGGTGAATGCATAAGCAACACTGGAGAAACCTGATGATTGTTCAATCGGGAGCAGGCCTCTTATCGTGTAAGAAAGAAAAATGGATAAGATGAACATCAACACTAAGCCAATAAATCCGATAATAGCCAGAAATTTTGCCCAGCGTGCGGCGTGCTTGAGTTGCATAAGGGCTTCTTCTTCCAGGATAAAACCAGATTGCTCGGGATGGGGTGTTACCTGTGTTTCCATGTTGATAGATTTTAAGCTTCTCGCACAAGATACAGGATGCCATTCAATTTTCATAATTTTTAAACCCTGATACACTCAGGATACTCGAGGATGCCATAGCATCTGCACATGTGGGATATCATCTTCCAGATATATGTCGCTACATACTTCGAAGCCCAGGGATTCATAAAACGACCTCAAATAAAGCTGGGCGCCGATGCGAATGGGCCCACGACCATAAATTGCCTGTATGGTGGCTATGCTTTTTTGCATGAGCTTTTTACCGATCCCCAGCTTTCGATAGGCGGGATGGACCACTACCCGCCCGATCGACATTTCCGAATAGCTGATGCCCGGTGCCAGCAATCGGGTATAAGCCACCAGCTCCGTTCCAGAGGCAGTAAAGCCCATCAAATGGTAAGCAGCCAGGTCTTTATCGTCGGCGTCCAGATAAGGACAATGTTGTTCCACGATAAATACTTGATTCCGCAATTTCCAGATGAGATATAATTCTTGCAGACTGAGCGCTGTGAAAAACCTGCAGGTAAACTGAACGGCATCCGATGAAGAAGGCATGGCATCAGGCTTTAGTTGTGCGTGGAAAAAGGTTGTTGATCGGCACAAGAAACATGTGCACCCGGATCCACGTGCAGCTGTTTGCAAAAATATTGATAGAAAGCTTCCCGATGGAGGGTTTCGATGGAAGGGGGATGTCCGCATTCCACGCCACCGTTGATGATATTGAGGGTAAGCCCGAAGCCGGGCAGGCGGTTGGCAGCACTATCGACAGCAGAGGGATGCCATTGCCCGGTCATCACTGCATGGCAGGAAGGCTTGTTAGCAATGGGCGTCATCCAGAACCAGATAGCCGAAGCAAAGGCCAGCACCGAGTCTTCGAGAATTTTTTCCGGATGTTGAAGCAACACCTGCGGATCGCCAAACCAGGCCTGGCTGAACATGCCATACAGATAACTATAGCTGAGTTGCAGGGGGCCGCGGCCATGATAGGAAACGCCGGCTACGGGCGGATACTGGGTATTGCTCCAGATACTGTATTGTGGACAGCCCGCTATGCATCCCTGTTCCTGTTTGAAATATAAGCCCCATTTCACATATCCTCCCGGTGCCTGATCCCAGCCGCCCGAGGTTTCCTGCGCCACATGAGCCAGAAAAGCCGCCAGTTCTCTGCGGCGTACGGCAGGCGATCCCTCGCCCAGAAAGGCTGGAAACTTTCGGGCCGCAGCCACAAAGGCCTGAAAAGTATAGAAATCATGCTTACCCGAATCGGCTGCATTGGACCCCAGATGGGCTTTCCCATATCGATTGGGAAAGAGTTGATCCCACTTACGAGCGCTCAGGATATGGGTCAGAAACGTGGCGCTGTCGCGCTTTTCGTCAAGGGGTTGTGTCTGGGCCCGGAGGAGGGCCGGTAACCCGATGATTGTCCCTATGCAAATCCAGAGGAAAACATGTCGACCCATAGCTTTATCTGCTGATTTCCGGAAACACCGGAAGGCTCATATCGCCATTCGCACCAATCGACTGCACGGCAAATAATACATTGTCTTTCGAATAAGGGAGGGTGATGGTGGTATCGGTCGTAAAAAAATCCCTTTGCCAGAGGGGCTGGTCGGTATCGCGCATCAGCACGCGATAGCCCAGACACTGGCCGTGCAAAGGCCGTTCCCATCGCAGGGTGGTGCGATTGCCCAGTTCACCGGCGCTGAGCCACACATGTGGCGGGCCTGCCGGTGCGGAAGCCAGACTCACCAGTGCGGCTAAGTTGAGTGCCGTGTTTTTTCGCAAATAAGCAAAATCCATGAACTGCGGAAGATCGCCGTACAGGATGCCGTTTTCCTGGCGAATATCCTGGTGTTGATGGGTGAAGTTTTCATAGTATTCCGTGAGGCGGACGGCCGTGTATCCTTTTTGCTGGAAGGGTAGATGATCGCCGCCACGGAGGAAGCGATCAGGCCGATATATCAGCACCACATCCAGATTGGGCACATATTTTTGAGCGATTTCAAATAAATAACGAGCCAGCTCACGCGAAGGGCTATCGTTATCGCCGCCGATCATGCGACGCATGCGGGCCTGTTGGGGTGTTTCTGCCGCCGGGATGGTTTCGCTGAACACACGTATGTGCGTATTATCCTGCTGTAAGGTTTCGCTGGCGGTTGACTGACCAATGATATCATTATTCAGCAAGGCGGCTATCTGCCATCCTTCACGGGCAGCTCGGTCGGCCAGGTGGCGGGAACCATAGAGTCCCTGTTCTTCTCCGCTGAAAAAAACCAGTTTAATGGTAGCCGGAAAATGTTGATCGGAGATGATACGGGCGATTTCGAGGAGTGCAGCCACCCCGCTTCCATCGTCATTTGCACCCGGTGCATCGCCAATTGAATCCAGCACATTACTGCGCCGGCTGTCCAGATGTGCGCCGGCCATGAAAATGCGGTGATCCGCTGTATCCGTACCGGGTAGCGTGGCTATCACATTGGCGATGGGATGGGCAAAAGGCACACGCTCTCCATCCGGTTGTAACATCCATCGGTCTTCTTCCACGATCAGCCTGTTTCCGCCACTGCTGCTATAAGTACGCAAACGTTCGACCAGCCAGTGGCGCGCTGCGCCGATACCTCGATGGGCATCCGTTTCTGAGCTCAGGGTATGACGGGTGCCAAAACCCACCAGCGCATGGACATAAGCCTGAAGACTGTCCGCAGAAACCTGCTCGACCAATTTTTGGATGAGTGGATGCTGCATCGGGAAAGACTGACCGGCGGCCGGTTGTGCAAATAAGCCGGGTAAGGCACCAAACACCACCAGCATCCAAAACCTGTTCTTCATTTTTGATGTGAAGTTTGAATTTGTTGAAGCAAACCCAGTTTCGTGCGCATCACCCCGGCGATGGATGTAGCCCGTAATTTTGCCAGCGCAGCTTTTTCTCCTTCAAAACAGGTATTCACGGTTTCATGAAAAAGCTGCAGCCACCGTTGAAAATGCGTTTCCTGTAAGGGATAGCGCTTATGCAGCTGCAGATGGGGAATCATGGCATTGCGATGATACACGTCTTCATCCAGCAAAATACTGCACCAGAAATCATACATGATGGGCAAATGTTTATCCCAGTTGACTCTGGCCACATCATGGAAAATCGGTCCCAGCAAGTCATCGGCCTTTACCCGATCATAAAAACGATTGACCAGCTTCTCCACATCGGCACGCGAGGTTATGGCTTTTTTCACGGCGTTCAGGTTTTGGTTTGTTTACAAAAGTACGCATCATTGCCCGGATGATGGCGGCCCATATTGCTGGTTAGTAGCCGGAGGCGCCGTGGGGATGGTGATCACATTAAACGCAAAATGATTGGCCTTATGGCAATTATTGCAGGTGGAGGTAAGAAAGCTGAAGGCTTTTGTGAAACGGGCCTCATCCTTTGCATCCACGGCGGCCTGCACACTATCAAGCGCCGGGTATAACATGGGAATATCTTTCACTTCGGGCCTGTCGGTTTCAATCTCCTGTGCGGTTTGGGCCGTTTCGCGGATTTCCCCGATTTCAAATGCAGCCAGCGGCCAGTTGTGTTTGATACCGGCAAACCAGAGCTTGCCATGGTTGTATTGAATGGTGGTCATCAGCTCTCCCAGGCCGGGCTTGTAATGCGCACGAATAAATGCCAGCGTGTCCTGCAAATCTTGCATTTGCTGCTGGAGGGCCTGCAGTTGCTTTTGCTGTGGATGAGAACAACGGCTCATACCGAGCACCCATGTCATCAATACCATCAGCACGAGAATGGGTTTACGTTGCATGGCGAATAGATTTTACAAATATTAAAATTAGGCAATTCCCTGCTTTTCCATGCTCGCAAGGGCTAAGCTGTTGTTAATATCCGTATTTTTCCTTCCACCAGTTTTTCAATTGTTTACGCAATTCCTGTTCACGGGGGTTCTCGCCGGGCGTGTAAAAGCGCATGCCCTTGATTTTTTCTGGCAGATATTCCTGATCTACAAAATGGCCGGTAAAATCATGGGCATATTGATAATCTTTTCCATAATGCAGTTTGCGCATGAGGGCTGTTGGTGCATTACGGAGATGCAGGGGCACGGGGAGTGGGCCATATTGATCCACAGCTTCCATAGCCTGCTGGATGGCTTGATAAGCCGCGTTACTCTTGGGCGAGCAAGCCAGGTAGATGGCACATTGCGAAAGAATCAGACTGGCCTCGGGATAGCCAATGACACTCACCGCCTGAAAGGTGCTGGTAGCCAGTAACAGGGCATTGGGGTTGGCATTGCCGATGTCTTCCGAAGCCAGAATCACCATACGTCGGGCGATAAACTGCACATCTTCGCCTCCTGCAATCATACGGGCCAGCCAGTACACCGCTGCATTGGGATCACTTCCCCGGATGGATTTGATAAAAGCCGATATGATGTCGTAATGTTGTTCACCTTGTTTATCATACAGGGCTACCGGCCGCTGAGCAATTTTCATCATCAGCTCATCGGTGATCAGCAAGGGCTGCCCCTGCGGGGTAACGGCCAGCAGGCTATCCACAGCTAATTCCAGCAGGTTCAGCAACCGACGGGCATCACTTCCAGAAAGCCTCAACAAAGCCTCAGTTTCTGCAAGTTGCACCGGAAGCTGACTGAGCCAGGTGTCCTTCTCCAGCGCCCTTCGGGCAATCTCCAGCAGATCGGCATCCGTCAGGGGATTCAACACATATACCATGCATCTGGAAAGCAAAGCAGCATTCACTTCAAAGGAAGGATTCTCAGTGGTTGCTCCGATCAGGGTGATGGTACCTTTCTCCACAGCCCCCAGCAGGGCATCCTGTTGGGCTTTGTTAAACCGATGAATCTCATCGATGAAAAGCACCGCCCCTCCTTGCTTTTCAGCTTTCTCGATAATTTCCCTCACCTCCTTTACGCCGGAAGAGATGGCACTGAGGGCATAAAAAGGCTTATCCAGTTCGGTAGCGATAAGCCGGGCAATGGTAGTTTTGCCTACTCCGGGTGGCCCCCAGAAAATCAGGGAAGGCAGGTTACGTTGTCGCAAGGCCTGTTGCAGAGCCGAGTCGGGCGCGGTAAGGTGTGGTTGACCGACTAATTCATTAAATCCGCGTGGACGCATACGCTCGGCCAGCGGGATGGAAAAATTGTCCATAAACCGGCTTTCCTGCAAATTAAGATGCTATTTTCAGTAGTGATTATTTACGCAGGCAAATATGTAGTTCTTTTAGCTGAGCTTCCTCGAGCGGGGCGGGCGCATCGAGCATCATGTCGCGACCCGCATTGTTTTTCGGAAAGGCGATGAAATCCCGAATACTATCGCTACCGCCCAGGATGGCACATAACCTATCGAATCCGAAAGCAATACCACCATGCGGCGGCGCACCATATTCAAAGGCACCGAGCAAAAAACCAAATTTCTGTCGGGCTTCCTCGGGCGAAAGTCCCAGTGCGACAAACATTTTTTCCTGGAGATCTCGCTGGAAAATGCGAATGGAGCCGCCTCCTACTTCCTGGCCGTTGATCACCATATCATAGGCATTAGCTTTGATCCGGGCAAAGGGATGATCCTGATAATCGCTACCCGGCGGAATCAGCGGACTATTTTCAATCATCAGCGGGATATGCTCGGGTCGTGGAGCCGTAAACGGGTGATGGCGAGCCACCCATCGGCCTACGCTGCCGGGCAACGCCTCTTCTTCACTGTATTCAAACAGGGGGAAATCAACCACCCAGAGTGGCCTGAATACATCTTTTTTTCGTAAACCCAGGCGGTTCCCCATCTCCAATCGAAGTTCAGCTGCAGCTTTACGGGTCTTATCTTCTCGTCCGGCCAGCATTAGCAGCAGGTCGCCAGGCTGTGCTTCGCAAAATTGCTGGATCTTGCTCAGCACATCCTGCGAGAGATATTTGTCGGCCGAACTCTTCAACGTTCCATCTGGCAGATAACGTATATAAAGCAATCCCTGCATACCGATCTGTGGCCGTTTGACCCATTCGGTGAGCTCATCGAGTTGCTTACGTGTATAATCAGCCGCTCCCGGTACCACAATAGCCAGTACCGTTTCAGCCTGATCCAGTACATGGAAACCCGTTTGATGCAAAACCTCACAATACACCCGATTTCTCACCTTCAGGTTGTGTAAAAGCATATCGAAACGCAGGTCAGGCTTATCGTTGCCGTATTTCCAGATGGCTTCATCCCAGCTTAGCCGGGGAAAAGGATCGGGTAATGCTACATGAGCCACCTTGTTAAATACATGCCGCATCATCCCTTCAAACACTTGTAACACATCTTCCTGTGTCACAAAACTCATTTCACAATCAATCTGGGTAAACTCGGGCTGACGATCAGCCCGCAGGTCTTCATCACGAAAGCAGCGAACAATCTGATAATACCGATCAAACCCGCTTACCATGAGCAATTGCTTGAAAGTCTGGGGCGACTGCGGCAGGGCGTAAAACTGATGGGGATTCATCCGCGAGGGCACGACAAAATCACGTGCACCTTCCGGGGTGGATTTAATCAAAAAAGGGGTTTCAATTTCCACAAATCCTTGCTGGTCAAGGTATTCACGTACGGCCCGGCTGGCCTGGTAGCGAAGCAGCAGGTTGCGTTGCAGGGGCTGACGTCGCAAATCCAGGAAACGATATTTCATCCGCAAATCTTCTCCTCCATCCGTTTCTTCCTCAATGGTAAATGGAGGAGTCCGGGCCGGATTCAAAATTTCATAATATTGAACCAGCAATTCAATATCGCCCGTGGGAAGCTGGGGATTTTTGTTGCTTCGTTCCACCACCTTACCAGAAGCCTGAATCACATATTCCCGGTTTAAGGGTTGGGCATCGAGTTGTGCATTGAGTTTTTCCTGAAAAACCAGCTGCGTAATGCCGTATCTATCGCGCAAATCCACAAAAGTCATTTTTCCAAACTTGCGGATGCGTTGTACCCAGCCTGCCAGCGTCACTTCTTTGCCGGCATCTGAAAGGCGGAGCTCCCCACAGGTATGTGTGCGATACATGGATGAAACATTTGAAATAAGGGCACAAATATAGGAAAGCAAGGGCGATACCCTGTTTGAAAAAGCTGTCCGGGAGGAAAAGATAACTTCACAGCGATTGCAGGAAGCTAATCACTGCCTGACGTTGCGCGCTGGAAAGTTGCATGAAACGATTTTTTGAGGTCGCTGCCTCGCCTCCATGCCATAAAATAGCTTCTTCGAGGGAACGTGCCCGGCCGTCGTGAAGATAATAAGGCGTGCCATTGGTCTTAGGAAACAGGCCAATACCCCAGAGTGGAGCCGTACGCCATTCCTGTCCACTGGCCTGATAGTCGGGCCGGTCGTCGGCCAGTGCGGGGCCCATATCGTGTAATAGCAAATCGGTGTAGGGATGAATACGCTGGTTGCTGAGTGCCGGGAAACGCACGTCAACAGCGGTGTAGAGGGTAGGCAAATGGCATTTTGCACAGCCAATTTGTTGAAAATACTGCTCCCCTGCCTTTACCTGCGCGTCGGTGACATTGCGACGGGCTGGAACAGCCAGGGTTTCGACATAAAACTTCACGGCATTCAACAGGCTGTCGGGCAGCTCGGGATCGTCATGCAGGCCATCTCCCTGCAGGGTGGAATTTTCCTGAGGGAAAACGGAATTCGTAATACCCATGTCCTGCTGAAAGGCGCTGGCTACCTGAGTCAGCAAATGGCCTACATTGGCTTTCAACCCGAAACGTCCAATGACCTGCGCACCACTAACCGGATCATACACATAATTGGGATGCCCCTTGATGTCATCATGATCGACATCGTCGGGATCCGCATGTGCAAGAATTTCTTCGGCAGGCACCCGTTCCAGCAGTCCCATACCGAATACAGGGGGTGCCATCCGTGGCGAGCACAGCAAATCGGCCGGTAAGGCAACATAAGGCTGGGTAATGGCATATCGGGGTACATGCAAAAGCACCGTGCTTCCATCGGGATACCGCACCAGGCTATCCTGATAACTCACCGAAATGCTGGCCTCGGGCTGAAAGCCCAGAATGCTGCGATCCTGAATCTGTAACCCCAAGCCAGGTACCGGCACCGGACCTCCATGTGCATCCTTACCCGGTATACTCACCCGCATCAACATGGAAGAATTGATTTCTCCGAAGCTGGGCGTACCCTTGCCATCGTTGTGATGACAGGAAATGCAGGAAACATTATTAAAAAGAGGCCCCAGTCCGGAAAACAATGGAGCAGGGGCTGCGACAAAACTCTGTTCGAAGATCTGGTCCCCTTTTTCGTGCACATGGCTATCCCAGGCTGAAAGGCCGGGGATGGGATGACTGAACGATTGTGAGCTCAAATCGAACACGGTAGCCATCCCGCCTGTCAGACGAGGATCGTAATCAGCTTCCGGGAACGATGCCGGTTTGGTGCACAGCACACCAACACTGGCTATCAAAGCCACCACTACCGTTGCCCAATAGGTTTTACCAATCTTCATTTGCCTTCATGATTAATCTTTCACGTATTGCTGCAGGTAATTTTGCAAATCACCGCTAAGCGTATTTTCCAGGTCGGCCAGGGCTTCCATGGCCCGGGAGAGTTGCGTACGCTGCAGGTAAATCGCCTGCTCAAATGGCAGGGTTACCTGCTGCAAGGATTGAATGGCGCGTGTGAATTGTTGCCGGATTTGATTGTCGAGGGCTACATTATGCAAGGTCACAAGGTCTGTTAACCCCTTACCGTCTGTTCCTGCATAATCACCCAGATAAACCTGCTGGGCACCGATGATATTATTCTTGAAATCCTGCATGGAGTTATGTGAGAAGGGCGATTCCGTAATGAGCGAATCACGCCGTGTAAAAGGCTCGGCGATTTTACCATTGCCTACTTCATCACAAATACCGGCCACTGCACCCGTGATGGCCTGAAATGCCTCCAGGCGCGACAGATAGCGCGTACTCCCCTGGCCGGCCTGTATCACTGTAGCGGCGAAGTTGCCTCCTTCGGATATCCAGCTCTGATATAGCTGAGCGGTATTCTGCTCCAGATCGGCAACCAGCGCGGCAAGGTATTGCTTCTGCCGATCGGTGAAGTCAGCGGCAGTCTTATTGCCATCCTTGCCCCAGAGGAGGTATTCCACCGGATGAAAGCCCCGCAGAGCCAGATCCAGTTGCTGAACGGTTTGTAGGGTCAACGGCACGTTGCTTGCCAGCAGGGAATCCATCTGCACATAATCCACCGGCCAGGTATCCATGCGTGGATCGTATTCATCATCTTCAACCGGACCCAGCAAAAAGCCCTCGCATTGCTCCCATGTTTGCCTTAACAAACGCCACCGATTGCGGGCCTCCTGCAACAACAGGTCAGACGGTGATTGCATAAAAGCATTTACCGTCTGCTGAAGCGAGTCGGCATGAGCATGCAAAGCAGCATATTGCGGAATAGCTACGACGTGCACAAAATCGTCCAGCACCTGCTGCTCTAATGCCGGCTGGTTGATAATATGATTTTCTTCATCTTTTTTACATCCGGATAGGGTGAAAGCACAAACGGCAAAGCCGATCATCAAAGACACGAAGCGAATAGATAATGATCCCATGATTGATATCATTTGAGTTTGAAACAATCCGATTATGATTCCAGCATCCAGTTTTGCAGTACAATGTGTAAGTTGCCCTGGGCATCGCGGCTTACCGGCAAATGCACCAGCGGCTGCTGGGCGGGTCCCTGGACAACCTGACCCTGTGCATCGAATCGACTGCCATGAAGCGGGCAATAGAAGCTATCACCGGTTAGCGTCACAGGGTTGCGGGCATGGGTACACATCAGCAATAGCGCCAGGTATTGCCCATCAGCGAGTCGACGTAAAGCAATGCGATACCGTACGCCTGAAGCCGCTAATACCCGAAAATGCTCATCATTCAACAATGCCCCATCTACTTCAATTTCTCGATCCACCAGCCGCCCCTGCAATACCTTGCTTGCGCTACAAGCACTCAATTCCTCTACGAGCCAGCCACTCATGAGCATGGTGAGACAGAGCCCACAGGATTGCTGAAGGAAATATCGTCTATCCATGTTTTCACCTTTAAAAGGAATAACCTAAACCGAGATTCAAAAAAGTATTGTTCTGCTGATAGGGTGGAGCTGCAGGATTAGGATTCACAATCAGATCAGGATTCTGAGGACCGGTGTGTTGCAACCTCACATCGGCTTTGATAACCACATTTGGAATGGGCAGATAACCCAGCCCAACGATGAGATGAGATTGCCGGAGGGTACCATCATATATGGCATTGGCCGGAATCTGCTGGTTTAAATCTATCCATTCAAACCGCGCAAACATGTTCAATTGCTGATGCTGAAACCGCCCCTGTGCTCGGGCAAACAGGTTATAAGCCAGTTCCACATAAGCGCCATACATACCAGAAGCTACGTTACTGGCATAGGCTTTATTTACGGCACTGGCGTCCGGGAAGCGGATATAGGCTCCCAGCGCTTTAGCATGAAATCCCTCGTGGCGGTACTGCACATCAGCCTCACCCAGATAAAGCGGCAGGGCAAACCATCCATGCGCAAGGCCCAGGCTATCTGATGCACGCTTGTTTAATCCATTCGTGCCCCCAACATAGCCAGAAACCTGCAATTGCCATTCCCCAGGATTGGCCCGCAGCGATGCCGTGACGGCAAGATTATTGGCTGTTGCATCGCGGCCTTCAAAGCGACCTTCTCGTATGCCGCTACCATGGCTGAAATCAGCAGCATTCAGTCCGTTTACAACCGCTACCGTATACTGCAAGGGCCAGCGGGACGATGTGGCGTAATAGCCAACCCCGAGCTCACGCCAGGTGGCGGGAATGACCAGTTGTTCCACCAGGGGTCTTTCCACACCATTGTAGTTCACTGGCAAATGATCTTCATTCAATAATCCAATTCGCGGAATGAACAATCCGGCTACCAGATAGTTCTGCGGATGGCGTTTACTGGAAAATTTCAGGTAGGCCTGTTCCATCGCAATTTCTCCACCTGCATCCCCTCCTTCCACTTTAGCGTCTTCCAGTTCCAACTCAGAGAAAAAAGCAATTTGATCATTGAACTGATGACCCACAAATAAAACCGTGCGCACCAGGTTCATGTGCGATACCCCTTCATTGAAATCACGCTGAAAAGCGGCTTCACCATATCCGCCAATGAGTGTAGACGTGCCCATATTTAAACCCTGATGCAGGGAATCTTCTCCAGTGAGCACGGTTTGCTTTTGAGCCCATAAAGAAATGGTTAAAAAGCACATCCAGATAGCATATCCGGCTATGCCGGTCATACGTAACATAATTCGATTCATCCTGGTTGAGTTTTGCTGTAACAGGGGGCAAAACAAAATCAGAAAAAGAGAATCCGTCCGATGAATCGGGAAAAATCATTTACGCAAAACGGAAAATTTATGCGCCGGAAGGATGTGCGGGCAGCAGCGCTTCGCAAATTTGCCGGATGAGCGTCGGCCCCTGATAAATCATGCCCGTGTAAATCTGCACCAGACTGGCACCTGCATCCATAACGGCTCGCGCATCATCGGCCGTAAAAATACCGCCTGATGCAATGATGGGAAGGCTTCCCGAAGTTTGCCGGGATATGTAGCTAATCATTTGAAGGGTGCGGGAAAACAAAGGACGTCCACTTAACCCTCCATCACCGATGCGCTGGAGAACCCTGGCTGGTGTGCGCAGTCCATCTCGTCGGACGGAGGTATTGGAAGCAATAATGCCGGCTAACCGAAACTGTTGCGCCACTTCTAAAATTTGATCGATTTCGGGCAAATCTAAATCTGGAGCTATTTTCACCAACAATGGCCGGGCTAGAGGTTTGGCTTGATTAAGCGTTTGGAGGTGCTGGACAATTTCTCGAAGTGCATCTCGTTGTTGCAAATCCCGCAGACCCGGCGTATTTGGCGAACTTACGTTGATGACAAAATAATCCACCGTATCGTACAGCGCTTCAAAGCAAATTCCATAATCTATTAAAGCCTGTTCATTAGGCGTTTCTTTGTTTTTGCCGATATTTCCCCCGATAATCAGTTGCTTATCCCGGCTGCGGATAGCCCGTAAACGTGCAGCTATCGCAAAAACGCCATCATTGTTAAAACCCATCCGGTTGATGAGGGCCTCATCCGCCGGAAGGCGGAACAGGCGAGGACGCCGGTTACCCGCCTGAGGCCGATGGGTTACGGTACCAATCTCAATAAACCCAAAGCCCAATGCAGCCAGGAGTTCCACATACTGAGCATTCTTGTCGAAACCAGCTGCGAGTCCAACCGGATTGGGAAACGACAAACCCATGACCCGGCGCTGCAATACAGGATGTACCACGCAAAAATGCCGTTGCAGCCATTGTTTTCCTATTCTAAATTGATGAATCTGCTTAAGGCCCCGCATCGCCAGCTTATGGGCCCGCTCGGGTGGGAAGAGAAAGAGTAACTTACGCAATGATGCATACATAGGGAGAGGAAGCGAGTTATTGGTATTGCTGATCGAAGTGTAAAAATAAGCACATTCGCGAAATACCGGCTATTCTGGTTTTTGTTGTAAGTTTGGATAAATAAACGATATGACTCAGGAAGCCTATATTGTGGCGGGCTATCGCACTGCCGTAACTCGTGCCAAACGTGGAAAGTTTCGCTTTGTAAGGCCCGACGACCTGGCTGTGCAGTTGATAGAGGGTTTATTACAAAGTATGCCCCAGTTAGATCGCAAACGTATAGATGATGTGATCGTAGGCAATGCCGTGCCTGAGGCTGAGCAGGGTCTGCAGATTGGACGGATGATTTCCGTGCGGGTGGTGGGAGAACAGGCTCCGGGCATGACGGTGAACCGCTATTGCGCTTCCGGACTGGAAACCATTGCCATCGCCACGGCCAAGATTCGCTCGGGTATGGCCGAATGCATCATCGCCGGCGGAACGGAAAGCATGAGCTGGGTGCCCATGGGGGGATGGAAAACAGCGCCGAGTTACGAAGTAGCTTCCGTTCATCCCGATTATTACCTGAGCATGGGGCTCACCGCCGAGGCCGTAGCCAGGGAATATCATATCAGCCGCGAAGACCAGGATCTATTTGCCCTCCGCTCCCATCAACGCGCCCTCTTCGCCCAGCAACAGGGCTATTTTCGGTCGGGCATTTATCCGATCACCATTGAACAGGTGAGGGTGAATGAACAGGGCAAAAAAGAAACCGTGCGTTATGTGGTCGATCAGGATGAAGGCCCACGACCCGATACCTCCCTGGAAGCCTTAGCCAAGCTTCCCCCCGTGTTTGCCTCCGGCGGCACCGTTACGGCGGGAAATTCGTCTCAAACCTCCGATGGAGCCGCTTTCGTTTTGGTGATGAGCGAAAGACTGTGTCACCAGCTGGGATTGCAACCCATAGCGCGACTGGTTTCGTGTGCGGTAGCCGGTGTGCCACCCCGGCTCATGGGCATCGGACCGGTAGAGGCTGTGCCCAAAGCCCTGAAAATGGCCGGCAAGCAGCTCCACGACATCGACCTTATCGAACTCAACGAAGCTTTTGCCGCACAATCGGTAGCCATCATCCGCCAGCTGCAGATGGACCCGGAAAAAGTAAACATCAACGGCGGAGCCATTGCCCTGGGGCATCCACTGGGCTGTACCGGATGTAAACTTACTGTTCAACTGCTGAACGACCTGCAACGACTGAATAAAAAATACGGTATGGTTACGGCCTGTGTGGGCGGCGGACAGGGTATCGCAGGAATTTTCGAACGAATCTAAAATTTGCCTGTTCGCTTCTTACCTTTGTGATTCCATTTCTGGAAATGAAGGGGGCTACCCATACGATATCGGAACTCAAACGCATGCTCAGCCTTATCATGCTGAGCATCTTCCTGTACAGTTCCACGCCTCGCTCATTGCTTCATGAAGCCTTTGCCAACCATAAAGACACGATTGATAAACCCCTGCACAACCAGCATGAAATTGGCCCCCGACACGTGCATTGCCTATTCATGCACATGCATCTGGCTCCCTATACGCCACCCACGTTACAGATTACATTCATCAATACCTGGATACAATTTTCCTTTCAGCCTTCAGGATATAGCCTCATTTATGCACAATCCTTAAGCATTCAACGGCTCAGAGCTCCTCCCGTTTTAACGACTGCCTGAATCAGGAAAAGATAAACAACAGCATGCTGCTTCCCGATGCGGAAGCCATCTTCTTACATTACATTTCGAATACCAAAACATGGATTTTTTATGAAACATAAGATTGGATGGGTATTTTTCTTATTGAGCTGGATGGGCGTATGCTCCACACATGCAGCTGATCGGATTAATCAAGACCATATACTTACTGGCCAGGTCATTGACTCGGCTACACATCAACCACTGGCCGGCGCTACCATTTTCATACCCGATTTGCATACCGGCACCATATCCGATTCAACCGGACACTATGTGGTAAACCACCTCCCCGAAGGCCGATTTCTGGTTGAAGTACGGTTTATTGGCTATACGACTTCAAGCAAAGAAGTGTATATTCAGGGAAAAACAACCATACTCAACTTCAGCCTTTCCTCCTCATTGATTGAGCAAAGTGAGGTGGTCATTACCGGCCAATCACGTGCAACGGCGCTCAGGAATACACCCATTCCCGTGATTGCCATCAACCGACAATATCTTCAGGAAAATCTGGGAACCAACATCATCAGTAGCCTTACCCGGATACCGGGAGTCAGTGCCGTATCTACCGGTCCCAATGTGGCCAAGCCCTTTATCCGTGGCCTGGGTTACAACCGTATCCTCACCCTTTACGATGGTCAGCGCCAGGAAGATCAGCAATGGGGCGATGAACATGGCGTAGCTGTGGATGAATATAACATTGAGCGGGTAGAGGTGGTTAAAGGGCCTGCCAGCCTCACCTATGGCTCGGATGCCATGGCTGGAGTGATTAACCTGATACCCACACAGCCGGCACCTGAAGGGCATACCATCGGCAGCCTGCTGAACGAATACCAGACCAACAACAACCTCATCGGCAACTCGTTGATGTTTTCCGGTAATCACAACGGGCTGGGATGGGTGGTGCGCGGCTCACACAAGATGGCCAAGGACTATCGAAACAAGGTCGACGGCCGTGTATATGCTACGAATTTCCAGGAGACCGATTTCAGCGGTTCACTCAATAAAACCCTTCCCTGGGGCTCAACGCGACTCGATCTCACATATTTCGACGATCTGCAGGGCATCCCCGATGGCAGCCGAGACTCCGCAACCCGCCGTTTCACCAAGCAAATCACCGAGGCCGATACTTTCCGCCCTATTGTTCCGGAATCGGAACTCAACAGTTATCGGCTGCCCACCCTCCATCAACATATCCAGCACGCCCGCATCTACTGGGCCAACAGCCTGAATATCGGCCAGTCGGAACTTCAATTGAACCTTGGTTTCGAACAGAACATCCGCCGGGAATACAGCCATCCGGAATATCCGGCCATCCCCGGTTTATACCTCATCCTGAATACTTTCACTTACGGCGTGAAGTACAATTTTTCTGCATCGAGCGGCTGGCAAACCACACTGGGCCTGAACGGCATGTATCAACACGACAATGTAACCAAAGGCACGGAATTTATCATTCCTTCATACGGAGAGTTAGACGGGGGCGTTTTTATCATGACCCAGAAATCATGGAACAACTGGCACCTGATGGCTGGCATTCGCCTGGACCACCGCAATTTTCACCAGGACGCCCTGTACACCTTCCCCAATCCGACCACAGGCTTTGACCAGGCCACCTCACAACCCCCTTCACCAGGGCAGACGCCCAAATTTTACAAAGCCAACCATGTGTATTCTGGCTTATCTGGAAGCCTGGGCGCCTCTTACCAGATTACTCCACGGCTTACCCTGAAAGCCAACCTGGCACGAGGGTATCGAGCTCCGAATATCGTAGAAATCTCTGCCAATGGCGTACACCCGGGAACCAATATCTACCAGATCGGTAACCCTGATTTCAAACCCGAATTCAGCCTCGAGGAAGACCTGGGCTTATCTTACACTTCAGCACATGTATCGTTTTACCTGAGCATTTTCAACAACGATATGCAACATTACATTTACAACGCACGGGTGCTTACCGTTAACGGCCAGGACTCGGTTATCGTCCCGGGTAATCAAACCTTTAAATATCGACAGGGCCATGCCCGGCTTTACGGCGGTGAAATGCATCTGGATGTTCACCCGCATCCGCTCGACTGGCTGCACCTGGAAACGGATTTATCTACCGTTTATGGTCTGAATTTAGATGCCGCTCAACAAAAGTCGGGTGGTGATAGTGCTAAGTACCTGCCATTCATTCCCCCGCTGCACGGGCTTACAGAAATACGGGCAAATATCCGCTGGAAAAAATGGCCGCTGAACAATACCTATCTGGCCGTGCAGGCTGAATATTACGCCACCCAGAATCATGTGATGCTGGCCTACAACACCGAAACACCCACGCCCGGATATACCCTGTTTAACCTGCATGCCGGCACCGAACTGGTCAACCGCCAGGAGCATCCTTATCTGGAGTTAACTCTTTTTGCCGACAACCTTTTCAATCGATTATACCAGAATCACCTGAGCCGACTGAAATACATGGAACCTTATCCGGATGATCCCCGACCTTACCACGGGATATATGGCATGGGCAGAAATATCGGGATTCGAGCCATCATACCTTTCACCCTGTAAAAATGCCATTCGCCGACGGGCTGGCGCACGAAACCCGGCCAGCCCGTTTTTAATGCTCAACGAAAATATCTGTACCTTTGCAGGCCAATAAGCTCAAGGAATTATGCCAGGCAAGCTAAAAGAGGTTCGCAACAGGATTAAATCGGTGCAATCTACCCAGCAGATCACCAAAGCCATGAAGATGGTGAGTGCAGCCAAATTGCGCCGTGCTCAGGATGCCATTATTCAAATGCGCCCATACGCCCGCAAGCTGCAGGAATTGCTCCAGCATATCGTCCAGAATTATCAGGGCGATGCGGGCAGGCAGTACATTACCAAACGCCCGGTTGAAAAGGTACTCATTGTGGTGATCACCTCCGATAGAGGCCTTTGTGGAGCTTACAATGCCAACCTCATTCGCCTGGCTAAACAGCTGATTCAGGAACGCTATGCAGCGCAGCAGGCACGTGGACAGGTATATATCATGCCCATCGGTAAAAAAGGCTATGATCACTTCGTGAAATACAAGTTCCAGGTCATCCCCGACCACTGGCGTATTTTCCATCAACTGAATTTTGAAACGGTACGTCAGGCCGCCCAGACGGCCATTCAGGGATTTCTCGATCAACGATGGGATGTGGTTGAACTGGTTTACAGCGAATTTAAAAATGCGGCTTCCCAGCGTTTTGTCGCAGAACGATTCTTGCCTGTGGAGCCCGCCCATGCTGCATCATCGAAAACCCATATCAACTTTCTGTTTGAACCCAACGAAGATCAACTCATCGAGGAGCTGATTCCGCGAATTCTAAATACACAGTTTTTCAAAGCCGTGCTCGATGCGCAGGCTTCAGAACATGGTGCGCGCATGACGGCCATGGATAAGGCTTCGGAAAATGCCAGCGAAATACTCAAAACCCTTCGCATCAGCTACAACCGCGCACGCCAGGCCGCAATTACAACCGAATTAACCGAAATCGTCAGCGGCGCATCGGCCCTGAAAGGATAGCTTGTTCACCTCCGGTGCATATCTTCTGCCGCCGATTTTCCAAAAAGCCTGTAGATTTGAAGCCTGTTCCATATCATCCGGCACGGAGATGCCTGCGCAATGGTGAAAACATGATTTAACAGAAATTTGCTCTGCAGATGGAATTAACCGAATTGATCCCGCACGTCGAAGCACTCATTTTCGCTGCCGATCATCCCCTTTCCGTATCCGAAATCGCCTCACTCGTGAATAAAGCTTTTGGCTTTATGGATCTTTTGATTCCCGAAGATCAGGTGGAAGCCGCCATACAGGCCGTTGTGGAAAAATATGCCGATGAAACGTTTCCATTTGAAGTAACATACAGGGGAGGTGGTTATCAATTCCTTACCAAAAAGCATTATTTCAAAACCGTTGCCCAGCTGAACGGAGATAAATTTCTGAAACGTCTTTCTGCTGCAGCGCTGGAAACACTGGCCATCATCGCCTATCGCCAGCCCGTTTCCAAGGCTGAAATTGAATATATCCGCGGCGTAAATGCCGATTATGCGATTCAAAAGCTACTGGAGAAAGAGCTCATCGTGATCTCTGGACGTAGTGAAGATCAACCTGGAAAGCCACTGCTGTACGCTACTTCCCGACTATTCATGGATTATTTCGGATTAAACGGACCCGAAGATCTGCCCCCATTGCAGGAATTTAGCAATGATAGTTTCATGAATGGATCCCCCCTATCGAATCAAGCGCCTTCCCAGCCTGAATCGGATGCAAACTTTGTAGTGGGTGAGGATGGCATGTTGCAACCCGTTCCTCCACACGATGATGCGGAACAGGCAAGCAACACTTCCGATGATGAAACCATGTAAGCAGGTCTCCCGCTTAGTGATCTGTTTGTTGATTTACAACCTGAGTTGCGCTCACGAGTTCAACATCTATCGGTTGAAAATGCAACGTAAATACATGCCAGCCTGCTGCATAATGATAATGAATCTGCATGTTTGACGTACGACATATTTCACGTACAATTGACAGACCCAGCCCGCTGCCCTGTTCTGGATGGCTGCGGGTACGATAACGGTCGAATAAATTTTCTTCGAGTGGTTGAGTAATCCCTGTATTTTTGATACACAATAAGTTAGATGTTAATTCAATCTCAATCGTACCATTTTCAATATTATGCCGTACGGCATTTGACAACAAATTGCTGATCAATACATCGGCCAGGAAAGGATGTATCTGGATAATCGGAATACTACAATTCTGATAATGCAATTGCAGTGAGCGTGCTTCTATTAACGGTTCAATGAGTTGAATATTCTTTTGTATCAACTTATGAAAATTAATCTGTTCAACTTTTTCAAACTGCCCGTGTTCGATGCGGGTAAGCAAAAGCAAACTCCTGCTGATGCGCGACAGTCTGAGAATAGCTTCATGCATATGTTGTAACTGTTCGGCGTGTGAAGCATTTAAATATTTATCCTGCAACAAACAATCAATCTGCGATTGAATGATCGATAAAGGTGTTTGCATCTCATGCGCCATATTTTCTGTAAATTCTTTTTGATGTTGATAGCTGGCCACAATATGATCGGTGAGACGATTCAGCGTCTGGTTTAGCTCTCGAAATTCCTGAATGGGCAAATGTTCCGGAAGTCGAAGCGCATGAGAATGATGAAGTTGAAATTGTTTTAACTGTTCCAGTGCAAGATAAAACGGTTTCCATAGCTTTCTGGATTGTAT
>ERZ795043.274-NODE-274-length-56394-cov-10.105877_pt1 | contig 56394 bp, 83 predicted proteins | sample MGYA00375127_ERZ795043 | MGnify/ENA primary metagenome ERZ795043 (study PRJEB30172, sample SAMN05518447) | compost metagenome | isolation source: Feedstock adapted compost from Newby Island compost facility, Milpitas, CA | place: USA:Newby Island compost facility... | reverse complement strand
ACCCCTCCTAATCAATCAGTTTCACCGACTCCAGATTCGACGGTAGGTTGAGGTACCTCTGACCTGCCAACCAGTCCGGGTCGTATTCCCTCACCTCCACCTTCGTGATACGCAATCCGTCTGGATACCGCGTCATCAACTCTCTCAGCGCGTCTTCAAGGTAGATGGCGTCGTACTGGGCAACCAATTCTCCGTTGACGTACCATCCATCCCAGTCCAGGTCACCACGAACAATCACGACCTCAATGTCAGGTACTGTGCTCACGCCGCCACCGCTAGACTGCTTGTTGTCGTGCACTTAGCCTCCTTCGTTCGAACAACACACAGCCGAAGTCATGGGTGGTGATGAAGAACGCACCACCCTCGACCCAGATCGAACTGTCGTTCGCCTCCATCGTTGCAAAAGGGGTGCGGCGGATTGGCTCCTCCGGGAGGATCCGGTAACAGACGCCAACCTCATGACCGTAGGTGGACCAGTTATCGAACCACCACTTACAGTCCTTACAGTTACCCATACACCTCCTTACCCGTCAAAACTTGACCTCGCACACATCGCCGTCACAGAACCGAGAATCCTGCCCATCACCCGAGAAGGTGCTCCAGTCCACCTCCTGAATCTTTGCCATCCGCTCCTCGTACTCCTGTTTCGTGATCCGCTCGTACGGCATCTGCTCGTACACGTTGTCGTCGTCAGGCAGCATCGACATCGACTTGATCTGCGGGGCGAACATGGACAATACCTTCTCGATGTCCTTCGCCTCCGACTTGGAGAAGGTGAGCGTGTTCGACACGGCGTTGTCCGCCCATTCACGTTGGAGGAACGCCACCATCGCCGCCTGTTCCCAAATCGACACGTCGGACACCGAGCGAGTCTTCCCCTTCCCCGCTGCCTGGGGGAATTCGAAGACGAGCGTGTTGTCGGAGTACAGGTCCGGCTCGTGCGGGATCCCGGCGGCGATCAACCGCTCGGCAACGGGACTCCCCTCACTCACCCGCATCCGGCGGATGTAGTAGCGATGGACAGGCCAGTGCATCCCAGGGCTGACTCCGGCAAGCTGGGAGATGGTGCCCGAGGGCTTCACCGTCGTCACCCGAATCGACGGCGCGACCCTGGCCTCTTCCGCCAGCGCCCAGTTAATCGGGACCACAATGTCCTCATAACCGGTGCGGAGGATCCGGGTCAGGTGGGCGATGCTCGTCGCATCGACCCAGTCCGCGATGCCGGAGATGGATACACCGATCCGGCGATTCCGCTCCACCACCGCGTTTGTCTCACGGGAATGGCTGGGCAGGAGCGCTACCGTCGAGGCGTAGATGGTCGCCAGCTCCATCGCCTCGTAGATCTCCTGCTCGTTCCGGCAGCGGGTGGGGAAGACCTCCGCCAGGTTACAGAGTTCGTGGCTCTCCAACGGCACCTCGGCACACGGGTTGAACCCCACGGCACGATCCGGTGACTTCTCCTTGAACCGCCCATACTTCTGAACGTTCATGAGGTTGATCACCCCCGGCTCGCCGTTGTCCCGAATTCGCTCAGCAATGGTCGGGAGCAGCAGGAAGTCATCCGGTTCCCGGAGGACCACGCTGTTGTTACTCATCCATCCGATTTCGGCGCGCTCGGGATACAACCCGTAGTTCTTGAGGTTGAGAAATTCCAGGTCGTGGATGGACCCGGTGGCAAGCTCCGCACTGCGGCGCACGTTGCCTGCGACCACACACGCGCCAATCGCGTTCATCACGTCAACAATGAGGCGGGTGGCGCTGATCCGCCCCTCCGCGTAGGCGTCGAGATAGGAGCGGAGTCGTTCATGGAGCTGTCGGAGCGGTTCCGGACCCGAGGCCACACCACCGAACCCATGGATCAACGACCCAACGGGACGAATCTGGCTGTAGTCGAAGTCAACTGCTGGCACCTCGCCGTCGCAGAAGTAGGACCGAATCAGCATCTCAACGGAATTGACCCACCCTTCACGTGAGTCATGAATCGAGACAACCAGCCGATCCGGACCAGGCTTGACTGCTTTACTGAGCCGTTGGTTGTTGGTACTGAACCCGACACCGACACCCAGCATCAGGCTGTCCATGAGCCATGCGGCAGCGTCAGCCAGGCTATCGGTGACGTCAATGAACCCGCAGTTGTTCAGTGCGTGTGAGCCGCGTTCGAACACATACTCCGTCCCCATGGCCCACAGCCCACGACCAGGGGGCAGGAAGCGCATCTCAAACATGGCGTCAGCCATTCTGATGGCGATGTCAGTCCAGCGCTTCTCATCCCACCGGCGCCCGATCTTCTTGTAGTGATCCTTCCGGATCGACATCACACCCTCGACGACACGGATCACCGTGTCCGCCCAGGTCTCCTGTCCTCCATCCTCCTTGCGCCGGGAATAGGTGCGGTAGTAAACAGCTTCTGAAAACGCGCCGAACCCCCAATGAATCGGGCGGCTCCGAAGAGCCGCCCGCACATCCTCAGGTAGATAAAATCGTTCCTCAACGAGCATCGAGACTTAGCCCTCCACCTTCAGGTACTTCTTGGCGAGCGACAGCACACTGTCCATGCACCGGAGCCAGATCATGAAGAGTTCGTCGTCGGGGAGATCCTGGTTCATGGTGGTGTCGCGACCGAGACACTTATACCAACTCATCATGAAATCGCCACACTTGAAGTTGTACGGCTGCTCCTCTTCGTCGTCCCACGAGTAGGCGTGGACCTCGAACACCTCGTTCTCGAACGAGCCACCGGAGTTGTCGAACGGGTTGTCAAACGGCTCGTCGCTCACCAACTGCATAACGCCATCGAGCGTACACGACAGCCCGTGCATGAGGTTCTCAAACCATTCGGGCACGTGATACTCCTGTGCCGGTTGCCCGAACGCGATATGCCCCAGTTCCAGGGAATCGAACGTCACCGACTTCGCCATCAGAACCTCCTCTATACAAGCCCCACCTTCACCTGATCCGGTATCCGAACGTTCCCCACTGACCTTCCCCGCTAGAACACCTGATCCTCGTAGTCCCGCAACGCTGCCTTAGCTTCCGCGAGGGTTTCGTCTATAGCTGAGCCAAATACAGTGAACGTCGCCAGTTCCTTGTCCCCGTTGTTCCGGTCAACAATCTTCATCGAAATCTTGCTCATCCGAACCGGAAAGCCGTAGGGATCAGTTTCGATCTCATCGACCCTGGCCCAGTACTTTTCACCTTCGATCCACACGCTCATCTTCAGCCTCCTCAACCAGCCTCACATGCACCCTCAACCCGAGAGCTGTCGCGATTGCGATCATGTGCGCCGTTCCCGGACTCATCCCGTCCCAAACGGCGAACAGCGCCCCGTTATGTTCCTTCACGTACTCCGCCATCTGGCGGTTCCGAAGCTTCCCAGCGATCTTGCCGTACCGATTCCACTGTGCCGGGAATCGCTTGACCGGGATGCCAAAATAGGAAGCCCACTCCTCACCAAGCGTGTCAATGCCGCGCGCACCGCCAGACACAACCTCGGAAACAGCAACAGGAGGGAACCCGGCAAGAAACAACCACCGCGACAGGACTTCTTCGTCCACACCCTCAATGTCCCGCGACCCGGCGATGATGAGCTTCATGACGCCACCTCAGTCGTATACTGGATAGGGCTCGATTGAGAACCACTTAGCGTCATACGCTTGTTCAGCCTCCTCACGACTGCGGTACCAACCTACAGGACACTCCCCACGATACCGGAGGTAGGCCGTTTCGCCGAAGTAGTCAGTAATCTCTTTAATACGAACCGGCAATGAGTCGAGCCACGTTTGAGCAGCCTCTTCCGACGAACATACGCGAAGAACAACCGGCCCTTCGTGGTCCTCGTACATAACGACATACACCGTCTGCTGACTTGTATCTCTCTCCATCCCACCTCCTTCTTCTCCCGTTGTGCGTGTATCGGGCCACAGGGGTGGTTGGATCCACTTCGTCTCGACCATTTCCTCCTATGCTCCAAACAACGCGCGGAACACTATGATGACAAGCATGATAAAGAACAGAGGGAGCGATAGGGTTGTTATTAACACGAGCATTGGTACGCAGACATGATCTAACCACCAATCTAAGAACTCGTGCATTCGCTCTCTCCTTCCGTCAGTCCAAATGCCGCAAACGACTCTGGGAACTTCGGTTGGGCCAGTTGGTACACCGCTCGGGCATACTCCCGAATTTCCCACTGGGCGTCCTCGTGCAGACGCTGTTGGAGGAAGTGGATCACCCCGTGCAGGCTCACCGTCCACCGAGCGCGGATGTACATGGCGTACGCGGGGAGGAAGAGCCGTGCCTGTTCCGCGCAAACACCCCGCTCAAGCGCCGTGTTGTAGTAGCGAAGTCCCTGACCCACGATGTCGTCCAGACTGTCTGTCAAGGGATTCGTCGTTGACTCGTCGCTGATCGGATCGCCACTTCCCTGTTTCTTGTTCTCCGGCGCAGATCGCCATTGCTCAGGTCTCGGGACGTAGAACCTCGGCTCCTCGGTGACGTACCGGCGCGAACTCTCGTTCCAGGTCTCAATGGGGTCATCACTGTCCTCGAAACTCCAGACCGACCCCACCCGGTACTTGCCCCACTGCCGCATCACCATCATCGGTGCGTAGACCTCAAAGGACAGGACAGCGTGGCGGCAGGGGCTGGTGTGGCCGTGCTCCGCGAGGTAACGCAGGAGGCGCGTATCTCGCTCTCTCAGATGGTCACTTTCCTTCTCGAAGGAGACCCGTGCCGCGTTGACCACCGTCAGGTCGTCTCCGAGCACGCCGACCAGTCTGACGTAGCCGTGGTCGAGTACGTCAACACGAGACATCTGATCGTTAGACACGATCAACCTCCTGAAGTTGGAGGCCATGTCCACGGTCAATGACCTCCTCCAACACCCCCATAATCACGTGCAAGCGCTCAATAATCATCGTCTTTATAACTTCTCGCACGTCCCACGGTGCGTTACCACAATGTCCGTTCATGCTGTTATAAAATTTTCGAATTGCTGTGTAGAACATCCTCACTTCTTCTGGGGTAAGCGTCATGCATGGGAGACTGCTGTCACGGTCGAGGTGAGCGAACGCCGCGTCCATCGAGGCAATCACTTCGTCGGTCATCCGTTCCTCCGCACAAACAGTTGAGGGGCGGTTATTGATCCGCCCCTCGTTTCCCCGTACGTCTATGTTGTTGCGCCAAAAGCCTACGCCGACATCCTCTCCGTCTGTTCGTTTCTTAATAAAGAAGTGAGTAGGACATGACGACGGCGGATATGCTCGCTTACCACGAGTGCATACCGCTCGACGAGTTCGGTGAGCACATGTTCTGGGATCCCCTCCCCGTACCGGTTAAGGATCTCCTGAGCGATCTGGAGCCGCAATCCCTTTTCCTCCTGCCCCTGGTACCGACTCCAAATCCCAACCCTACTGACCGCAAAACACCCCTGTAACGCCCTGCGCCCCCCTTCAACGTGACTGACTTGTGTGTCAGTCAAGCAACACCTGCCACGTTCAACATACTAACACAGCCGGTTTTCAGTGTCCATAACAACTATGGTCCCAACAACAGTTTGTCCGCACACACTGTAGGGATTACGCTGCGGGGATGAGTTCGAGCAGTGGACCAGACGTGGAGGTAATGGTAAAACGGATAATGGCTCGCGAGCTAGTACGCATTAGTCCATTCCCGTCCAGTCCAAGCCCCTCCATCCGCCACTCCTTCCCTTGTCCGTAGACCTTGATGTCAAGAGCTTCGAGGATCTTCCGCTTCATCTCGAAATCGGCATGCAGCAGGTTGATGCGGACCCGCCGCACATACTCGGTGAAGTGTTCGATATGCTCCAGCACCTGCTGCTCGTTGATAATCTGCTGCTGTACGTTGTCGATCCGCTCCTGGATTGCATCCCGTTGATCGAGCAACGCCTTCATGTCCTGCCGGAGTAGCGCTCGCAACCGCTCATCCGTCTCTTCCATGAGATCCATGCGCAGTCGCTGAATCCGCACGTCAATCTGAGCCGTCTGTTCGAGCAGGCTCTGGAGCTCCTTCTGTAACTGCTGATCCGGACCTGACTGACGGCGCTGCTCTAGCTGGCGGCGGATGGCGTCCTCGTCGCTGAACAGTTCCATTAGTTGCTCGATCACCCAGGTCTCCACCCGCCGCGCATTGATGAGCTTGGCGCCGCAGGCGTTTCCAAGCCCGAACCGACTCAGCTTCCGAGATCCACAACGGTAGATCCGCACCTGGTCGGACAGTCCATACTTGGTCGTGTTGTTCATGTCCGCATACATCGGACTGCCACAGACCGAACAGAAGATCCGACCCCGCAGCAGATACTGCAACCCCGACTTGTTCCGGGTAACCGCACCTCCATTCCCCCGCAACCGCTCCTGTGCCAACTCCCAGTCGTCGGCACTCACGAGCGGTTCCACGACCACATTCTTGACCCGGATCCACTCCTCACGAGGTCGCTCTCGGGCAACTCGTTTTCCGTTCTCCTTCGTCACCCGATACTTGTTGTTATAGACCTCGCCCTTATAGACCGTGTTCGTCACGATGGTCCGGATCGCTGGCTGTGTCCAGTTCGGCACTCTCCCATCCTTGTACACACGCTTCCGCGCCTGAGCCGGACAGGGGATGCCGAGCCGGTGCAGCTCTCTCACGATTGCAGTCTGCGACCACCCTTCCAGGATCCACCGGTAGATCTGTTGGACGATCGGTGCCTGTGCGTTCGGCGTGAAGTGCCACTTCTGATCGCCCTCGCTGAAGGTCACGTCGTATCCATACGGTGGAGCACTGTGGATGTAGAGTCCCTTCTCGTGCATCGCCTTCTTGGCCCGCATGGTTCGCTCGCAGGTCTGTGCGTGCTCGATCTTGGCCGCGAATCCCCGGACAAAGGAGATCAACTGCCCTTCGGGAGAATCATCGACCTCATCCCGCACGAACAGAACCTCGACACCGTGGTGGCGGGCCTCACCGAGTACCACGCCGAGGTGAACGGGATCACGGGCCAGACGGTCGATCGTGTACACCACCACGTAATCGGCCTCGCGATTTCGGACCCGCTCCCGCATCTGAGTGAGCACGGGACGTTCCCACAACTCCACCCCAGTGTGAACCTCGGTGAAGACCTCCACGATCTCAATATCTCGCTCGCGACAGTACGCGCGAATCCCCTCTAACTGGGTCTCCAGCGAGTACTTCTCTGACTGGGCCGAGGTCGAGACGCGGCGATAGGCGAAGGCACGAGCCATAGGACTACCTCCCCTGTGCGGTACGCTGCTCCGTTCTAGGGGTTGATTCTACCCGCTCAGCCTGCTCTTCGCCTGTACGAACACGGTCATCAACTGGAGACAGAAGGTAATCCCAAATCTCCTGCAACAGTTTCTGACGTGCTTCGTTTCGCATGGACACCTCGACAAGAGAAAGGGCGTGAGCTGTATACCCACGCCCTCTATGACCCGATCGGTTGTTGCTTCGCTGGCGCTACGACGCCGCCCGCTGGGCTAGCAACGGAGAGTCCGTGACCTTCTCCCCATCCCAGTAGCGCTGGAACGCGCGATAGACGAAGACGTGCTCAAAACCCTTCCGGAACTTGAGGTACCGCTGGATGTTGTCCGCCTTCTTTGCCACCTCCTCCGGATCCTGTCCCTCTAACACGTCGTGATACTCAGTGTGGATCACTCTCCTCCCGTCCTCATCGCGGCCAATAGCCTTGATGATGAAACACTCACCCGTATACTTCGCCTTCTCAAGCAATTCCCAACTCCTCCGCCAAGAACCGATTCGCTTCTTCAATCAGTCGCAGCCGATTCAACGAGAACACCCAAAACAGTCGTGGCACCTGATCTCGGTCCTCTCGGATCAACCCGACTGGCAACTGTGTCTTCCGCTCGAACAATCCGATTAACCGTTCTTCGAGTGCCCGAGCTTCGATTGGACACCGGTTTCGCGTGTCATCACTGACCGCAAGATAAAGATCAAGGAACGTTTCTGCCACCTCATCCAGCTTCATGGCGTAGGTCAGCAGTACCTGCGTGGTTTCCGAGACCTTCGCTGCCTTACGCTTCCACCCACGATTAGGCTGCCTTCGGTAGCACGCTGACATACTCCCTCACTCGCGAGAAGTCCACCTCCTCGATTTCATTGCATAGGTCGGGATCCAACCCACTCCGATACCGACAGGTACAGGGAGGAAGCTCCCCCAACTCCCGTGCGCGCACGAGCGGTGTCGCGAGCGCCACGGCGGTCAGATATGTCTCGTCGTCGTCCCAGATCGGAACCTCCACGAACTCGCGTGGGGCGTTTGGTACGGTCCGCACATACCAGATCCGAATCTCATCCACGGGATAGCCGTGGTACTCCAGGAGCATCCGGTAGATATTGGCCTGGACCACGTGGGCCTCCTCCGGGAGCTCCCGCTTCTTTCTCTTTCCGGTCTCAGCGTCGGTGTACCAAAACTCACGGGACGTGGTCTTGAAGTCAATCAGGCGGCGGTGCTCCGGGTCGTAACTGTCGAGCGTGCCGACGACCGGGAAGGTGTAGACGCGGCTCTCCCCGTTGACCGTGAGCGGCACTTCCAACGGCATAGACAGCTCGACCTCGCTCAGGATCCCAACCGCATCGCTGTGCTGCTCGAACCGGGAGTGGATGGCACTCCCCATAAACATCGACCAGGCACGCTTCGGGTCCGCGTAGTAGTCCACCGCCGCCCGAAGAATTCGCTGTCGAGGACACCCCGTGGCGGCGCTCGGTGACAGCCACCACCCATCAACTCGTTCCTGCTGCCGTCTGAGTGCTTCCAAGACGGGCGCAGGCCAGCGATCAAAATGACCCTGGGATCGTGCGATCTCCAGGGCTTCATCAAATGTGTACCGTTTTCCGTTAACCGACCAGCCTACGAGCGGGATTGATCTCCCCCCTTCCCCTCCGTCGCCTTCTTCAACGCCTCACGAGCCATCGCGGCAAGCTCTTCTCGCTCCCGCTTACTCAACAGGTGGGCCAACTCGAAATAGCCAGACCCATCCACATAATTGTCGTACGCATGTGACCCCGTAACGAGGCGGGATACCTTGAGTAACACCATCATCAGCGCCACGTCGTGCGGAGTCAGCATATCGTTCGGGTCAAGACGACCGTCGAGGTAGGTATTCCAGAACGCCGCAATATTCCGGAAGCTCTCGTACGGATCACCCCACTCAACTCGCTTCTGTCCGTGAACGAGGCGTGCTGCCTGCTGACACACGGAGTCCACGGGGATATCCAGCTTCGGCGCTTCTGAACCACTTGCGTGCGACGCAGCATCGCTGTTCGCCTCTGCGCGAACACTCTCAACAACCGCATCCATAAACGCTTGGCGATCCTCCTCAGTCATTATTGGGTACGGGCTAAACGCATCCACCAAAGGAAAATCATATGGACGAAGCTTATCCCAAGATTCCTTTGAGAAAAGAACCGCGTCGGATGGAAGGTAGTAAGGTGACTGCCTCGCCAATATCCTTTCCCTGTTCCCATGTTGCCCGAACCGCGTTCGGAAACCAGTTCAACAACTCGCGGGCTGCCTCCTCTCCAGCATCATCCTGGTCCGTTGCGATCACCAATCGTTTCCCTCGTGGCACCACCCCCTTCACTGCCGATACCAGCGACCCGGCTCCCCCGGTCGTCGTAATGGGATCGAACCCGTACTGCGCCAACAGGAAGGCATCAAGCGGTCCCTCACACACCACGGTCGTGCTTCCCTCGGGGTTGGGTCGGTGAATCAGCACCTTCATCTTGCGTGGATTGATGTAGCGTGGCTCATCGGGATCACAGTACCGAGGATCGAGGCGGAGTTGGTAGCCAACGACCTTCCTCCCCTCCATGATCGGGAGACTGAACCGATCCCCGGTGTGGCCGAGGAGGTACGTGCGGATCGTGTCCTCCCACAACCCACGCTCGTAGAACCACTGTATCCGCTCGCGTCGCGGCCCTTCCACGAGGGTCCGATGCCAGACACGACAGAGGATGCCCCACGCACGGCGCTCCTCTTCTGTCGCATCCTTCTCTGTCGTCGTCGATGTGACCCGAGGCAGCGTCGCCAGGTTCGACTTCAGTCGTTTGGCAAATGCCCACGGTGACTCGCGTCGGTGACAGACGAAGCACCAGGTTCCGTCGGCGTAGACGGCATAGCTCGGATTCGTATCCTCATGGAAGGGGCAGTGGATGAAGATCGGTCGGTCTCCCTCCGGCTCACCCACAAGCCACCGGATGTCAGGGATCGCTTCCGAACCAGTGTCGGCACGCAACGGCCCCACCTATTCATCAGCATCTCGAAGACGCGCCACGAGAGCAAACCCACCGTGATAACCGTTGTGTACGTTATTCGTCTCGACAGTAAACGTACCCTTGCTCGTTGTTACCACCAGAAACTGGATCTCATGGATATCGAAGTCATCCCACTCGAACGTCTTGGCATGACTAATCTCAATGTCAAGGAACTGTGCACCTTCATAGTACGAAAGATCATCATCAGTATGCAGATACCGCTGCTCGCAACAAGTACGTCCATCGTCGTAGATATCAAGGATCGTTCCGTCATCAAACTCAATCACAAGAGCGCCATCATGGTAAGCGCTATCGTCAATCTTGATTGACGAGATGGTCTTACCTGACGAGGACTTGACGACTTCTGCGAATTTCGTGCGGTCTCCAGGAAGTATGTGAACCGTGATATGATCTCCAAGCAATGACACCTCCCTTCTATGCTGCCTGCGCCACCTCCATCTCGACCACATCAGACTCGCTCCACGAGGCCGAGATCACGCAGTCCACCACCGCCGGAACGCGCTTCAACACCGTACGCGCCGCCTCTTCCATAGCTGCCTTCACGATCTCGGCTCCCCTCAGTGCATGCTCCCGTGGGATCTCCACCACGATCTCGTCATAGACCTGGAGCACGATCCGTCCTCCGTACGGTTCGAGCGCCCGTTGAATCACGATCATGGCGAGCTTGGTGATGTCAGCGTTACTCCCTTGAATCGGGAAGTTGCTCGCCTGCCGTTGGAGCCTGCCTAAGTACTCACCCTCCGCCGGAACAAAGAACCGCTTGCGACCAAGCGCCGTCGTGGTAAAGCCGTTCCGGATCCCCTCCTGTTGCCACCGCTGGATCCGACGCCATGCCGAGCGATAGGTGCGTCGCCACGACTCCAGGAATGCCTTGCACTGTTCCAGACTCATGTAGATCCCCTCCTCAGCCAGGCTCTCCTGGAGCTTTCCCGCCTCGCCACCGTACAGGGTGAGGAAGTTGGCGGTCTTGGCGACCTTTCGTTCGTCGTCGCTGACCTCCTCGCGCCCGAGCACGTCCTGTGCGGTAGCAAGGTGGATGTCTCGACCGGAGCGGAACGTCTCGATCATCGCCGTGTCACCCGACATCTCCGCGATCAGACGGAGTTCCATCTGTGAGTAGTCGGCCACGATCATGACGTTCCCTGGGCCAGCGCGGAACGCCCGGCGCAGCTGTTTCTCCGGAGCATCCCCCTTCTTGTCCGCCGGGATCTGGAGCAGGTTCGGGCGCCGTGCGGTCGGGCGCCCCGTCGCCGTACCATACTGCGCGAAATCAGCGTGGATCCGACCCTCGGGACAGATGCGTGCGATCAGCGGCTCACCGAACGCCTGAACCAACTTGGCTCGTTTCCGATACTCCAAGAGGTCCGACAGCACCTTCTCCGCCTCCGCGTTTTTCCCCCGCACCTGACGGAGAAGCTGCTGAAGCGTCGTGGCCTTCGCGTTCGGAACCTCAACTCCCAGAAGGGAGGAGAGCGCGTACTGTACCTGCTGTGCGGAGTTGAGGTCGATCGGCTTATCAACCAGTTCGGCGGGCTTGGGCGGGCGCGGATTCCGTTGTCGCCACTCCTTCAACTTCGCCCGCACGAACCGCTTCCGACCCTTCGGTTGGCCGTCCTTCTTGTCGATCGTTCGGTCGTGCCACTTGTTCTCGATCCACTCTGCCGGAAGCTCTGCCTCATCACACCGGGACATGATGTCATCCCAGTCGTTCATGAGGCATTCGGTCTCCATCGCCAGGGCTTCAAGCCAGGCGTCGAGCCGGTCTTGCTCCGCATCCCGTTTGGCAATCCGGAGCTGTTGGACGTGATAGGTCAGCGCCTCTTCGAGCCGTTCCCCGATCACGTGCATCTCGCGCTCGGCTTCTTCAATGATGGGTCGGAGGATGTTCGGATCGAGCACGACACCGTGCCGCTCCATCGAGCAGAACACGGGTGTCACAAGCTGCTCGATCTCCCAGACCTGCTCCAGTTCGTGGCGGCGAACCTCTGCCTGCTGTCGCTGCGCGATCGGCACGAGCACCTGCGCATCCCGCCTGGCGTACGCAACCTGTTCCTCGGACAACTCCCCCTCGTGCCCGACGAAGGAGGTTTGAAGTTCCTTGTCCAACGTTAGGCCGAGGTACTTCTGTGCCAGCTCCGCGAGCGGGATGCGTGCGGTCTCATCACTCCCCCGGAACGATCCGTCATCCCGAGGCAGGCCAGCGGTCAACATCTGCTCGCACACCATCGTGTCCCACACCCGCTCTGGGAACCCACACCCGAAATGGGCATCGAGGAACACGAGGTCGAAGGATGCATTGTGAACCACGACGGTCCGGTCGAACACCTGCTCCCGCAGCCACGCGCCGAGTTCGTCCTTGAAATACCCCCACCGGCTCCAACGGGTGAAGACCTCAGGAGCACGGATGATGAAATCTTCCTGTCCATCCGACAGGACGATCAGGAGGATGTCGTCGTGGTGCCAGTCGAGTCCGGTTGTCTCGATGTCGAGTCCGATCCATTCGGCGTGTGGCAGGGGGCGTTCGAACATATCACCTCCTTCCACTCTATAATCACCTGCTCCGCACGGGTAAGTCTGTCGTAGAGACAGCAACGCCCATTCATCACTCCCATTCCTAGGCTGCATCACGATAAACCCGTATCAACAGCTCCTGCATTGGATGAAAGTGCTCTGGATCAACCGCAAGCCGTTCCCCGCCCGGCTTGTTAATGTGGTTGACCGTAACGGCGTGTCTCAAAAAGTCGTCTCGGGAAATCCACCCGACAACTTCGACATCCTCCGGCCCCGTCTCCGCAGGCCAGCAGAGGATGCCGATGTCGGCGGTGAACTCATCGGGATCCGTACTGGTCAGAAGAAACTGCCAGCCCCGCTTGCTGCGGTACTTGACCTGCACGCTCTCCCCGGTGGGGAGCCAGAGGTCGGGCGCGTTCTTGTCACCGCTTTCGCGAGGCCGGGGGTGGTAGGGGAGACAGAAGAGTTTGTGAACGGCGTACTCCCCTTTGATCCCGTCGTAATGGATAGATAAGTCGTCTCGATAGGTAACGATCTTCTTGGAGGTATGTGGCTTCTTACGACTCTGGCGCTCCCTCGCCCACTTCCAAATCTGCCAGGCTTCTCCCTCCGTTATTGGAACAATCACTCCTTACCCTTCACTACGATTCACTGAACTTCCTCCTGGCCCCCGCGCGCAAGGTCAATAAGACGTTGAAACACATGGAGGTTCTGCTGCACGAGCGAGAGGAGTGTGGGTGATTCCTCGACTTCCTGGGTCAGCCGGGCAAAGTCCTCAATCGGGATACAGATGAGGGTCGGACTCTTCCCACCCCCATGGATCGCCAGTGCCCACCGCTTCCCCTTCGGCCATTCTTTCTGATAGCGACGGATCTGGTCGATGAAGTCAGCAAGCTCCGTCGTGCTCTTGAGACGCCACCCACTCCGTGACTTACACTCAATCCGATACCCCCGCGCCTCGACATCACCATCCTGTCCGGGCCAGACGATCCCGCCGAGGACGTTCGCCACGCGATATTCCAGCGCGCGTCCTCGTCGGCGTGCCCGCGTACGACTCGACATTTACGTGCCTTCTACCTCTCCTCTCTGTATCACGATTCCCCATCCATGCGGATCCGCGTGCCGTCGTCTTCAAACCGCGTCAGCGCCGGAATATAGGTCATGTCCCACTCACCACAGGGACCGTCCCGCTGCTTGTCCACGTAAACTGTGGCAATTCGCTCCCCCGAGACACCGTCCTGGCGTGGTGGGTTATGCAGCATCAGCACATTGTCTGCATCCTGTTCGATATTCCCGCTGTCTCGCAGTTCGAACATCGTGGGCCGACGCTCGTTGTCGTCCTCCCACTGCCCACCCACCAGGACACGCTCAGGACGGCGGACCTGCGAGGCAACCAGGACCGGGATGTTGTACTTGTTCGCCATGTCCTTGATCCGGCGGGAGACATCGGTTGTGCGTTGGTAGTCGTTGTACCCACGCCCGCCGATCCGCTGGATGTAGTCGATCGCGACGAACGCGATCTTCCGCCCGCTCTGTCGGATCTCTTCCAGGTACCCGAGTAGATCACCGATGTCGATCGACGAGCCGCCTTCGATCGCCATCAACGGCGAGAACCGTTTGAGTGCGGCGACCTTGTGGCGCCACGCCTCCCGTTCCTCCGGGGTGAGCTTTCCCTGCTTGACGCGACGAGCACTAATCCGCGTCCCTTGTGAAGCGTAGCGCATCATAATCCGCTTGGCAGGCATCTCCGTGCTGAAGAAGACCACACAGCCCGGATCATCTCCCGTGTCACGATGAACCTGGAGCAGGTGATCGGCGACCGCGAACACACACTGCGATATCAACCCGGTCTTGCCCTGCGCCGGTCGCCCCCCGAGCACGGTAACTTCCGACGGCTGTAGTCCGAGGGTGAACGCATTCCACGACGGAAACCCGGTCGGCAGTCCGGTGAGTTCACGGGGGTTGGCTGCCCACTCCTCTTCCTCGCGAAGGATCTCGTCGATAAGATCCTCAAGACCCATGTCAAGCCGGATTCGACGCCTCCTTCCCAGCGACACGCTGGAGTGTGCGCTCCAACGTGTCGGTGACGATCGTGCGACGCTGAGCCGTCGCCTCCCGCGCGCTCGCGATGATGGCGTCGAGCGACGCTGCGCGACGCAGCACGCCGAAGATAAAACCGATCGGTCGCTCCACGATCTGCCCGCGCCGTTCACGCTGCTCGATGATGTCAATCAATGCGCGGGCCACGTCATCGCGCCCCTCACACAACCGGTATAGGTCACGGATGTGATCCTCACGGAGTGCCGCAGGACGAGCCAGGCGCTCGTCAATCATCTGCTGGAGCCGCTGGCCCCACGCCTCAATCGCCTGCTCGCTCTGGTCGTGCGTTGTCGCCTGCGGTGCGGGCTGAGGCGGTGGCGGTGGCGGTGTTTGTACGCGCTCCGGCACCTTCCCCTGTTCAAGCCAGGACATCACCCGCTCAACGACGTTGATGTCCACCCCGAAGTTGGCTGCCACCACGTCTGCCGACGCGCCGGGATTCAGCATCACCGCGCAGGCGGCAACCAGATCATCCGGTGTGATCGTCCCCTGACACGCCGCAGCAACCAGAAACGTCGGCACCTGAACTGTGTTGGGAACAAACATCTATGCCGCCTCCCGCTTTCGCTTCCTCGGACCCCGGCGCACCGGAATATTCCGCTCCTTCAGGATCTTGTAGAACCGGTTGATCCCGATCCCGTTCGCTTGTGCCGCTTCCCGTGGTGGGACACCTTGGAGGTACATCATGACAGCCCGATCATCCTTGGACTCGTGCTGTTCTGCCTCTGGTAGCGCCTCGGCCACGCGACTGTAGGCACGGACCAACATGTCCCACGTCACCGGTTGTGGTTCCTGCGGGTCGTCATCACCGAGCAACCGACCGGTCCCGTCAGGTCTCCCTTCCTCCCGCCACGTATCCCGCACGACGCGCTTGTAGGCGGCAAGCACTCGAAACGCGGCGCGCTGGATCCCCGGTACGTGACGGTACGCCGCTGCCAGAAACTCCTCCGCGCCCCGCGCCGTATACTCGAACCGCCACATCGGGTGCTCGTCGAGGAACCGTTCCGCATCCTCCTTGCGGGGCATCGTCTCGTACTCATGTGGTCGATACAGGTCGCGGAGAAGCTGTTCCCCTCGTGGGTAGTGCGCCAGGAGCAGCAGCACCCCACGCGTTGCCACGACCTCATTCCATGGCTCCCAATCCAGTGCGTCAGGATCCGCCGCTGCCTGTTGAAGTTGCCACTCCCAGAACAGAAAGTTCTCCCGCCGATCCCGCCGGATCGCCTCCTGCACCGTACGGGGCTGACGTTTCCGCTCCACTGGGAGCGACGGTGGGAGGTTGTCGAGCCGTTCACCTAGCACCGCCTCGGCGTATGCGCGTTGTCGCCACTGCACGGAGCGTTCGAGCGCGGGAGAATCCTGCGCGTCGGGATCCCTGCCCTTGTCGAACCGGTGGACTGGCTGATCGGGGAGCGCGCGAATCCGTTCCTGATAGCGCCGTTCGCGCTCCTGCTCCGCCGCAACCTCCGCTGCAATCTCAGCCTTTCGTTGTTGCCAATTCCGAATCCGCCCTGGTGTCGTCACGTCGTTTTCCGTTTCCGCCTATCACTCACTCCTTACTGTTTCTGCGAACACGAGTAACAGAGAACCTTCTTGTACTTGCGCATCGACAGGCTCACGAGCTGTTCCGTCGTCCACCTGCTGTTGGCACCCGCCTTAATCTCCGTGCCGCAACTCTCGCAGTGCCACTTACCCTGCTCATCAGCAGGCGGGAGTGACGGGGTTGAGGCGCGGCGGCGCTGACCACCGCGCCCCTCAATCGGGGAATCGACGACCTTCTCCCGCCCGTCGTCGAAGATGAAGTCGTCGCAGAACTGCGTCCCGTACCCGAGGGCTGCCAGCGCGCGACCAATGGCCTTGGTCTCGGCCTTCTCGATGTAGTCCCCGAAATCCGACGCTTCCTCAGACCCGTATCCGGTGGCAACACCTCCCTTCCCATCCATCACGGTGGCCTTAAACACGACAAACGGGTCAGCCCGGTCGAAGTCGTGGAAGACCAGCTCGGTCTCGATCCTGCCGTCTGGGTTCTCCTGGCGGAACCAGACCAGCCGCCACTTGACCTCCAGGTACTGTTTCCCGCCGACCCGTGACAGGTACTTGTTCGGATCAAACGTCTCGGTCGTGGTACCCAACTGCTCCTGCTCGCTCATCATGTCTCCTCTCGTGCGCTCCCCCCTCTACCCTAAGTGGTGAGCGGGGGAAACCGTGAAAATAGCCGTGACAATTCCTCGACATTGCACCAACGATTCTACACTACTGTACACCTCCTTGTCCAACAATAATCACGGGTCTATCACACCCGTGAAAATTATGTTGGGTAACACTTATTATAGAGGGGGTGTTCTCACACCCTAATGGGGGATCCTGACTACAGGTCGCTCATGTTCCCCCACGTGACGGGGTAGAGCAGTGGCAGCTCGGGGGCCTCATAAGCCCCAGGTCGTGGGTTCGAATCCCACCCCCGCCACCGCAGAACTGAAACGTGGCAGACCACGGAGTAGACTCTGCTTTACTGCCCGCACGACGCGGGCAGCACATTGTTTGGCTCTTGGGTCGGACATGCGCCGGAGCAATCCGTGGTCGTCCTGGTGACGGCAGGCTGGGAACAGCTGGGATCCTCGGACCGGGGGTCCGACCTGCATGCAGGTGTAGCTCAATTGGTAGAGCAGCTGTCTCGTAAACAGCTGGTTGCAGGTTCGAGTCCTGTCACCTGCTTGAGAGATTGCACCGTCAACCGCGAGGAGTGATTCCATGGCAAAGCCGAAGCTGGGATCTGGGAAGCGGTTCCAGCAGCTGAAGGAGCAGCTGGCTCGTCAAGGGGTTCGCGACCCTGACGCTCTGGCTGCCTACATCGGGAGGAAGAAGTACGGCAAGAAGCGATTCCAGGAGATGGCAGCGACAGGGCGCAGGCGCAAGCGCAAGTAAGCGTCTTCCGTACCGGGGCGCTGGCACCACGTCAGCGCCGGTTCACATCCGCCTAGCTCAATCGGGAGAGCAGCGGTCTCCAAAACCGCCAGGTGGGGGTTCGAATCCCTCGGCGGATGCCAGCGCCGTGCCTGTCCGTGTGGCAGGGAATCCTCGGTCACGGTGCGACCTCCACTTCATCGTCCCCCTGTCCGCTTCGTCGGGCAGGTCAAGGTGTGCAGCGATGCACACCACAGCAGCAACTCGCCCACCAGGTGTGGGTGGAGTATCGGAGACGAACTGCGTAGCGGGTCGTCTCCAATCCATTCCACGGAGAACGGAAGTCACGATCCTCCGTGACGTGGGGGCAACCCCGCCCCCACCCCGTTTCCGTGTACGTACGCGACTTTGATTCAGCGCGGCGTTTTCGTGCTACGCTCCGCAATGACGATAGCGACAGGGGAAATGGGTATTTTCACGGGTTCATCACGCTCGTGAAAATACAGCGGAGTGATACTCTATATGGAGTCAGTAGTCAGGAGTCACAGGACTATACATGAACGTTACGTTTACACGTAACGTATGTGATTCCTAGCCTTGAATCACCGTTTCATAGTCAGGAGTCATACACGTATACGTAACGTATGTGATTCCTAGCCTTGAATCACCGTTTCATAGTCAGGAGTCATACACGAACGTATGAAATGATAACGGTTCTACATACGTTCGTGTATGATCCATAACACGGAATTCAGAGCGAAGAATTCAGAGCATACGTGGGATCCCTACAACGAACGCCCCACGATGGGGGCGCTGCTTGGCTACGAGGCCACCTCCTGTAACCACTTCGGGAGGAGAGTACTCGGCTTCTTCTCCTTCTGGTCCTCCTGTTGCTGGCGGATGGCACGCGCCAGATCAAGGTACAGGTGCAGGAGCATTTCAACGTAATCGTCTGACAACGGCATCAACTCGTTACGGAGCACTTCAATCAAGTCGTTGATTCTCCGGTTCTTGAGGGTGTCGAGTTCCGGCACGGCCCACACACCCGCAAGTGCGCCAAACTGCTCTAACGTCAGGTTGAACGCCTTGGCTAGCTTGGCGGCGTCCTCCAACGTGATCCGGTCAATCACCCCCTGTTCGAGACGGAGGTAGGTGTAGACCGGAATCCCGGCGATTTGCGCCATCTCTTCCTGTGTACGCTCACCACGTAGCGCTTTGATGTACTTACCCAGAAGGTCGGGACTGATCGCACCCATCTCGCGCTCCTCCCTCATTCGGTATGGCTACAACGCTCTGGTTCGAATCCATATTAGGAGAATTGTGTGTCTGCGTCAAGCGAGCTTAATGACACTCCTGTCAAAGATCCTGGTTTCATCAAGCGGCTTGAGTCAGCCGATGGTTGGGTCGCATTGTTCGCGACCCCGGAAAAACCATACTACTCCATCGTTCCGGTCGCCAAGTGGTCACACGTCAAACGCGACGGCGCGGATGTGGTCGAAGCGCTCGTACCGGCGCTGGGCGACACCGCGTTGGTGTCGATCACCGATATGCCGTTCGACTACGAGTTTATCACCTATGCCTATCTCCCTGCCCAGGCATCACAGCTCTTGATGCTTGGTGGACGAACGCCATTTGACATCATGATCCAGATCGCAGCGACACGCGGGGAGCGGATGGCACGAGAACGTCAGCGGCGCGAGATTAAGCAGCACCTCCGCCTCGTGGTGTCGAACGACGATGACGCAGGGGAGGAGGGTGATGAGCGCGAAGGATGAACGGCAACGACTCCGCGAAGAACAGGACCGCCAACGGGCGGAAATGGCGTTCTGGGATTTTTATAATCTCGGCCCCCAGCGGAGTCTGAATGCGCTGTTCCGCTACTACGTGGCGGAGGGTCGAGCCGGAAATACCCGCATCCCCACACGCAACAAGGCAACGTTGGAGCGGTGGCGTAAGCAGTACGAATGGGATAAGCGAGCCGCAGAAGAAGACGCGAAGAAGATCGAATCGGTCCGGCGCGATTTCGATGAATTGCGCCGCAATCGCCTGGAAGACTTGATCGACCTCTCGGTCCAAGCGATCGACACATTGCGCGAGATCCTGAGCAACCCGGATGTTCCGTGGCGCGACAAGCGCCAGGCAGCGGAGACGATTCTTGACCGGGTGGGTCTGACCGCGAAACGGGCCGAGGCGCAGGCCGACGAGCAGAAGAACAACCACCTCGCACCACCGGATCCCAATGCCTCCCAGGACGTGTGGGCCACGTACTACGAGATGATCAAACAGCAACAGTAGCATCGGCGATCAAAGCTAAGATGACATGACGATACCGCTTCCTCCCTGCCCGGCCACGATCCAGAGCCGGGCGCTTTTACATTACCTGGCGGACCAGGATCCACGAGTTCGCGAAGCGGTCCTGGAGAAGTGCCGCACGGACTACGAGTGGTTTATTGACTTCTGGGTTGACACGTTCGACTCGCGACGCGCGAGCGGGGCAGATCTCCCCTTCCTCCTGTATGACTTTCAGCGGGACGCACTCCGCACGATTCACGAGCACGTTGAGGCGCCCGCCGACCTCTTGATCGAGAAGTCGCGAGACATGGGCGTCTCGTGGCTCCTGGTGTCCTACATCGTCTGGCGGTGGCTCTTCACCCCGAATTTTACCGCCTTGTTCGGGTCGTACAAGGAGGAGTACGTCGATAACAAGACGATGGACTCCTTGTTCGGCAAGATCGACTATCTCATCCGGCGCTTGCCGGGATGGATGCTCCCGTTCGGCTTCAACCCGAAGCGCCATCGCAAGCATAACCAGCTCATCCATCCTGACCCCCAGAACCAGGCGGTGATCTTGGGTGACACGATGAACCCCGACTTCTCGCGGGGTGGTCGTCACCGGGTGGTGATCTTCGACGAGGCGGCGTCGTGGCAGTACCTCGAAGAGGGGTGGATGGCGGCAAGCCAGACGGCGCGCTGCCGCATCGCCGCGACGACGCCCAAGGGAAAGAATTACTTCTACGAACTCCGCAACAGCGGTCGCTACACGGTCCTGACACTTCACTGGCGACTCCACCCGCTGAAGGACGACGCCTGGTACGAGAACGAATGCAAGCGGATGTCGTCGGAGGAGGTCGCCCAGGAGCTGGACATCTCCTACGAGCGATCGCAGTCGGGTGTTGTCTATCCCGAATGGCACGAGGTTCCCAAGGGCCACTATCCGTACCAACAAGGGTGGCCGCTGTGGATTAGCGTGGACTTTGGTCTTCGGGATCCGACGGCGCTCATTTACTGGCAGCGGAACCCCGAGAACGGGCGCTACCGGATGATCGCCTGCTATCAGAACCAGGATCGCGATATCGGGTTCTACGTTCCGTTCCTCACGGGTGAGATCACGAACACCGACTACGGCTACACCCAATCCGATCTCAACTTCATTGCGGAGCGGGCCACCTGGGGTCCGGCGATCATCTTTGGTGACCCGGCGGGTAAGCAGCGGAGTCAGGTAGACGGATCCAGTCCGATCGACGTGCTCCTCCACGAGTACGGTATCAACGTCGTGACCAATGACTCCGCACGTGACTTCAACACCCGCAAGCGGTTCACCGATCTGGGTCTTCGCAACCTGGAAGTCAACATGCCTGCGTGTGCGCGGGTTTCTGATGCCATGGAGAACGCGCGCTGGCAGGCAAAGGATCGGTACACCCGCTCCACGAGCACGGCGGAAAAGCCGATCGACGACTGGACATCGCACTTTCGCACTGCCGTTGAATATTTCTTTGTCAACGTTCCTCCCGTTCATATGACCCATCGTCCACCGGTTCACATTCGCACGTCGCGCTGGCAGCAACTCCACAGACAGAGGTAATCCATGGTACTACCTTTCCCGCCGAGCGCCGGTCCTGGGTTGCCGGATCTTGGAGGGTTGCCCGGCATGCCGGGGTTGGAACCGCCACAGACTCCCCCCGAACCCGGACTGGCCCTCTTCAGCCTCCTCCCTCCGGAACTCCTGACATCCTCCTACGGCACACCGATGCGGGGATATCCTCGGCCTCAATCCCCGCCGCCCGATGAAGGCACGTTGCAGCTTCGGATTCAGCAGGTGAAGAACCTGTGGGCTGAGCGCGACCGGCGCATGGATGAGGACGAAGACCTCTACTACATGGTCGAGGCCGAACGCACCCCCGGCGCGGTGATTCGGAACATCCCGCGCGTGGTGGTGGATAAAGTCGCGGCGATGGTCGGGGGGCAGGTTCCGATCATCACCGTGATCGCGCCGAGCGCGCAGCTTGATGACTTGCGGGAGCGCTCTGAGGATCTGTGCCGTCACATGCGCGACGAATGGGATCGCCGCTGGCAGGACTCGGGGTTCACCTCGCTGAACCACGCCATGGCGTTCTACCTGGCGCTCCGTGGGTGGGTGGCGGCCCGCACCACGTACGATCCCTATGTCGAAGCCGACGAGATCCCGGTGGAGCTGTGGCTGTTCGACCCCCGCAACGTCTACCCAATGCCGGGCCGTCGGGGCTGGCGGTTTGTCGTCCATGTCCAGCACAGCACGGTGAGCGAGGTGCTGGACGAGTGGCCGGAGGCGGAGCCTGAGCTGGGTGGCCGTGAGCTGGACGAGCAGGTTGAAGTTGCGGCGTATTACGACCGGGACTACCACGCGCTCTTCATCGACAACAAACTGATTCGCCCGGCAACTCCGCATGGCTACGGGTTCCTACCGTGGACGATTCGCATTTCCGGCGGCACGCCGTCACGCGGGACGAACCGCACCGGTGGGAGCACGGAGTGGACCAAGCACGTTGGTCCGAGCATCTTCCACGGCGCCCGCGAGGCGATCAAGCGGTTGGATTCCCTGTACACCCAACTCTCCACGATCGTTGAGACGGCGAGCAACCCGCCGGTTGTCATGCGGTGGGATCAGACCCGAGGCCAGGCGGAACCGATTAGTCTGGAGCCGGGTGCGACCAACTACATCTTCCCGTCAGAAAGCATTGAAATCCTCCGTGCCGCACCGCTCCCGACGGACCTTGCGCCGCTCCTGAACGGATTGAACAGCGATGTGGAGCGGGGCACGATCCCCGACGTGCTGTGGGGCACGATGGGGAGTGAATCCGGGTTCGCGATCGCCCTGCAATCAGGCGCGGCACGGGATGCGTTGTACGGCGTGGTGACCGCCTTGCAGTCGGCGTGGGAAGACATCTTCCGCAAGTCGCTGACGTTGATCCGCGATCTGCACTACCAGCCGGTGGGTATTGTCGTGCGGGACGCCAACGGGAACTGGGTGAGTGGCGAGACGGTCTCTCCCCAGGACATCGCCAAGGTGGGGACCAAGGTCAAGGTCCAGTTCAAGGATGTCAGCCCGCAAGACAAGTTCCGCATGGCGCAGCTCGGGATCGCGTTGGCGGACAAGCAGCTCATCTCCAAGGAGACCGCGCGGGAGGACTACCTCGGAATCGAGAACGCGCGGAAGGAGAACGCAAAGATCATCCAGGAGCTGCCGTACCAGGATCCGGAATTCATGCGTGGGTTCTTGGTGCCGTACATGCTCTTTAAGACCGATCCCGAGATGTTCGCCCTCTGGATGGCGATGCAGCGGTTCAAGCAGGCGTCGTCACCGCCGACGCCACCACCGGGCGCAGCTCCACCAGAGCCATCGGGCGTTCCGCCGTTCCCAGGCGTTCCGCCGACCGTCGCGCCCGCGCCGATGGGTCCGGAACTCTTTGACGCGATGGCGCAGGCAGCGGCATCCGCCGCTGGCGGCGCCGATCAGCGGCGGGAAGAAGGACTTCCTGGTATCGGCGGGATCTTCCCTGGCGGGTTGGGAGTGACGTGATATGAACCTCCGAGAGTTGGAACACGTTCGTAGTCAGTACGAGCCAGGGTCGGTCGCCTACAACTTCCTCACCCGCATGATCAACCAGATGCGGAGCGATGAACGGGATCGCCGTCGATACCAGGGCGATCCGATGGAGTTCATCAACGAACGCTATCATCGCTACGTCAACGACCTCATTGAGAACTACCAGCGGCGGATAGCGCAGGCGCGAGAACGGTATACCCCGAGGATTGCGGAGTGGTACCAGGACCGCGAGAAGCGGCTTCTTGCGAAACAGCTCCAAGGGGTTCCGGGCGCGCAAGCGCTCGTTGATCGACTCCTTGGCCGGAAATTGGAATGGAGTGGCGCGGAGCGGAGCTTCTTGCTTCGGAACGGCATTGATCCGGATTCGATCTCACCGTCAACATGGAACAAACGTGAACTTCAGCGGTACATGCGCATGGATCAGGAAGCCCGACAACAGGGGAACACATCCGGCATCACGATCAATGCCGACGATCTCCTTCCCTTCACCGGGAACGTTCTGGATGAACTCCGGCGCATCGAAGAGGAGGAACAGGGCGACGGCTCCAGCACGACGAGTACTGATGACAACGACTACCTACAAGAGATCATGTACTGGAAGGGCCAACAACCGCCCCTGTTCCTGACGTACTTGGGTAACTAAGGAGACTGACACATGGCCGACCGTCTGCCGATTCCCTCCTTGTTCGGGGGTGAACCGCTCCCGCCGGACACGCCGATCACGCCGGGTGCTCCAGCTCCGGCAGGAGAGGAACCGATCCCACTGACGCCGGAGCAGATGCGGCAGGATCCGATGGCGCAACTTGTGTTCATTCTGCTTCAAGATCCGGAGATCGGTCCGCTGATTCTTGAACAGCTTGAGCGGTTGATGGCAGCGGAGGAAGGTGACGCACCGCAACCGGACACGCCTGCTCCGCCGAGGATCGGTGTGCCGAATGTACCGTTGCCTGCTCCCGCTTCTTCGCCATCAATGCCGCGACCGAATCCTGGTCCGTTTACGCAGGCGCTCCTCAACCGGAGATAGTCCATGTCGGTTCCGCTTCCTAGCACTGGCTCGTCAGGACTGAATACCCAGGGAACGATCACCTATACGTATGGCCCTGGCGCCGACCAAGCGCGGTTCCTCAAGGAGCTGGCGACCGCAGAAGAGGGGAGCTACTACTACGACAAGTATCTCGCGGACCTCGACCCCTTCGTTCGCGAGCTACTTCGTCTCTCTGTTGAGTCTCCGTACGCCATTCACCAGAGCTTTGCGCCGGGATATCGGGACCGGATCGACGTTCCGGCAGGTCTCTCCCAGCGGGAGCTCATGGACCTGATCGGACTCAAGACCTATAACCGGATCTTCAATAGCCCGGTTCGTGAGGACGAAGAGCTTGCCCGGCGCTACATTGAGTGGGCTACGAACGTCTGGAACCAGTTCCAACAGCTCTTCGGCTTGACGGGTCAGGAAGCCTACGATGCATTGGTGAACGCCCTGGATATGTACGCCACGCGCCATAAGGCGGGGTATCCAGGGGCGTTCGTTCCTGTGAGTGGGGACCGGTTCCTCGAATGGCTTAGCGACTGGGCGTCGATCAACCAGGCGCTGGCGGGGAATCTTGACTCCTACCGGCAGCAGTACCTGGACTGGCTCAACCGATATAGCTGGACACTGACGCCGGAACAACGATCGTTCTATGAAGCGCTCTTCCCGGACCTTGCCAACTACTACCTGGCGAAGGCTCAGCAGGATGTTATCAACAACGCGAATTTCCTGAAGTTCCTTGAAGGGTATCTCTCCCCCTTCCATCTTCTCAGCGGGGTCGATGAAAAGCTGAGCCAAACCGTACGACGCGACCCGCTGCCGATCCTGTCCGATCAAAACTCGCGCGAGTTCTTCATGAGCTGGCTGAGTCGTCAGGAGGGTCTGTCACCGGAGCAGCGGGAGCGGCTACAGAGCGCGTACAACGAGCTTTGGGGTCGGTATTTTGCTGAGAAGTCGGCGAACCCCTATGCCTGGGCCTCGTTCGAACACTTCCTCAGCACGATTAATCCGGTCGAAGAACTGCTGCGTCTTCCCGAGACGGATCAGCAGCAGACGTTCCTCAACTGGGTTGCGGATCTTCGTGGCCTGACCCCGCAGCAGCGAGCGCTTCTGGAGTCGCGCTTCGCACCGATCTTTGCGCAGTACTTCGTACAGCAACAGACCAACCCGAATCAGCAGCTTCGGTTCCTGGACTACCTGAACCAGCTCGACCCGCTGTCACAGATCCGGTTCTTGCCACCGGGCGCGCCGTATACAAGCCAACGCACCTTCGGTTCGCGGCTTCGCTGGCTGGGCTACTAGGAGATAACCCATGGCACAATCCGACTGGGACCGCCTTGAACAGCAGAAGGCGAACATTCCCGACTGGAAGCTCATCATGGAGGAGGATCCCGCAGTCGGGTTGCAGCTCCTCCTTGAGGATCAGGGGAGGGGCTATCTGGGTAGCCCCTTCACGCAGTTCCTCCTTGCCAACCTTGGTCGCCAAGGGGCATTGCAGAATCTCAACGCGGTGTTCCGACCGTTTGATACGCCCCAGGGACCGTCGGAGGTCGGGAATCTTTACGACTTTACGGAAGGTATTGTTAAATCCATTTTCGACCCTAAAGCACCGAATCCGCTCGGCGTTGACCTCGGTAGCTATCTCGATCTTGGTCGAACAATCTACGGCCTCCTGACCGGTGTCGGCCCCGGTGGGCAGGGGGCGGTTCGCCAGGGAATCGATGAAGGTGGGTTCACGCCGTCTCAGATTGCTGCCCGGATCGAGGGCCTGATTGATACCTTTGGCGCCTTCTCCATGAGTTCGCTCCAGCGAGACTTGATGAAGACGGGGTTGCGGAAGATGGAAGTCGAGTACATGCGCCATCTCCGTGACAACAACGTGTCCGCTGCCGAGTATAGGTTTGATCAGTTCCTGATCGACCGGGCCGCTGACTGGCTCTTCAAGTGGTGGAAGGAGCTGGCTAGACAAGAAGAGCAGAGCGGTGGAGGCGCAGGCGCCAACGCGGCTTCGTAGCGAGGGTGAGTAGCTATGGCGTCGCAGTTTATCAACTTCCTCCTCGCTGACCTGCAACCGATGGTGGATCCCGAATCCGCCTTCTTCCCGCTCCTCCCCTACTATGGATCAGCGGCGGCCCCGTTGGTGTCGGACCCGTACGGAGACATCGACGGCGAACTCGTCTTTGACGATCCCGTGGCCCAAGCCTACGAAGAACAACGGCGCCAAAGGTATGAGGCCGGACCAGGCAAGCCAGGATTCACGCAGGGTAATGTCACCACCGTATCCTTGACTGGGAACACGCAGTACCAGTTTGTTGGTGATCCTAACGACCCCGTCTTGCGCTGGCACAAAGAGATCTTACAAGTGTCTGCCGAGACCGGCCTGCCTCCGGCGTTGATCGCTGCGGTTATCAGTAAAGAGTCGGGCGGAAATCCTCAAGCAACCGGCCCTGTCGATCCCAGTACCGGCGCCCGCGCTCGGGGATTGATGCAGATCATGGATTTCAACTGGGAGCCGGGCGCGAATGTTTACGATCCCCTGACGAACATTCGCAAGGGTGCGCGCATGATCGCTGAACGGATCCAATGGGCCAAACAGAAGCGTCCTGGTATTTCGGACCAGGAAGCTATTACGGCAGCCATTGCGAGCTATCTCGGCGATTGGGACTGGGATCGTATGACGTTCCGAGGTGTCTCCGATGTCCTTGGCACGGATGGCCGAGCGTATGTGAACGACGTACTCAGGCGAATGCAGCAGTACCAGAGCGCATTCCAGCCTGTGATTTCGCAGGCATCGGGGAATCAGCGCCTGACGGGTCAGGCGATCTACGGCGTCAACGCCCCGATGACCCAGGGATATGGGCAGACGGAATTTGCGCGCCAGTCCGGTATCTATCCCAACAACTTCCACGACGGAATTGACATCGGCGTGGCATCCGGGACGCGCCTCACTGCTCCCGTCGCAGGCACGGTGGTCTACGCCGGGCTGATGGGCAGCTACGGTGGGACGGTGCAGATCAAACTCGACAACGGATACATCGTTCAACTCTCCCACATGCGACAGATCAACGTCAATCCAGGGCAACGGGTCGATGCCGGGACGCTCCTCGGCCTCTCCGGCGGGAACGCGGGTGACTGGGGCGCGGGCACGTCCACCGGCGCGCACCTCCACCTCCGTGTCCTCGATCCGAACGGCAACAGCGTTGATCCGCGCACCCTCTTCATTATCTAGGACCACACATGAGCACGACGTGGTTTGACGAACGAGAAGAAGAACTTCTCGAAGCGACAGGTGCGGCTGGGAGTCGGGGCGCCGGTGCCGTTGCTCGCTTCTTCCGCATCATGGGGGAGAAGATCCCAGAACCAGTGAAGCGGGCGGCATCGGTTGCGGCGACTCCGGTCGAGCCTGTGCTGGACGCGTTCCTGAAGATCATGGACCTGTCCAGCGAATATCTGGTGCGTCGCCCGTGGGGGTTTGCGGCGAAGCATGACATCGACCCGCTGGCGATGTTGCCGGTAGCAATGCGGCCCGATGACCCGGACCAGGTGTCGCTCTGGCGCACGTTCCGAAATCAGCTTGTGCTGGGTCCGTCGGGCATCGCAACGATAGCTGCGGAACGGGCCAAGGAACGGATCACGGGTGAGCCGAGCAAGCTTCGGGAGCGGTTGAATATCCCGTCAGGACGCCTTTCTGACCGCATTGGGCAGGAGCGGTATGAGGCCATCCGGGAGATGCCCGCTTCCGAAGCGTACCATGCGGCGTTCGAAGGCCATCCACTTCTCCAGTTCGGGCACGAGGTCGCTTTCGATCCGATCAACCTCCTGTCGCTGGGAACGAGCACGGCACTCCGAGGAACGGCACTCGGTGCGACTCGTGTGGGCCGTGCGCTGATTGTGGCCGATGACTTCATCAACCGGCTCCACGCGCTCCCGATCGAAGGAACGCTGGGAGCGGGCCGGAAGCTGGGCGAGGTGACCGGCCTCTTGGATGATGCGCCACGGGGCATCCTGGCGAAGGATCTTCATTCCCTGAACCGGGCGTTGGAGCAACAGCAGCGACTTGCGGAATCGACGGAGTTGCGACCTCCACCGCCTCGGGGGATGTTTGACGTGCCTCGGTCGGCACGGCCTGCGACCGAGGCGGTAACGGATGCGACGGACACCCTTCAACAGGCGATCCGATCCCGTGTGGACGATGATCTCCTTGCCGCCTATCGCTCCGCCCAGGAGGCGGGCGACGAGACGGCGATGAACCTCATCGACGAGGCGCTTCGCGCACGCGGCATCGACCCCGAAGCTCCTGCTGCCCGTGCAACCGGGGCGGCGGAAGAGGTTGTGGAGGAGGTCGCGGAAACGGCTTCTCTGGTTCCGTCAGGCGAGGTCGGGCAACCGATCATCACCGACCCGGAAACGTTGGAGAAGCTGAAGTCGCTGCCGAAGCCAGTCGTTGATCTGGTTAATCCCATCCGCCTGAGTCCTGAGGATCTTCGCCAGAGCGTTGAGAAGAACATCCGCCATATCCAACACAAGGTCTCCGGCGCACAGCGCGCGTTGGAGCAGGGGCGGACCCCGCCACCGGCGGACCTCCTGCCTGAGGGGAGTTACTTCCGCTCCTTCGACGAGATGCAGCAGAGCATCGCTGCGTACCGGGCAGCGGGCCTTGATCCGGCAAGTGACCCCCGCTGGGATTACGTCTATCCCGAGATCCAGTCCCTGATGGGGATCGACACGGGCCGCCCGATCCGGCTCGCTGAGATGACCAAGCCCTACCGGGCGGCACGGGAGTACAACGAACACCTCGAACGGCTCCAAGAGCTTGGTCTCCGCTCTCAACCCAAGCCGATCATCCCGATCGACGAGATTGACCAGGCGCCGCGCGTGGTCGAGCCGTCGGATGAGACGCTGGGCATTGTGCACCCCTCCTTCAGGAAGTGGCAGCAGATCTCCGATGCGTTCTGGGGTCGGAAGAAGCAGGAGGATCCCGCGCTCCGCTTCGTCGATCCCGAGAACGTGATGGACCCGCGTGCTCAGGATGCGTACAAGCGGGCTCTGGAGCTCAAGAGCGTCCAGAAGGTCATGCGCGAGGCGGACCAGGCGCAACAGCGTCTGTTGGAGATCCAGCGGTCGATCGAGATCCGACGTTGGCTCCAGAAGGCAGGTGGGCCGAGTCCGTTTGCCAACGTCGAGACCGGCGATGACTTCATTGCGGTGGTCCGCGAGTATGCTCCGGATGCGGTCGAAGAAGTTCAAAACCTCATTACCAAGTGGGGTCTTCCCGGCACTGAGGACGCGCTGAAGCGACGCAACGTTGCGATCCTCATGGCCGCGCGGGATGCCTGGGCCAAAGAACTGGGCATCAAGGGGACGCCCAGCTTGGTGCGCAGGACATACGGAGAGGTTGCGGCGTTACTTCGCTCGCTGAACCTCATGACCCCGCGCCAGCCCCTTCAGAACGCCTTCGACGAGTTGTCGAAGGCGGCGCTCGAAGGCGTCCCCATGGACGTACTAGCCCGTGAGTTCCAGGCTCGGATCACGAAGTCGGCAGGTCCGGTACGGGAAGTCCTGGCGAGCGTCGGTGTCCGGGAAGTCCCGGCGGACTGGAGTGGTGAACTTCTCCGCGATATTCCTCGTGATGCCGCGCAAGGTGTTCGTGAGGAGTTCCTGCGCTCGTCACCGTTCCGCCGGTACGAAGACACGCCGGTTGTTGGCAAGCTCGCTGGAGCATTGGGTCGTGTCGATGAGATTCGGCGCGATCTCGATGTCGGGGCGCAGATGACGTTCCGTGAGGTGAGCGCGCTCTATGCGTTCCAGAAACATCTCAAGGACTACCAGCCCCGATTCATCGCGGAAGCGGAGAAGCTTGCCGGGGAACAGGGGAAGGCGCTGGGTAACGCACTCCGCCAGTTGGACTACCTGTCCAGCCCGGATGATATCGCCCGCGTCACCCTTGACGCGACCGGTGACTATGACCTGGCGCGACGGCTCCAACTCCGCTGGCACCGTGTCATCAACGAGGCGATCAACGACGGGACTCGGATGGCGAACCGGGTCCACTTTGACTACACCGACATTCGCCGCATCGACGAGTGGCTGCAACATTTCACGCTCTTCCATTTCTGGGCGAGCCGTAACTTGCCCTACTATGCGGCCACGTTCGCGGAGAAGCCGTACCTCGCTCGTGCGCTGGCGAGCTACAAAGAGATCTCCGAGCGGGAGCGGGAGCAGCTTGCCTACCCGACCCGAATGGAAGGGAAGTTGATCCGCTTCAGCCTCCCGCAGTGGCTCGCGATGGGGTTGTTCGGCGATGAGATGATAGTCGCGATCGACCCCATGATCGTCCTGTCCTTCTACGATCAGACGCGCGAGCGGGTGATCGACGACGAGCAGCTTCCAGCAGCTGGCGAGTTCCTGACGAACCTGGAGCGTGTCGGAATCTCTCCGATGCCGTGGTTCCGAGACCTGTTCAACATCCTCGGACTCTATGGCGATCAGGAGCCGAATTCCTGGTTCCGGCACGGTGGTCTGGTGAACGCGATCTTCGGCAAGGACTGGGGTGCGCCACGGCGTAACCTCATCGCCGAAGCGCGTGAGGAGGTCACTGGCGCGATGGCGGGCCTGGATCTCCCTGGCCTGCCGAATGAGAAGATACCGGCGGAACGAGGCGTCTCCGGGTCGTTGATTCGCGATGCCCAGATCAACAAGGTCATCCGTGAGATGGCCTACCGTGAGACGGGCAACCCACGCGATCCTCGCTACGAGGCGGCGATGGGGGATCCCAAGAACCCGATCTATCGGGAAGCTGCCCGACGTGTCCGCGCACAGCAACTTGTCCGCGAACTTCACGGCATGATCTCCAATGTCCCGTTCACCATGATGAGCGGCACCGAAGCTGAGGCCAGAGCCGCCACCGCCGCGCTGGGCAATCAGCCGCTGTCGCAGCAGCAGGTCCGAGAGCTCTACGAGTCCAACGATCCGGCAACCATGTACTGGGGGATGCCGGAAGGCCAGCGTGAGACGCAGATCAATACCGCACTGGCGATTCTCCAGCACTTCGGACCGCTGCGTGAGCGGGACGAGCAGTTCATGGCACTCCTCTACGCCATGTACCCCGAGTTCCAACGGTATCGGGAGTGGCAACGACAACAGCCTCCAGGAGCGAATCTCTCTGTCGATGCCTACCTCGGGCGGCTTGCCAGCCCGCAACTGATTGAGGATGTCCTGACGGACCTGTACGCGGCGGGTGTGACCCCCGAGCAGATCCAACAGTACCTCCTCTTGATCGGCAAGCCGAGCCTCTACAACATGAATCCACATCAACTTCGACAGATGCGTGATTATCTCCTCAATCAGTAGTTCGAAAGGATACACCCCATGACTTTTGACGGTTCGGTCCTCTCCGAGGCGTTGCTTGCCGTTGGATCAGGCGAACCGCCCACGGCGGAGCAGCCTGCCGCCACGGCAGCGGCGGTCGGGGAAACGGAACCCGAGAAGTCGGTTCCCGCAGAAGACCAGCAGCAGCAGCAGACGCAGCAGATCAACTGGGATGACCCCGCAAACCCCTACGTCCAGCGGTTCAAGGGGTTGCAGGGGACGGTACAGCGCGAGGTCGAGCGCCGAAAGCAACTGGAGAGGGAACTCAACGAACTCCGGGAGCAGGCGCTCCGGGCGCAGGTGGCGCACCTGGCTCCGGAGCAGCAGGAGCGCGTGATCCAGCAGTACCGTCAGACCCGGCAAGTGCAGGAGCGTGAACAGGCGCTGCGTGAACACGAGGCCCGACTGGAGGAAGCGGCGCGCGTGGTCGTGGCCTGGCAGATCGCGCAGCAGCATGACGGTCTGGTCGATATGCGGGAGCTTCTGGATATCCCCACCCCGCAGTTGATGGAACAGTGGGCGAAGCGGCTTGCTGAGGAGCGGCGGGCGCGCCAGCAGCAGGCACGGCAGGTTGAACAGCGGGATCGCTTCGAAGGCAACCTCTTGCCGCCCAACCCGAAACCGCCGGAACCGCCCAAGTCGCTGGCTGAAGCCGAAGACCGCTTCCTCGAAATCATTCGCGAACGCATGACTCGCCGCTAAGTCCCTAGTCACAGAAGGATAGAACAGGGATGGCACTCTCCGGTATTGGTGCTCGTCTTGAAGATGTTGCTGCACTGCTAAAGGAAGTTTTCGAGACGCCGTTTACCGAGTCGGTTCCGCGCGATAACTACATGCTCCAGCGCATTCAGCGCGGCAAGGCTGACCGCGACGTGATTCAGTGGAAGGTCCACTACGCAGGCAACCAGTCGGCGGGTAGCTACGCCGAAACCGACGAGGCCCCGGATGCGGGGATGCAGTCCTACATCGAGGCTGAGGTGCCGATTCGCCAGAACTGGGTCATCTACGGTACCACGGGTCTGGCCGAGGCGGCGACTCGGTCTCGGGACGGCGCGTACTTCCAGACCCTCGCGTCGGAGGCCAAGGAGGCGCTGGAAGACCTCAAGAACGAGCTGAATCGCCAGATCCTGGCGATGACCAAGGCCAAGCCGACCGATATTGACGGTATCGGCGTCATCGTGAGCGACACCGGCACCTACGCTGGGATTGATCGCGCGACCCACCCGTGGTGGCGCTCCTATGTCAACCGGAGCGACGATGGCAATCCGCGCCCGCTCCAGCTCCACATGATGTTCGACATGCTGGAAGAGCTGGAGAAGATGGAGCGGCGCGCCAAGGTCAGCGCCATCTTCACCACCCGCGCTCACTACAACGACTACTACTACCTGTTGAGTGAGCAGCGGCGATACGTGAACACCATGAAGCTCGACGGGGGTGTCGAGGCGCTGGAGTTCAACTCCATCCCGGTCATCCCGGTGCTGGGCATGGCGCACGGCAACATGTTCTTCCTCGACGAGTCGGAGTGGTCCTACCGGGTGCTGGAGAACTTCGAGACCGTGCCGCTGCCGGTCAACGGCGACGCGCAGAAGTTCTTCACCAAGCACTACAGCCAGCTTGTGTGCAAGCATCCCGGTCGGCAGGGTCTGATTACGGATCTTCAGTAGGCCGGAGGGCCGGGCCAACCACCGGCCCGGCCCCATTTTCATATGGGAGTATGGCACTTTACGAGTTTTACTGTCCGGATTGTCGTGAGACTTTCGAACTACGCCGACCGATGTCGGAGGCCGGGGAACCCGCACGGCATCGGTGTGGGCGGATAGCCACGAGGGTGTTCTTCTCCCCATCCGTCGTCTTCCGTCCCGTTGGGTGGGATCGTCACCCTGAAGACCCGGCGTATTGGAAAGATCTCAAAGATCGGGAGGATCGACCACAGTGGCAGAGATGACTCTTGATACCATCCTGTTTGACCTTCGGGAGCCGGAGCGGACTCAGGCGCTTGAGCAGTACATGCTGTATGACGAGCCGGTGAAGATCAAGTACAGCGGTAAGGGTACGTTTAAGCGACGGCTCCGCTTCCCGAACGGTGACGTTATGGATGTCACGATCCCGCCTGCGGGCAAGTTCGTGGGCCGACGCACCGCGATCGAACTGCTCTATCGCTGGGGTCGGGGTGGCGTCTATCGCGGCAAGGACATGAGAACGGGCTTGACCGCAACGTCATATCGCGCACTCAAGCCGGAAGACCGCAAGATCTACGAGGGGCTGGAACTCAACTTCGACAACGAATACCTCTACGACGCCACCAACGAGACGGTTGAGAAGGAGCCGGAGGTAGTGGCCTCTGCTTCCACTGCTGCCGCTGTCGCGGAAGCACAGCGGGCGTAGGGAGGGTACCATGGCAGACCGCCAGTTCGGAACGTCGTGGCGCGTGCTGGCGAACCTCCCGAGCACCGGACTGTCCGGGACGGTGACGTTGCGCGACCCGTTCGGTGAAGCGGCTGGGAGTGCGCCGTTCCAGGAAGTGGGGCAGGGACGGTATATCGCGACGATCGACCCGGCCCACACGCGCGCCGAGGGGTTGTGGACTGCGGTCTGGGACTACGGGAGCGGCACGTACGAGCAACCGTTCACCGTGAATGCGGGCACCGGAATCACGCTCGGCACCGCCCGCGTCCAGGCAGCGCAGCGGGTCGATGTGGTGCACACAGGACGTGTGGCGGCATCGACCCTCGACACCATCACCGACCACAGCCTGATTGGTGGCGCCAACGATCACCTGGGGAAGTGGGTCGTGCCGGATGAGAATTGTGCGGATGCACGTCACTTCCGGGTGGTGACGGGCTTCAACGGCTCAGTGCTCACCGTGTCCAGTGCGTATGCCCAACCACTTCCGGTTGGGTCGCGGTATTACTTGTTCAGCGAGCACGTCCAGCCTGAGGCGGTTGACCGTGCCATCATCTCGGTGATCCAGAGTCTTGCCAACTCCGTGGCGATCCCGCTCCGAGCCGAGGGACTGGTCCCCGACGAACGGGGGATCGTGACGCTCCCGAAGGGGTGGACGCGCCTGAGTGAGGTCTGGATGACACTCGACGACGGGAGGATGGTATCGGTCGCGCCACGCGATTGGGAGTGCCTTGCGGGCCGGAGGCTCCGAGTACTGGGCGCCAATGAGACCGTCACCCTGTCGATCACCGGATCGCGCGAGCCGCTTCCGCCGGTATGGGATTGCAGTGTGCTCGATGTCAATCCCCTGCTTCTGTTGGCGGGTGTGGCATCCGAGCTCCATCGCTCGCTTGCCGGGGGGCAGGCGACGGACTTCGATGCGCATCTTCAGCGAGCCAACATGGAGTTCCAGACGTTCGGAGCACTCCTGACCAGGGTTCCGCGCCTGCCACGGAACAGCGTTCCGATCCGCCCGTGATGGATAACCACAATTATGACCGTCCTACTGCCGAACGAGGTTGAACTCTACGGAACCCGCTTCCCCATCATCGGCCCCATCCAACGGATCCTGTTGGACCCGTTCCCCGCTAAGGTGGCCCAGGGGGACTACACCCGTGACGACGAATTGGTGGCGTCGAGTTGGGTGCAGTCTGATTGGTCCGGTGGCCTCGGGATCGAGCATGGGGTGGTGGGAGAGACGGATAACCGGTATTACTACGGCACACTCGAAACTCGATTTCCTCACCAACTCTCGCTGCCCCCGTTGGTGGAAAAGCTCGGAGATCTCGGGATCGTCGATTTCTTCATCGACTTCCACCCGTATATGTACGCTTTTGTCGGCACCGAGGTCTACCGTTGGAACGAGCCGACGCGCGAGTTTACCCACGTCCACACCCTCGGCTCACAGGTGCGGGATGTCGAGGTTTACCACGGAACGTTGTACGTCGCGACGCTGACCAGTCCCATCGAGTGGTTTGACGGGACAACCTGGGGGACCGAGGACATTGACGCTCATCATCTCGCGGTCTGGAACGACACGCTGTACGCGCTCCAATATGATGGAACGCTCCGCATCCGCGACGAGGAGGGGTGGGTAACAGGGCCGAAGCTCGACCTTCCCGAGGGGTGGGCCACGCAACTCCTGACCTTCTTCGATCCCAACGAGAATCCGGCCCTGTTCGCGCTCACCAAGAGCGGCTTGTGGGCGTACGACACAGTTGGCGCGCAGGGATGGGTCGAGACGCAGTTCACGTTCCCGGTTCACCCCAACGTTGGGCGCGCAACGGTGTGGCAGGGATCACTCTACGTCCCGGTCGGCGCCACCGTCTATCGGTTCACGGGGGATGCGGTGCAAGTGGTCGGGCCGGATCGCGATGAAGGACTCCCGCCGCACCTCCGAGGGTGGGTCACGCAGGTGGCTGCGGCACACGGCCACTACTTCGCGACGATATCCGCGAGCGAATCCGAGGAGGTGGACCGGGACTTCATCTACACGGCGTACCCGAGCAGTGATACCTTCTTCCTTCGAACGCCAGCTCGGAGTGCGCTCTTGGTGTCCAACGGCTCGTCCTGGATGATCCTATTCAACTTCCCCAGTGAAGACGATCCCACTGGAGCGTTGCACGTCTCCAACGTCCAGGGAGCGTACCGGCTCTGGATGTCGTCTCGTTCGGGCACCTACAGCATGGAGCTTCCGACCACCATGCATAACCCGCTGAAGAACCCGACCGCGCGGTTTGCTGCGGAAGGGTCGCTCGTGACCTCCTGGTTCAATGCGCGGTGGCCGGAACTGACGAAACTGGCACTGAACGTCAAGGCCGTGGCCCGACACGCAAGCCCCACGGAGTCGGTCGCCATCTACGCCCAGGTCGATGAGGACATGGAATGGCGCTTTGTCGGGCGGGTGGAGCGAACGGGACAGGTGGAATTCCCGCTCTACGTCCACAGCGGTGGTATCCCGTTCCGACGCATCCGATTCCGGCTTGACTTCCAGCGCGGCAGTGACGACACCAAAACGCCGGTGCTCGATTCGATCTCACTCACGTTTGTCCGTCGTCCCAAGATCCATTGGGCGACGCAGTTTGTGGTGGATCTCACCAAGCCGCACCGAGGGCTTTCAGTGAGCCAGCTTCGCCAGCGACTAGAGGAGATTCTGGCGAGTCCGACGGCGGGAACGCTCTACTACTATCCCGATCCTGATGCGGATGAGCCGGAACGCATCTACGTCCTCCCCTCTCGCGCGGTCAATCAACAGATCGCCGGAACCGACCAACGTGGGCGCTTCCCCATGAGCGTCATTCAGATCGCAGCGCAATAATGGACCGATCACGGTTTCGTACGACCCTCCGTGTGTCCCTCCCCAAACTCAAGGGCATCCCTGGGATCAAGTCCCCACCAGGATGGGGACTGCCCCGATACGGTGCGCGAGGCCGGAGCCGCCTGCTGTCCACCCCGGATGCCTGGTGGCTCCGCCGTTACCCTGACGGTTCCCCACCGGAGTGGGCTGTCTTTATCACGCTCCTCCGTATGGGACTTCGGCACCGACAGGACTTCTTCTTCCGGACCCAGATCGCGGGAATCGCGGTCGATTTCTTCTTCCCCGACTACAACGTCGCCCTGTTGATCCGGCGACGGGGTGGGACGCAGGGAGACGCACCCCGCAACGACACGCTCACTGCCGCACAACTTGCCGCGCTTGGGATTCGCGCGGTGTACCTGGACGAGGAAGAGATCCAGGCGGATGTGCGGCGTGTCATCCAAGAAGCGTTGAGTATCTGAGGAGGCACCATCCCCATGGCTGTTACCCTCCGTGGGTATGCCCGTGACGGTGAGGGGAACCCGATCGCTGGCGCCTCGGTTGAGGCGTTCAAGGCGGGCGAGGAGACGCCAACAGCGACCACCCTCACCGATGACGCGGGCGCCTGGGAGTTTGAGAACCTACCCAACGCCGCGTATCGCGTACGGGTGTCCTACGGCGATGCGCGACGGTGGGTTGAATACGATAATGCTGTCCAGTTCGGCATGATCGTTGGCCCCGACGGGCAGACCGCACCCCTCCCCGAGGAGTCCATCACCACCAACCACCTGAAGGCGTACAGCGTCACCGCGTCCAGAATCGCCAACGGGGCGGTCGGCACCACCCAGATCGCAGACAACGCCATCTCAACAGCAAAAATCCAGAATAACGCGATTTCCACGGCACACATTCAGGATGGCGCCATCACCACGGCCAAGATCGCCGACGGTGCAATCACGCCGGAGAAGCTGTCGGGGTCGTTTGGTGATGTGCGGGTGGTGGTACCGAGCAGCGCCTTGCGGGCGAGCCAACCGCAAGTACAGGTGCCGGGGGGCGTGGGTGAAAAACTGGTGTGGAGTTGGCCGACTCCGTCGAGCGCGGTTGGGGGCGTGCGGGTCACCATCCAAGCACGACGGGCGTCTGGATTCAACGCCAATCACTATGTCCGGATTTACTCTGGTAAGGCATTCATACGCGAAATACAAGTATCCAGTTCGAGTTGGGTTGAAGAGACCATTGACTTTTTCGTGGTGCCAAACACGCAGATCGAGGTCTTTGCTGATGTTCTGCCTAATAATTCCGTAGATGTATCTGGCACCCTTCAGTACTCCTTCATCTAGAGGCTCCCATGTCCATCACAGCCGATACTGTGGTGATCGGGGTTCCACCCCGCATCACCAAAGACTGCTTTGTCCAGATCCTTCGTGATGCGAACAGCCCTGCCACGCCGGAAGCCGCCGCAGCGTACGACGTTATTGTCCAGACCGGTGTGGATCCCGCCTTTATGCTGGCGATCTTTCACCACGAATCCAACTACGGTCACCTCGGTATCTGCGCTGTCTACAACACCAAGTCTCCGGGCAACACCCGTTCCACCCGCACTGGCGTGGGCACGGTGATTCAGACGGAGAAGGGTCCGTTTGTCCGGTATCCGTCGTGGGTGGAGGGGTTCCGCGATGCGGCGTTCCGCCTGGTCGATCCGTCTTTCGTCTACGTCCAGGAGGGGCGGACCACGATCCGCCGCATCATCGAGCGCTGGGCGCCTGCCGAGGACAACAACAACCCCAATAACTACACGAATGCTGTTATCCGCGACATGACTGCGTGGGAGGTTCCGCCGGTGTCTGATTACCTCCCGATTCGGGTGTCCTTTATTCCCGCAGGCAATCAGAACCGCCCCGGCTACCCCATGGTCCCACAGGGCATCACCGTCCACGAGACCGGCAATCCCAATGTCGGTGCCAACGCGGAGATGCATCGCCAGTTCGTCCACAACGGTGGTGGTCAGGAAAGCGTGTCGTTCCACTGGGTCGTGGACGACCGGGAAGCAATCCAACTCCTTCCCCACAACGAGAACGGCTGGCACGGGGGTGATGGGGTCAACGGGTTCTGCAACCGCAACACCATCGCGATCGAGACCTGTGTCAACGCTGACGGTGATTGGGACCGCACCCTCCACAACCTCACCCTGTTGCTGGTCAAGCTCTGCAAGGAGTTCGGGTGGGGTGTGGATCGGATCCGACAGCACTACCACTGCTCCGGGAAGGACTGCCCGCAGCGACTGCGCCGGTCGGGGTGGGATGAGCTGATTGCCAACGTTGCTGCGCGACTTGCTGCTCCCAAGGACGATGGCATGATCCGGTTCCCCAACAACCCCTACGAAAAGATCATCGGGAAGCCGATCGTGGTAGGCGGCGGGTTTGCCCTTCGCCTGCGCGAGGTGCCCGAACACCTCTGGCTCCCGATGTTCGGCTATCCCATGAACAACGAAGAGACGTTCGACTTTGGCGACGGATATCCCCGAACCATCCAACGGTTCGAGCGTGTGGTGTTTGGGTGGTACCCCAAGGGGTCGCCTGACGGCGTGCCACCTGATCACCCCTTCCACGTTCGTGTCATGACGCTCAACGAGGTGCGGAGGATGTCGTGATGCGAACGATTGTCGTGCTGTGGTACTCCAATCGCGGGTTCATCTCCCGCCTGGTGCGGCGAGTCACCCGCTCCCCCTTCTCTCACGTGGCGATTGCGCTCAACGGTTCCTTCTATGAGGCGATCGGGACCGGAATTCGACGACTCGACGGCGATGAGGCGAAAGCCCAGATCGAGAAAGCCGCCGCGATGAAGGTTCTCCCGGTGACAGAGCACGACTACCAACAGACCATGCGCTGGCTGAACGAACGGGTGGGACGGCCCTATTCGTTCATCGGCTTCATCTGTGCGGGGGTTGCGGCGCTTCTGCCTCGTATTGCCGTGGTCGTCTCGCTTCCGCACGAGTATGTCTGCTCCGGGTTGGTTGCGGGCGCACTTCAGGTTGCCGGGTATCTGTCCGAGGTGGAGCCTCGTCTTGAAACCCCGGCGTCGCTCGCCAAGCGATTGGGGGCGACGTGCATGAAGTAGATATCGAGCGGCGACTTTCCAGCCTGGAAACCAAGGTTGACATCATCCACCGCGACATGCAGGTCATGCGTGGGGCGATGCTTGACTTGGTAAACATCACGGCCCGGCTCGACGAACGTTACCCCCAAGAGCCGAGTAAGAAGCAGATCATCTCCCTCGGCACCGTTGCCACCCTCCTGTCCACCGTCATTACCCTCATCCTTCAGCAGCTTGGGATCACCAAACAGCCATGAGCACCAACCGATTGCCAGTCACACGGGGGTCGGCATGGCCGATTCACGGGTGGGTATTCCTGCACGGTCAACCGGTGTCCCTGGTGGATAAACAACTGGAGATCGTCATTGCCACGCCGGACCATCACACGGCGATCCGGTCCTACCACACGGGAGACGGCATCATCCAGCGGGAGGACGGATCCTTCACCTTCCAGATTCCGGCAGCACACACCCGTGAATTCGATGCTGACCACTACCGGCTCGAACTCTGGATCATCGACGAGGGCGAGCCGTACCACATCTTCACCGCAGACCTCGAAGTGAACCCCTCTGCACGGAACGGCTAAGGAGCGACGCAGTGGCAACTGCGCTGTACGATAAGGGACGCAATGCGTTTCTGACCGGTGATATCGACTGGGTCAACGACGATATCCGCGTCATCATCATTGATACGGATGAGTACGAACCGGACCTGAACCAGGATACCGTGCTGTCTGACATCCCCGCAGCAGCACGGGTCGCCGCGCTGCCACTGACGAATCGCACAGCAGTGGATGGCGTAGCGGATGCCGATGACGTGGTGTTTCCGAGTCTGATGGGTCCGAGTATCGAAGCGGTGGTGATCTACCAAAACACCGGAGACGAGAGCACGAGCAGGCTCATTGCGTTCATCGACAACGCGCAAGGGTTCCCGTTTGAGCCTGACGGTCGGGACATGATCATTCGCTGGAGCGACGGGCCTAACAAGATCTTCAAGCTTTAGGAGTTACGATGGCTCCGAATCCGCGAACGTTCGGATTACCGGAGGATGCTCACGAACTTGTTGAGCAGCGTACCGAGCATGTCAAGGTCTTCAAGACGCCCTCGGGCACGCACTACGCTGTCATCGGTCGGCGTCTCCATTTCCGGGCTAAGCCGGGCGGGCCGTGGCTCGACCCCGAGGAGATGGTGGTCCAGCGCTCGGCCCCCGGCACCTGGACCGTCACCACGACGGACATCAGCATCCAGGCCAACTATTCCGCCATGACGCTAACGCATCTCCCGACCAACACGTCATGGCAGTGGGTGTTCCAGGGGATCGGCCAGGGGGATGCCATCGTCTACGATGGCATCCCGTGGCAGTACGAGCCGTCACCGTGGGGCGTCAAATCGCACGCCGTCGTCTCCGAACGGCGCGGGCCTCGCACCTACGACTGGATCTACCTCAGCAACGCGCAGGGCATCCACGTCAACGAGGCCGGGGACATCGTCGCGGAGCCGTTTCTGATCCGGCGCCCTGTGGTGATTGGTGCCAACGGCGAGCAGTACGAGACATCGGGGTGGGATCTCAGCATCCCGTTCCATGCGCGGTTCAGTTTCGATGACAGCGTGCTGCCGGATGAGGCGTTCCCGTACATCATTGACCCCACGACCTCTATCGTGTTGGCTGCCGGTGGATCGCTCTTCTCGCAGGATGCCGACTATGAGGCGGCACGGGCCGGAGGAAGGTTCACCGTCTCGAACAACTTGTATGCCGGGCAGACGCACACCAGTGCCGCAGGGTATTCGATCTTTCAGGCGTTGTTGGCGTTTAATACATCGTCACTGCCTGAGAACATCAAGGTCCGCTCCAGCTCCATCCGTGGCATCATCGCTGCGGCGGGCCTGACCACGACCCCGTATAACCTGGAAGCGCGGGCCTATTCGTGGTTACCGACGGTGACCGCTGACGACTGGGTTGTGGGGGACGACCTTGCGGACCTGCCCCTTCTGGGTGTGGCCGAGGGTGCAGGGACGGCAGGCGTCGGTCAGACGGTGGACTTTATCGACGTAGACGGCGCTCTACGGGAGGCGGTCCAGGCACGGGGGACGGTCGAACTCCTGATTCACAGCGAGCATACGCGCCTGGGTACCCCGCCGGGCACGTCTCAGGCGTTCTACAAGCAGTTTGTCAGAACCGGGCCTGACGCCCCTGTCCTTATCGTCGAGTACGTCTTCACCGGCACGGTCGCTGGCGTTGTGCGAGACGCCATCACCAACCAACCGATCGCCGGTGCAACCGTGATGCTGACGCAGGTCACGCCTGGTGACGGAGGGTCAGCAACAACAGGGGTGGATGGCGCGTTCACCATCCCAAACGTGCCGGTCGGCGACCATGTTGTGACGGTGAGCGCACCAGGATACGTCCCGAAGGACTCCCCCATCGTCGTCACGGCTGGGACAACGGTAACGCTCTCGGTGACCCTGGACCTTGCACCACACGAGGTTGTGGTTGCGGGCATTCCATCCCAGGAGGCGATTGGGAATCCGGCTGTTCTTGTGCCGGTTGTTGTTCCCAGTATTCCGAGCGCGGAGGCGTTTGGGATTGTCGTTGTCAGTCACGATGGGGTGGCGGTCATCAGCATCCCGTCGGAAGAGTCGTTTGGCGTCCCAGCGGTTCTGGTACCGGTCGTGGTAGAGAGCATCCCCAGCGCTGAGGCGTTCGGGATCGCGATCGTCGGCGTTCCGGTAGACATCCGGGCCGAGAGTATTCGGTCAGCGGAAGCGTTTGGCGCTCTTGCGGTACGGCATGGCCGGTTCCTGACAACACCAATAGCCCGCCTCGTGATCGCCGCCCCGTACTCGGGCAAGGTGAGTGCGAATTCACCACTCGCTGGCGGGATCGTCGTGGCGGCGAAGTGGACAGGCAAGATCACAACCTTCCGGTAGGAGACCACCCCGGTCGCCATCACGGCGACCGGGGTTTCTTTTTGCTACACGCGCGGTCGTGGCTGATACACGAGCGGCGGGTTTGCCAGTGACGTGAGTTCGTCGAGGGTGTAGTTCTCGGGACGCGGGACAACGCCATCGCCGAATAGGTACCAGGATCCCTCCGGTCCGGGGTACGCCACGACACGGACCCGTGTGCCGTCGAACGTAGCGATCAATCTCATTCGGTTGAGGTCGAACTCACCGACAGGATGCCGCACACTCTCGCGGATGTTCGGATCCTCCCACAACCATTCCGCCTCAGTGTGGAAGAGGTAGTCCGACTCCTCGACACCAGGTAGGACGTACGCGAACTCGGGAGTCTCGACCTTGATGAAGAGAAGGTAGTCGTCTTCATACAGCGAGACCGTGGTCATGGACTACTCCTCCTCCTTCAGCGTGTGCCAATAACGCAGCACGTACTCCTCAAGACCATAGACCACCGCATTCTCCTTAGCGGCGAAGTCGTGTAATTCCTCGACGATCCGTTGATCCTCCTTCATGCTCCCGCTGACCGGATCCAGGTTGTCGTGCCCGCAGGCATGGCAACGCCACGGGCGCGACACGACCTCCTGCCCCTCGGATCGGCGCAGGAGTTGGGATCGGTTACAGCGAGAGCACCAGACGCGGATCAGATCCAGGTAGGTAATGGTGCTCACCTCGCTTACTGTCCCCTTCCCTTATGCAGGCTTTGTTGTGTGGTGGTCGTCTCGGAACAGGAGGTAGATGAGCAGAACAAAGAGGGCAAAGATGGCTACGCAACTAAGCTCCTCCAATATCGCGCTCCTTCCTCACTCAACCTCCGCCTCGACCACTTCCCACAGGTGCTCAGCAGCCACTGAGCGTCGCGGATCGCATCGTCAAACTCACCATCTCGGAGCTTGCGCGTTAGGCTCTCAGCATCCGTCTTGGCTCAGGAGCGGTGGCCTCTACGTCCACCGCTCCCGTCATCACGCCGCCTTTCCACGCAACTCCGCTATCATCTTCGGTTGTTCCACATACTGCCACAATGCGGTGGCGATGATGGTCTGCTGCTTCTCAGTTAGGGTATCGACGCCGTGCTTGGCGGCGAAGCGGAGCAGACGGATCAACGCCCAATATTCATCGCTCATGGTGTTTGCAAACGGGAAGCGTACGTAACCCTCCACCTCACGGGTACTCGGTGAGCGGGCGCTGGTAGGGTCCGCTCGCCAGGTGTCCCACACCCGCTCCACCTCCTTGAGCAGCGATTCGATTGCCTTATCGTACACCCTACATCCCTTCTACCGGGAACAGATAGATGATTCCTCCTGTTCCTCTTGACTCGTGCCAAATCCCCAAGTGGTCGATAATCACCGTGCCCGGCTCGGACAGGAGTTCGTCGAGCCAGAGCTGGACGGCGGTCGCGTCATGGAGGAAATCGAGGAGGTTGGCGACCATCCCGCCCAGCAACCCATGGACCCACGTCGCGGCATCCGGCCCGTTGACCCGGCCCCGGACGATATCGTCCATCGCGTTGCGTAACTCTTCGGTCGAAATCTTACGCGGCTCATCGGTGTACGGGGTTGCCTCAGAGACGTAGCCGGTCTGCCCACACACGGGACAGAAGAGCCGGGTGTGGGGATCCTTCCCGGTGCCCTTGCAGCGTGGGCACCGTTTGGGTGGTTGTGCAACCACCCGTCTTCCAAGACAAACGGGACAGGGCAACCCCTCTTGGGTCAACCCTGTCCCGTCACAGGCTGGACAGAGATGCATCTACACCACCATTCCTAGTCGTCGCTCTTCGTCTGTGACGTTTCGGACCCAGTGCTCCAGTACGGCTCGCACGTGCTTACACGAATCACCACGTTCCTCGGCCCACCGCCCGTGCGGACAGGAGCAGTGAACGTAGAGGTCGTCACCCACCTGCACCACAACCACCTCATACGTGATGTGAGGTTCGGTGGAGCTTTGAATGTGGAAGACGACGGTGTTGATACCGGCCCACACTGGCTCGGGGACGTGGGCAAAGGCCCGACGCTTGGGCTTCGGCAGGGTGTCATGAGGCCCGATCTTCAGCATCCGCTTCCTCCTCTTCCTTTTCCTTCAGGAGTTCCTTTTGTGCTCGTTTGATCAAGCGATCGACGGCATCTTGATCGACCAGGTAGGTCTCTAACTCCTTGCCGTTGGCGATCTGTAACGCCCTGTACGCAAGCAGCGCGCACTGCCGGTTTCGCAGGTACGAGTAGAACGTGGGCGGACCCCCCACGTTTCGGGCGGCAGCGGCCTCACGTACGTGGTAGTGGAGTTCCCGTTCGAGATACCCCGTGACGTGTGAGAACCGTAGGAACAGGTCTCTGATGCTGTCGAGCATGTCCATGAGTTCGGTATATGTCTCGGGCTGTCCGTTCATCGCTCCTTCTCCTCCCACCAACTGAAGTTGTCGAAGTCGGGTTCCATCACGAAGGTGCACTCGGGATAGCCCGCGTTGCTGAGGAACAGGTTGGCTCGCTTGATCGCCTCCTCCAGTTTTTCTCGGATCGCCCAGTACTCTGCCTCGCTCTGCGCCTCGTCGTCGCCTTCATAACGGGGCTTGAAGGCATACAGGGCGGAGACATGCCCTCGGAGGGTGACGGTCAGCTCAAACCGGAACGTCCCATCCCGCTCGATCTCACCCTCCCACGGGGTTGCGGTGCGCCAGAGGTCGTAGTTGCGCCAGGCGTATTCATTGCTCATTGCTTATCTCTCCTGCTCTTCCTCCCACCACGACTCAATGGAGCGGAGATGCACTACCGTCTGGACATCTGCCTTCCATGCGTTCTCACGGACAAAGGTGTCGATCATGTCTTCGGAGTAGTCGGCGGGGACTGCCAAGTGTGCTTCGTGAACCTTCTCTTCCCAGAGCCGAACCACGATGGTCTTGGTCTGCTCGGGCATCAGAGCACTCCTCTCAACAGGTAGGTCACGAGTATCGACCCGCTCAGCGAGACGATGCCAATAGCGAGGTAGATGAGTATGATGATGAGGAACTGGAGAACGCCGAAGCGCGGCTCATCGTCATGGCGGAACTCGTTCCATTTCATTCGATCTCCTTCCTGTTAAGCAGTGACCCCGCCTTGTCGGCGGGGTGTCGTCGCAGTCTGTTGTTCCTGTCCTCACGCTACTGGTTCTGGAGGGTTTGCTCCTCCCAGATCACCCGAGTCACTGGTTCACCGTCGCTTCCTCCAAGATCTTCTTGAGGTTCTGCTCGGTCCACTGAAGGTGGTGTCGGTTCAACTCGATGGATTTCAGGCACGCCTGAATAATCTTCTGATCCGCCTCACTCTTCCCCCTTCCGGCAATGGGGGGAAGGTCGCAGAAATACACAGGTGGGAGGTAGCCAAGGCGGATGTACGCTTCGCAGATCTCCCACCGGAGATCCATACCACCGCCGGAGAGTGCGAGGTAGTACTTCCACTCATCCTCGTGCTCCATATAGGCGTGAACAACCACAACTGGGATCACTGCGTGGTAGAGGATCGATTGTGCCTCCTCGGGATCCTGTAGCTCGATCGGGTAGAGGTAGTCCATCATCGGAGTGAAGTTATCCGAGTCGATGAGACGATCGAACAGATTCTGTCGGCACTGTTCCAGGGTATCTTCGAGGGTGGAACAGTGCGGATCTTCCCAGTACTCCTTCAGTGCACGATGAAGTCGATATAGGTCGTCCTCCATGCCAAACTCAGATAGGCCCTTTCGAACATGCTCAATTGACCACTTCTCGACGTTGGGATAGACCACCTCCCACGTCTCGCCACAGCCAGAGCCGAAGTTAAAGGAGATAGGGCGAGCATCAATGAACGCCCCTGACAGCTCCTCGATGTTGATGTTCATACACCCTCCTTACGCAAGCTCACCGGTCAGGATCCGCATCGCCGTTCGGGCGGTGACTGAGAAATCTACCCGTAGATCGACGGTCTTGACAAACTCCGTGGCCCACTCAGGAGTTGACCAGTACTTGGTGCACAGGGGGTATTCGTCAGTCACCACTCGCACACTGCCGTAACCGACCACGAAGTTGTAGCTGTACTTCTCCTTGAGGTATCGGGCGAGGGGACAGTCTGTGGCGCGGTTGGCAACCCCAACCACACGGTCCGGGTCACCATCCGCTAACCAGTCACGGAAGTCGCGCTTGTCGATCGGGAAGACCTCCTGGTCGATCGGGAATTCCACAACCATGCACCAACCTCCTTCGCGATGTTACTCGATGCCCTGCTCAATCCACCAGAGACGAGCACGCATAACCTCAAGAGATTCTAGGCACGCCTCATCTACGCATTTCAAAACATCGGCATGATGCCGAACGAGGTTGCCCCAACGTCGATAACTCCCACGGCTTCGCAGTGCGCGGTGCGGATGATGATGACCGGCTCCTGGGTTGCCTGAACGACCTCACGGAGGTAGGTCGGGTTGCATGTCCAGTGTGTCATGTTGGGGGTTACCGTCGTATCAGCGTTGTAAGAGAACTCCACCACATCCTCCCACGTACGAACGATGTCACCACTCTTCCACGTAAGTGTCCCGGTGTCGTCGAAGCGAAGCGTGGCAGTGCGGAGATGTCGGGGATTCTTCATCGCGACGGCTTCCCGGAGGGCAGCGGCGTTGACGGTGATTGTCACTGGGGAGTGTTTGTTACCAACGATGTAGTGCGTCATGTCAGGTAGTTCGCTAGGAATCGTGGCGAACAACGCCCGCCCCTCCATTTTCACGTTCTTCCGAGGCGCGACGGTGAACGACGCGACCACGTGGGCTTGGTGTTCCGAGGACCAGAACCGAATCTGCTTGATCTTCGTTGGCAGGCGAGATAGATTCTTGGCCGGAACCAGCACAGGGCGTGGGGCCGGACTGTACACATCACTCACCTGCTCAACCCAATGGTGAGCGAGCCGAAAACCGTCTGCTGCCGTGAATTCAAGCCGCGAGTTCTTGAGCCGAATGTCTACGCCGGTAAGGGTGGGGTTCAGGGTTTCAATAGTGCTGGCGAACGGGATGACCCGCTCGCGGATGGCCTGCCAGTCCTGTGCTCCTACCTCGCCGAGTTCGTGGTGGATGCTGGCCCACGCAATGTTCGGATATCCGCTGTAGGCGTATCGGTAGATCGTCATCTTGCTGTACGGGTTCTGGTGGATGATGTCGATGGTGTCCTCATTGAATACGAGCGTGGCTACGCCGCCTCGACGCACCGCAGTAGTAAGCTCTGTCAGATCCACCAGTGCCGTGACGATGGCGCTCGTCCCAGTGGTGGGCATAAACACCTCCATCGCCATCTTGCCGTCGGTTGCGGTGACAGAGAGCTGCCCCGGCGTTGTCTTGAGTAAGACGTGACGGTCGTAGTTCGCGCCTCTTGCCCGCTTGGGCAGCGCCCGCTTCACGCAGCGGAGTGCGTCGATCAACCGATCGGCGGAGACCTCGATCACCTGTCCACTCCCGTTCGAACACTCGTTGATGGCGTTGATCATGCTCTCGATAACGGTCATTGTGCGCCTCCCTTCTGTGCTCCCTACGGCTCCGAACGTTGGTCAGTGATCTCGTCGGGTGCAAACACAGTGAAGTTCCACTCCGGGCAAGTTGGGAATTGTTCGACGAACTCACTGATTCGTCGTGGTAGTTGTTCAGAGGCGGCGCCGGTCAGATACGCATCCCAATGCTTTGCCTGCTCGGGGCTGAGTGCATCGTGGGCGATCTTGATCAACTCGGTTCTGATTACCTCATAGGCGCCAGACTCGTCGTCACACACGAACAGCTGGGTGACAACGCCACCGTCATCACGAACGACGATGTACATGTCAGTCCTCCTTGGTTTTCTCCGCAATGACCCGCAGTGCCTCGTACAACGATGGGTAGTACGTTTCATCCACTACCCAGAACCCACGATCGAGCGGGATCTCCCCCATATCCTTCGTGGTGCCGTCTGGGTAAACGACACGCACCGAGGCGGGACTGAGCAGGTCAGGTTCTCCTGTTTCGATCACGCGCCCGTCGGGGCAGTAGAGGGCACATTTCCAGTCATCGAAGTAGTAGCGGTCGTGTTCGTATCCGATCGTCGCTGCGGCATCGAAGAACACGAGCGGGAGATCCGCGTCGTCGAACGTTTCATCCATCCAGAGAAGGATTTCACGTAGCGCGTTTGTTGGGTTACGGAACGGGACACCAACCTTGTTCATTGGCTAACACTCCTCCGGGAACACGAACGTCGTCTGACTCCGAACCAACTGACCGGGCTGAACTCGCGCCATACCTCCTTAGGCAACACACAAGCAGACCCAGCTGATGCCGGGTCTGCTACGTCGTCGTCTCTGATTGTGGTAGTAGACCGCCCGGTGTCAGTTGAGGCGGTCTGCTCGTGTCACGCGTTAGTTCTCGCCGGTGTACTCGCGCCACTCGGCGGCTAACGCCTCCACGTCGGGAATCTGGCCCTCGCCCCAGTCGCCCTCGCGGATCCAGTCCGCGATCTCGACCAGCATCTGCGACCGGTGCCGTCGGTCGTCGGCGTCGTACACCGCGCGATAGATCCGCTCAGCCAGCGCCCACGCCTGCGCCTCGTCCACGTAGCCGTTCTCGTCGTACTTGATCGGGATGCGGGCGGCGTAGCGCCGGATGATTTCCTCATAGGCGTGTTTCGCCTGACTGGCCAGCTCGTCCTCGTCGTCTGGCTCCACGCTGTTAATCAGTGCATCCCACACGACCGGATAATCGCTGAGGATGACATTCAGCCAGGCATCGCCGTTCGTGTGATTCAGCACGACCATGATCAGGTCATCCAGCCGGGCCAGTTCGGGGCGGTCGCTCAGGTCAATCATTGGGGATCTCCTCTCTGTCGGTCACGGTCATCGTGGCGTTGCTCACGAAGCACCCCCGTTCGCCCGCATGGCTAAAACTCCTCCCAGTAGCCGCAATCGGGACAACGCGCGATGGCGACGTAGCCCTCGTCGGCGCTGTAAAACGGGTGATATTCCAACCCGTGGTGCCCACAGTCGGGACAGCGGCTCTCCTGGCAGGCGTCCAGATCAACGACGCTGCCGGATCCCAGCCCGCGAACTGGCGGCGTGCCCGGCTCCAGGCCCGCGTCGAGCAGCCCTTGGACGAATTCCTCAAACGTTGGGCGTGCCGTCATGCCGCATCTCCGTCATCTGACACCGGCGGATCGGGGCGGTTGTTCAGGTCAATCATTCGGGATCTCCTCTCTGCTCCTGTAGGGCGTTACCTCTGCCACAACCACCTGACAAGTACCTGTACCAGTGACGATCCGTTCTACACGCTGTCGTAGATCGGTAGCGGCATCAGCACCTCCTACCTCAACTTCTCGACGACCAAGTCGTGGCACGCTTCGCTGTACTGGCTCAGGTCGAGTCCAAGGTCTTCCGCGATCTTCCGGATCCGGTCGGCGGTCTGTCGTTGGTAGTCGATCGCCATCGCTATCACGCGGCGGGTGTGGTCGTCGTCGGTGTGATTGAGCTCATCGATATCCAACACGATGTTGACCTTGATGTCCGAGAGGTGCGCAAGGAACACCTCAACCGCATGAGCATGACTGATCGGTTTCGGGTTGACCTGCACCGGCACCATGCTGTCTCCGCTCCGTTCCGCACCATTACGACTGCGAACTGAACTACTTAGCGCTCAGGGAACGCCAGGCTATACGAGTTGTCGGGCGGAGGAATATCCATGCCCCGAGCGTAGGCGGTCTTGATCCACGCCTCGCGAGCGTCCCGTACCATTTCCGGAAGTTCTTCTAACGTGTCCACGCAAGTCATACACCCCGGAAGGTTCGGGAACAGGATGGTGTAGCCCCCTGTCTCGTCTGGGATCACGTGGAACGGATACTCCAACCGCAGATATTCGTCCAGACTCAGGCGTTTGTTCATCGACACTCCTCGCTCGTGCGGTGGTTCATCGACGGACGCGAACGGAACGGGTCCGTATCTGTCTGGTGTATGGCTAAACGCTTCAATGCACGGTAGAGGCGTCTTGCGGCGGTTCCCTTCACGACCTCCTTTCGCCCAGTACGGAATGCGATGTAGGCGGTATCGCCTTCCCACACGACGGACTCAACCTCATCCAGGTTGATAGCGTGTGTCTCAGTCATGATCAGTTGCATGCACCGAACCTCCGTCGCACCATCTTCTGCTGCTCACCCACCTACGCTACCTCCTTCCAACGACTGACGAACCCGGAGACGAGCCGCGCGCCCGTCCATGACGCCAATCCTAACCGCCTCGGCGTCCTTCGGGGAGTGCACACGCACGCTGTCTGCGAGTTGATCCACCGGCTCGTCACTGCTCCATCCCTGTTCGTAGCCGAGAACGTAGGCCGGATTCAGCCCGAGGATGAAGCTGACGGAGTCGACATCGCCAATCAGGGTTCGTAGGTTGAGGTAGGCATACCGACCCACCTGTTGAATAGCGACAGCGACCAAAGCGGATGCGCGCGCCAGCCTTGGTTTGTAGTAGCCATCCATTAATGGTTGGAGATGGGTGTCGGCGTATGCCTGTACCACATCATCAGGCGTGATGCGAACCATCATGCTGCCCCCTGAACCATAACTTCCACAGTCTCCTCTTCCGGCAGCTCGGCAATCGCCTTCGACAGGCAGGCGTGGAGTTCTCGGAGATGTTGTTCGGTCCCCTTGATGCGGAGGACCGCGTGATCTTGCTCCATGACCAGGACGAAGTCGTAGAAGCCAACCCAACACGAGCAATCTACTGGGTGGCTACTGTCCAAGGGCACGGTGATGGTGGCCTGCTTAGTCATAAACGTACTCCCCCGCGAAGATACGGATGCAGGTTTGCCGATTCTCTGTGTTCTGGTTATTCACCTGCAACCTCACAATCGTCGAACAAGGTCCAGGTGTAATTCCAGGGACGGTCAAAGAAGTCTTCACGAGGCACGTGACACCTCCTTCACGATACGGTCACGTCCAACGGAACGGGTGGGCACGAGGATCCACTTGTCACCCGAGGACGCGACCCACCAATAGACGGCGCGGTCTCGCACCACGGGCAGGCGGAGCTTTTCCACCCGCCCGAGAATGGTTCCGTTGCGTTTTACGAGGTATGCGCTGACTGTGTCTGTTCGCGCTGGTTTTGCGCGGAGATACCGTGTGTTCACATGGTCCCTCCTGTACACACGCCAACCACGCCTGACCCACGTGGATCAGACAGACAGGACGGTAGGTTGGGTCGGAGTTAGTTGGTGCGGATGAATACAGTCCAGGGGTTGGGGTTGTGGAACAGGTCGAGTATGTAGTCGAGGCGTTCTTCAGCCTCTTCTCTTGTTGGGTAGATGACGGAGCGGAGATCAATCGTGTCGTCATACTGCTCTCCCAACTCCTCGGGAGTATGGAAGTTAGAGAGAAGCATGTAGATGTCCGGCTCGATCTCAACGATTGCGTAGCCGTCCACCCCGCTTACGGTTTCCGGCGAGATCTCCACAATCCCAGCATCGACATCAACCACGCGGTTAGAGTAGTACTGGTTCCCGTCGTCGTCCTCGACCCATCCCTCGTAGATGGGGATGAACCAGACACCCCAGCCACGACGCACGGTGACGGGCACGGTTACGATAAAGGTCTCTAGTGCCATAGATCCTCCTCCTATCGCTTGGAGTGGAAGCACAGGCCATCACCGTACGGCTGGACCTTGGTCCCCTTGACCGGCTTAATGAATAAGGAGAGTGTCCCGTCATCATAGGCCCGGCCTTCGATGGAGATGACCCTCTGCGGGAGCCCGTCCACACGCTGGTAGATATCAAGAGAGAACCCGCCATCTTTCGCACGCGGACCGCCTGCGAGTGGCGTGACACGACCGTCGATATCCGCCCGGACCCAGAAATTCCGCACTGCCATTACGCGACCTCCTCTACATCCTCATCCACGATACCCATGAGTTCCTTGTAGACGGCGTCACCGTAGATTTCGCGGAACGTCTCTTCGCCATACCATTTGAGTGCGAGATACGGATCATCGTCGAGGAGTTGTTGGTGGTCGTCATCGTCGAGGATGGGATAGTCAGCGAGTTGACGGTACAACTCAACGACGCGCGCACCCGCCGGGGTGAGTTCTCCGTTAGGAGTCAGCATCTCTACAATGAGCCAGTCTCCTTTTCCCATGACGCCGCCGAATGACTCCACGCTGACAGAGTCGGGAAACTCCTCACTGAGGATGCGACGCGCGACCCGGAAATTGGATTCAGCGATACTGTCAGTATCGGTGTTAAATCGCATGAATGCGATTGCGGCGGTCTCACCTAACGCACGGTCTCCGTAATAACGGATCCGAATCAGGCCCCGGTGCGGGCGGGATTTCTCTACCAGGGCCTGAGCGATTTCGAGGTCAGTCATGGACTGGATGATCATCTCGCGTGCGATCATGATTCACCTCTGAATGATGACTACTCTTCCGTTTCGTCGTCGGGGTCGCCATAGGCGGACTCAATCCACCTGCCACAGTGGTCGCACTGGATGGCTGGCCCTTCTAGGTGAGGATCTACGGAGACGATGTCCAACACGAAATCGGGGTCTTTGGCGCAACGAGCACAGAGTGCGTCACCGTCGTCGCAGAAGTAGACCAGGGGATACATTCCGGGCCATGCGTGCCAGTCGAATTGGATTTCCTCGAATTCGCGCATGAGCTGTTGGGCGCGCTTTACCTTCTCTGGGAGTCGTCCATACGTGTTTTCGTTCATTAGCAGTCCTCCTCGTCCACGTACTCTGCCTCAGGCCAAATACCGAACAGGGCACCGTCACCCTCAGAGGCGCCGCAGTAGTAATGTTCAGGCAATGCGTCATTGATGGAATCCATCAATGTGTTAAGGAAGTCCGACGCCTCGTAGGTATCTAGATCGTCCACGTATTCGGCTTGCGCGATGATGCGTTCGTACTCTGGACGCAATTCCTGAGCGCGTTCTGGGTCAAGATCTTCGAGGACATCCCAGAACGCAGGCAGAAGATGATCTAGGCGGTGCGTATCGGCGGAGATAATGACGGCGCCGTCAGACTCTAATGCAGACAGAACCCAAGAGTCACGTTGAACCATGGTAACCCTCCTACTACGAACGACTAACCCACCATACGTAAAGGGCCGTGGATATGAACGCCACGGCCCCAACTAACCCGAATACGCCAACTAGGCGCGTGAACCATTCCGCGAACGCAATGACATACGGGTTCTCAATCATGGTTGAGCTTCCATGATACGGAGTTCGTATTCTGCACGTCCACCGTACGCGATTGAACGTTAGACTTCTCGTTCAACTCTGCCAAGGTGATAACGTAGGTACGCACTGCACAACTCTCCAACACAGCCGCGCCATAACGCAAGCGCCATGGCGCAAGCGCCAACAACTAACTACAGGGAGACAGGAGAGACATAGCATGCATCATGCGTACGCCGCGCCATGGCGCAATTGCCTATACGTACACAGAATTGAGTCGCGCGATAGCTAGGTTATGGCGCGACTGTATGGTAGGATAGGGATAGGTACGTCTAGCTAGGGATGATCCGTATTGGTTCGCGTTCGACTATCGCGCTCGTGATATGGCTAGCCACTGTACGCGCGTCACTCAGATACGTTGAGTGTTCTAGGTATTCCGTTATCGCGGCCTCTAGTCGGATACGCTCGCTAGGTCGTAATCCAGCTCGTCGCGCGTAGTGGCGAACGCTTGCAACCATATCCCGAACATCATAGGCGATAGTTCTGGGTAGATGAATGGTAACCATAGGTATCTCCTAGGCTAGACAGAACAAAGCCAGGTCCGATATCGGACCTGGCTACCTACGACTATGGCTATGTTCGCCTACGCGCGCGTGGGAAGCTCTGTCATTGAACGCGCGCCACTGGACTGCAAGTGTTCCCATTCAGGCTTGAGTCGATACGCGCGCTTGGCAACATCATAGTAGGCGTATCCGTTGCGAATTCCCTGGACTTGGCGCTTCCGACGTTCTCGTTCGTTCCGAACGGATTCGGTAGTTTCTCGCCGAACCGCCGCGACCAGAAGCGCGTTTTCCGTTTTCACTCGTTCAGTGGCCAAACGGGATTCGCGCTTGAGTTTTTCGCGCGCGATACGAGGCACTACTTCATTAATTGTGCCAAGGTGTGCTGCTGCTGCGTTACGAGAAGGGAAGAACGAGCAACGTACGCGATTTGCGATATGGTCCGGCGACCAGATAATCTCCCAAGCGCCAAACCGATTTTCGCGGATTATTCCGATATGCGTCGGCTGGTCATTGCTATCGCGTACGCGCGTATCGTAGACACTGATTCCTGAGTTAACAGGAACAAACTGGTATCGCTGCGAACGAACCTTACGCGCCATACGGTTGCTCCTATCTACTGACAACCAACAATCAACCGATAGGCTGGGTAGGCCACTGGCCGTAGTACTATCTTCACAGTCAAGGCAGCGCGCTTCCCTTTTACCGCCCAACTAGGAGGCTACTAGTCAGACGAACGCTTGCCCGCTGCTGCTTGGTCGCCACTAAGGTAATGTGGCCTACCTAACCTCCGTACACTGTCGCACTCAGTGTACGCATCCAATGGCTTTGGCCATTGGATGGGACTGTCTCTTGCAGCGCCTACCTACGTAGGCGGACAGTGCCTCTGGTCGCTAGTCTCAGGCGAAGTATCTTGGTGGCAGTCGGCAGTTAAGTAGAAGAATACCCTCCCCTCATGGGCTGGCCTTCAAATCTGTGTGTACTCTGAGGTTACCATGCTGAGTAACGGTTGTCAAGCGTTCGAGCGGTTGAGTTTTGGTGAGGGTTGCCGGCGATTTGGTGTCAGTTACGCGATATGGCACTGAGGGATACGTAGATTAGTGTGTTCAGTTGTCTACGTATGGCAGTGGTCGTTAGTCGCGTATCCGTAGGCAAGGAGATTGATGCTTCGCGTAACTCTATGGCTTGCCATAGGACACGCGCGTACGCGCGTATGGAGTGTTGGTTCGTAGGGAGCAGGAGAATAGGTGCGGACTGAGAGAACGCGGATTGAGGCGAGTGTCACAGAGGCTGGGACTGTTGGTGCCAGGG
>ERZ795043.273-NODE-273-length-56516-cov-15.553550_pt1 | contig 56516 bp, 57 predicted proteins | sample MGYA00375127_ERZ795043 | MGnify/ENA primary metagenome ERZ795043 (study PRJEB30172, sample SAMN05518447) | compost metagenome | isolation source: Feedstock adapted compost from Newby Island compost facility, Milpitas, CA | place: USA:Newby Island compost facility... | reverse complement strand
TGCCTTGCAAGCAGGGGGTCAGGAGTTCGAATCTCCTCATCTCCACCATGGGCTTGTAGCTCAGGCGGTAAGAGCGCACGCCTGATAAGCGTGAGGTCGATGGTTCAAGTCCATCTAAGCCCATTTATGTACCCTAGCGGGTCTTTTTTTTATGTCTTAATACAAAAATGAAGGAATTAGAAATTTTTTGTCGAATAAGATAAATAAAATTTGTCTTTGAGGTGTAAACATGGCTTCCAAGTTTGAATATGATAAAAAGCTCGATAACATAGTGGAGAAAACCATAGAAGTTATAGGTAGCAGTAAAGAACAGATTTCGGAAATATTGGAGAAGACTAGAAACGAGTATCATGAATTGGAAGAGCAAATAAACGAATTAAAAGTAAAAGTAAGATCAGTCATAAAGGAAGTGGAGCTTTTGGAAAGGAAAGAAAAAAGCTCTAAGCTAAAGTTGGCTTATGTAAGTCAAAAATTTGGAAACATAAGTGAATACGCCATCAAAGAAGCATATGAAGAAGCGAAGGAAATTCAAGTTGAACTTATTTTAAAAAGGCGAGAAGAGAAAGATTTAATAGCGAGAAGAAATGAATTGGAGAGAAAGCTTATAGAATACAGAGGAATAGTTGAAAAGGCAGAGAAGCTTTCTACTCAGATTGGCGTCGCACTGGATTATTTAACTGGAGATTTGACAAAGCTTCACAACCAATATGAAGAGCTAAAAGACAGGCAGCTTTTGAATATCCGCATAATTGAAGCGCAGGAGGAGGAGAGGAAAAGGATAGCCAGGGAGATACATGATGGTCCGGCACAATCTATGGCAAATGTAATCTTAAAGGCCGAATTATGTGAAAAACTTATCAGTAAAGATGCAGAAAAAGCAAAGGGAGAGCTTAAAAACCTAAAAGACATTGCACACTATTCATTGAGAGAAGTCAGAAAGATCATATACGATTTAAGACCATCTATTCTTGATGACCTGGGATTAATACCTGCCGTTTCAAAGTACATAAACAATTTTATAAGTGAGACAGGGATAAATGTTGATTTTGTCGCTCTGTCAGAACATAAAAGATTAAAACCCGAAATTGAAATAACTTGTTTCAGGGTTATACAGGAAGCCTTGACAAACATAAAAAAGCATTCAAAGGCAAAAAATGCTATTATAAAATTGGAGTTTGGGGATCGATTTATAAGTATAATCATCAAAGATGATGGCATTGGGTTTGAAAAAGTGCCTGCTGACAATAAATTTGGACTTTTAGGGATGAGGGAGAGGGTTCAAATATTGAATGGGCAATTTGAGATAAACAGCTCGCCAAACGAAGGAACCCAAATTTACATTTCTATTCCGCTAGGTGGTGATGAAAATTATGATTAATATTTTGATTGCTGACGATCATGTGCTTTTACGTCAAGGATTGAAACAGATAATAGAATTGGAAGAAGACATGAAAGTCATATATCAGGCATCTGATGGTGAAGAAGCATATGAAATTGCTAAAAAAATTTCTCCAGACATAATATTGATGGATATAAACATGCCAAATATAAATGGCATTAAAGCTGCAAAGATGCTTAAAAACGACAACCCAAAGAACAAAATAATGTTTTTAACAATTTACAATGACAAGGAATATTTGATGGAAGCATTAAAAATTGGAGTTGAAGGCTACATCTTAAAAGACGCTGATTCAGATGAGCTAATTAAAGCAATTAGAACAATATCAAATGGAGGTGTTTACATACACCCTTCATTGGTAAGTGAGATTGAAAATTTAGATACAGATGAATGCAAAAAAGAGCTTACTGATAGGGAAATGCAGATATTGAGTTTGATTGCGGAAGGGTATAGCAATAAAGAGATAGCAGATAAATTATTCTTAAGCGAAAAAACAGTTAAAAATCATGTATACAATATATTTAGGAAGCTGGATGTTAAAGATAGAACACAGGCTGCTATATATTTATTAAAAAATAACAACATGTATAATATGCATACGTAAAATTTGCTTTTAATCTAAAAATATTTTATAGTTAATATGTAATTTAAAATATTTAGGAGGCGTGAGAAATGGAGAGTGGCGAGTTAAAAGAGATTGAGAAGAAATTGGGATACAAAAGCAAAAATGGATGGCTTAAGGTAAGCGATGAAGAAAGGGAAAAGATATTTGAATTTGCAGAAGATTATAAAACATTTATAGGAGAATGCAAGACAGAAAGAGAAGTTGCTGACAGAATAATAAAGGTTGCTGAAGAAAATGGTTTTATAAATATTGAAACGGCAACTAATTTAAAGCCTGGCAGCAGAGTTTACTATAACAATAAGGGTAAATCAGTTGTAATGGTTGTTATCGGAAAGGATTCTGTGCACAACGGTTTTAAAGCTACAGCTGCTCATATAGATTCACCTCGGATTGACTTAAAACCGAATCCATTGTATGAAGACAGTGGTTTGGCTTTATTTAAAACACATTATTATGGAGGAATCAAAAAATATCAATGGGTAACGATACCTTTAGCACTTCATGGCGTTGTAATAAAGGAAAATGGTGAAAAGGTTACTTTCCAGCTGGGGGAAAATGATAATGATCCAATATTGTACATAACAGATTTGCTGCCACATCTCGGGAAAGATCAAATGGAGAAAAAAGCTTCCGATGTAGTATCTGGGGAAGCATTAAATCCAGTTGTTGGCAATATGCCGTTATCTGAAGACGTTTCTGTAAAACCATATTTATTGAAGATTTTAAATGAAAAATACGGAATAGTTGAAGAAGATTTTATAAGTGCAGAGCTGGAACTGGTGCCTGCGTATAAACCGAGGGATATAGGTTTTGACAGAAGTATGATAGGTGCGTATGGGCAGGACGACAGGATATGTGCATACGATGTGTTAAGAGCAATTTTAGACGTAAATAATCCTGAGAAGACTGCTGTAGCTATCTTTGCCGACAAAGAAGAGATTGGAAGTATGGGCAATACTGGATTGCAGTCGAGATTCTTTGAAAATGCGATAGCCGAAATCTTGGAGAAGCAAGAGGGAAGCACAGACATGAAGCTTAGGACGGCTATGAGGAATGCAGAACTGCTTTCAGCAGATGTCAATTCAGGATTTGATCCATTGTATCCGGATGTAAGTGAGAAGCTTAATACTTCTTACATAGGAAATGGCATATGTGTAACGAAATACACAGGTTCTCGCGGGAAAAGCGGTTCAAATGATGCAAATGCCGAATTTGTCGCAAAAGTAAGGAAGATTTTCAATGAGAACAATGTAGTATGGCAGACAGGAGAACTTGGAAAAGTTGATATTGGTGGCGGCGGAACTGTTGCACTTTACGCTGCAAATTATGGAATGGAAGTTGTAGACTGCGGCGTGGCACTTTTAAGCATGCATTCGCCATATGAATTATCATCGAAGCTTGACCTCTATATGGGATATAAAGCATATAAATCATTCCTTTTAAGCAAATAAAAACCGGGATAAACCTCGGTTTTATTTTTATTGATTTATAAACATTTCAACTACTATTACTCCGTTATCAGTGCTATTTGAGATAATACCTACCCCAACTTTATTGAAATAAGGATTTAAAATGTTGTCTCTGTGACCGCTTGAATTCATTAAGGCATAATGAGCACTTACAACATCGCTATTTTCAGCTATATTTTCCGCAGCAGCATTATAACTTATGCCAAACTGTTTTATCATATCGAATGGTGAACCATATGTTGGCGATGTATGGGAAAAATAATTGTTGCCTTTCATGTCTTCTGCTTTAATGTGAGCTACTTTTGATAAGTTTTCATCGATTGTGAGGGGGCTTAAACCTCTTGATGTTCTTTCTTTATTTATAAGATCTACTAATTGTTTTTCTTGTGCTGATAAACCTCGATAATTCTGTACTGAAGAATTATTATTTGTGGCTTGTCCGTTTTCAGACTGTTTGTTATTGGATGATGTTGTCTGATTGTCTTTTGCCGGCGCGCTTCCAGTAGTCCCATTGCTTTGAGATGTACTGTTGGATTGATTAATCCACCAGTAATTATTATTAAACCAATAATTAGCGTTGTTTACATAATTTACTTTCACTGGTGCGGTAGTAAATCCAGAATAGCTTGTTGTCTTTGTGTTGGAATTATTAACAACGTATGTGTTATATACTACATTGTTTTTTATATACGTTCCAAATGAATAAGATGCCTTTGCTGTTGCAAAAGGATTTAATACAAATAGTGAAATGATTGAAATTGTCGCATAGTACTTTAAATTTTTTTTCATAAAAATCACCCTCCATTAATAACAAATTCGACAAACACAAGAAAAAACCTTTAAGTAATTAATGGACTTGTAGGAAGATTTATCATTAATGGATTTTTTGAATATATTAAAGGTGAGGGGGTGCCCAAATGAGATATGCTATATTAGTGTTTTATTCATATCAGCATGCAGTTTTATGCGAAAAGGTATTAAGGCAAAATAATATATTTGTTGAGTTTATTCCTACTCCGCGATCAATAATGAATAGCTGCAGCCATTCATTAAAATTCGGACTGGAATACGCAGATGTTGTAAAGCTAATAGTACAAAGAATAAATATCCCTTATAAAGGGATATATGAGGTTGAAAAAACATACAATGGATATACTGTCATAGGTGTTCGTTAGATTTTCCGAAGAATATTGATTTTATTTTGTCAATAGTACCATTTTCTACTTTTTCATTTAACTTTGAATTTAATATTATAATTTTATTTTGCAGATCTTTTATCTGCTTTTTTAATTTCTCATTCTCTGATAAAATATTGTTGCAGACAGAATTCAGGTTATCGATTTTTGTTGTATATTTTGTTCTGTCTTCATAAAATTTTTTAAGATTTTCTTTAAGCTCCTCGATACTCCTATTTTTTAATGCGATCTCATAGCTTTTTTGATTTAGGTTTCTCTCTAAGTGTATTTTTTCTTTTTGGAGATTTTCTATTTTCTTTGAAAGTGTGCTTAAATATTCTTGGACTTCTTTTATATAAAAAGTAAAGTAACTATCTTTGTCGTATGATATATCATTTTTATCTGTATCAAAAAGCAGTTCATAACCATTTTGATTGGCGTATGTAATTTTTTCGGAAGAAGGCTCAATTTTTTTTACTAATTCATATGAAGAAGGCTTTTCAGCTAATTTAAATGGTCTACTGAAGCTATTTCCTCCGTCTGAAGATATGGCACTATAAAAAGTATTTTGCTGAATCCATGTGCACCAAATGCTGCTGTCGATTATACTTATACAAGGCTCGAGAATGGTGTCAGAGAATGATAATGTAATTTTTTTGTCCCACGATCCTTTTGGCCATCCTCCATCGATTTTTTTTCTGTACTTTAACTCTTTTATTATGTTTTCTTCCACCCAACATATATGGATGTTTCTTTTGTCATCAATTTTTATATTTGGGTATTCTATAGAGACTGCCTCTGATACTGTAGTTTTCAGTGTCCATATATTGTTTATAAATGTCGTATAGTATATTTTTTGTGTGTTTTCAGTTGTTACGTAGACTAAATGAAGCATACCAAATTTGTCAAATGCGACGCTATAAAAAGGCTTTATTTGTACGTTGTTTATCACTGCTATTTCATTAACCTTTAGCGTTCCGTTGGAGATATAGTGCTTTAAAAGTATTTTTTTTGGATTTGACAAATTGTGTTCCATAAAAAATACATGTACATCATCATTGCATATGATAAGCCTAAAATTGTCTATATATATGGTTTTATCATTATAATGATATAAAATCTTTTTGACGATTTTATTATCGTTGTTTAATGTGGCCAGTACAATATTCTGTTCTTTGCTGAAATATGTGATTACAATATTTTTATCCATATTAAAAGCTGCGTCGAAATCGCTTAGTGCATTATCAATCAGACTTGTTTCACCGGAATTTTCACCTGCTTTATATAATACAATAGTGTTTTGCTTTGACAATAAACAGTATTTTTCACCATCAAGCTCTAATAACACCTTGTCCATAAAATACCTCCTTTCAATTAAAATTATATTCATAGTTTGTAACAAATATTATAGGTCTTACGTATATTGTTACTAGAAATATGCAAAATCAAATTAATTTTAAAAAATTAATCGTAAGGGGGAAATAAAATGGCATTTGCTAAAAAGCTAATTGGAGAACAAGAAGTAGGACCAGGTCCTGTAGAACCGGGTCAACTTCCTGAACCAACTGAGATAACCTGTATAGAAGTCACAAAAATTTACGATTCTTGCTCACAAAGATTATGTCTTGACAGCATACCACCTGCCATAATCGTACCGACTATCACAAATCCTACATTTGGTCGCTGCGAAAATGTAACTGTAACGCTTGTATCGCCTCCAGGATTCACACTGACACCTATTCCTGAAAGACCAGGTTTTGTAAGAGTACAGGCAACATTCCAAGTAACATATGATGTTGTAATAACAAATACATCAGGTGATATTCAAACATTGACAGGATTGACAACGACATTTACAAAAGATATTGTTTTATACGTACCAGAACCGACAACTGCTATCATAAAATACGAAGCAGTAGCGGAGTGCCTGTTTGGAAGAGTTAATGTTGGAACACCGACAACATTAGAGGTAATTATAGGTGTATGGATTATTATAAAATCTGCTATGGATGTACAGCTCTTGATTCCTTCGTATGGATTCTGCCCAGTACCACCTGAGTGCGAAGAGTTCCCAGCAAATGTTTGTGATGAATTCATGCAAAGACCGTTCCCACCTATATTCCCTCCACAGAAGGCTCCATATTCACCATATTAATAGAATGAAAAGCCAGCATAAGCTGGCTTTTCACATAATGATGTTAGGAGGATTTATATGAAAATATTATTTATCACGTTCATTGATATTATAAATTCACTTCCTCAGAGAAGCCATCATTTGATAGATTATTTAAAAGAGAGATATGATTTGACAGTAGTATTTTGCAGATACGATGATTTGGGCGTACTGAAAAAACAAGAAGGCACTACTAAATATATAGGGATACCTGTGAAGTTTGCAAGCCTTTTTAGTCCCATGACATTATATAAAAGATATTTGGAAATCGATTCTGAGAAGTATGATATTTGCATTGCCCAAGGACCATGGGCAGGTGTTACGGCTGTAGAACTTTTGAAGGCTGGGAGAGTAAATTTTTTAGCATATGAGGATATAGATTATTTTCCTGCATTTTTTGAATATGAAGATATTTACAATAGAACAAGAAATATGGAAAAGTATTGTATAGAAAGTTCAGACATTACATTTTCTGTTAACGAGCAATTGATAGAACTTAGAAAAAATATGACAGGCATTACACCATATTACATACCAAATGGTGTTAATTATGAGTTATTTAAAGGCGATAAGGTAAAGCACAATGGAACTATCCTTGTATTTAGCGGATCTCTAGAACATTGGGCAGGAATTGAAATGCCTATTAAAGCGCTTCCAATATTAAGACGGGAATTAGATGTTTCAATGATGATACTTGGGAGGGGGAAATATGAGCCCGTTTTAAAAAAATTATCAAGAGATTACAAAGTAAATGATTTTGTTCATTTTCTTGGAAAGGTTAAATACAGAGACTTACCTTTACATTTTAAAAAATCTGATATAGGCCTTTGTACGCTTTTTCCTACTGAGCTTATTAAATATTCTTTTCCATTAAAAGCTATAGAATATATGGCTGCTGGCCTTCCAGTAATAGCAACAGATATTGGTGATTTAGGTAAATTGATTAAAGAGAATGAGTGTGGTATAACAATAAAGTACAGTGTTATAGACTTTGTTGAAAAAACTATAGATTTGATAGAAAATCGTGATAAAATGAGTATATACGGACAAAATGGAAGGAATTTTGCAAAATCATTTGACTGGAAAGAACTGTTTAAAAAAGAGATGAGCATAATCTTTGAAAAACTGGATAAAAGGATAAAATATAATTGAAAGGTGAGCATTATGAGCAAAAGTATTAAAGATGATGTACTTTTAAGGTTAAAAACTATAAAAGGGCATATAGCTGGAATTGAGAAAATGGTTGAAGAGGATAAAGGATGTTCAAGCATTTTGCTACAAATAGCAGCAGTGAGGGCTTCCTTAGAAAAAGTTGGATTATCTATAATAAATGAACATGCAGAACAGTGTTTTCTTTCAAATGAAGATGGCAAGATTACGTATGAAGAGTTGCAAAGCGTAGTTGATTTATTAGTAAAATTTTTAAAATAAAAATCATATTAATATAAAGAAAGTTATAAAAGGGTTTGGTAAACAGACCCTTTTATAAAATATGTTGCTGTATTGATAAAGAAAATTAAAAGATGTATAATAATTTAAAAGAAGGTGTATTAAATGAGAATACATGGTATCGTTGATAAAATTGAAGATGATGTAGCATTAGTGATTCTTAATGATGACAGAAAGATAAATATTCCGATAAAATATCTTCCTAGTAACATAGCCGAAGAAGATGTTATTGATATCTCTTTAGATGTAGATAAAGAAAAGACTATAGAGAGAGCGCGTAAGTTAAAAAAGATGATGGAAGAGTCGAGAGAAGAGGATTAAGTTTTTTAGTTTGTTTTGTTAATAAATTAACTATTATTTACTTAAGCTCTTTTATATAATAAAATAATTGTATACAGTATACGGGTGATTTTTATGGTTATTACTGTTTGTGTAGGCAGTTCATGCCATCTTAAGGGCTCCTACGATGTTATAAATGAATTAAAAAAATTTATTAAAGATTATAATCTTGAGGACAGGGTAGAATTAAAAGCGGATTTTTGTATGGGCAATTGCTTAAGAGCAGTTTCTGTAAAAATTGACGACGGAAAGTGTTTGTCAATTAAACCTAATAGCGTTGAAAAATTTTTTAGAAAATATGTACTAGGTAATTTACAATGAGTGTCATAAATTTTAAAGAAGCAAATTGCAGAAACTGCTATAAGTGCATTAGATATTGCCCTGTAAAAGCTATAAAAGTTAATAATGAACAAGCTGAAATTGTTGATTACATGTGCATTGCTTGTGGAAGATGTTTAAATGTGTGTCCACAGAATGCAAAAACCGTAAGGTCAGATATAGAAAAAGTAAAAGCTTTTATAAAAAAAGGTGATAAAGTTGTTTTTACAATAGCACCATCTTATCCAGCACTTGTAGGAAGTAGGAGAGCCTTTAAATTTCTTAATGCTTTAAAAAGTTTGGGTGCTGAAATGATAATAGAAACTTCAGTAGGAGCTATGTTTATATCTAAAGAGTATGAAAGGTATTATAATGATTTAAAATATGATAATCTTATTACTACTTCATGCCCGTCTATAAATTATTTGATTGAAAAATACTATCCTGATCTAATAAATTGTCTTGTACCAGTTGTATCACCTATGATTGCTGTTGGTAGGGTTGTTAAAAAAGTTTATGGCAATGAAATAAAGGTAGTGTTTATAGGACCTTGTCTGGCAAAGAAAGTGGAAATGAACGATTTTAGCTGTGAAGATGCAATAGATGCGGTTTTGACATTCGAGGAGATTATAGAATGGTTAGATGGAGATGGAATCAATATTGATTCCAGAGAAGAATTTACTGATTGTGTTGATACAATGATGCCATTTAAATTATATCCTATTGAAGGTAAAACTATTGACTGTATGGATGTTGATTTAAATTTGAGGAAAGTCGTATCTGTGTCTTCGATTGACAATGTTAAGGATCTTTTGAACGATATAAGATCAGGCAATTTACACGGATACTGGATAGAAGCAAATGCTTGTGATGGAGGGTGTATTAACGGACCAGCCTTTGGAAGGTCCAATAGTGGTGTTGTTAAAAGAAAAGAAGAAGTGATTAATTATTCAAATACAAAGGCGAACTTTATTAATGATATTAGTAATATGATTGATTGTTCAGTAGATTTTACCAGGAAGTTTATAAATTTAAGCGACAAATGGAAGATGCCTAGTGAGAATGAGATAAAAAATATTTTATCAAAAATAGGCAAATTTACTAAAGAAGATGAATTAAATTGTGGCGCATGTGGCTATGATACATGTAGAGAAAAGGCTATAGCTGTTTTTAATGGAATGGCGGAACCATATATGTGCTTGCCATATATGAGAGGAAGAGCTGAAACTCTATCTAATATTATAATCAGTTCTACACCTAACGCTATAATTGCTGTTAATAACGAGTATGAGATACAAGACATGAATAGAGCTTTTGAGAAGATGTTTTTAGTAAATTCAACAATGGTTAAAAACGAAAATCTATCTTTGATTTTTGATATATCGGATTTTAAAGATGTGATTGAAAACAAAAAAAGTATTTTTAATAAAAAGGTATCATTTAAAAATTATGGAATTATTGCGTTAGAGAGTATTTATTATTTAGAAGAATATAAGATTGCAATCGGTATTTTTACAGATATTACAAAGATGGAAAAGCAGAAAGAGGCTTTTTCAAAGGTTAAAAGGGAAAACTACCAGTTGGCACAGCAAGTAATAGACAGGCAGATGAAAGTGGCGCAGGAGATTGCAAGTCTTTTAGGAGAGACAACTGCGGAGACAAAAGTTATATTGACTAGAATGAAGGATATGCTATTAAATCAAGGTGATGATGAATGAGCCATTACATTGATATTGCACATGCATCATTAAACAAATACGGTGAAGAACTGTGCGGTGATAGTGTTCAGATAATAAGAAAAAAAGATTATTTAATGGCAGTAATGGCAGATGGATTAGGCAGTGGTGTAAAAGCAAATATTTTATCAACTTTGACAACGCGAATTGTTTCAAAAATGCTTGATATGGGTTCTGAATTATCCGATGTTGTAGATACGGTAGCGCATACGCTGCCTATATGTAAAGAAAGAAATATCGCATATTCTACATTTACGGTTGTTTCGATAAATGCTGACAATGTGCATGTAGTAGAGTATGATAACCCATCTATATTTTATTTTAAAAATGGAGTTTATAAAAAATTAGATAGAAAATGTATAGAAATAGGCGATAAAAAAATTTATGAAAGTAGTTTCAAATTAGATCTTAACGATGCGCTTATAATTGTATCTGATGGAGTTATACATGCAGGTGTAGGCGGTATATTGAATCTTGGATGGCAGTGGGAGAATGTGCAGCAATATCTTGAAAAGACATTAGAAGTTTATAACGATGCATCTGATATTTGCTACCAACTTATAACGACTTGCAACAATTTATATAAGAATAAGCCTGGTGATGATACGACTGCAATAGTTATAAAGGTGAACGAGTCAAAGAAAGTGACTGTAATGGTGGGGCCACCTATTTTAAAGAATATGGATGAATGGGTTGTAAGAAAACTCATGAAAAATGAAGGATTAAAAGTTGTATGTGGTGGTACGGCTGCGAAAATTGTAGGAAGAGTTTTAAATAAAAAGGTTATTACAACGACTGATTATATCGATCCTGATATACCACCACCTGCTTTTATAGATGGAATAGATTTGGTGACAGAAGGAGTTTTGACATTGAGAAAGACAGTTGAGATTTTTAAAGAATACATCGAAAATAGCAATTCAAATATATTAAGGTATTCAAAGAAGGACGCTGCAACTCGCCTATTTAAAATTTTAAATTATGCTACTGATGTAAATTTTTTAGTGGGTCAGGCTGTAAACAGTGCGCATCAAAATCCAGATTTTCCTGCGGATCTTAGAATAAAGGTTAAGATTGTTGAAGAACTTATTAACTTATTAGAGAAATTAAATAAAAATGTTGAAGTTAATTATTTTTAGAAAGGATAGATTGCCTTGTTTAAGTTTAATACTGATGTTCAAATGTTAAAATATGAGGTGCTTTATAATGTTGCTAAATTAACATTGGAAGACAGATTAGAAGATGAATATGATGAAATACCTCATGAGATAATTCCGGGAACGAAACCTAGATTTAGATGCTGCGTATATAAAGAAAGGGCTATAATAGAGCAAAGAACAAAAGTAGCAATGGGGAAAAATTTAAAGCGGACAATGAAACATGTAGTTGATGGTGAGGAACCTATAATTCAAGTTTTGGATATTGCTTGCGAAGAGTGCCCTATAAAAAGGTATCGTGTTACAGAAGCGTGCCGAGGATGTATCACCCATAGATGTACTGAAGTATGTCCCAAAGGCGCAATATCGATAATCAATAAAAAAAGCCATATTGACTATGATAAGTGCATAGAATGCGGCAGATGCAAAGATGCTTGTCCATACAATGCTATATCTGATAACTTAAGGCCATGCATCAGGTCTTGTGCAGCAAAAGCCATAACAATGGATGAGGAATTAAAAGCTGCTATAAATTATGAGAAATGTACTTCTTGTGGTGCTTGTACTTTGGCCTGCCCGTTTGGTGCAATAACAGACAAATCATACATTGTCGATATAATAAGGGCGATAAAAAGTGGTAAAAAAGTTTATGCTTTAGTAGCGCCTGCAATAGCGTCTCAATTTAAAGATGCAACTGTAGGTCAAATAAAATCTGCTTTGAAGGAATTTGGCTTTGCGGATGTAATAGAAGTCGCACTTGGAGCAGACTTTGTTGCAGTAGAAGAAGCCAAGGAGTTTGAAGAAAGGATAAAAGACTTAAAAGTAATGACGAGTTCTTGCTGTCCAGCATTTGTAGCCCATATAAAAAAGAGCTATCCGGAATTGGCTCTTAATATATCTACAACAGTGTCTCCAATGACAGCAATATCAAAATACATTAAAAAGCATGATCCTATGGCAATGACAGCATTTATAGGACCGTGTACTGCAAAAAAATCTGAAGTGATGAGAGAAGATATAAAAGGTATAACAGATTTTGCTATGACATTTGAGGAGATGGCTGCTATTCTGGATGCAGCAAAGATTGACATAAAAGAACAACAAGATGCTGAAGTGGATGATGCTACACTATTTGGGAGAAAATTTGCAAGATCTGGCGGTGTTTTAGAGGCGGTAATTGAAGCGATAAAAGAAATAGAAGCAGATGTTGAAATCAAGCCGATAGTTTGTAATGGGCTTGAAGAGTGCAATAAGACATTGAAGATAATGAAGGCAGGTAAATTGCCAAATAATTTTGTAGAAGGTATGGCTTGTGTTGGTGGTTGCATCGGTGGTGCTGGTGTTATCAATAACAACGTAAATCAAGCAAAATTAGCTGTAAATAAATTTGGTGATGCATCTTTGCATAAGAACATAAAAGAGAGAGTCAACCAGTTTGATACGGATGAAGTTGATTTTCATATTGGTCATAGTTCGGATGAGTCGAATAAGATTTCATGCAAAGAAGCATAATATTAATTTTAAAGAGGGGGTCCACTTTTAGGACCCTATTATTATTTACTTGAAATATCTGATGATATTAACATATAATATATTTATTAGTACAAAGACATGTGAGGATTGGTAAAAATGGAGGTATATCTTGATAACAGTGCAACAACAAAAGTTCGCAAAGAAGTAATTGACAAGATGGTTGATGTTATGGAAAATGAGTATGGCAATCCTTCATCAGTCCATCTTAAAGGATACAAAGCCGAGAAGATATTATTAGAATCGAGAAGAAATGTTGCAAAATTATTAGGGTGTGAAACAGATGAGATAATTTTTACTTCTGGTGGCACAGAATCTAATAATTTTGCTTTACGCGGAATAGCATACGGCATGAAGAGACTGGGAAACCATATAATTACTTCAAAGATTGAACATCCATCTGTTTTAAATGTGATGAAACAGCTTGAGGAAGATGGGTATGATATTACATATCTTGATGTAGACAATTGCGGAAAAGTAGATTTAAATGAGCTAAGAGATGCTATAAATGACAAAACGATCCTGATATCTATTATGGCGGTGAACAATGAAATAGGGACCATTGAACCTATTGAAGACATTGCGAAATTAAAAGAAAAGGCCAAGAATGCATATTTTCATGTAGATGGGATACAGGCAGTTGGCAAGATTGAGTTGGACGTGAAGAGCCAAAAGATAGATCTTTTATCTTTAAGTGGCCATAAAATGCATGGCCCAAAAGGTATAGGTGCTATCTATATAAAAAGAGGTGTTAAAATAAAGCCTATATTATATGGCGGTGGGCAGGAAGGAAATTTAAGGTCAGGTACTGAAAATCTGCCTGGTATTGTAGGCCTAGGAGAAGCTTGTCGGTTGATAAAGGAAAATATTCATGAATACGAGTCGAAACTTATACATTTGAAAAAGAGACTGTACGACGGAATCAAAAGTGAAATATCTGATATTCACTTAAATGGTCCTGATATAGATAAAGGTGCACCACAGATATTAAATGTTTCATTTTTGGGTGTAAGAGGAGAAGTACTGCTTCACGCACTAGAAGAAAAGGGTATATATGTATCTACAGGTTCTGCTTGCTCGTCTCACAAAAATACAGAAAGCCATGTATTAAAGGCTATAGGATTAAGTCATGAATATATTGAAGGAGCGATTAGATTTTCATTTAGCATTTTTAATACAGATGAAGAGATAGATTACACAATAGATGCTTTGAAAGATAAAGTGAATTTCTTAAGAAAATACAAAAGGAGGTAAAAATGGATATAATTCTTATAAAGTATGGAGAATTAGCACTAAAAGGCGATAATAGAGCATTTTTTGAGAATAAACTTGTTAAAAATATCAAAGAAGCATTAAAAGGTTATTATGGAATAAAAGTAGAGAAGACCCATGGTAGAATATACGTAGAATGTGACGGAAATGTAAATGAGGTTATAGATAAGCTTAAAAAAGTTTTTGGCATAGTTGGTATGACTGTAGCGAAAAAGGTTGATTTGGATCTTGATGCAATATACAATGCAGCGATTGAGCTTATGAGAAACTATTCAGGTAAGAGTTTTAAAGTAGAGACTAGGAGACCCAATAAATCATTTCCTTATGAGAGTATGGAAATAAGCAGGATGGTTGGAGGCAAAATCTTGCAAAACATAAAGAATGTTCATGTTGATGTGCATAATCCAGACATCGTCTTAAATATAGAAATACGTGAGAAGGCTTATTTGTATTCTGGTATAACAGATGGAATAGGTGGCATGCCACTTGGGACAAATGGTAGGGCAGTTGTTCTTTTGTCAGGTGGAATAGACAGCCCTGTTGCTGCTTGGATGATGATGAAAAGAGGAGTAGAAATAGAAGCTGTGTATTTTCATAGCCCGCCTTATACACAAGAGAGAGCAAAAGACAAGGTTATAGATTTGTGTAAGAAACTTTCAGAATATGGACAAGATATATACTTGCATGTAGTTAATTTTACGGATTTTCAGCTTGCCATATATGATAAATGCCCTCCAAAGATGACGACTATAATAATGAGAAGGATGATGATGAGGGTTGCTGAAAATATTGCCAATAAGTACGGAGCAAAAGCGCTTATAACAGGTGAAAGCCTAGGACAGGTAGCAAGCCAAACCATAGAAAGCTTGTACTGTACAAATGAGGTAACACATATGCCTGTGTTTAGACCATTAATTGGAATGGATAAAAGTGAGATAGTGGAAATATCCAAAAAAATTGGGACTTACGACATATCAATAAGACCTTATGAGGACTGCTGTACAATTTTTGTTCCGAAGCATCCTATAATAAAGCCAGATTTAGAGGAAGTCATTGATGGTGAAAAAAATATTGACTATGAAAAATTTATAGATAGTTTAGTAATAGACCAAATTAAGATAAAACAAGATAGTTAAAATAAACCCCATAGATTACCATCTATGGGGTTTTATCATACGTTGAATCTAAATACTACTATGTCGCCGTCTTCTACGACGTAATCTTTTCCTTCAAGTCGCATTAACCCTTTTTCTTTTGCTGAAGTTTCACCACCAGCTTCGATATAATCATTATATGATATAACTTCAGCTCTTATAAAACCTTTTTCAAAATCTGTGTGTATTTTTCCGGCAGCTTGAGGTGCTTTTGTTCCTTTTTTTATAGTCCATGCTCTTACTTCTTTTGGGCCAGCTGTAAAAAATGTAATAAGTCCTAAAAGTGAGTATCCATGGCGTATTATATTATTAAGTCCCGGCTCTTTTAATCCGTATTCAGACAGTAATTCGTATTTTTCATCATCGGGGAGTGATGAAAGTTCTTCTTCAATTTTTGCTGATATGACAATTACTTCTGATTTTTCTTTTTCAGCATACTCTTTAAGCTTTTTTACATAGTCATTTTCTTTGCCAGATATAAGGTCGTCCTCAGAAATATTTGCAGCGTACATAACTGGCTTTGACGTTAAAAGCATAAGCTGATTCACAAATGGAAGCTCATCTTCATCTAAATTCATCGTGCGTACAGGTTTTCCATCATCTAAAGTGTTTTTGATTTTTTCTAGTATATTTAATTCAAAAGCTGCAGATTTATCATTTTTTGCGTATTTAGAAGTCTTTGCAATTCGCTTTTCTATAACTTCTAGATCAGCAAGCACCAATTCTAATGTTATGATTTCAATGTCTCTAATTGGGTCAATATTGCCTTCAACATGAGTAATATTGCTATCTTCGAAACACCTTACGACATTTAAAATTGCATCAACTTCTCTAATATGCGATAAAAATTTATTTCCTAAACCTTCGCCTTTGCTGGCGCCTTTGACAAGTCCGGCTATGTCTACAAATTTTATTGTGGCTGGAATTATCTTTTGAGGATTTACTATTTTTGCAAGTTCATACAGCCTATTGTCTGGCACAGAAACAATACCAACATTAGGTTCTATTGTGCAGAAAGGATAATTTGCACATTCAGCACCTGCTTGCGTTATTGCATTAAAGATTGTACTTTTACCAACATTAGGTAGACCAACTATGCCTATTTCCATTTATATTCCTCCGAATTGTTTTTAATTTTATGAAAAAATTTTTCTATTTTGCATCAAATAGAATTATATATGAAAAGCGTTAAAAGTTCAAATCTAATTGTGACTGACAATTATTAACATATTACATTATAATAAATTGTTTTTATGTGAGCAAAATATTGATTGGAGGTGTTTAAATTGAAAAAGACAAGAAACATTTTGTTAATACTTTTGACTTTGATAATGGCTTTGTCTATATCTTTGACAGGATGTAGGGCTACTAAGAAGCCGTCTCCTACTAGATATACTCCGACAACACCTAGAACGACACCGGCTCCTTCACCTGGAATGACGACACCGGCACCATCAAGGACACCGACAACACCTACACCTACTACACCAGCTCCTGTAAAAAGACCGGTACCGCAAAGTACAAGAGCAGCAAAGATAGCAAGTAATGTGGCAAAACTGCCTGAGGTGAATAGAGCTACAGTCGTAATTTCTGGAAATACTGCTATAGTAGGTATTGATATGAAAGCATATGTACAAGGCACTCACGAAACTCAAGTTAAGAAAAAGGTTGAAAAAACTGTTAGGGATACAGATAAGGGTATAAAAAATGTATCGGTGACATCAGATCCTGATTTATATACGAGAATAAACAATATAGCAAAAGGAATTGCGGCTGGAAGACCATTATCAGAATTTACCAAGCAGATTACTGAAATACTAAAGAGAATTACACCAAGTGCATAAAATAAACCTGGGGAAACCCGGGTTTATGTTTTGTTGACATGACAAAACATTTGAAATATAATTAAGGTCAATTGGATTATTATATAAGGAGTGATAAAATATGTCCATTTTGAAAACGAATATTGGAAAAGGCATTAATCTGTATGTTAGTCAGATGGATAAATTTAAGACGCTTACGATTAATATTTACATAAATAACAGATTAAGCAATGAAACAGCAAAATTTGCATTGTTGCCGTCAGTACTAAAGAGAGGCAGCCAAAACTATAAAACGTATAAAGACATAACAAAGCATCTCGAAGAACTTTATGGAGCTACATTTTCTTTTTCTATTTATAAAAAAGGCGAAAGGCAAATTGCACAATTTAGATTAGAAATTACAGACAGCAGCTATATAAAAGACGACATAACGGAAGATGGCGTAAAGTTTATTTCAGATATACTTTTAAATCCATTAGTAGTAAACAATGGTTTTGATTCAAAGTATGTTCAGCAGGAAAAAGAAAAACAGAAGAATTTGATTAATTCCCGAATAAATGAAAAGACAAAATATGCTGTTGACAGATGCATTGAAGAGATGTGTAAAGATGAAGATTTTTCAATATATGAACTTGGCAGTATAGATGATGTTGAGAAGATAGATGAAGCCAATCTTTACGAATACTATAAGAAGGTTATAAAAACATTGCCGATGGATATATATGTTGTTGGCAATGTGAGTGTAGATAAAATAAAAAGTTTATTTGATAAGTATTTTAAAATAGACAGAACTGATGTTGTTTATATACCTGATACACCAATATATAAAAAGGTGGATCAAGTTAAATACGTTCAAGATCAACTAGATGTCACTCAAGGGAAACTTACTTTGGGATTTAGGACAAATGTAAAACCGGGCGACGATGAGTATTTTCCGCTTTTAGTGTTGAGCGGTGTGCTGGGTGGAGGTCCTTTTTCAAAATTATTCATAAATGTGAGGGAAAAAGCAAGTCTTGCATATTACGCACAAACAAGGCTTGAAAGATTTAAAGGATTAATGCTAATAATGTCGGGTATAGAGATTGAAAATTATCAAAAAGCATTGGATATAATACTTAAACAAGTTGAGGAAATAAAGAATGGAAACATTTCTGACTATGAATTTGATTCAACGATCAAAGCTTTAAATACGTCTATGAATTCAGTGAAAGACAGTGCAACGCAAATCTCGGACTTTTATTTCTCACAAAATCTTTCGCATACAAATTACAGCATAGACGATTTTATAAATAAAATAAATGAAGTAACAAAAAAAGACATTGTTGCTGTTTCGAAAAATATACAATTAGATACTGTTTATTTTATGACTAAAAAATGAGGAGGGATAAAATATGAGAGAGATTTTTAATGAGATGATAAAAGAAAAGATGTACCATTATGAGCATGAAAGCGGATTAAATGTCTATGTCATGCCAAAGAAAGGCTTTATCAAACAATATGCTATGTTTGCAACACATTATGGATCTAATGACAGCGAGTTTATTGTTCCCGGCGAGACGGAAATAACACATGTACCTGATGGAATAGCGCACTTTTTGGAGCACAAGATGTTTGAAGAAGAAGATGGCAGCATCTTTGAAGAGTTCTCTAAAAATGGTGCTTCTGCTAATGCTTATACGAATTTTACAACTACAGCATATTTATTTTCCAGCACAGATAATTTTTACGACAATTTAAAACTTCTTCTTGATTTCGTGCAAAGGCCTTATTTTACAGACGAAAATGTAGAAAAGGAAAAGGGCATTATAGCACAGGAGATACGAATGTATGATGATGATCCATCTTGGAGGCTTTTTTTTAATATGTTAGGTGGATTGTACCATCTGCACCCTGTTAAAGTAGATATAGCGGGTACGATTGAATCTATATCCAAAATTGATAAAGATATATTGTATAAATGCTACAGAACATTTTATCATCCATCTAACATGGTGCTGTTTATAGCTGGAGATGTAGATATCAACAAGGTTGTAGATATCGTAAATAATTCCGTAAAAGCTGATAAAAGACAAGGAGAAATAAAAAGGATATATCCGAATGAACCTGCAAGTATTAACAAAAACTATGTAGAGCAGAAAATGGCAGTTTCAATGCCACTTTTTAATATAGGTTTTAAAGATTATGATGTCGGATATGGTGGGAAAAAGCTGCTTAAAAAAGACATTGTGACACAGATTTGCTTAGAGATTTTAGCAGGAAGAAGCTCTGATCTATATGAAGAGCTTTATAATGATGGGCTTATTGATTCAACATTTGATACAGAATACGTTGGTGAAATAGATCACGGATATTCTATTATAGGTGGTCAATCAAATGACCCTGAAGCTGTAAAACAAGTCGTTTTAGATAAGATATTAAAAGTTAATTCTATAGATGACAGTGACTTAAATAGAACAAAAAGAAAAATAACTGGACGTTTTTTAAAATCATTTAATTCTGTAGAAGGTATATCTCACAATTTTATAACTTATTACATGAGAGGCATAAATATACTTGATTATACTACAACAATTGAAGAAATAACTCATGAGGATGTGTTAAATAGATTTAAGACATTTTTTAATGAAAAAAATTGTGTTCTATCAGTAATAAAACCATAGAAATTCAAATTTGTTTATAACGAGTTTAACTCGTTATTTTTTTTGTGAAAAAAATTTTTTATTTGTTGAAGGATTTTTGAATTTTGCATAGAATAAACATAATAAGTGGTTTAAAGTGGTGCAAAGTGGTTAGAAGTGTAATGGAAATGGGTGTTCGGTATGCTTATGGGACAGTATGAACATACGATAGACCAGAAGGGAAGAGTTATCATACCAGCCAAGTTCAGAGATGAACTTGGTGATAAGTTTGTGTTGACAAGAGGGCTTGACAATTGCCTTTTTGTATACTCATTGGCAGAGTGGTCAAATATCGAAACTAAGTTAAAAACACTACCACTTAATAGAAAAGATGCTAGGGCTTTTACAAGATTTTTTCTAGCAGGCGCCACTGAATGTGAAATAGACAAACAGGGAAGAGTATTAATACCAAACATTTTAAGGGAGCACGCTAAAATTGATAAAGAAGTCATAATAATAGGTGTTTCGTCTAGAGTAGAAATCTGGAGCAAAGAAGTTTGGTTAGAGTATTCAAATAATGTTGACGTATCATTTGAGGATGTTGCTGAACATTTGGATGACTTAAACATTTAGGGTGATTTTATGGAATTTAAACATGAAAGCGTACTATTAAATGAAACAATTGAATATTTGAAAGTAAAACCTGATGGAGTTTATGTTGATGGGACTTTGGGTGGTGGAGGTCATTCTTACGAAATATTAAGACGCCTTCCAAAAGGAAGGTTAATTGCTATAGATAGAGATATGGATGCATTACATGCCGCTTCTATGAGGCTTAAGGATTTTAACAATGTCACTTTCGTTCATGACAATTATAAAAATATAAAAAATATTTTAAAAAATATTGACATAGAACGCATTGATGGTGCTATTTTAGACCTTGGTGTATCATCGTATCAATTAGATGAGGTAAAAAGGGGCTTTTCTTATATGCATGATGCTCCCCTTGACATGAGAATGGATAAAGAAAGTGCTCTTACTGCTGAGCATGTTGTCAACAACTATTCTGAAGATGATATTGCAAAAATATTGTTTGATTATGGAGAGGAAAAATGGGCTAAAAGAATTGCAAAGTTTATTGTTGAAGAAAGAAAGAAAAGGCCTATTAAGACAACATTTCAACTGGTGGATATAATAAAAAAGGCTGTTCCAGCATCGAAAAGGAGGACTGGACCTCATCCTGCAAAAAGAACTTTTCAGGCTATAAGAATAGAAGTAAATGATGAGTTAAAGGGGCTTGATAGTGCAATAGATGATTTCATAGATGTTATGAATCCCAATGGTAGAATTGCTATTATAACATTTCATTCATTGGAAGATAGAATTGTAAAAAATATGTACAAAAAGTTAGAAAATCCCTGTACGTGTCCAAAAAACTTGCCATGTACCTGTGGTAAGAAACCAGTTATAAAGATTATTACAAAAAAACCTGTAACGCCAAATAAAGAAGAACTTGAGACTAATCCCAGATCTCGAAGTGCAAAGTTAAGAGTTGCCGAAAAACTGCTGTTCTAAAGTATAAGGGGGAAGAATAAATTGGTATTAGAAAAGCGCAATTATGATTATGACCTAAAGCCGTATTATGAAGAGAATAAATCAAAGAAACCAAGGAAAAATAAGAAATTAAAAAACCTCATGTTAATAGTTTTTGTAGGTTTTTTAAGCTTTACTGTATTGTTTAGATATGCTTTAATTTATCAAAAATCTGTCGCTCTTAGCAATATGGAGGCGAAGGTCAGCGAAATAGAAAAATTAAACCAGCAGTTAGAAGTCAAAATTGCATCAATGACAGATTTACAGAGGATAGAAAATATTGCAAAAAATCAGCTGGGAATGGTAGAACCTGAAAATGGGCAAATAGTCTACATGAGTATCGGTAAAACAAATGAAGTGGCTCAGAAAAAAACAGATGATAATAATAAAAATAAAACTTTCTTTGGGAGGATTTTAGGACTGCTGGTGAGATAGGAGGGATTCACATATCACCAAGCATTTCGACCAAAAAGAGAATTTTATTTTTGCTGTTTTTTTCTATCTTTATTATCATTGTTCTTATTATCAGGCTATTTTGGATACAAATAGTTAAGAGTGAAGAATTTCAAAAATTAGCTGTGCCACAGTGGACGTTGGACGTTGCTGTCTCGCCTAAACGAGGTTTAATATTAGACAGAAATGGTAAAGCACTTGCTGAGAGCGCTAGCTCAAATAAAGTTAGTATTATACCAAAAGAATTAAAAGATAGTCAAAAAGATGAAGTTGTTAAAGAACTGGCAGCTATTCTAAACATTAAAAAAGAAGATATATTAAAGAAGATAAATAATAAAAATGTACAAGAGGTATTGATTGCAAGAAGAATTAACGATGATACGGCAAATGAAATCAGAAAATTGAATTTATCGTGTGTGATAATATCTGGTGATACAAAGAGATATTATCCAGAAAAAAATTTAGCTTCCCATATACTTGGGTTTACAGGTGTAGATAATCAAGGGCTTGATGGAATCGAGTCCGTATATGATAGTTATTTAAGAGGGATACCCGGCAGGATTTCGTCCCCAGTGGATGCACTAGGGCGGAAAATGGGGAATGGAGAAGAAGAATATATACCACCGATAGATGGCTACAATGTAGTTTTAACGATTGATTCAAATATACAACATTTTGCAGAAAAAGCACTTGATGAAGCGTACGCACATACAAAACCGACAAAAGGTGCTGTGGCAGTTGTCATGAATCCAAAGACTGGTGAGATATTAGCTATGGTGTCAAGACCTGATTACGATCCGAATAATCCTTTTGCGGGACCTCAAGATGAATGGTTTAAAAATTGGAGGAATAAAGCAATATCTGATGCATACGAACCTGGATCTGTTTTTAAGACAGTTACAGCGTCAGCAGCATTGGAAGAAGGAGTTGTTGGATTAAACGAGCAATTTTACGATCCCGGATATATCATGGTAGCGGGACAAAGGATTAATTGCTGGGCGACTCATTACAGTGAAACATTTGTACAGGGTGTTCAAAACTCCTGTAACGTAGTCTTTGCTACAATAGCTCAAAGGCTTGGAGTTGATAAATTATACAAATACATTCATGCATTTGGATTTGGCGAAAGCACAGGTTTAACATTGCCTGGTGAAGCACCAGGGCTTGTTATGAAAGAAAAAGATGTGGGTCCTGTGGAGCTTGCTACAAACTCATTTGGACAGGGAATTGCAGTTACGCCTCTTCAGATGATAAGAGCTGTTTCTGCAATAGTAAATGGTGGAAAGCTAATGGAGCCACATATTGTTAAAGCAATAGTGGATTCTGATGGCAAAACTATAAAAGAATTTAAGCCTACAGTAATAAGGCAAGTAATATCTGAAAAGACTTCAGCCACAATGAGGGAAATACTTAAAAGTGTAGTATCTGAAGGGACAGGGAAAGCAGGGTATATAGAAGGGTATGATGTAGGAGGAAAAACAGGTACAACAGAAAAATACACACCAGGTAAATATGTAGCATCATACATAGGATTTGCTCCTGCCGAAGATCCCAAGGTTATAGCATTAGTCGTAATTGACGAGCCTAATGCCGAAACTCACTTTGGAAGTGCATTGGCAGGACCTGTAGTAAAAAGTATATTGTACGATACTTTGACGTATTTAAATGTAAAACCAAAGGGGATTGAAGTAAAACCTCTTGTTAAAGTGCCAGATGTAAGAAATTTAAGCTTGTATGAGGCGCAAAATGCATTATTAAAAGAAAAACTGCAGTTTTCCATTGACGGAACAGGCAACACTGTGATCGATCAGATGCCAAAGCCTGGTGCGATGGTAGAAGAAGATTCCACAGTTGTCCTGCTTCTAAATGAATACAATAATACTGGAAAAGTAGAAGTGCCTGATTTAAAGGGGAAGACTATCACAGAAGCCAGCACAATTTTAAGCTCCCTAGGTCTTAAGATAAAAATTAATGGTACCGGCATTGTTGTAAATCAAAAGCCAGAAAAGGGCGAGAAAGTTGATAAAGGAACAACAGTTGAAGTCGACTTTAGGCCACTGGAAAATTAATTCAAGCACAATATGCAGTTTTTAATATATGCAAACTGCATAATTGTGCTATACTATTAATGTATATAATGAAATAGGAGGCCTATTATGAGACTTGCAGATGTATTAAAAGATATTGAATATACAATTGTAAAAGGTAACGTCGATGTGGATATAAGGGGTATATGTTACGATTCAAGAAATTCAAAAGATGGTTCAATGTTTGTAGCAATCAAAGGATTTAAATCTGATGGCGCAGATTACATAGGTGATGCTATTGAAAGAGGGGCAGTAGCTGTCCTGGTAGATGGCGAAATCAGCATTGATAAAGATATTACGCTGATAAAAGTTCAAAATACTAGGAAGTCATTAGCAAAGATTGCCTCCAATTATTATGGTGATCCATCAAAGCAGCTTTTTTTGATAGGTGTAACAGGTACAAATGGTAAGACTTCTGTTACATACATGATAAAATCTATATTAGAAAGCCAAAACAACAAGGTAGGCTTAATAGGTACAATACAAAATATGATAGGCGATAAAGTTTATCCAACAGAGCGAACAACCCCCGAATCTTTAGATTTGCAAAGGTATCTTAGACTGATGGTAGATGAAGGTGTTAAGTATGTGGTGATGGAAGTTTCATCACATTCATTGGCATTAAACAGGGTAGATGAGTGCGATTTTGACATTGCTGTTTTTACAAACTTGACACAAGACCATTTAGACTTTCATAAGACAATGGACGACTATGCCAATGCAAAAGCAAAACTTTTTAGAATGGCAAAAACAGCGTGTGTAATCAATATTGATGATGATTATTCTTCATTTATAATAGAAAACTCTAATGCTAAAGTTGTAACATATGGTATAAAAGATTATGCTTACATAATGGCAAAAGACATAAAAAATGACATTAAAGGTGCTAAATATACTGTTCAAATAGAAGATATAAAAAGCGATATAGCTTTAAAAATTCCCGGTTTATTTAGCGTGTACAATTCGCTGGCGGCCATTTCTGTGGCATTTATTCTTGGCATACCGCTTCAGTCTGTAAAAATGGCGTTGAAAGATGTTAAAATAAAAGGTAGATTTGAGGTTCTTGACATAGATGCGCCATACAATGTAGTGATTGATTATGCTCATACACCTGATGGTTTGGAAAATTTAATGAAAGCATTTGGTGAGTACGATACAGGAAGAAAGATATTGCTTTTTGGTTGCGGTGGCGATAGAGATAAAGGTAAAAGACCAAAAATGGGGGAAGTCGCTGGCAAATATGCAGATTTTGTAATTATAACATCAGATAATCCAAGATCAGAGGATCCTATGCAGATAATAAGTGAAATTGAAATGGGTATAAAAAATACAAATTGTCCTTACAAGATTATTGAAAATAGAAAAGAAGCAATAAAATATGCTCTGTCTATAGCAAAAGATAATGACATTGTTATTCTGGCAGGTAAAGGGCATGAAACGTATCAAGTTTTAAAAGATAGAGTTATAGATTTTGATGAAAGAGAGATAGTAAAAGAGATATTAAATGGAGATGAAAAAAATTGATTTTAAGCGTAAAAGAAATAATTGATGCTACAGGTGGAAAATTACTATCAGGAGACATAAATTCGACTATAAGTGGTATAAGTACAGATTCTAGGACAATAAAAGAAGGTGAGCTTTTTATACCGCTTAAAGGTGAAAATTTTAATGGTGAAATGTTTGTTGAAGATGCCCTTAAAATAGGTTCTGCTTCACTTACAGAATCAGTAAATAATGTTGGTAGGTACAATAAGCCAGTAATATTTGTTGATAATACAAAAGAGGCTTTACACAAGATAGCAAAATATTATCGTGAAAAATTTCAAATACCTTTTATAGCTGTTACAGGAAGCAACGGAAAAACTACTACAAAAGACATGATATACGATGTTTTGTCTATGAAATACAATGTTTTAAAGACTCAGGGAAACTTTAATAATGAGATAGGATTGCCTCTTACTATATTCAGGTTGAATAAAAAGCATGACATGGCTGTTGTTGAAATGGGAATGAGCGGTTTTGGAGAAATTAGGAGACTTAAAAACATAGCTGCGCCTAATGTCGCGGTGTACACAAATATCGGTGTTGCCCATATTGAAAAATTGGGTTCTCGTGAAAATATATTAAAAGCAAAATCTGAGCTGGTGGAAGATTTTAAAGAGGGCTATACAGTTATACTTAATGCAGATGACGATATGCTTATAAAATTAACAGATAAAAAAGGTCCTCAATACATTACATATGGTATAGATAATGGAGATGTAAAAGCTTTTGACATAGAATACAAAGAAGAATCTGTGAAGTATAAAGTCATAATTGACGGATATTTGATGGATGTAGAACTGAATGTGCCCGGAAAGCACAATGTATACAATTCTTTAGCAGCAATTTGTATAGGAATTATATTTGGTGTCAATAAAGAAGATATGAGAAAAGCACTAGCTGAGTTTCAACCAAGTGCCATGAGGCTTAATATACTAGATGTATCAGGAATAAAAGTAATAAATGATGCATACAACGCGAATCCGGGATCTATGAAGGCTGCTTTATCAGTTTTGAAAGAGTACAAAGATAGAAGGAAAGTGGCTGTTCTGGGCAATATGTTAGAGCTTGGAGAGTACTCTGATTTAGCACATGAAGAAGTGGGGAAATATGTAAAAGATGAAAACATAGATGTACTTATAACGGTTGGAGAATTTGCATCTAAAATAGCTGAGGGAGCAATAAAAAGCGGAATGGATGTAGAAAATGTAATGATATGCAAAAATAATGTTGAAGCTTACGAGAAGATAAAAAAAATTATGAGAAATAATGATGTTTTTTTAATAAAGGGATCTAGAGGAATGAAAATGGAGGAAATCGTGAAGTTCTTACAGGAGAGTGCTAATAAATGATTCAAAAGATGATATTTGCAACAGTAACATCTTTTTTAATTTGTGTTTTGATAGGACCTATAGTAATACCTTGGCTTTCAAAGCTTAAATTTGGACAGAGTGTAAGAAGTGATGGACCTAAGACACATCTTAAAAAAGCCGGGACACCTACAATGGGCGGAATAATTATAATCATTTCCCTATTGATCGCGGATTTGATATTTTCAAAATGGGATAAGTATATGGCGCTGACAATTCTAATTACTCTCGGATATGGTGTAATAGGGTTTTTGGATGACTATATTAAAGTTCGTTATAAAAGATCATTGGGCCTTACTGCCCGGCAGAAACTTTTAGGTCAATTTGCTCTGGCGATAATACTTGCCTACTTTTCAAAAAATTTAGTAGGTACAGAGGTAATAGTTCCATTTCTAAAGAAAGAAATTAATTTGGGATATTATTACATTCCGTTTATCATGTTTGTAGCTGTAGGGACTGTCAACAGTGTAAATTTGACTGATGGATTGGATGGCCTTGCTACAGGTGTTTCTTTTATGGTTACTGCTTTTTTTGCATTAATAGGATTTTTTATGAATAATACATCATTGACTGTGTTTGGAGCTGCCATAACAGGTGCACTTTTAGGCTTTTTGAAATTTAATAGATATCCTGCAGAAGTATTCATGGGGGATACAGGTTCACTTGCCATAGGCGGAGCTGTAGCTGTACTTGCAACAATGACAAAATTGCCTGTGATACTGCCGCTGGTTGGTATCATATACGTTATTGAGGCATTATCTGTGATAATTCAAGTTGTTTACTTTAGGCTTACGGGTAAAAGAGTATTCAAGATGAGTCCGATTCATCATCATTTTGAACTTTCAGGATGGCCAGAGACAAAGGTTGTATTTGTATTTTGGATTGTGACTTTAATAGCTGTTTTTCTAGCATTTTATGGCATCAGTTGATTTTTACAATTAAACAAATTTTAGAGAAAATATAAATAATTTAGGAGGAAAAAATGGATCTAAAAGGTAAAAAGGTAATTGTGGCAGGATTTGGACTAAGTGGAAAATCATTGTGTAAAGTTTTAACTATGTTTGGGGCAATAATATTTGTATATGATTCGAAATCAAAAGAAGAGCTTAAAGATGATATAAGCGAATTTAAAGATAGTGATATAACATTTTGTTTTAAAGATGTTACTGATGAGTTTTTAGAAGGAGCTCAGATGGTCATTGTAAGTCCGGGTATTCCAATTGATTCGGAGATTGTCACGAAAGCAAAAGTTAAAGGCATTGAAGTAATAGGTGAAGTTGAGTTTGCATATAGATTATCGAAAGCTCCTATATATGCTGTTACAGGAACAAATGGTAAAACAACTACCACATCACTGCTAGGGGAAATTTTTAAGAATTCTGGTGTAAGGACATATGTTGCCGGCAATATAGGTTATCCACTTGTTGAAGCAGCAGTAAAAGCAGGTAATGATGATGTGATTGTTGCCGAGATAAGTAGTTTCCAATTGGAGACTATAAAAGAGTTTAGGCCTGTAATCAGTGCTATTATAAATATTACGCCAGATCATCTGAATAGACATAAAACACTTGAAAATTATATAAACATAAAAGGACGTATTTTTGAAAATCAAAGTTTTAATGAATATACTGTTTTAAATTATGATGACAAAAACATGTCTTCATTGTTTAAGAAGGCAAAGTGCAAGGTGTTTCCATTTAGCAGAGCTAAAGTTTTAGATCAAGGGACTTACATTGAAAATGGAAAGATTGTTATATCTTTAAATGGAGAAAAGAATACCATCATAGACATTGATGATATATATATTCCTGGGAATCACAATGTAGAGAATGCAATGGTTGCATCAACGATGGCATTTTTAGCAGGCATTGATGTGAATATCATAAACACAACATTAAAAACATTCAAAGGTGTTGAGCACAGAATAGAATTTGTAAGAAGCATAAATGGTGTCAAATACTACAATGATTCCAAAGGTACTAATCCAGATGCAGCAATAAAGGCTATAGAAGCCATGAAAGGACCTATCATTCTTATAGCTGGTGGATATGACAAGGGTGTAAGCTTTGATGAGTTTACTAGTTCTTTTAATGGACGTGTGCGCAAATTAATATTGCTTGGTGAAACGAGAGATTTAATATACAAGTCTGCTGTCAAAAATGGTTTTTCTAGAGAAGATATAACTGTAGTCAATAGTTTAGATGACGCCGTTTATGCTGCTTATAAGATGTCTACGCCTGGTGATAATGTGCTCTTGTCGCCTGCATGTGCCAGCTGGGATATGTTCAAAAACTTTGAGGAGAGAGGTAAACTCTTTAAGGATACGGTAAATTCTTTGAGGGGGTAGTACTATAGTGAATAGGAAGTATCCCGTTGATTACAACATATTGATATCTGTTTTAGTCCTTGTTTCTATAGGAGTTGTAATGGTGTTTAGCGCAAGCTCTGCCAACGCTTATTATCAGTACCATGATTCTTTCTATTTTTTAAAAAGACAGCTTCTATGGGCCATAATAGGTTTTTTTGCCATGACTTTTATGATGAATTTTGATTATCATAATTTGAAGAAATTATCCAGCATTTTATTAATATTGTCGATAATTTTGTTGATAGTTGTGTTACTCCCTGGTATAGGAAGCACAAGGTACAACTCAACAAGATGGATTGAAATAGGTGGATTTACACTTCAACCATCAGAAATCGCTAAATATGCGATAATATTATTTTTCGCAAAATATTTTGATAAAAATCCAAATTATGCAAAAAGTTTTAAAAAGGGAGTGCTACCGGTACTTTTCATCGCTGGAATTTTCTTTTTGCTTATAATGAAAGAACCTAATTTTAGTACAGCAGGAACGATATTTATTATATCGATAATTATTTTATTTGTAGCTGGTGCAAAATTATCTTTTATGGCGACACTGTTTGGCCTTGGAGGCTCTGCTGCATTGATTGTGGTGACTACTGTAAAATACATTAGGCAGAGGGTATTTACATTTTTAAATCCTTGGCAAGATATAAAAGGGCATGGGTATCAGATTGTACAATCATTGTATGCTTTAGGATCAGGAGGACTTTTTGGTGTTGGACTTGGTCGCAGCCGTCAGAAATTTATGTATTTGCCGATGCCGCAAAATGATTTTATTTTCTCAATAATCGGTGAAGAGCTTGGACTTATAGGAACTGCTTCGATATTGCTTTTGTTTTTGTATCTCATAATAAGGGGTTTCAGGGTTGCAGCAAAAGCGCCAGATGTCTTTGGGTGTTTAACTGCTACTGGAATAATAGGGATAATTGGTGTTCAAACTTTAATAAATGTTGCAGTTGTCACTTCATCAATGCCTGCTACAGGTGTGCCCCTGCCGTTTATAAGCTACGGTGGAACATCGACAGTATTTATGATGGCAGCAATGGGCATATTGCTTAATATTTCACGCTATGCAAACATGGATAGGAGCTGATAAAATGAGATATTTGCTAACAGGCGGAGGCACCGGTGGACATATTTATCCAGCAGTAGCAATTGCAAATGAAATTAAAAGAAATGAAAAGGACGCAGAAATATTATTTGTTGGCACAGAGAAAGGACTTGAAAAAGAGCTGGTACCGAAATCAGGATTTGAGCTTAAAACTATAAGAGTGAAAGGCTTTAAACGGAAATTATCACTTGACACTTTAAGGACGATTAAAATTGCTTTTGATGGTTTAATAGATGCAAAGAAAATAATCGATGAATACAAGCCAGATATTGTAATTGGAACAGGAGGATATGTTTGTGGACCTGTAGTAATGATTGCAGCCCTTAAGCATATACCAACATTGATACACGAGCAAAATGCCTTCCCTGGGCTTACAAACAGGATACTTTCAAGGTTTGTGGATATTATTGCAACTGCTTTTGATGATTCAAAAAAATATTTTCGAAATAAAGACAATGTCTACGTAACAGGAAATCCTGTAAGGATGGAGATATTAGGTGCTAATAAGGTGCAAGCTTTTAAGAAACTTGGATTAGAGCCCGGTAAGAAAGTTGTAGTTTCTGTAGGAGGTAGTAGAGGTGCTGCTAAGATAAATGAGTACATGATTGAATTGATAAAACGTGTCGATGATGATTTTCAAATACTCATGATAACAGGAAAAAATCAATACGATACTGTAATAAAAATGATTAAAGATTACGATATAAAAATAGGAAAGAATATTAAGATAATTCCATATTGTTATGATATGGGTGATGTGTATGCAGTTGCGGATATAATGGTGTGCAGAGCTGGCGCTATAACACTTGCTGAGCTATTGGCAACATCAACAGCATCAATTTTGATACCTTCTCCAAATGTTACACATAACCATCAAGAATACAATGCAAGAGTGCTTGAAAAGAATGGTGCTGCAATAGCAATTCTTGAGAGAGAATTAAATGGAGATATTTTATATGATAAAGTATCATCCATCTTAAAAGATCCTGTTGTACTAGAAAGAATGAAATCAAATGCAAAAAAACTTTCAAAAATTGATGCTACAAGGGAAATATACAAGCTAATTAACGACTTGAAATGAGCTATTGTAACCTCCTGTAGCTAGGATGCATATTATGAAGTGTACAGCTTAACAGGAGGTGATAGAATGGGATGAAGTATGTAATTGAAGGAGGAAATAGATTAAAAGGTGAAGTACGGATAAACGGTGCAAAAAATTCTGTATTGCCGATACTTGCTGCAACATTATTGAACAAAGGTGTAAGTATTTTACATTCATGTCCAAAATTGAAAGATGTGTATTCTATGATAGAAATATTGAGGCATTTGGGCTGTACTGTGGAATTTAATGATTCGGATATTATTGTTGATTCCAGCGGCGTTATAGATTATCACATCCCTGATAAGCTTATGAGAGCTATGAGGTCATCAATTTTTTTGATGGGAGCTTTGGTAGCAAGAAATAATATTGCACAGATAAGTTTTCCAGGTGGATGCGATATCGGACATAGGCCGATTGATTTGCATTTAAAAAGCTTAAGAAAGCTAGGTATATCTATATATGAATCATATGGTTATATTAACTGTAAATGCTCTTCAATAGGTGGCGGTGAGATACATTTGGATTTGCCCAGCGTTGGTGCTACAGAAAACATTATGCTGGCGGCGTCTATGGCAGATGGAACGACTGTGATAGGAAATGCAGCAAAAGAACCAGAAATAGAGGATCTTCAAAACTTTTTGAATTCTATGGGTGCTAAGATTTCCGGTGCAGGTACCAATACAATTGTTATACGTGGTGTTAAAGAATTACATGATACAGAATATACGATAATACCTGATAGGATAGTAGCTGGAACGTATCTTATTGCATCTGCTATCACAAAAGGAGAAGTAGTTCTCACAAATGTTGTAAAAAGACATATAGACTCTCTTTTGTCTAAGCTTAATGAGTGTGGATTTAAGATAGTATCTGGTAATGACTTTATAAAGTTAGAACCGTGTGCAAGAGCAAAAGCCGTTGACATGATAATTACTCTTCCATTTCCAGGATTTCCAACTGATTTACAGGCACAAATGGTTTCTCTTTTGTCGACGGCAGACGGAACATCAATAATTACAGAGACGATATTTGACAATAGGTTTAAGTATACAGAGGAACTGGTAAGAATGGGAGCAGATATAAAAGTAGATGGTCGTATTGCAGTAGTAAAAGGTGTCGAAAAGTTGACGGGGACAAATGTTTTAGCAAAGGATTTAAGAGGTGGAGCAGCATTAGTCTTAGCAGGATTAGGTGCAGTTGGAACTACGATTGTAGAAGACATAGAACATATTGATAGAGGATATGAGGATTTTAGTGAGAACTTAAAAAATCTTGGTGCCAGCATAGAGAGAACTATGTAAAACAGCAATGGCTGTTTTACATCACCCTAAAATTTGTACAAGCATAGGATAGAGGCGAATATATATGGTGGAAAGAAGACAATTTAGATTAAAAAGAAGATATGGAATCTTAATATTTGTTTTATTTATAATCGCACTTATATTATATATTGTGGTTTTTAGGTCATCTGTATTTAATGTAAAAGAAATATACGTTTATGGAGCGAAAACCGTAGAAAAAAATGACATAATTAAAATGTCAGGTATTGAGATAGGCAGCAATATTTTCAAAATTAATAAATCAAAAGTTCTTAATTCTATTGAGAAACATCCTTATATAAAAGATGCATTCGTTAAAATATTGTATCCATCAAAAGTGGAAATTAAAGTTGACGAACGAAAGGTAGCTGCACAGTTAGGCTATAAAAACAAGTATTTGTATATTGATACAGATTGTGTGGCAGTAGAGCTAGGAGATTATAATGATAAATTACCTGTAATAGAAGGTATAAGTATAACAAAATTTGATATAGGTAGTAATGTTAGCAAGATAAGTAATAATAAGGATATAGCAAAACTGCTGCCGTTAATATATAATAAAAATATATACAAGGCTATCATTGTCAATGGCTCAAAGATAACATTAGAGACGAAATCAGGAATAAATATAGTATTAGAAAATGTCGACGATCTCAGTTATTATTTAAAGTTTTCTGAAAGAATACTAGATGACTTACAAAAAAAAGGCTATTACAGCGGAAATGTCCTTATAGTTAGCGATGGAAACCCGATTTATATGCCATAGGAAATGGAGGAAATGCTGTGAAAAAGAACTTTTTTATTTCTATTGCTTTTGTATGTATTGTTCTTGGAATAATGATATCAACACAATTTAGAAATGTGAAAAATAGTGATAATATTACAGTGCAGAGAGCAGAGGAGCTTACGAGTAAATTAAACCAGGTCCAAAAGGAAAGGGATGAATTAAAAAAACAGATAAATGATTTAGAATCTAAGATATCAAGTTATGAAAATTCTGCAGCAAAAACTAGCGCAGTTACAAAATCACTTAAGGATGACCTTGACAAATATAAAGAACTAGCTGGATTATCTGATGTTGAAGGTCCTGGCGTTATAGTCACTATAAATAATAGCGATAAACAGCTGCAGCCAGGCGATGATCAAAATGCTTTTCTAGTTCATGATGAAGATTTGCTGAATATAGTAAATGAACTGAGAGCTGCAGGAGCTGAAGCTATATCTATAAATGATCAGAGACTTGTCGCTACGTCAGAAATTAGGATGATTGGAACTACCATGGATATAAATTCAGTTAGATTTAATGCTCCATATGTTGTAAAGGCTATTGGAAACCCAGATACACTTGAGGCTGCATTGAAGCTAAAAGGTGGTATTGTTGATACATTGTTGAACTGGGGAATTCAAGTTAGCATAAAAAGGTCTGATAAATTATTAGTAAAAAAGTATGATGGGGTTTTGACGTATAAATATGCGAAACCTTACGAAGGAGGGAATGATTAATGGCACTGATTATAGTTTTAAGTTTAGCTTTAGGACTTGCTATTGGATTTTTCCTGCCCATCAACTTACCTCCTGCTTATACATCGTATCTTTCTGTTGCTATATTAGCTGCGCTGGATTCTGTTTTTGGAGGAATTCGAGCCAGTCTTGAAAATAAATTTAATAACGCTATTTTTATATCAGGATTTTTTGGAAATGCGATATTAGCAGCAGTTTTGGCATATATAGGCGATGTATTAGGCGTACCAATTTATTTGGCTGCTATATTTGCTTTTGGTAGCAGGTTGTTTACCAATTTTGCGTACATAAGGAGATACATTTTGAATAACATTTCGAAAAAACAATAAGCTCCGAGGGGAGGAGAATTAATTGAACGAAATCATAACAGGAATTGATATCGGGACATCAAAGGTATGTACTATCATTGGACAATGTGATAAGAATGGTGAGCTTAGGATAATCGGCATTGGCATGTATCCATGTAATGGGATGAAAAAAGGAGTTGTTGTTGATATTGAGACAACTGCATTTTCCATCAAAAAATCGATCGAACAGGCAGAAAGAATGGCTAATCAAAAAGTTACATCTGTGTATATAAAAATACCCGGTGGACTTACTGAAATATACAGAAACAAAGGTCTTGTTGCCGTAACTAGAGACGATAAAGAGATAACAAATCAGGATGTGGAAAGAGTTTTACAAGCAGCTAAGATAATGGCTATACCATCTGATAAGCAGATAATAGAGCTTATTCCTATTGAGTATATAGTAGATGGTTATGGTGAAATAAAAGATCCTGTAGGTATGGCAGGAATTAGACTGGAAGTCGATGCAGCCATTGTAACAGGGAGCTTAACCGCTGTTCAGAATATGGAAAAGTGTGTTAAAAAAGCAGGATACAACATGTCTGGCATAATTGTAGAGCCACTGGCAACTGCAGAGGCTATAATGACGAAAGACGAAAAAGAACTTGGCGCTGCATTGATTGATATAGGTGCAGGAATAACTGATATAGCTGTATTTAAATCAGGAAATTTGATTTATACGGGTATGATACCTGTTGGAGGAAATCATATAACGAATGACTTGTCCATTGGGTTAAAGATTTCTTTTGAAGAAGCCGAAATTATAAAGAAGAAATACGGCTCTGTCGTGAAATTAGAAAACAATGATGAAACAGTAAAAATAGCAAATATTGCAAATCACAGTTCTCAAGATACTAAATTAAATGATATAATAGATATTATAGAAGCAAGGGTAAGCGAAATATTGACTATGGTATATGAGGAAATGAAAAGTTCTAACGTCATTGACCTTGTGTCGACAAATATTGTAATAACAGGAGGAGGAATAACTTTTATAAAAGGAAGCTTAGATTTAGCGGAGAGTATTTTAGGAAAAAATGTAAGATTAGGTTTGCCAGATGCAATTGGAGTATCTACACCAGTTTATTCTGCATCAGTTGGAATTGTAAAATATGTTTATGCAAATCGGAAGTATTTATATAAAAAACAAGGTGAGATCCCAAAAGAGAAAGACAAAAAGAAAAATGGAGTATTGCTAAGAATAAAAGAATGGTTTAATGATTTTTGGATATGAGGAGGGTCTTATATGATAGGTATTGAAACAGATATGGAGCAATTTGCAAATATCAAAGTAATTGGCGTTGGTGGCGGTGGTGGAAATGCTGTAAACAGAATGATTGAGGCAGGGCTTAAAGGTGTTGAATTCATAGCAATTAATACAGACAAACAAGCACTTTACATGTCAAAAGCAGAGACAAAGATTCAGATAGGGGATAAGCTGACTAAGGGGCTAGGTGCAGGTGCAAATCCGGAGATTGGCAAGAAAGCAGCAGAAGAGACGAAGGACGAGATTGAGAAGATTATAAGCGGTGCAGATATGGTTTTTATTACTGCCGGTATGGGAGGCGGTACTGGGACAGGTGCTGCTCCTGTCGTAGCTGAGATTACGAAAGAGCTAGGCATATTAACTGTTGGTGTTGTTACAAAGCCATTTACATTTGAAGGTAGAAAAAGAATGACCCATGCAGAAATGGGAATTAGCGAGCTTAAAAAACATGTAGATGCACTTGTCACGATACCAAATGATAGGCTTTTGCAAGTAGCCGAGAAAAAGACCTCTATGTTAGATGCATTTAAAATAGCGGACGATGTGCTACGACAAGGTGTCCAAGGTATTTCAGACTTGATTGCTGTACCTGGACTTGTAAATGTGGATTTTGCAGATGTTAAAACAATAATGATGGAGACGGGTCTTGCACATATGGGAATTGGCATAGCGTCTGGTGAAAATAAAGCTACCGAAGCTGCAAAGCAAGCGGTTCAAAGCCCTCTCTTAGAGACATCTATTGAAGGAGCAAGGGGCATATTATTAAATATTGCAGGTGGATCTAATCTTAGCATATTTGAAGTAAATGAGGCTGCAAACTACATATACGAAACTGCTGACCCTGATGCAAACATAATATTTGGCGCAGTAATCGATGAGAGTTTAGAAGATCAGATTAGAATTACTGTGATTGCAACAGGATTTGAAAAGAAATTTGAAGCAGAAAAGAAGCCCAAAATCGAAAAAGAAATTAAACAGCAAAATGAGATAAAAGAGATAAATGAGGTTATAAAGTTTGACAATGATGACCTTGATATACCTACATTTTTAAGAAGGGGGAAAAAATAAGAGGCTATACACCTTAATTGACTATAGATTAAGGTGTTTTTTTTATGTATAGACAATTACAATATATAACATTAAATGTTAAAATTCAATAAAAAAATATTCATTAACGTAGATAATAGATGCCAAATTATAACATTTTTATTGATAATTTTTTATTATAATAAGAATAAAGGTTTATCATTTGAATATATATAATTTAGATGGTTTATAATGTCATTTGGAGCTGGTCAATATGTACGTTGATGTTATTTTTCTTGAAAACTTAATTATAAATTACATTATTTTATACCTTACAAAAAGATTTTCAAAATCGAAAGCCAGAAATATTAATTTGTTTTTTTCATCTTTGCTAGGTGCATCATACGTTATTTTGATATTTTTTTCTTTACCTAATATAATTTATTCACTTCCTTTTAAAATAATAATATCAATTTTAATGATTATAATCACATTTGGTTATAAAAAGTTGTACGAGTTTATAAAGATTATGAGTATTTTTTATCTGATTTCATTTATTGTTGGAGGGGCAGCATTTGCATTAATATATCTTGCCAATTTTGATTTGAAGCAAATCATAATTGGAGCACTATTTATATCCATTCTATTAATTTACATTGGATGGGGGTATATCTCAAAAAAGAATTTAGAAAGCGATATTATTCATGTTATTCAAATTGACATGAATAATATAAAAAAGGATATAAAAGCAATTTTAGATACTGGTAATACTTTGCACGATCCTCTGTCAAATTATCCAGTTGTGATAGTTGAGTACAACGCATTGAAAGATTTACTACCCGAAGGAGTAAAAAGCTTATTTGATAGAGGAACTATAAACGATATTTTTGAAATACCAAAAGTTGTAGATGACGACGGATGGCTTAAGAGATTTAGATTAGTGCCATACAATTCAATTGGAACTGATAGTGGCATGATGGTAGGATTTATACCTGATAATCTAATAATTGATGGTAACAAAAAATCTTTTAAAAATGTGATTATAGGGATTTATTTAAAAAGGCTAAATGCGACAGGTGATTATGAAGCACTTATTGGTTCAGAATTACTAATTTAGTGGAGGGATATTGAGTGAAACTTAGAACTAGGATAAAAATAACTGTACAGTTAGCAGTAATAAAAATATTGACAAAACTAAAAATAAGAGAATCAATTTTTTATGTTGGTGGCAGTGAGGCGCTGCCTCCACCGCTTTCGACAGAAGAAGAAATATTCCTTATAGCCAAAATGGAATCGGGAGATAATGCTGCAAAGTCAATGCTTATTGAAAGAAATTTGAGATTGGTTGTGTATATTGCTAAAAAGTTTGAAAATACCGGTGTAGGCATAGAAGATTTGATATCAATTGGAACAATTGGACTCATTAAAGCAATAAATACTTTTAATCCTCATAAAAAGATAAAACTTGCTACTTATGCATCTAGGTGTATCGAAAATGAAATACTAATGTATCTTAGGAGAAATAGCAAGACGAGAATGGAAGTTTCATTTGATGAACCATTAAATATCGATTGGGATGGTAATGAACTTCTTCTTTCAGACATATTAGGAACAGATAATGAAGTAGTATATAAAATGATAGAAGATGAAGTGGATAAACAATTATTGAAGACAGCACTAAAAAAGCTTTCAGAAAGGGAAAAAAGGATAATAGGTTTAAGATTTGGCCTTGGCGGTGGGGCAGAGATGACACAGAAAGAAGTCGCTGATATGCTTGGGATATCTCAATCATATATCTCACGTCTTGAAAAAAGGATTTTAAAAAGGTTAAAAAAAGAAATCAACAGACTTGTGTAAAATTGAATAAAATTTGCTCTGCAGGTAATACTTAAAATTAACCAATACATTTGGAGGATGGGCATATGAACAATAAAGTAGAAATCTGCGGAGTAAATACTTCGAAATTACCTGTATTAAAAGGCGCAAAGCAAAAAGAACTGTTAATAAGAATGAAAAATGGCGATAAAAATGCTAGAGAAGAATTCATAAATGGGAATTTAAGGCTTGTATTGAGCGTTATTCAAAGATTTAACAACCGTGGAGAATATGTAGATGACTTATTTCAAGTGGGCTGTATAGGTTTGATTAAGGCTATTGATAATTTTGATCTTAATCAAAATGTAAAATTCTCAACATATGCAGTACCAATGATTATTGGGGAAATAAGGCGATATTTAAGAGACAATAATTCTATAAGGGTAAGCAGATCCTTAAGGGATGTAGCATATAAAGCATTACAGATCAGAGATAAGCTGGTTAACGAAAATTCTAAAGAACCAACAGTAGGCGACATAGCGAAAGAACTTAATATACCTAGAGAAGAGGTTGTATTTGCACTTGATGCAATACAGGATCCTGTTTCACTATTTGAGCCGATATATCACGATGGTGGTGACGCAATATACGTAATGGACCAAATTGGTGATGACAAAAATGTGGACGAAGTGTGGCTTGAACAAATAGCACTGAAAGAGGCTATAAAGAAATTAAATGACCGTGAAAAAATGATTTTAACAATGCGATTCTTTGAAGGAAAAACTCAGATGGAAGTTGCAAGAGAAATCGGTATTTCGCAAGCACAAGTATCAAGACTTGAAAAATCAGCATTGACACATATGAGAAAATATATATGACTTGCCTTATGGCAAGTTTTTTCCATTGTAATTTAATAAAAATAAGCACATATATATTATAATAATGTAAAAAAGATTGAGGGGGATCTATATGTTTAAGACATCAGACTTAAGAGATAAGGATGTAATTGATATTAATACTGGTAAAAGACTTGGTAATATCATTGACGTAGAGGTTAACTTGGAGGAGGGCAAAGTAGAAGGATTTATACTGCCTGGCGAAAGCAAAGGATTTAGATTGTTTGTAAAAGACCTAGACATCTACATACCATGGAAATCTGTAAAAAAAATAGGAGAAGATGTGATATTAGTTAATATAGATGAAAATGTAACACAAGTTTGACTATTTACATCAATTTTATTATAATTTTATTAGCAAATGTCGATATAAAAAGTTTTTTGAGCGGTTGTGACGAAAGGAATGATTATATTTGAAATGTCCTTTTTGCGGTTATTTGGATTCAAAAGTTATTGATTCTCGCCCTACAGATGATTCTACATCTATAAGGAGAAGAAGAGAATGTATAAAGTGTGGTAAAAGATTTACGACGTATGAGAAAGTTGAGCAGGTACCGATTCTAGTTATAAAAAAAGATTTGAGCAGAGAAGCTTATGATAGAGATAAAATTTTAAAAGGCATGATAAAAGCATGTGAAAAAAGACCTGTTCCAATCAAAAAATTAGAAGATCTGGCAGATGAAATTGAAAGAGATATTTATAATTCTTATGAAAAGGAAATCACTTCGGCTCAAATTGGGGAGATGGTAATGGAAAAGCTAAAGAATGTTGATGAAGTAGCATATGTCAGGTTTGCATCTGTTTACAGGCAATTTAAGGATATCAATACATTCATGGATGAGCTGAAAAAATTGCTAAATGATACCGAAGAGAGAAAATAGCTTTTTATTTTTGTACATGTTTTGTACTTAGGAGGTGCAATTTTGACACATACAATTCTTGTAATCGAAGATGAAGCACATATTCTAGAACTTTTAAGGTATAATCTTGAGGCACAAGGATATAATGTCATACTTACTGATAACGGCAAAGAAGGACTTGAAAAATGCAGAGAATTAAGTCCTGATCTAGTTCTTTTAGATTTAATGCTTCCTGATATAGATGGCATCGATGTCTGTAAAAAGATAAAATCTGATGAACACCTTAAAAACATTCCGATTATAATGTTAACCGCAAAAAGTGAAGAATTTGATAAAATACTGGGCTTAGAGCTGGGAGCAGATGATTACATTACAAAACCATTTAGCATAAGAGAATTGCTGGCTAGGATAAAAGTTGTTTTAAGAAGATCAAAAAGTGAAACCGAAGATAATGAGATAATTAAATTTGGAGACATTACTATAGATACAGAAAAACACATAGTGTATAAAGGTAACGAAATTCTTGACCTTACTTTGAAGGAGTTTGAACTGCTTAAACTTTTATCGAAAAACAGAGGTAAAGTTCTCACGCGTGATTATTTATTGGACAAGGTTTGGGGATATGAATACGCCGGTGAGACAAGAACGGTGGATGTCCATATAAGACATTTGAGAAAGAAGATTGAAGATGATGATAAGTTGCCTGTGTACATTGAAACTGTTAGAGGTATCGGCTACAAATTAAAAGACATAGGTGAAGGCAATGCTTAAAAAGCTTTACTACAGTTATTTTATAATAAGTTTTGTTGGTATTTTGGTTACAGCGTTTTTTTTTATTGAAAAAATAACAACCTTAAGGTTTTGGTTTGGAATACTTTTAGGAGTAATTGTCAGCAATTTTTTTGGATATAGGTTTATAAAAGGCATTGTACAGCCTATAAATGAGATAACGGATGTTGCTAAAGAGATAACAAAGGGTAACTATGAGCACAGGATAGAAATCAAATCAATTGATGAGATTGGTCAATTATCTTCAGCAATAAATATTATGTCGGACAAGCTTCAAGAGACCATCGATGAGCTGTACGATAGGAATGCAAAACTTGAAGCTATTTTGAAAGGCCTTATAAATGGTGTTATAGCCTTTGATGAAAATGAAAAAATTTTATTAATAAATGATTCAGCAAGAGCAATATTGGATATAAAGGAAAGTTCTGTTGTTGGAAAACACATATTAGACGTTGTAAGAAATACAAAATTTCATGATATTTTGGAGAAAATCATAAAAAACAAAGGATACAACATCGATAATTTAGAAATTAACACATTTAATAAATATCTCAAAATATATTCTAGTCCTATCGTTCACCAAGTCACACATAAAAAGTTAGGATTTGTTGTAATAATCAATGACATAACAGAGGTTAGAAAACTTGAAAAAATCAGAAGTGACTTTGTCGCAAATGTATCACACGAGCTTAGGACACCTCTTACATCTATAAGAGGATTTATAGAAACTTTAAGAGAAGGAGCCATTGACAACGTAGAGGAGAGGGATAAGTTCCTTGAAATTATTGAGTTTGAAGCTGAGAGGCTGACGAGACTTATAAATGATATATTGACACTGTCAGAAATAGAAAATTTAAAAGAGGGATTTGTAAAAGAAGACATTGCCATTGATGACGAAGTGAATGAAATTTTTTATATTATGGAAAAAACTGCAAATGATAAAAGCATAAAGCTTATAAAAGATTTAAACTGCAAAGGTGTGGTTATTAAAACGAGTAAGGATAGGCTAAGGCAGATGATAATTAATCTCGTTGATAATGGTATAAAATATACTCCAGAAGGAGGATACGTAAAAGTTACGACAATTGATAGAAAAGGAGATGTAGTAATAGAAGTTAAAGATAGCGGAATAGGCATCTCAAAGGAAAATATTCCTAGACTTTTCGAGAGGTTTTACAGGGTGGATAAAGGCAGGTCAAGAAAATTGGGAGGAACCGGTCTTGGACTTGCGATAGTAAAGCATATAGTGGAATCTATGAAAGGATCTATTTCAGTAGAAAGCGAAGTAGGAAAAGGTACAAAATTTACTATTGTTCTGCCTAAAGACCAAAAATAATCTATAATTTAACATGATTTTAACACAGATTTAATAATAGCTTTACAAAGGGTTGTTACAATATACTTGAAAGAAAAATTTTGGAGGTGCTTCTATGTTAAAAAGTAAAGCGGTCAAAGTTTTGTTAGCTGTATTAATGATTGTCAGTGTGTTTGTTTTTTCTGCGTGCGGTTCAAATTCCAATAATGCAGGAAATAATACAACAAATCAATCAAATGGTAGTCAGGATATTTCTGGTACTGCAACAGCGGTTGGGTCAACAGCATTACAGCCTTTGGTGGAGCAAGCGGCAACATTATTTAATCAAAAATATCCTAATGCGACTATTAATGTTCAAGGCGGTGGAAGTGGTACAGGTTTAACTCAGGTATCACAAGGTGCAGCAGATATAGGTGATTCAGATATATTTGCAGAAGAAAAATCAGGCATCGATGCTAAGTCATTAGTTGATCACAAGGTGGCAGTTGTTGGTTTTGCTGTTGTAGTAAATAAAGATGTAACTGTAGATAATCTGACTCAGCAGCAATTAGTTGATATATTCACAGGCAAAATAAAAAATTGGAAAGATGTAGGCGGACAAGATGAACCGATAGTAGTAATTAATAGACCTACAAGTTCTGGTACCAGAGCGACTTTCAAGAAAATCGTATTAGGGGGACAGGATGAAGTCCAGGGCTTAGCGTTGACAGGGGATGCATCAGGTACTGTTAGAAAGACGGTTGCTGAAAAGAAAGGTGCAATAAGTTATCTTGCATTCTCATATGTCGATGATTCTGTAAAAGCATTAAAATATAACGGAGTTGAGCCAACAAAGGAAAATGTCATAAATGGCAAATATCCAATAGCATCATATGAGCACATGTACACGAAAGGTGAGCCGACTGGCGTTGTTAAAGCATTCTTAGACTTTATGATGTCTGACGAAGTCCAAAAAGGACCTGCAGAGAAACTTGGATTTATAAACATAAATGACATGAAAGTAACGTTAAAATAAAACACAAAAGAAGAATAGTTGATAAGAGCTGGTATTTATACTAGCTCTTACATTAATTTAAAGTTAAAAAATTTAACATAAAATTAACATAAATTTTACATTACCTTAATGAATATTTTTTTTTATTTTGCTACTATAATTAGAGTATTGTCGAAAATTTATAGTAGGAGGTAAAAAATGTCTGAAAACTATGACAAAAGACGAAAAGTATTTGACATGATTGGCAGAACGTATGCTTTTATTTGTGCTTTTTTATTGATAGTTATAACTGTATCGATTTTTTACTTTGTTGCTACGAAAGGCTTGTCTACGTTTATAATAGATAAGCGTTCGATTAAAGAATTTTTGTTTGGTACACTTTGGAAGCCTGATAGACCAAATGATCAAGGAGGTCCAGCTATAGGTTCTTTGCAATTTATACTGGGATCTGTTTTTGTCTCTGTTTTTGCAATATTGATAAGTACACCTCTCAGCATATCTGCTGCGATTTTTATGGTAGAAATAGCGAAAAAATTTGGGAGAAATTTATTACAGCCTGCGATGGAGATATTTGTCGGGATTCCTTCCGTTGTCTACGGTTGGATAGGGCTTACTGTTTTAGTTCCTTTTATAAGCAAATACTTTGGCGGTTTAGGTTTCAGCATGTTAGCCGGCATATTAGTGCTTACGATAATGGTACTGCCAACAATAACAAGTGTCAGCACTGATGCCATAAAATCATTGCCATGGGAAATTAGAGAAGCTTCATATGCACTTGGTGCAACTAGGTGGCAGACAATAAGAAAAGTTGTATTACCTGCTGCCAAGCCAGGAATACTAACAGCAGTAGTATTAGGACTAGCTCGTGCTTTCGGTGAAGCTTTAGCAGTTCAGATGGTTATTGGAAATAGCCCTTCACTTCCTCTTTCATTTCTGCAGCCCATGTCTACGATAACTTCCATCATAACTATGGATATGGCTAATACTGTAACTGGTTCAACTTGGAATAATGCACTGTGGTCTTTGGCTTTATTGTTACTCCTTATATCTTTTGGATTTATATTGATAATAAGGCTTGTTGGCAGAAGGAGCATGTACAAATGAAATCAAAATTTTATGATAAACTTGCGACGATTTATTTTTATTTAGTAGCCGGATTAATTGTATTGTTTTTAGTAGCTCTAATAGGCTATATCTTGTATCAAGGCAGAAGTGAATTAAACTTACATTTTATATTGACGCCACCGAAATTCATGGAAAAAGGTGGAGGCATAGCACCGCAAATATTCAATTCACTGTTACTTTTGGTAATTACATTGATTATTTCAGTTCCAATAGGTATTGGGGCTGGACTGTATATGGCAGAGTATGCCAGGCCTGGTAAAATAACAGAGTTAATAAGATTGTCAACAGAGACTCTGTCGTCACTGCCATCGATTGTGGTAGGTCTTTTTGGACTTCTAATTTTTGTAAATATGCTTCATTGGGGTTATTCATTGATGTCAGGAGCATTAGCATTGACAGTATTGAATTTACCTGTAATGGCCCGTGTAAGTGAAGATTCACTGAGGAGTGTTTCATCTTCATTGAAAGAGGCTAGCTTTGCATTAGGTGCTACTAAATGGCAGACGATAGTGCGGGTATTAATTCCATCTGCTTTGCCGGGACTTGTAACAGGTATAATTTTAACTTCCGGCAGGATTTTTGGCGAAGCTGCTGCCCTTTTATACACGGCAGGCATGAGCACACCGTCGCTTAATTTTAATGTTTTAAACCCTGCAAGTCCTGCATCGCCATTTTATCCTTTTAGATCAGCAGAAACATTGGCTGTGTATATATGGAAGGTTAACAGTGAAGGACTTGCACCTGATGCTAGGCAGATTGCCGATGGTTCTGCAGCAGTTCTTTTAATAATTGTACTTGTTTTTAATATTTTAGCACGTTGGTTAGGAAATACTCTATATAAAAGAATGACAGGTGGGAAATAATGTGATATAATTCTGAAAAAGAAAGGGGAAACCTTATTCATGAAAAAGATCGAAGTAAGGGATCTTGATTTATATTATGGCCAAATGCAGGCTCTTAAGAAAATAAATTTAGATGTTGAAGAAAACAGCGTAATGGCGCTTATTGGTCCATCAGGCTGTGGAAAATCTACGTTTTTGAGGACTTTAAACAGAATGAATGATCTTATAGATGGCGTCACAATAAGAGGAACTGTTATGATTGACAATCAAAATATATACAAGGATGTAGATGCTATAGAGCTTAGGAAGCGTGTAGGAATGGTATTTCAGAAGCCTAATCCTTTTCCTATGACGATATATGACAATATTGCATATGGTCCACGAATACACGGTCAAAAAAATAAAAAAATATTAAACGAAATAGTTGAAAAAAGTTTAAAAGATGCAGCACTTTGGGATGAAGTAAAAGACAGATTAAATGATTCTGCATTAGGCTTATCAGGCGGACAGCAGCAGAGATTGTGTATAGCCAGAACGTTAGCAATTGAGCCTGAGGTTATATTGATGGATGAGCCGACGTCAGCACTTGATCCTATTTCAACTATGAAAATTGAGGAATTAATTGACCAATTAAAAAATAAATATACTATAGTTATTGTAACACACAACATGCAACAGGCGGGAAGAATATCTGATTCAACATCATTTTTCTTAAACGGTGAAATAATAGAAACAGGTAAAACAGAAGATATTTTCTATAATCCACGTGATAAGAGAACGGAGGACTATATAACAGGAAGATTTGGTTAAGGAGGTGTTACTGTGAACAGAACGCATTTTGAAAAAGAGTTAGAGGATCTACATTACGATATTCTTAAAATGGGTGCTCTTGTAGAAGAAGCTATTGGTAATTCTATTTTATCATTGATAAACCATGATGTTGAATTAGCAAGGAAAGTTATTGAACAAGATGATAGAATAGATGAAAAAGAGGTTGAAATTGATGACAGATGTTCGAGGATTATTTTGACACAGCAGCCACTAGCAAAGGACTTAAGAATTGTTTTAACAGGGTTAAAAATAAATACTGATTTGGAAAGAATGGCAGATCACGCAGTAGATATTGCTAAAACAACAATTAGAATAGCAGATCAGACATATATAAAGCCTCTTATTGATATTCCGAGAATGAGTGATATTGTTAGAGAAATGGTTAAACTATCGCTTGATTCATATGTCAATCAAGATACAGAGATGGCTAGGACTATCAATCAAAAAGATGATATTGTCGATGGCTTATATAAGCAAATCTTTAGAGAGCTTCTGACGTATATGATAGAAGACCATAAAAACATAGATCAAGCGGCTCAATTTTTGTTCGTAGCCCGCTACTTAGAGAGGATAGCGGATCATGCTACAAATATATGCGAATGGGTAATCTATCTAGAAAGCGGTCAGCATATAGATTTAAATGAATAAAAAATATAAAGCACTTTTATAACACCTTTTTAGGTGTTTTTTTTGTATACTTTTTTTTAAACTGCAAAAGATATTATAAAAAGAGGTGATTTAAATGCCACTTGCTTATATAATATTATCAATTACGGGTTTATTTGTATTGTTTGGCTTTGCACACAGAGTTCTTGACAGAATGAAGATGACTGATACATGGGCATTAATCATAATAATTGGTATGATCATTGGTACTTTTTTACCAGCGATACCCCTTGGCAAAAAGATGTCTATAAATATTGGCGGTGCTATCATACCTGCAGCTGTAGCAGTTTATCTATTTATAAAAGCAGAAAGAGGAGCGGAGAGAACAAATGCTTTAGTATCGTCAATATTGGCGGGAACAGCGGTGTTTTTAGCAGGAAGATTGTTGCCTAGCGAGCCTGAAGCTATGTTCATAGAGCCAAATTATGTTTATGGTATTGTCAGTGGCCTGATTGCATACTTATTTGGCAGGTCAAGAAGATGTGCTTTTATTGCTGGCGTTATGGGAGTTATTTTAAGCGATATTACGCAAGGCTTGATAAATATTGTTTTGGCAAGACCGGGAACTATTTCTGTTGGAGGTGCAGGTGCTTTTGATACAGTTGTCATATCCATGATAGTTGCTGTTTTCTTCTCAGAGATATTAGGCGAAACGAGGGAGAAGATACAAGGAGGAACCGCAAAAAAGAACACAGAGCCGCATTTGACAAGTAGCCTATTAAGTGAAGATGAAATTAAGGCGATAAAAGAAAAATATCGCAAAAAGGACAGTGATGATGATGAGAAATAAAAAAGCAATCGCTTTGTTAATAATGTTTGTTTTAATGTCTTTACCATTTACAAAAATAAATGCAGATGATTGGAGTGGCAAAGAAGGTGGTTATTATACAGTTTATCTAGACAATTCAAACAAAGTGCTTTTTAGGATTTCATGGGACTTAAATGTAAATGATCAATACTTGTCACACGATAATAAGATGTACAAAATAATTAAAGTTGATAAGAAAAATGATAAAGCATATGCAAAATATATTGAAACAGTAAAGTTGCCTAATGTATATATAGAAAAAGTGTCGCAAGTGATGGCTCAAAAAACAGGTGAAAGAAGAATAGCCATGTATTCTACACACAGCGATGAATCATATATACCAACTGATGGTGCAGCTAGTATTTATGGACATGGAGGTATATACAAAGTTGATGCTTCATTAAGCAATGCATTGTCAGATAAAGGCATCAAGACATTTGTTGATCAGACACTGTATTTACCTCACGATGCAATGGCTTACAGAAGGTCAAGAGTTGGAGCGTTAAAAATTTTAAAAAATGATAAACCAGATTTGCTGCTTGACATACACAGAGATGCTGCGCCATATCAAGATTATATAAGAAAAATAGGTAGTACAAATGCTACAGGCGTGAGGCTAGTCCTCGGCAGGACAAATGCAAATCTGAAGGCCAATCAAGATTTAGCATTTAGAATAAAAGCGATCGCTGATAAAGAATATCCAAATCTAGTGAAAGATATTTTTTATGGAAGCGGTGATTACAATCAGGACTTAACTCCTAATTCATTGCTTTTGGAATTTGGAACAGATACACATACGAGGCAAAGAGCAGAAGAGTCAGCAAAATTTATGGCAGATGTATTGACAAAAGCAGTATATGGCACTGACGAAAAAAAGCAGGTTGGAGCTCTTACCAATACACAAAAAGGTACACCATCACAGAACAATTCTGCGGGATGGGGAATATGGATTCTAATTGGGGTTGCTGTTTTTTCAATCGTCGGATTCATGTTTTTAAGTACAGGAGGACGGGAAATGATGTCAAAGTTTAAAGATGCAACAAAGAAGGAGTTTAGCAGTTTTTTTGGAAAGTTTAATAAAGATAAAAAGTGATATCAATTGGTGCATGTGCACCAATTTTAAATATTTAAGATCATGTGGTGGTTAAGTTGAAAGTAATATATTACAGCTATTATGGATGCTATTCGTCAGTTATTGCAGCATACATTCATACAAAAGTTATAAGAGATAAAGTTGATAAGGATGTATTTTTTAGTATTCCAGAGATTTTAAAAACAGACTATGGGGAATTAAAATATATCGGAATTGATGAAAGCTACCATGAAATATATACAATTGGAATGAAAAATTTTAGCGATAATATAAAGAAAACCCTTGAAGGGCTTAGGAAAATATTTAATATGGAATATGATAAGCTGATATTTGTGGATACAAATAAATTTGAACCCAAATGTATGAAACTATTTTTATATCTCAGAAAAATATCAATTTTCAGAAATCTTGCAGAGTGTATTTTGTACTATTTATTTATTAAAAAATTAGATGGAATAAAGAACTTTGTCTTAGATTTAAAACTTAATTATATGTGAGGGTAAATATGATTGTAGCGTATATTTGTTATGGAAGTGCCCATTCATCTATTGTTGCTGCGTCTATCCATGTTGGTTTGCTTCCAAGTGATAGGATTCCCACGTTTGATGAAATTTTATCTATGCCTCATTATGATTTAACAGATGGCAATCAAATAGGAATTCCATTTTACATGGGAATCGACGAGTACGATAATGACGTCTATGCAATAGGTGCTAAAAGCGGAAGAAAAATAATGATGAAAGCTGTAAGAAGTTTTTTAAAAGAATCTGGAATTGGTGAAAATGAAATAATGCTGATAGATACACTACCTGCCATTGGATTGTTGACAAAAGTGGGCGGCATGACATCTAGAAGATTTAAAATCATATCTGTGGGACGGCCGTTTACTGTTTATGGAATAATTAAAAAGTACAATAACTTTTTGGACATAGTAAATAAAGTAAAATCGAGCTTAAAAGAGCTTGACTAAGTTCTCCTATTAATTCATAATATTATTGGATATTTTATAGGAGGAAAGTAAATGGCATATCATAAAATAAAAGATGTAGTTAAAGATAGCATTGCGGATGAATTGGGCATAAAAAGTGGTGATACATTAGTATCGATAAATGGAAGCGAAATAATTGACTTAATTGATTATAAATTTCAAATAGCAAATGAGCATATAGATCTTTTGATAAAAAAAGAAGATGGTGAGGAATATATTTATGACATAGAGAAAGGTTATGACGAGGATTTAGGATTAGTATTTGAGACAGGAATTATAGATAAGCTAAAGCACTGTAGGAATAAATGCGTTTTTTGTTTTGTCGATCAGTTGCCTAAAAATGTTAGAAAAACTTTGGCTTTTAAAGACGATGATTATCGATTATCTTTTTTACAAGGTAACTTTGTAACACTTACAAATGTAAGTGATTCTGAATTTTCTAGAATAATTAAATATAGAATGTCTCCAATATATTTATCTGTCCATGCAACAGATGACAATGTCCGAAAAGAATTAATGCGAAATCCCCATGCTGATGGGATTTTAAATAAAATAAAAGAATTAACTGAAAACAGAATAGAAGTACACTGCCAGATAGTTTTATGCCCAGGGCTTAATGATGGAAGTATTCTCGATAAAACAATCGAGGATTTATCAAAACTATATCCTGGAGTAAAATCGGCAGCAGCAGTTCCCGTTGGGCTTACAGATCACAGGGAAGGACTTTTTAAACTCGATTCGTACGATAAAGAAGGGGCAGAAAAAGTACTATCTCAAATATCAATGTGGCAGAAAAAACTAAAAAAAGAGAAAGGAACATCCTTTATATTTGCTGCTGATGAGTTTTATGTGTTGGCAAATAAGGATATACCTGACTACAATAGCTATGAAGGTTTTCCGCAAATTGAAAATGGTGTTGGACTTATGGCAATGTTTAAGAAGCAGTTTGAAGATTATTATAAAAAAATCGGTAATATAAAGCCAACGAAGAAAACTTATTGTGTTATAACAGGTATGTCTGCGTATAAATTTATTAAGGACCATGTTGATATGTTAGAGAGGAAAGGCATAAACATAAAAGTTGTTCCAATTATAAATAATTTTTTTGGACATAAGATAACTGTGGCAGGTCTTGTTACAGGTGGGGATATAATCACTCAATTAAAGGGAAAATTAAACGGTGAAATATTAGTAATACCGGATTGTATGTTAAAAGAAGGTACAGATTCTTTTTTGGATGATGTAACTATTAATGATGTAGAAAAAGAATTAAACACGAAAGTTTTAGTATCTGAAGTTAACGGTAAAAATTTTATACAAAAGATAACTGGAAGGTGATATTGTGGCGTATCCAATGGTTGGCATAGTTGGCAGACCAAATGTAGGCAAATCAACTTTATTTAATAAAATAACAGGTCAGAGAATTTCTATAGTAGAAGACAAACCTGGTGTTACTCGTGATAGAATTTATTATGAGACAGAGTGGCTGGGAAGAAAATTTATACTTGTTGATACAGGCGGATTGGAGCCAGATTCAGAAGACGAGTTTTTTTCAAAAATAAGGATGCAGGTAGAAGCAGCTTTAAAAACTGTTGACTTGATATTGTTTGTTATAGATGCTAAGGATGGCTTAAGCCCGGTGGATGAAGATATAGCCAATATGCTTAGAAAATCTCATAAGAAAGTGATACTTGTTTTAAATAAAGTAGATAGTTTTAAAGAGATGCCTATTTCATATTACGATTCAATGCGACTTGGCTTTGGTGAGCCTATAGCAATATCTGCGTCAAATGGGCTTGGTATAGGAGATTTACTTGATGAAGTTATCAAGAATATTCCTGAGCATATAGATGACTATGACGAAGAAACTATAAAGATTTGCTTTATTGGGAAACCGAATGTAGGCAAGTCATCTCTTGTGAATAAGATATTAGGAGAAGAAAGGGCAATTGTTAGCGATATACCAGGTACCACAAGAGATGCACTTGATACGTATTTTGAAAAAGATAATAAAAAGTACGTTATAATTGATACTGCAGGCATGAGGAAAAAAGGCAGGATAGAAGATAAAATTGAGAGGTACAGTGTATTAAGAGCCTTATCGGCTATAGACAGATCTGATATATGTATCTTAGTAATAGATGCTACTGAAGGTCCAACAGAGCAGGACACGAAGATAGCAGGCTATGCATTTGAGCAGAACAAAGCAATTATTATTGCAGTTAATAAATGGGATTTGATTGAAAAAGACAATAATACTGTTAACGAGTATTTAAAACTCATAAAAGAGAAATTTTCATTTATGAGCTTTGCATCTACAATATTTATATCAGCCAAAACAGGACAAAGGCTTAATAAACTGTTTGAAGAAATAAATAGCGTTTGGGAAGAATATAATAAAAGGATTTCAACAGGGCTTTTAAATAATGTTATAAGTGAAGCATTACTTATAAATCCACCACCTGCCGAAAAAGGCCGTTTATTAAAGATTTATTATGTAACACAGTTTGGTATCAAACCGCCATCATTTGCGGTATTTGTTAATGATCCGGAAATAATGCATTTTTCTTATGTGAGGTTTTTAGAAAACACTATAAGAGATAATTTTGGATTTCAGGGCGTGCCATTAAAAATTGAAGTAAGAAAAAAAAGTGAAATGTAAAGGAGGTGAATCCATGATAAAAATAATTATTGTAGCTATACTGTCGTATTTAATTGGATCTTTTAACAGCGCTTATTTTTTTACTAATTACATAAAAAAGACGGACATAAGAAAATATGGTAGTGGCAATGCTGGAGCTACAAACGTTATGAGGGTTTTGGGATTTAAAGTTGCCTTTTTAGTATTTTTGTCTGATGCTTTAAAGGGAGTTTTAGCAGTTTTATTAGGTAGATTGATAGCTGGAGATTTAGGTGGGCTTATTGCTGGAATTGCTGTTGTTTGCGGACATAATTGGCCTGCTTTTTTAGGATTCAAAGGTGGAAAGGGTATTGCCACAAGCTTTGGCGCAATAATAAGTATAAGCCCAGCTATTGCCATTTTATCACTGATAATAGGAATTGCAATTATTTCGATAAGTAAATATGTTTCATTGGGTTCAATCTTGGGAGCTATATCTTTCCTTTTATTAAATATTATTTATTATAGATCACCTAATATGCTAGTATTTGCGATAATAATTACATCACTGGCTGTATTTCAGCATAGAGCTAATATAAAACGATTACTTAATGGAACTGAATCGAAGCTTGGCCAAAAAACTAATATTAAGTAAAGAGGGATATCTGAAATGGACATAGCAGTATTAGGTGCCGGCAGTTGGGGAACGGCAATGGCAATTCATTTGAATTCGATGAGACATAATGTATGTATTTGGACAAAAGATCAAGAACAGTTAGAAGAAATTCAAAAGACTCACTACAACAAAAAATATCTTGATGTAAAGTTGCCTGAAAGCATTGGCATAACAACTGATATAGAGTATGCGCTGAAAAATAAGAAGATAGTAGTGATGGCAGTACCGTCACATGCAGTAAGAAGTGTTGTAGAAAGAATAAGAGGGGTAATAGATAATGACTCGATAATTGTAAATTTGGCAAAAGGCTTAGAGACTTCAAGCTTAAAAAGAATGTCTCAAGTTATAAAAGAGATGATAGATAATCCAGTTGTTGTACTTTCTGGACCTAGCCACGCAGAAGAAGTATGCAAGCACATACCTACGGCATGTGTTATATCATCAGATGACATAAACGCATGTGAATATGTACAGGATGTGATGATGGATGAGAATTTCAGGCTGTATATAAATAAAGATTTGATTGGTGTTGAATTGGGAGGTTCTCTTAAAAATATAATTGCCCTTGGTGCAGGTATTTCAGATGGCCTTGGATTTGGTGACAATACAAAAGCTGCACTTATGACAAGAGGACTTGCTGAAATTACACGTCTTGGCGTAGCCCTTGGTTCAGATCCATTGACATTTTTAGGGTTAACTGGCATGGGAGATCTTATTGTAACATGTACAAGTATGTATTCACGCAACAGGAGAGCCGGCATAAAAATTGGGCAAGGTAAATCGTTAAATGAGACGTTAAATGAAATTGGAATGGTTGTGGAAGGAGTCAACACTACTAAGTCAGCATACAAGCTCTCGAAAATGCATAATATAGAGATGCCTATAACATGTGAAATATACTCAATACTGTTTGAAGGAAAAGATCCGCGAGAAGCAGTTTTTTCGCTAATGACGAGAAATAAAAAACATGAGATGGAGGACATATAATTTATGTCCTCTTTTTTATTCATATTTGTTCAATTTCCTCATATATATGTAGTGTTAAAGTATAAAAACAATATTTTATTGCACAAAAAGGAGGGAAATGATGTGGACAATTACGATATTTATAAGGATATAGCTGAAAGAACTGAAGGTGACATTTATATCGGTGTAGTAGGGCCTGTCCGTACGGGAAAATCAACGTTTATAAAAAGATTCATGGATATTTTAGTATTGCCCAATATTGATAATGCGAACCTTAAAGAAAGAGTTCAAGACGAGTTGCCTCAAAGTGCAGCTGGTAAAACTATTATGACTACAGAGCCTAAGTTTGTACCAGAAAAGGCCGTCGAAATATCTTTGAATGAAAATACCAGATTTAGTGTGAGATTAGTTGACTGTGTGGGATATATGGTTAAAGGAGCAATGGGATACTTAGAAGGTGATAGGCCTAGAATGATTACTACTCCTTGGTATGATTATGAAATACCTTTTGAAGAAGCTGCAGAAATTGGTACTAAAAAAGTTATAAACGATCACTCTACAATTGGCCTTGTTGTGACTACAGATGGGAGCATTACTGATATACCAAGAGATAATTATGTTGAACCGGAAGAAAGAGTTGTGAAAGAATTAAAAGACATACAAAAGCCATTTATTATACTGTTAAATACGACACATCCTGAAGATGCTGACACAATAAAATTAGGGAAAGAGTTGGAAACAAAGTACGACGTACCTGTTGTAGCAGTAAATGTACTTAAAATGGGAACTGACGACATTAAAGAAATACTTGAAAAAGTGTTGTATGAATTCCCTATAACCGAGCTTAACATTGATCTTCCTAGGTGGGTCGATGTACTTGAAAATGACCACTGGCTGAAACAAAGCATTATGAATTCTATAAAGCAAAGCATCAATGATTTATTTAGGCTGAGGGATATAAAGAAGACTGCTGATATTATAAAATCAAATGAAAACATGTCAGAAGTAATAGTCAGAAAGATCGATCCAGGCGAAGGAATTGCTGATATAGAAGCAAAGACAAAAGAAGGCCTTTTCTTTAAAATATTAAGTGATGAATGTGGCCTTGAGATTCGCGGAGACAGAGATCTCATGAAAATGATGAAAGAATTATCATATGCAAAATCAGAGTACGATAAATTAAAAGATGCTATAGAAGATGCAAAAAAGAAAGGTGTAGGAGTAGTTCCTGCAAGTATTGACAATATGGAGTTTGAAAAACCGGAGATAGTGCGACAAGGTGGAAGCTTTGCGGTGAGGCTAAGAGCGTCTGCACCATCTTTACACATATTTAGGACAGATGTGACAACAGAAGTATCTCCAATCGTAGGTACGGAAAAGCAAAGCGAAGATTTTGTAAAATACATTACAGAGCAATTTGAAAATGATCCAGACAAGATATGGGAATCAAATATATTCGGGAAATCTTTGAGTGACCTTGTAAAAGAAGGTATGCAAAATAAACTTGGTAAAATACCTGAGAATGTAAGCATAAGATTGAGAGACACATTAGAGCGTATAGTTAATGACGGAGGTGGGGGCATAATCTGTATTATACTGTAATACTTGATTTTTTGAACTTAACGATTTATAATATCTATTGTAAGATGTCTGGGTGTGGCGCAGTTGGTAGCGCGCCAGAATGGGGTTCTGGAGGTCGCTGGTTCAAATCCAGTCACTCAGACCATTTAAAAGCCAGTAACCGCAAGCATTTGCGGTTTTTTTGTTTTTATAAAAAATAGCTAAATAAAAACATTATCTATATATTTATCTTTAAATTCATCCTTTAATACAAACTGTTTCTTTTGATAAATCTCAAAATTTTACGAGATGATTTGAATTTTTATAGG
>ERZ795043.272-NODE-272-length-57192-cov-15.749742_pt1 | contig 57192 bp, 47 predicted proteins | sample MGYA00375127_ERZ795043 | MGnify/ENA primary metagenome ERZ795043 (study PRJEB30172, sample SAMN05518447) | compost metagenome | isolation source: Feedstock adapted compost from Newby Island compost facility, Milpitas, CA | place: USA:Newby Island compost facility... | reverse complement strand
CTCAAGATCGACGGTTTTTCCGCTCATCTCCCCGCCAATAGCCCATCCCAAGCTCAAGATCGACGGTTTTTCCGCTCATCTCCCCGCCAATAGCCCATCCCAAGCTCAAGATCGACGGTTTTTCCGCTCATCTCCCCTCCGCCACATTCCCGATCTCCCGATGGTGGAAATAGGACAACGCCTGATCCGTCAACAAAAAGGCATGCCGCCGCTTTTCGCTTCCACCGACGCGACGGATCAATCCCTTGGATTCGAGCTCCTGCAATACGGTTCGGCATGCATCTTTTTTGAGCTGCAACCAACCGCCGACATCGGCCGGCCGAAACGGACGATTGCACGACATGGCGCAACGCAAAACTTCCCGTTCATAGACGGGCAATTGCCGCAATCGTCCCGAAGCCCCGAGGAGACTTAGAAGCTGCTGGAGATTTTGCCGGCAGAACTCCGGTTGTTTCTCCAATTCGTCCCGGCTGTACGGAAAATAGGTGTATCCCAGCAGCGCCATGGAACGCGCCCGCGCCCTCTCAAACGAAAAGCGATCCCGGGAAATTTTCTCCGCATGGGTGATGTAATGGTCTTCTTCAAACACAATGCGCCATTTTCGGTGAAAAACGTCCCCATAAATTTTCACACCGGACAGACTCATCATCTCGTGTTCAAGTTCCAGGTCCGCAAACGTTCCCAACACCGGCCAAAGCACTTCCAGCAGCTTGCGGGTTCCCGTCAAATCCCTTTGCAGCATTTCTTGCCGCTGACCGTCGGCTTCGCGTATTTGCTGTTTCAGAAAATCTTCAAACAAACGATCGAACGATTTTCCTTCCAACTTGCCATTACCTCCTTTTGAAAAAGAAACCGCCTGCCCCGTGAAGGGAGCAAGCGGCGTGTGCTTCACCCGCATATTCGTCTGTGTGCTCCATTGGCAATTCATCCGGTCACGACGAACAAAGCACTTTTAATAAAAATACCAGACCCTGGAGACCTCCGCAATCGATAGACGAACACCCCGGACCAGAGCCGGCCCACGGAACGGGAAGCTTCAAACCGACCATCGAAAAGGGTGCTTTTAAACCGACTCCCGGAACAAGCGTTTCAGCGAACCCCGGAACGAGTGTTTCAAGCGGAACCACGAAACGGAGATTCCACCAACCACGAGACGGATGTTTCACCAACCACGAGACGGATGTTTCACCAACCACGAAACGGAGGTTTCACCAACCACGAAACGGAGGTTTCACCAAACAAGGACCGGTTCGTTTCCCTGCCTGTTCACCGCGGGCGGCTGCGCGGATGACGCGAAGGCGCGGCCGCAAGCGGATCGTCCGGCCAGTCGTGTTTGGGGTAGCGGCCTTTCAATTCCTTGCGCACTTCCGCATACGTCGTGCGCCAAAAACCGGCCAGATCGCGGGTCACCTGGACAGGCCGCATCGCCGGCGAGAGCAGATGAAGCGTCACCGGCACCCGGCCGCCCGCCAGACGCGGCGTATCCGCCAGCCCGAACAATTCCTGCAGGCGGACGGCGAGCACCGGCATTTCCGGATCGCTGTAATCGACGGGCACGCGGGATCCGCTTGGCACGGTCAGGTAGGCCGGCGCCCATTCGTCGAGCAGGCGGCGCTGCTCCCAGGTGAGGCGTGACGAAAGCGCGACGACGAGATCCAGTCGCTGGAGATCGGCGGCGCCGCGCATGCCCGACACAAACGGGCCGAGCCATTCCGGCAGCGACGCCAGCAGCCCTTCCTCGGAAAAATCGGGCCACGACGGATCAAACCGGCGCATGAACCGCGCACGCTGACAAAACTGGCGCGCCGCCCGGGTCCAAGGCAAAAGCTCCAGCCCCTCCTCGCGAATGCCGGCCAATAGCGCCGCGGCGACCGCGTCCGGGTCCGGATCCGGCACCGGCGTTTCGCGCAGCGTGACCGCCCCGATGGCGAGCCGCTCGCGCGCCCGAACGGCGCGGGCTTCCGCATCCCAGCGGACGTCCGTTTCGCGTCGGATGAACCGCTCCAGCGCCCGCGTCCAGTCGCCGACCAGCGGTGCCGCCAGCCGGATCCGGCTGTCCGCACCGGCGTCGTCCAGCTCCGCCACGGCCAGAAATTCCGCGCGCGCCAGCGACTGACCGTCGGGCAGGAAAGCACCGCGGCCGCCGCTTAACAGATACCGGCCGTCGGGGCGGCGGCGGCCGATGCGATCCGGATAGGCGAACGCCAGCAATATGCCGCAGTCGTCCAGGTCGCCGGACACCTCGCGGTCATCGGACTTGTTGCGGTTCCCGGCGGTCTCCAAATGAACGCCGGATATCGCGCCGCCGTCCTTTTCCTGGGCGGCCCCCTCCCGGAGACGATCCAGACGGTGCCGGAGCGCCTGCGCCTCTTCACGAAGCAGGGCGAGCAGCCGCCCGTCCGCCTGATCCCCCTTGCCGCGCAGCGTTTCGACTCGGCGGCGGATGTCGACGTCCCGCGCCGCGTCGCCGTGCAGCACGTCGCGCTCCGTAAGCAAGACGGCCAGCTCGCAGGCAATCCGGCTGCGCCCCAGCTCGGCGGCGGCCAGCATCATGTGCGCCAGACGCGGATGCACCCCCAGGGCGGCCATGCGCCGACCGCGCTCCGTGATCCGCCCGGCCGCGTCCAGCGCGCCGAGCGTCACCAGCAGCTCCTTCGCCTGCCGCCAGGCGGCTTCCGGAGGCGGATCCAGCCAGGTCAGCTCGTCCGGGCCGTTGGCCCCCCAGGCCGCCAAATCGAGCACCAGCGCCGCCAAGTCGGCCTCTAGAATTTCCGGCGCATTTGCCGGCGCCAACCGGGCGTGTTCCTCCTCCGACCACAGGCGATAACAGACACCGGGAGCGGTCCGGCCCGCCCGACCTTTGCGCTGATCGGCGGACGCCTGTGACACCGGCACCGTCTCCAGGCGGGTCATCCCGGTCCGGGGCGAAAATTTCGCCACGCGCATCCAGCCGCTGTCGATCACGATGCGGACACCCTCCACTGTCAGGCTCGTTTCCGCCACGGACGTGCTGAGCACCACCTTGCGGTGCCCTTCCGGAGCCGGCGCCAGCGCCCGGTCCTGCGCCTCCTGGGGCAAACTCCCGTGCAGGGGGGCGACGATCACCGGCCGTCCCGCCAGCGCCTCCCGCAGCCGCTCCTCCACCCGGCGGATCTCCGCCATCCCCGGCAAAAACACGAGCGCGTCCCCTTCCCGTTCCGCGAGCGCCAGCAGCACCGCTTCCACCACGTCGTGCTCCCAGGCCGCGGCGGCTCTTCTCCCGCCCCCGGGAGACGAGGCCCATCGGCCCCGGCACGGGAAATACACCGTCTCCACCGGATACGTGCGCCCGCGGCAAGTCAGAATCGGCACGCCGCCCAACAGGGCTGCCACCGGTTCGGCCTCCAGCGTCGCGGACATGACCAGCAACCGCAGATCGTCGCGGAACAGCTCCCGCGCTTGCAAACAAAGCGCCAGCCCAAGATCCGCCTGAAGGCTCCGCTCGTGAAACTCGTCAAAGATGACCAAGCCGACGTCGGACAACGCCGGATCTTCCTGCAGCATCCGCGTGAGGACGCCCTCGGTTACCACCTCGAGGCGCGTGTGCCGGCCAACGCGCGAATCGGCGCGGATCCGGTAGCCCACCGTGTCTCCCACGGATTCGCCCAGTTTTCGGGCCATGTATCGGGCCGCATGCCGCGCCGCCAGCCGCCGCGGCTCGAGCATGACGATTTTGCGCCCTTCGAGCCACGGCTCTTCCAACAAAGCGAGCGGCACCCGCGTCGTCTTGCCGGCGCCGGGCTCCGCCACGATAACCGCCCCGCGGCCGGTCGCCAGGGCCGCCTTCACTTCCGGCAGCCATTCGTCGATCGGCAACCGTTCTGACTCTTGTCGCATCACAACGTTGCAACCTCCGTCTTCCGACACCCTGGTCAATTCCAGCCATACCAATGGCACCATTCTTTTTCTGCACCGATCGTATCACAATGACAATCCTTTCACACGCTACGCCCGATTCATCGTCTGAACGGGGAAAGGCGCTCGCCAGACCGACCCTTTCTCCCAAACCAAAAAAAGAACAAGCCGGACGTTTCCCGGTAAACGTCCGACCTGTCCTCTCATCGGCCCGGCATGTTTTCACTGGGCGCGCTGGTGAACCGCTCCCGCGTCTTCGCGCGCGGCCCGTGCCGCGGTAACACAGCCGGTGCCCCGAACAAAACGGCAAAGCCGCCAACCCTCCGGTTAACCGCTAGTCCTTCGCCTAGCCGCTAGTCCTCCGCCCGCGCTGACAGGAAACGCCAACTGATGGCCAGGCTCTCAAACGGATCGCGGCGGCAGACGTCCTGTTCGACGACGTACCATTCCATGCCGATGGCGCGGCAAGCGTCCAAAATCGCATCCCAATTCAGGTTGCCTTCGCCCAGTTCCGCAAACACCTGCTCATCCTTGACGATCGCCATATCCTTCAGATGAACGACTTTCATCCGGCCGTCCAGCTTGCGAATCCAGGCAGCCGGATCGCCGCCGCCCGCCTGCACCCAGTACGTGTCCAGCTCGAAATGGAACGTCCGCGGGTCCGTCCCGCGCAGGAGCAGGTCCATCCCGGTGCTGTCGCCGAACCGCTCGAACTCCAGTTTGTGATTGTGATACACAAACTGCAGTCCGGCGTCATGCAACTTTGCCGCGATTCCCGCCATTTCCTTCGCGAACGCTTCGAATCCTTCGCATCCGGCTTCGTAGTAATGACGCGGGATCATGCCCAGCCCGGCGTAACGGCAGTTCCACAGCCGGTGTTCCGCCACGACCGCTTCGAGATCGTCCTTCAGCCGCGCATACGGGACATGCGTCGCGCAGATCGCCAAACCGTGCCGGTCCGCCAGCGCCTTGACCCGAGCCGGTTCGATCGGGCCGATGCCGGATACTTGCACCGCCCGGTAACCGATCGCGGCCACACGCCCCAGCGTCCGGTCCAAATCCTCCGCCGTCTGTGTATAATCGCGCAGCGTATAGAGCTGCGCCGCAATCTGGTTTTTCTTCACGCTCTTCAGCCCTCCGTTCATTAACCGGCGCCCCGAAGCCGGTCCGCCCATTCGCCTGGCCACCGGCGTCCGTCATGGACGGGCAGCCGATTTCCCCGTCATAGACCTCCATCCGGCTGCTCCGCCATAGACGTCCATTGGGTTTTCCCGTCATGGACCTGCATCCGGTTTCCTGTCAGGGACTTGCATCCGTGTCGCCGCCATGGACCATCCAACGTTAGGGAACCATCGTCCGGTTTTGCCGTTACGGACCATCATCCGGTATTACCGTTATGGCATCATCTGATATTGCCATGATGCACCATCAACCGGCGTTGCCGTAGGGACCGCCATCCGGTCTCGCCGCTGGGGAACGCCTTCCGGACTCGCCACGGGATCAGCATACCGTTTCCGTCCCGTGAAGTTTACGGGATTCCCGGGACTCCCGAATCCGCTTCTGCAGCTCTTCGTAAAACCGGTCTTCATCCAGCGGAAACGTCACCCAATCGTCCAGCCACGTCGACAGCAGCATCGCATTCGACAGCATCAGGCCCTCGATGCCATCCTCACCCGGCGCCAGCAGGGACGTCCCGTGCAAAACCGCGTTCGTCCAGTCCTGGATGATGCCTTTGTGCTGCGCGCCTTCGCCCGCCGGGATCGGGATGTCCACCCGCCAGCATTCCGGGCGGCCGAAACCGCCGCGCCAGGTGGCGTTGAACTCAGGCTCGGACACGCGCAACCGCCAAAACGACAGCTTGCCGTTTTCGATGACGATTTTGCCGCGCGTGCCGGCCACCTCGAACCGGTTCGTGCCCGGCGCTTCCGCCGTCGTCGCAATGAAGACGCCGGTCGCGCCGTTTTCGTATTCGACATACGCGGTGACCTCGTCTTCCACCTCGATGCGCCGGTACTTGCCGAAATGGCAAAAAGCGCGAATCCGTTTCGGCTTGAGCAATGTCGTCCAGTGCCACAGGTCGAGCTGGTGCGGACACTGATTGATGAGGACGCCGCCGCCCTCCCCTTCCCAGGTGGCGCGCCATTCGCCGGAGTCGTAATAACTTTGCGGCCGATACCAGTCCGTGATGATCCAGTTCGTCCGCCTGATTTCGCCGAGTTCCCCGGTCGATACGAGATCCCGCAGCCTTTGGTACAGGGGATTCGTCCGCTGGTTGTACATGATGCCGAACACCTTGCCGGACGCCGCCGCCGCCTCGTTCATCTCCCGCACCTGCTTGGTATAGACGCCGGCCGGCTTTTCAATCAGCACATGAAGGCCGTAACCGAACGCCTTGATGGCCAGCGGCGGATGGGCATAATGCGGCGTCGCCACGAGCACGCCGTCCACCAGCCCGGACGCCATCATGTGCTCCGCGTCCTCAAACAGCGCGACGCGCTCGCCGTACCGTTCGCGGGCCAGCGCCAGCCGCTCAGGCTGCACGTCGCAAACGGCCGCCAACGCGGCGCCGTCGATGTCGCCCCTGGCCACCGTGTCCGCGTGACTTGTTCCCATGGTGCCGAGTCCGATAATCCCGATGCGAAACATGAATCGACCGCCTCTCTCGTTTTGGTCGAAGATTCAGATGGAAAGCGCTTTTTCCCATCGTATCACGCATCGGATGAACGCACATTCACCTCAGTTGCCGGTTTCGGCCGCCATTTGACTCTCATTGACCTGTCGAACGAACCAAATAACCAATCCTGGATCGAATTTGTCACCGGACGCTCCCCTCGCCGGTTTCACCCGTGATACAATGAGGGTACAACCCGCACCGCCGTTCCTTGCGGAACAGGCGGTTCCGGTTGCGGACCCTTTCCCGGAGGGAGGCGCGGTTCCCTGACCCTTCGCGATCGCTTCGGCTTGCCGATCCATGCGATGTTCAACCGGAGTCCATACCGGAATCATCAATTCCATGCCCATCCGGAATACGAAATTTACTATTTTCACGGCGGAGACTGCCACTATCTGATCGGCGGCCATGTGTTCCGGCTGGCGCCAGGCGATCTGATCATCATGCACGGCATGACGCTGCATGCGCCCAAGGTCGATCATCGCCTCCCCTACGAACGCACCATCGTCCATTTCGATCCGACCTTCGCCGCCGAACTGATCCGCCCGCCGTTCACGCTGAACGTGCTGGCCCCGTTCCGCGAGCTGGGCAACGCCCGGTTGCGGCTGCACGGCGAGGAAAAAACGCAGATCGAATCCCTGCTCGGCGAGCTGTGCACCCTGTTCGGGCGGGAGGACGAGCTCGCCTGCAACCGGTTTCTCCTGCTCTTCATGCAGTTGCTGCACACCGTCTACGAATGTTTTGCCGTGCGCCAACCGCAGTTGCACCAGCCGGAACCGGCCGGTCCCCGGGAGCAAAACGTGCAGCGGATCGTTTCGTTCCTGGAGCAGCGGTATATGGAGGATCTGCATCTGGACACCCTCGAACGGGAACTCCACCTGAACAAGTATTACATGACGCGGCTGTTCAGGGAGGCGACCGGGTTTACCATTTTCGAATACCTTTATGAACGGCGGATCAACCAGGCGAAAATCCTGTTCCTGCTCGACCCGGACCGGCCGGTCACCGAAGTCGGGTACGAGGTCGGGTTCAAGCATCCGTCCCATTTTACGCGCACCTTCAAACGGATTGCGGGCGTGACGCCGGAAGCGTTCAAACGGTCGCTCCGCCGTGCGCCGCCGCATCCCTTGTCCTGAACGGACGCTGCCCGGGTGTCGCTGCAGCAACGAAAGACAGGCATACAAGATTTGATCCCCTCATATACTTGACAGATGGGACATTTTCAAATTATTTAATATATGAGCAATTGTTCATATGTTGAATTCGTGAAACGGGAAAAGGCGAGGAGGCATTTCCATGGGCAACCGAAGCGACGAACATCACAACCCCGGCGGACATCCAAGCCGCCGGGACCACCAGGCCCCCCCATCCCACCGGAATTCCGGCGGCCATCTCCAAGACCATGAGCACGAACACCGTCATGATGACCATGGGCACCGTCACGATGACAACGGGAACCGTCCCGGTGTTCGCGGGCACCGCCACGGTCATCATCATGGCCACGTTCACGGGCACGGCCATCATTTCCACGCCGCGGGCAACCGGAAAGGGTTGGCCATCGCCCTTGCGATCACCGCCGGCATCATGTTCCTGGAATGGATCGGCGGCCTGGTCACCAACAGCCTGGCGCTGCTGTCCGACGCCGGGCACATGTTGAGCGACGTCGCCGCGCTGGCATTAAGCCTGATCGCGTTCCACATCGCCGCCCGGCCGGCTTCACCCGAAAAAACCTACGGCTTTTACCGGTTCGAAATTCTGGCCGCCCTGGCCAACGGCGCCGCCCTGTTGGCCATCGCCGGATGGATCGTGTGGGAAGCGGCGGAACGGCTGCGCCATCCGCCAGAAGTCGCCAGCGGTACGATGATGGCGGTCGCGTTCGTCGGCCTGTTGGCCAACCTGGCCAGCGCCTGGGCGCTGATGGCCAAAGGCGACGTCCGCCACAACGTGAATCTGCGCAGCGCCTATCTCCACGTCATCGGCGACGCGCTCGGTTCCGCCGGCGCGATCCTGGCCGGCCTGGTCATGCTGCTGTTCGACTGGTACGCGGCGGACCCGCTCATCTCCGTCTTCGTGGCGCTGCTCATCGTGCGCAGCGCATGGGCGGTCGTCAAGCAAAGCGTCCACATCCTGATGGAGGGAACCCCCGCCGCCATCGACCGGCACGCCGTCCACCGGGCCCTGTCCGGCATTGAAGGCGTCCGGGACGTGCACGATTTGCACATTTGGACGATCACGTCCGGGTTCGATTCGCTAAGTTGCCATTTGCTTGTGGCGGAAGGGACCGACTGCCAGCGAGTTCTGCAAGAGGCGATCCGGCTCGTCGAACAGCGCTTCGGCATTCGGCACGCCACCATCCAGGTGGAAACGCCGGCTATCCGGCACGAAGAACTGAACTGCTGACGTCACGGAAAGGTCTGCCGTAACGCCCGCCAATATGTACCGGCAACGCCGCGGAGAAGAGAAGGCGATGCCCTCCCCGGGCCCCCGGGCGGTCAAGCGGCTGCCCCCCCCGTGATCCGAAGCGCACCGCCCGGGCCGTTTCCCCGCAACCGTTGCCTCCCCGAGTCCCTCGTCATCCTACCGCAGACTCTCCCCCGTCCGGCAGGTTTGGTTCGGCCACACGCATCGTGATGGCCGCTTGTGTCTTTATTGCCTTCATTGCCGGTCAAGTTCGTTACATCCCCTCTGCATTGGCCAACGACGCCGCAGAGCGAATGACAACCGGAACGCTTGGGACCGTCCCGATTGTGATTGCCCCGGCAACGCGCCGGTCACACCCCCGCTTTGCCCTCCTCCACAGCACCCCCGCCGCCAACGCGTCATCCCGCACCTCTCTTTCAAGCATCTGTTTTGATCTTCTTTTTTGTTCTTCTTTTTTGATCTTCTTTGCCATCATCGCCACGGTCGCCTTTACGTCCGTGTTTGCGGCCGCCATTACGCGCCAAAACGGCAACATGCTCCCGTGACAGTTTCTATTAGACAAGTATGCATTTTTTAGAAAGGGACCGGTTGTCCGGTTCATTCCGGAGACAAAAAAATAAGATGCATCACAACTTCATTCCCCCCTCATCAGGAGGTGAGAGTCAAATGTCCACGCAGTCCCGAGACGGTCTCACGGGAACGCAAGTGATGGTGAACCGGGGCGGTCCCGAATCTGAAACCGGCACGCTCCTTGCCATCCGCAACGACGTGGTCGTCCTGCGGCCGCGCAAAGGCCCCAATATCTACTACAATCTCGAGCATGTCAAAAGCGTGACCCGACTCAAGAAAGCCGCCCAAAGCAGCGCCGGAAACGGGAACTTCCCGCCGTGGCTGACGTTCCGCCAAGTGTTGGCCGCCTTTACGAACCGGTACGTGCAAATCAACCGGGGCGGTCCCGAAAAGGTGGACGGAACGATCACGATGGTCACGCCATACACCGTGACGCTCATCCGCGGGAAGGAAATCATCCGGCTCCCGATCCATCATATCCGGACGGTGAATGCGCTCGGCGCGAATTCGAACAACGGAAAATCCTCACAAAACCAAAACGGATCGCAAAGCAGAAACGGTTCGCAAAGCAGAAACAATTCGCAACAAAGATCATCCTCGCAAAGAAAGGAGAGTGGTTAAGCATGTCGGTTACGGCGGAAGAACTCCAACCCCTTTGGGGACTCCAGATCAAGGTCAACCGGGGAGGACCCGAAGCGGTTGAGGGGATTTTGATCGGGATTCAGGTCGACCATTTCACCCTGCTGCTTCCCAAAGGCGAGGTCGTTTACATTGCCAACCGGCACGTTAAAAGCGTCAGCAACCTGTCCGACCAGCCCTGGAACGGGATACGGAAGGCACCCGCCTTTGTGAGGGTTCCCTATTTTGTACAATTGCTGCGCGCTCTTGCGGGAAGAACGGTGCAAATCAACCGGGGAGGACCCGAGAAAATCGTCGGCGTGATCCGAGCCATTTACGGATCGTCGGTCGTGCTGAAATCGGGTCGGGAACTCGTGCTGGTGCAGATCGGCCATATCAAGAGCGTGGAAGCGCTCAGGGCCGGCCAAGGGAACAACAGTCAGCAAAATCAAAGCAGCAGCAACCAGAACCAAAAGAACAACAAAAACCAAAGCAACAACAAGAGCAATAAAAAAAGCAACAACAAAAACAACAAACGATAAACCCGAAACGCCCGGGGGTTGTGCGTTCGGGCCCAACATTGCAAGGAGAGGAGGGGACCGTATGGTGTTCTTCGTCATCATGCTGACGGCGGGTCTCGCCTTCTACCACCTGCTCAAACCCGGCACCGTAGCCGCCAAGGCCGAACAGGCCTCCGCACCCGCGTTGAACGTGGAGGCAAGCGGCTTGATGAACCGCGAGGTGACCTCGAATGCCTCCGTTTGATGCGTTGCTTACATGGTTTGTATTTGCGGCCGCCGTCGTCTTCATCATCTGGCGCCCCATGGGCCTGAACGAAGCGATCCCGGCCGCCGCCGGCGCCCTGATCCTGATCGTCTACGGCGTCGTTCCGCCCGGAGAGCTGCTGGACATCTTTGATGTCGTGGGCGGAGCGGCCCTGACGATTTTGTCCACCATCGCCATGTCCATCGTGATGGACAACATCGGCATCTTCAAGTGGGTCGCCCACAATCTGGTGAAACTGTCGCGGGGGTCGGGGGCGCTTCTGTATTGGTACGTGGTCCTGATGTGTTTTCTCATGACCCTGTTTTTCAACAACGACGGCAGCATCCTGATCACGACGCCCATCATTATCCGGATGGTGACGCTGCTTCAATTCAAGCCGCATCAGAAACTGCCGTACCTGTTCGCCGGCGCCTTGGTGGCCACGGCGTCCAGCGCCCCGATCGGGGTGAGCAACCTGGCCAATCTGATCGCCATGCGGATTGTCGGTCTGGATTTGAGCTCCTACGCGCAGTATATGTTCGTTCCTTCGCTCGTGGGCATCGCCAGCATCGCGTTGCTGCTTTTCGCGCTCTTTCGCCGGGACATTCCCCGGACGATTCCGGCCCCTTCGTACGCGATCTACGCCGGTCCGTCCTCGCCGTTGCGGACGGGATTCCAGAGCGCACGATCCGGCGGGGCGCGAGGGGACGGTCACCTGCCGTTGCATCCTTTGAAGTACGATACGCAACAAGCCGAAACGTATGACATCCGGCTGTTCCGCGTGACGATCGGGATCGTGATTCTCACGCGGGCGGGTTTTTTCCTCGGCTCCAGCCTGGGAATTCCGATCGAATGGATCGGCATCACGGGAGCGGCCGCGCTGGTGGCGATTCGCTGGCTGTGGCTGAAACAGAGCCCGAAGGACCTGCTGACCCAGACCCCGTGGCATATTCTCGTTTTCGCCTTCGGGATTTACGTCATTGTCCATGCGTTCCATCAGGTCGGCGTCCTGGACGCGGCGGTTGATTTCCTGAGCCGGCAGATCGGGGACAGCCATTTTGCCGCCATCTTCTGGATGGGCGGGTGGCTCACCTTGCTGTCCGTGATCATGAACAACCTGCCGGCCGTCATGGTGGGAACCCTGTCGCTGACCAACATGGATCTGGACCAAACGGTCATGCAGGTCGCCTATATGGCCAACATCCTGGGAAGCGATATCGGCTCCCTGCTGGTGCCCGTCGGCACGCTGGCTTCCCTCCTCTGGATGTTCATCCTGCGCGCCAACCGGACCCCGATCACCTGGGGCAAATACATCAAAGTGACCTTTGTCGTCATCCCCATCGGGCTGTTGGTGAGTTTGATCACCCTTTATTGTTGGACGGGCTTATTCTTTTGGAAAGGAGGTTATCAAAGTTGAACCAGCACTTGCTTCCGTTTTTGGGCCATCCAGTCGACGTGGAAGTAACGGGACCCCATTTGTTGACCGGCATGATGGTCGATCTGGGTCCTGACATCACGGTGATTTATACGGGGGAACAATTTGTGTACCTCCCGCTCCTGCACATTCACTCCATCCATCACAGCAAGTCCTATGACGGTCCCGACACGGACGGAAACCTTGCGCTTCCGCACGAATCCCTGGCGGATTCGATTTCGTTCCGCAAAATCCTGATGCATGCCAAGGGGCAATTTATCGAAATGAACGTCACGGGGCGGGATTCCATCCACGGCTATGTCACGGCTCTCATGAACGATTATGTGGAGTTTTATTCGCCCGTTTTCGGCACCGTCTATATCCTGATGGAACACATCAAATTCATCGTGCCGCATGCCGACAAAAACGCCCCTTACGGACTGAAATCCGTGCAGTATCCGATTCATCCGTCCCGCATCGATCTTTCCCGGACGTTCAGGCAGCAGTTGCAGAAATCGGTCGGAAACGTGGTCGTCATGGACCTCGGCCACAATCCGGACAAAATCGGCATGCTGCGCGCCACGGACGATCATTGGGCGGAACTGGTGCGGGCGGACGGCACTCACATTCAGTTGAACATCCGCCATATCAAATCGTTCAGTTTGCCGCAAGGGTTGCAGAACCTGTGACGGAACATCCGGTCGGCGGCCCGCCGCTCCGCGCCAGGTTCGACATTCGCAACCCTTTGTCGTTTGCAAACGATTCGTTATTCGGGACCGTTTGTCTTCCGCAACAGTTGGAAGCCATACGGCTCCAGCTCCAGCCGCAGCTTCCCGTCGGCCGTACGCCGGATCGTGCCGGCAAACGCGTCCTCCCATTGTTCATGTTCCGTCTCCAGCGCCAGCGAACGCGGCGCGTCGCCGTTGTTCAGCACGATCAGGAACCGTTCGCCGTCTTCGGCCACCCGCTCATAGGCGACGAGCCCGTCGCCTTCGCGGGCGCGGACGAACCGCAGCCGTCCCGTGCGCAACGCCGCATGTTCCCGCCGCAATCGGATGATGCGCTGGTAGAAGCGGAACAGTTCGCGGTCCTGCGCGTGTTCGTCCCAGACCATGCACTTCCGGCAGTCCGGATCGCCTTCGCCGTCCATGCCGATCTCATCGCCGTAATAGATGCACGGCACGCCGGGGAAGGTGAACTGGATGACGACGGCGAGTTTCATTTTGCGCTTGTCGTTCCCGCATACGGTCAGCAGACGGGCCGTATCGTGGCTGTCGAGCAAATTGAACGCGGCTTCGGTGACCGGCCGCGCATGGCTGGCCAACAGCCCGCCCAGCGCATCGGCGAACCCTTTTCCGTCCAGCGCGCCGCGGGCGACGAAATCCAGCACCGCGTTCGTGAACGGATAGTTCATCACCGCGTCGAACTGGTCGCCTTGCAGCCAGGGCTGCGCATCGTGCCAGATTTCGCCCAGGATGTAAGCGTCCGGTTTGGCCGCTTTCACCACCCGCCGGAATTCCCGCCAGAACGAGTGGTCAATTTCGTTGGCCACATCCAGCCGCCAGCCGTCGATGTCCGCCTCCTTGATCCAGTATCGGGCCACCTCGAGCAAATAGTTCCGCACGTCCGGATTTCCCGTGTTCAGCTTCGGCATCTCCGGCACAAACGCGAACGTGTCGTAGGTCGGCATGCCCTCCTTGACTTCCGGCGGCCATTCCCGCACATGGAACCAATCGGCGTACGGCGAATCGGCGCCGCGCGCCAGCACGTCCTCGAAGGGCGGAAACGTTTTTCCGCAATGATTGAAGACCGCGTCGAGAATGACCCGGATGCCGCGCTTGTGGCATTCGGCGACCAGCCGTTTCAGCGTTTCCTTCGTGCCGAAATGCGGGTCGATCTTGAAATAGTCGCGCGTATCGTATTTGTGATTCGTCGGCGCTTCAAAGATCGGCGTAAAATAGATGGCGTTGACGCCCAGTTCGCTCAAATGGTCCAGATGGTCCAACACGCCCTGCAGGTCGCCGCCGAAGAAGCTGTGCCACTCCGGTTTGCCTCCCCACGGCTGCGTGTTCTCCGGATTGTTGGACGGATCGCCGTCGGCGAACCGCTCCGGGAAAATCTGATAGAACACCGCTTCCTTCACCCACTCCGGCGGCGCAAACACATCGGCCGGATGAATGAACGGATATTCGAAATGTTGCGGCCGTTCGGGCAACCGGTCGAAACATCCGCCTTCCGTAAACCACACCCGTTCCTTTTCCGCTCTCAATTCAAAATAATAAGCCAGCCGCCGAAAAGGCGGCTCCACCGTCGCTTCCCAATAATCGAACAGGGCGTCCGAAGCGAATTTCTCCATTTCCGTGGCCCCAAGCGACTGCTCCCAGGCGTATTTGTCACGCCAGTGAAGGGTCACGGACGCCACGTTGTCCCGCTTCGTTCGCAGACGAACCGCCACATGCCGCGAATCGACCGCGAACGACCAGTTGAGCTTCGGCCGATGATAAATCGCTTCCCGTACGATCATCCGTCATCCCCCTGTCATTTCAGAACAACCGAGCTGTAAGGCGGCAGCACAATCCGGTCGTCCGCCAGTTCCGCCTCCGCGGACGTCGACAGCACGATGTTCGCCTTTTTCCCGTTGGACCAATCCATCTTCAGCCGCACGGCCTGCACTTCTCCCGCCAGATTGTGCAGCACGAGCGCCCGCTCCGTCTCCGTCTTGCGGATGAACGAAACGACGTGCGGATTGTCCACCGCGTACGCTTCAATCCCGCCCTCCGCGAGCACGGGCTCGCGTTTGCGCCAATGAATCAGCGTCCGGTAATGCTGCAGCAGCGAATTCGGGTCGCGCTCCTGCTCCTCCACCGACACGCCGTCTTCCAGATTGTACCGGGGGCGCATCCAGGACGTCTGTCCCGTACGGTCCGCCGGATCGCGATCATGGGCATACCAGCGCATCGGTTCGCGGATATGCTCGTCGGGCTTGGCGCCCTGCATGCCGATTTCCTCGCCGTAGTAAACGAACGGATTTCCGGGAAGCGTGAGCAGCATCGCCGCGGCCGTTTTGGCGTGGTTCACGTTTCCGCCCAGCTCCGTCATGACGCGGTTCTGATCGTGATTGGTCAAAAAGGGCGCGTCTTTTTCAAAGGTTCCCCCGGAAACCTTCGCGAAATATTCGTAGACGCGCTGGAGTTTGAAGCCGATGTCGAAGGCTTTCTCGGATTTGGCCGCCTGAAGAAGCTGGCCGGCCAGTTCGAAATGGAAGCCGGCGTCGAACGCGTGATCCAGGTACTGGGCCACGACCGTGGCCGAATCCCACACTTCCCCGACCAGGTAGGCGTCCGGGTTCACCTCGTCCAGGCCTTTCCGGAACTCCTGCCACCACTGCACGTTTTTCTGCAGGATGTCCTTCCGCTTGTTGTCCCCCTGAAAATCCTCATAGACATGCTTGGCCGCGTCGAGCCGGAATCCGTCCACCCCTTTTTTCAGCCAGAACTGCCCGATGCGGATGATTTCCGCGCGGACTTCCGGGTGGTCCAGATTCAGATCGGGCATGCCTTCCCAGAAGATGCCCAGATAGTACGCGCCGTTCTTGCGGTGCCAGGCTTTGCCGCCGATGGCGCTGATCTTGCTCACATCCGCCGTATCGTCGACCCAGTGGTACCAGTTCCGCTTCGGACTGTCGGGATGTTGCGCGGATTCGACAAACCAGGGATGTTCGCGGCTCGTATGGTTGACGACCAGATCCATGATGATTTTGATGTTCCGCCGATGCGCTTCCCGGATCAGCCGCTCGAAATCTTCCATCGTGCCGTAATCGGGGTTGATGCCGTAATAATCCGTGACATCGTATCCGTGGTAGCTGGGCGAGGGGTGGACGGGCATCAGCCAGATGCCGCTGATCCCCAGCGACTCGAGGTAGTCCAGTTTCGCGGTGACGCCGTTCAGATCGCCGATACCGTCGCCGTCGCTGTCATGGAACGACCGGACGAAGATCTCGTAAAAGACGCCGGAATCGCGATCCTCCGCGCTCCCCCGTTCTTGTTCCTGCCAGCGGTTCCACATGAGGGCGCCGGAAACCCCGATGACCACCGCCGCCGCGCACAATGCCAAAAGCAGCCGATAACCTTTCAGGCGCATTTCCGCACCGCCTTTTCCCCTTTCTCCCGGCACCGGCTCATCTTGGCTCATCCTTTGTTCGCACCGGCTTTCAGACCTTCAATGATATAGCGCTGCAGGAACAAAAACAGGATGGCAATCGGCACCGCGACGAGCAGCGATCCGGCGGCGAACCTCGTGAAGTCCGTGTTGGCGCGGCCCGACACCATATTGTAGAGGCCGATCGCGAGCGTCATTTTTTCCGTGGAACGGAGCACCAGCCGGGCGAAGATAAAATCCATCCAGGGGCCGATGAAGTTGGTCACGATGACAAACGTCAGGATCGGCACCGACAGCGGCATCATCACTTTGAAGAAAACGTACGCGTTGGAGGCGCCGTCGATTTTGGCCGCTTCTTCCAGGCTTTTCGGCAGCGCGTCGAAATAGCCCTTCACCAGCCACGCGTTGTACGGAATCGACCCGCCCGCGTAAACGAGCACCAGCCCCCACAGGTTGTCGAGCAGATTCAGTTGCAGAAGCAAAATGTAGATGGCGATCATGCCCATGAACGAAGGGAACATCTGCAGCACCAGCATCGACATCAGGGTGGCCCGCCGTCCGGGAAAGCGGAACCGGGAAAACGCGTAGGCCGTCATGACAATGAGCACGGTCGACAGGATCGTGTTCATCGTCGCCACGAACAGCGTGTTCCGGTACCAGTTCAGATAATCGGTGTTGAGGAACAGGTCCCTGAAATGATCGAAGGTCAGACCCGTCGGCATCATCGACGTCCGGAACAGGGAAGATCCCGGGTTAAGCGCGCCCAGAATGATCCAGTAAATCGGGTAAAGGACGGCGATCGCCGTAACGGTCAGCACCAGGTAAATGAGAAACAGGGTCACCCGTTCTCTCGCCTTGTAGCCGCCGCGCATGTTGGGGATGTTGTTCACGCCATTCATCATTGGATCATATCCTCTTCCTTAAAGGCTCTCGTATGGCGGAAATTCCAGATGGAGAAGGACGCCACCACCACAAAGATAAAGATGGAGACGACCGAGGCCATGTTGAATTTGTTCTGTTCCAGCGTCAGCTTGTAAATCCAGGAAATCAGGATGTCCGTCGAACCGGCGTAGCTGTAATTCGGATTGGCCGGACCGCCCGAGGTGAACAGGTAGATCATGTTAAAGTTGTTGAAGTTGTGGGCGAAGCTCATGATGACCAACGGCGTCGTGGAGAACAGGAGCAGCGGCAGGGTGATGCGCCGGAAGCGCTGCCAGCCGCTTGCGCCGTCGATCTCCGCGGCCTCGTACATTTCCCGGTCGATGTTGGTAAGCACGCCGGACATCAGGGCCATCCAGTAAGGGAACCCGAACCAGACGTTGGCGAACACGATCATGAACTTGGCCCAGAACGGATCCGAAAACCAGGGGATCGCCTGCAGCCCGATCGCTTGGAGATACCGGTTGATCGGCCCGAATTCGCCGTTGAACAGATTGCGGAAAATCAGGATCGAGATGACGCCGGGAACCGCCCACGGCAGAATGAAGATGGTACGCCAGAACCGTTTGAACTTCACGCGCGGGTGGCTGAGCAGAAGCGCGTAAAACATGCCGGAAAAATAGGTGGTGACGGTGGCCAGCGCAGCCCAGACGACCGTCCAGGTCAGCACGCCGAGGAACGTATTTTTCCAGGCCCGCAATTGGACAAGTGAGACAAACGTATCGAAGCCGACCCAATCCACGAGCGCCTTGGGCGGCAGATGATTCGGTCCCGAGTAGTTCGTGAACGCGATCAGGATGCCGAACACAAGCGGCAGCACGATGATGAAAAGCGCAAAGACAAACGCGGGCGCCAGCAAAAAGTAGGCGAATCCCCGCTCCCACGCGTGGCTCATCATTTCGCGGAAATTCCGGGGCTTCCCGCCCTGTTCGCGCCATTTTCCCACCAGGTAGGCGTCCCGGACGTTCAGGATGTAAACGGCGGCGAACAGGACAAACAGCAGCAGATAAATGAGGCCTTCCACCATCAGCATGATCGAATGATCGCCCTGAACGATGATCGCCCCTCTGGCGCTTCGCTGCTGCACGGTTTCCCCCAGCGTGTACAACCCCCACATCGCGTGCCGGAACGGTTTGATACCGAAGACGAGAGCTCCGGCTTCGAGCAGGGCAAGCAGGATCCCTTTCGCGAATTGCCGGTTGTAGATTTGTCCAAGCCCCATAAAGAGCAACGACAAAAAGAGACTGATGGGAGCTATGCGCTTTTGCACCGCCGCGTGACCAGCGACTGCGCTCATGCTGAAACCGCCTCTCTGCAGGAGTTGGAGTGGAAAGGAATCCATGTCCGCACAGGCGCCGGACATGGATTCCGTCGTTCGCTTGCCGTTGCCGGACCGGTTTTCGCCGGCCAGTTTTTACTGCCCGAGCTGGATGGCGTCCTTGATCTGCTGCACGGCGGCGTCAAGCGCTTTTTGCGGATCCTCGCCGTTGTTCCAGATCAGGTTGAACGCGGACGCCATCGGCCCCCACACATATTGCATTTGCGGAATGTTCGGCATCGGCGTGGCATGCTGGGCCTGGGCCATGATGCCCGATACGACCGGATCGTCCTTGACCGCGGAATCTTCGGCCAGATCCAGGCGGGTCGGAACCTGCCGGGTCATTTCGAAACGCTTCAACTGCATCTCCTTGCTGGAAGCGAATTTCGCAAACAGGGAAGCGGCCTCCGGATACTTCGTGTACGCGTTGACGTAGTACGACTTGATGCCCGAGAAGCTGGTCGGATGCTGGCCGTTGTCCAGTTTCGGCAGCGGCGCGATGCCAAAATTCACGCCCGCGTCCCTGTAGCCGGCCGCCGCCCACGGACCGTTCATGTCAAACAGCAGCTTGCCTTCCTGGAACAGGGAGTTTTTTACGTCATAGGTGATGTCCTCCGCCTTGAGCGGGAGAATCTCCCGGTGCAACCGTTGCATCAATTGCGCGGCCTTTACCGCGCCCTCGCCGTTCAGGCCCGACAGGTCGCTTGGGTCGGAGTTGCCGTTGCCAAACACGGACCCGCCGTAGCCGCCGATAAAGGCGTAGTTGTAATAGAAGTTGGCGACTTCCATCATGAAGCCGTATTTCTGGTTGGCCGGGTCGTTGAACGCCTTGGCTTGCTCGATGAGCTCATCCCAGGTTTCGGGAACCTTGCTGACCAGGTCCTTATTGTAGAACAGCGCGTACGTCTCGATGGCCAGCGGGTAACCGTACAGCTTGCCGTCGTAGGTCGTACCGTCGAGCGCCGCCTCGATGTGTTCTTGTTTGATTTCATCCGCATAGAAGTTTTCCAGAATGAGCCCGGCAGCCGCCATGTTGCCCGTGTGATCGTGCGGCGCGTTGAACACGTCGGCGCCGAGGCCGGCCGGACCGTCCGTCTGCAGTTTGCCGGGCGCATCGGTGTGGTTGACCTGCTCGTATTTGACCGGCACGCCGTACCGTTTGGTGAATTCCTCGGCAACATACTGCGCCCATTCGCCTTCCGCGTCCCCGTTGTCCCAGATGACCAGCGTGGCGCCTTCCTCAATTTGCGGCTCCTCTCCGCCCTCTCCCGCCGGCGTCGTGTTTTGGGTCTCTCCGGCGCTCGGCGTTGCGGATGGCTCGCCGGTTTTCCCCGCACACGCGGAGACCAGCAGAACGAGCGCTGTCACCAGCAGGATGGACACCCATTTGTTCAGCTTCATGTGAAATAGTCCCCTCTCATTTGTTTGTGAATTTGGTTTTATACTCATTTGGCCAGGCCAAATGATGCACCTGATACACCTGATACACCGGAAAACGGGCGAAACACGAGGCTTGTGCAAACGTTATCTCAAATCACCCTTTTCGACCCGCGAAAACGAAACAGAGATTTCTATTTATTGGTGTTAAAGAATATTTTTGAGATATTATTTCGCTGGGTAAGCGCTTCATTTTTTCTCCATCATACCTTACCCCCAACATTTAAGCAAATCGTTTGCATAGCTTGAAATTCGCCAAAAATCGTTGTTAACGGGGCGTTCCCTCGCTTTCGCGCCCGATTTACTCAATTCTTTCCGATTTACTTCCGAATTCGGCGAAATCATCTCCAAAAAGATGGGCTTTTCCGCACTTTTTTCGCTTGTTTTCCATTTCACAAGCCCTTTACAGATTCCTTTATTTAGGATAGCATTGATGAAAAGTAGTGGAATCGTTTGCGCAACAGAGGGGCTGATGGAATGAATCCGAACAACAAACCGCACCTGATTGACGCCATCATCGGGAATTCGCGCATGCTGGCGTCCCTGGGCAAGACGGGCAGGCTGTTTCGGCTGTGGTGGCCGCACATTGACTTCCCGCAGCATGTGGATACCGTTTGCACCGGCATCCGGATCGAGGGAAGTTCCGACGGCACGCTTTGGTTTGACGAAGATCGTGAGGGCGTGGAATTTGAAAGCGGATATGTGCCGGGCACGAACATCTATACGGTGCGCGCGCGGTTGAACGGGGCGAAGATCGACGTTGTCACCGAACATTTCGCCGTACCCGGCGAAGATTTTCTCGTGCGCGGCTACCGCTTCACGAATCGCGGAACCGAGGCCGTCTCTTTCCGGTTTCTGCATTATTCCTCCATCACGCCAACGGAGAATCCGTATTACAACGCGGTTTACTTCGATCCGGACGATGACGCGCTGATGCATTACCGCCACCGCTACGCCGTGGCCATCGGCGGAGCCGCGGTTTGCGCGGGGTATCAGGCGGGAGGGGATGCGTGGCGCAACGCGCAAACGGGGGATTTGGACGGCAATGAAGCCGACATTCGACCGGATGGTGCGCTGTTGTGGCGAATTCACGAACTGTCGCCCGGAGAATCGGTGCAAATCCCGGTTTATATGTGCATGGGAACCGACCGCGACGCGGCCGTTCGCGTTCTGCGGAAGGCCAGATCCGAATCTTACGGGCATTGGCTCACCGTCACGCGGGAATATTGGCATGATTATCTGGCCAAATTGGCGCCGTGTCCGATCGAGGGTTCCGCAGAACAGGAACTCTATGAACGTTCGCTGCTCGTCCTGAAGCTGATGTCCGACGAACAGTCCGGCGCGATCACGGCCGCCCCGGAAGTGGACGAGACGTTCTCCCGGTGCGGCGGTTACGGCTTCTGCTGGGGGCGGGACGCGGCCTTTATCACCGTGGCCATGGACCGGTCGGGGCTCGGCCATCTGGCGGAGCGCTACTACCGTTGGGCGCTGACCGCCCAGGAACCGGACGGTTCCTGGCAGCAGCGGCATTACCACGACGGCAGCCTGGCCCCCTCCTGGGGATTGCAGCTCGACGAGGGAGCTTCCATTCTCTGGGGAATGTGGCAGCATTACCGGATCAAGGGAGATCCGTCATTCCTGCGCGATGTCTGGCCTGCGGTCAAGCGCGGGGCCGATTATCTCGCGCGCCGCATCGACGCGTCGACCGGGCTGCCGGAACCGTCCCGGGACCTGTGGGAGGAACGCTTCGCGGAACATACGTATACCGCCGCCGCGGTCAGCGCGGGCTTGTCCGCCGCGGCGTCGATCGCCGAACAGATGGGGGACGGGGAATCCGCCCGGCGGTGGAAGCAAATCGCCGAACAAGTCGCCGAAAGCATTTCCTCCCGCTGCTGGAATCCCGAGAAGGGCGCCTTCTACCGCGGGCTGCACCTGAAGGTGACGGAAGAGCGGTATCGGGAAGCGGCCGCCCGTGGGCTGGAAGTCTCCACGGTGACGAATGCGAAGGGTTACGTTTCCTACAGGGTGAAATACGACCCGGTCCTCGATGTCAGCCTGCTGGGGCTCGCCGTGCCCTTCGGCGTCATCGCGGCGGACGACCCGCGCATGGCCCGGACGGCCGATGCGATCGAACGGGAGCTTACGGTCCCGCGGACGGGCGGTCTGAAACGGTATGAAGATGATCATTACGCCGGAGGCAATCCGTGGATCCTGACCACGCTGTGGCTGGCGCAATACCGCATCCTGCAAGGCCGGCTGGACGAGGCGCGGGCGCTCCTGCAGTGGGCGGTCCGGCATCGAACCGAAGCGGGCCTGCTGCCGGAACAGATCGACAAGGAAACCGGACGGGCGGCCTGGGTCGTTCCGTTGACCTGGTCTCACGCCATGTACCTTCTCACGGTCCATTTGCTGGCGGAAAAGCAGCGGGTGCCTTCCCGAAGCGTTTCTTCCGAATGATCCGGCCGCGCAAGGCTGCGCCGTGCGATCTCCGTTCCTCCGGAGATCGCTTTCAACGCTTATTGTGATGCAGGCACGGGTATGCCACAATGAAAGTAATGAAAACCCATGCGGGATTGATTCGGACGAGGAAAAGGAAGAGAGGCAAATGGCGGTTACGATCAAAGATGTGGCCAAGCGGGCGGGGGTTTCTCCCTCCACGGTGTCCCGGGTTTTGTCCAACCATCCGCGTATCAGCAAGGAAACGGCGGAGCGGGTCAGACGGATCATGGAGGAAATGGGCTACCACTCCAACATCATGGCCCGCAGCCTCGTCTCCAACAAAACCAGCACCCTGGGAATGATCCTGCCCCGTCCGGCCGAGGAATTGTTCCAGAACCACTTTTTTGCGGAAAACATTCGCGGTCTGACCACGCAGGCGTCGCGCAGCGGATACGACGTCCTGATGACCGCCGGCTCCTCGGAGCGCGAGGAGTTGGAAGCCGTCACCCGGCTGGTGAAAGGACGCCGCGTGGACGGCGTGATTCTGTTGCAGTCCCGGCGGGACGACCCGATCATTGCCTTTCTGAAGCGGGAGAACTTCCCCTTCGTGCTGATCGGCCGCTACCCGGGCGACGACAGTGTGTTTTGCGTGGACAACGACAACGTGCAGGCGGCCTACGACGCGACCTTGCATCTGATCGCCCAGGGGCACGAGCGCATCGGATTCGTCAGCGGACCGTGCGACCTGATCGTTTCGCAGGACCGGCTGGACGGCTACCGCAAGGCGCTCGCCGAACACGGGCTGCCCATGCGTCCGGAGTGGATCGTGGAAGGCGAGTTTTTGCAAGAAAGCGGCTACCGGGCGATGTCGTTTTTCATGAATTTGCCTGAACGGCCCACCGCCCTCGTCGTCATCGACGACATCGTCACGTTCGGCGTGCTGCGGGGTCTGGCGGAACTGGGGTACCGCGTGCCGGAAGACCTCGCCCTGGTCAGTTTCAACAACCTGCCGCTGGCCGAACTGGCCACGCCGCCGCTCAGCAGCATCGACATCGGCATTTACGAGCTGGGTTACATGGCATCCCAGTTGCTCATCCGGGTGATCGCCGGCGACCGGCCGGCGTCGCCGCGGGTCATCGTGCCGCACCGGCTCATTGTGCGGCAATCGTCGCTGAACACCATCGTCCGGCCGCGGCAATGAATCGGCCCCGTACGGAAGGGAGTTTCCGCAGGGGCCGGTTTTTTCTTTTTTCCTAAACTTTATCCGAACTTTTTCCTCAACTTTTTCCTCATCTTTTTCCTCAACCTGCGGCGAAGCCGCCTTCCAGTTGGTTCATCCGATGCTTCGCCAGTTTCAGATAGCCGTGCACGTTTTGCAGTTCACTGTTTTCCACAAAGCGCAGCCGCATGGATTCGGCCGCCTCGATCAAGTACGGCTTCAGCGCCGCCGCTCCGCCGCCCAGCACGTAGAAACATTGAATGTCGGGGTACTTTTTCCACCGTTTGCGAATAAGGTCGACGATCTTCTGGGCCGCCCGGGTGAAATACGTGTCGACGATCGGCCGGATGTCCGCCTGCCCTTCCCCGAGCCGCTGAATGATGTAATTGCCGACCCGAATCCGCTGGATCAGCTTGGCCCGGCTCGGGAACCGGTAGCCGTACTGGTCCTCGACGTCCCGGATAATGGCGTCGAGATACGCCGCCATGCCCAATTGTTCCCCCGTGCTGAACTGGTTGTCGATGCTCATCCGTTTGACCACCGGGAAATCGGTCGTCAGCGCGCCAATCTCGCAGACACCGATGCAACCGTAGTACAGCTCCTCGTCGCGGACTTGCAGATTGTCGTGGGTCGCCAGATGGAACAGCGCCGCCGCCCCTTCCACCGACACGACCGCCCGGCGGATGATCACCCGCACCGTGCGCCCGCGCAACTTCGGCGTCGAAAGGAAGGTCACCTCGTGTTCGCCGACCAGCCGTTCCTCGAACGTCTGATGGAACCGCGCGAAGGTTCGCACCGGCAACCCCGTGCCGATGATGTATTCCGCTTCGTCCGCGGTGGCGCCCGTCTGCAGCGCCTGCGGACCGCCGATGGCCGCGGCGTAGGCGAGGGCGGTCAGCGCCACGATCAGCGCCTGGTCGCTGGTCGCCTTGTTGTCGGTATCCTCCAGTTCCGCGTTGTCCTGATCTTCCGACGCGAGCAAGCCGACGAAGTACCGCTGGTTTTTCTTTTTCAATTTCGGGCTGTACACCATCACGTCCAGCGCCTGGAGTGGCGATTCCTCCTCCTGGAGGATGTGGCGCTCGTATCCCGGCGAAACGACGTTCGGAATGATGATCGGCTCGGGCTGTCCGTTCAGCACCAGCTTCACGCTGTCGTTGCCGATATCGATGCCTGCAAGCTTCACCATATGATCCTGCACCTGCCTGTCCGTTTAATCCAATCTGTTGCATCCTGCCGTTGCGCAGAAATGACGCTCAAAACCCATACGAATTGTATGTTTCGCTTCGTTCCATGAAAAACCTCTTTTGTTGGCAGGTTTTGTCGAAGAATTTTTGATGAAAAAAGGATTTTTCTGCCTCGTTGTCGAATAGGGAACTGATCATGTTTCCAAAATTTCGAGACGGGAGACCACGATGAAATCCAGTCGAGGCAACTATACCTTTGTCGTTATCCCGGATGCGAACCGGTCGGTGGTTCGTTTTCGGCTTCCTTTTTTTGTGTTGCCCGCCGTCGGCCTGATCCTGGCGGCGATCGCGGCGGCGGCCGTCGTCTTTGCCACGCTGAGCATCCGCAACGCCGAAAAAGCGGCAGCGCTTGAACAGCAATTGGCCGCAACCGTGGATGATTACCATCGCCAATTGACGCAAAAAAACGAGGAAATTTCGTCGTTGCAAAACGATGTGGCGGAATTGTCGGCGCTCGCCGATTCGCTGGAAAAGGAAATGGCCGGCATCCGCAACCTGGAGACGGAAATCCGGGAAATCGCGGGGATCAAGGTCGCCTCGAACCTGACGTCCACGATCGCCGGCGGCCAGGGCGGCGAGGAGATTCCGCTCGCCGAAGGAGAAGCCGGATCGGAATCGGACGGGGAAGTCCGGTCGCTTTCGTATGCGGGTACGAACGAGACGGTCAGCCGGATCGCCAATCGATACCAGGAATTGGAGCAGGCCATCGCGGAATGGACGCCCCTGCTTGAGGAACTCCGGGAAGCCGTGTTGCGGCACCAGGCCATCCTGCGCGTCACCCCGACGCTTTGGCCGATCGACAGGCTTGACATCACCTCGCCCTTCGGCAAGCGATCCGACCCGTTCACCTCCCGCCCGACCTTTCATGCGGGCATCGACCTCGGCGGCAATATCGGCGACCCGGTCTACGCGACCGCCGACGGCAAGGTGATCGTGTCCTCACGGGATAACACGCACGGAAATTACATCGTCATCGACCACGGCCGGGGAATCCGCACCCGGTACCTTCACTTGAACAAACGGCTGGTCAACGTGGGCGACAAGGTGCAAAAAGGGGACGTCATCGGCGAGCTGGGAAGCACCGGACGGAGCACCGGTCCCCATCTCCATTATGAAGTGATCGTCAACGGCCAGAACGTCGATCCTCGACCTTACCTGAAAACCGCGCGAAAGGACAGGGAATGATGTTTAAAGGCAAAAAATCGAAAATCAATCCGGACTCAACGGACACGCTCATCGGGGAAGGCACGGTATTCGAGGGGAAAATCCGTTCGGAAGCCGGCATTCGCGTGGAAGGCCAGATCATCGGCGATATCGAATGTTCCGGCGACGTGACGATCGGCGAAAGCGGCAGCGCCCAATCCAACATCACCGCCCGCAACGTCATCCTGGCCGGCGTCGTGCACGGCAACGTGAATGCGCAAGGCCAGCTCACCATCCGGTCGTCGGGACAACTGTACGGCAACCTGACCGCGCAGCAGCTCAACATCGAGGCCGGCGCCGTGTTCCAGGGCACGAGCAAAATGGCCGGCAAGGAGCAGCCCGCCGCCGAGAAAAAAGCGGAGCAACCCGCGAAGGAGACGCCGGCCGCCAACAACGCGGACCGTATGCTGAAGGCTTGGTGAATCGCCCCGTTGCGGGCAGGTTTTTTGTTTGTTTTTTGTTCGCGCCGTCGGGCGCTTTTCTTTTTTTCCTGAGATCGCCCATTTTTTCGCCTTCTGCCGGACCGCCTTTCTTTTTCGTCTTCTCCCGGAGGCTCCATTTTCTCGCTTTCTATAGGAGGTCCCTTTTTTGTTTTTTGCCGGGGATTGCCTTTTTTCTGTCTTCTGCCGAAGGTCCCCTTTTTTCACTTTCCCCCGGGATCGCCTTTTTTTCTTCTTCTGCCGTCGTGCCCCCTACTTTTTTCCGCTTCCTGGACATACTGATAAGGATAACCTGCCGATTCCAGGAGCCCATATCCCATGAATCTTGATCCCGTCATCCCGTTCGAACCGGTTCTGGCGGACCGCATTCCGCAAGGTACCGGCTGGACCGCCCAGATCAAATGGGACGGCGTTCGCATGCTCGCCTATTTTGACGGGCGCGAGTTCCGCCTCGTCAACCGGAGGCGGCACGACCGGACGGCGCAGTATCCCGAATTTCACGAGCCGGCCGCCTGGTGCCGGGCCTCCTCCTTCATCCTGGACGGGGAGTTTGTCGCGTTCGACCGCCGCAAACCCTCGTTTCACGAAATCATGCGGCGGGACAGCCTGCGCAAACCCGAACAAATTCACCGTGCCGTCGGAGAAATTCCGGTGGCCTACATGGTGTTCGACGTGCTGTATTGCGACGGCCAATGGATCACGAGCCGGCCGCTGGCGGAACGGCAGCAAGTGCTGGCGTCCATATTGCGTCCGCAGCCGCATGTGCAACCCGTGGAAAACGCCGACGACGCGGAAGCGCTGCTTGCCGTGATGAAGACGCACGGCATGGAAGGCATCGTCTGCAAAAGACTTGACAGCACCTACGCGATCGGCGGCAAAGACAAACGCTGGCAGAAGCTGAAAATAACCCGTGACCTGCTGGCCGTCGTCGGCGGGGTGACGTTCCGGGACGGCATCGTCAACGCGCTGCTGCTCGGCCTGTACGACGGGGACGGGCGGCTGTTCTACATCGGCCACGCCGGGACGGGCAAGATCACCGCCGCCGAATGGCGCCGGCTGACGCGGGAAGCCGCGTCCCTGGCCGTGCGGGAAATGCCGTTCGCCAACCGGCCGGAACGCGCAAAAGGAGCGGTCTGGCTCCGGCCCGCCCTCGTCGCGAAGATTCGCTTCCTGGAATGGACGGATCGCGGCACGCTGCGCCAGCCGAGCATCCAGGCGTTTGTGGATATGCCGCCGGAAGCCTGTACCTTCGCCCAGGCGACGGATGACAGCGTCCCGTAGATGAAGATAGCGTCCCGTAAATTTAGAGAAAGGAGCCGCTTCAATGGCAACCGAAACGCGTAAGGGAACCGACCGGGTCGTGTTCCTTGCGGAGGGGCACGAAATCCCGGTGACCCATCCGGACAAACCGCTCTGGCCGGAGATGGGCATCACCAAAGCCGTTTACATCCGCCGGCTGGCGGAACTTTCGCCCTGGCTGCTGCCACATTGCGAAGGTCGCTTTCTGACGACGATCCGGTATCCGGAAGGCGTGCAGGGCGGCACCTCGTTTTACCAGAAAAACAGTCCCGAACCGACGCCCGCCTTCGTCCGGACGGCCATGGCCGGCGACATCCGGTATGTCGTGCTGGATTCCCTGTCCACCCTGACGTGGCTCGGCAGTCTGTACTGCCTCGAATTTCATGTCTCCTGCGAGCGGATCGACGATCCGTTGCCGGACCGCTACATTCTGGACGTTGATCCGTCGCGCGAGGAGGAACCGCGCATCATGGAGGCCGTCGCCCTCATCGGCGAGCTGCTCGAAACCCTCGGGCTGCAGGCGGTGCCGAAAACCTCCGGGGCCACCGGCGTACAGATCGTGCTGCCGATCGTGCGCGGTCCCACCTTCGACGATCTGCGCCGGTTCGGGAAGTTCATCAGCGAGTACCTGGCCGCCCGCCATCCGGATCTGTTCACCGTCGCCCGCCGCAAAAAAGACCGCGGCGACAAAATTTATCTGGACTACCTGCAATTCTACCCCGGCAAGACGCTCGCCGCCCCTTATACGCCCCGGGCACGCCCCGGAGCCCCCGTCTCCACGCCGCTCACGTGGGAGGAAGTCCGGCGCGATGTGAAACCGGCCGACTTCCATTTGAACAACATCGCGGAGCGGCTGCGGGAGAAAGGCGACCTGCTCGCCGCCGTTCCGCCGCAAAACCTGAGCGCCATCCTCAAGTCGATTTCCCGCCGCTGAACGGTCCGGAGGACCTTGGCAGGCGACGTTGCCGCCCGCTGGTGTCTTGCGCCGCCCGCGGCGCCGTTGGCGGCGCGCCTCTTCGGACGGTGCGTTCTCTTTTGAACGGCGTGGTTCTCTTTTGAACGGTGCGGTCCTCTTTTGATGAGCGGTGTGGTCCTCTTTGAACGACGCGGTCCCCTTCGACTCACCTTACGGGCACGGCCACACCCCGCGGCGGTGCCGCTTCCTGTCCCGGCGCGGCCCCTGACAGCGTTATTTTCTCGCAACCTCGCACTTCCCGCCAGCGTCACACACTTTTGTTGTCAATCTTTTTGGCATGAAGGTGGAAGTCTCCGAATAAATAGCAAGTGAACGCGTTCAATCCAAACGGAGGTTCGGCCGAAAAGGAGAGTCAATGGCAAAACGGAAACGGCATCCGAAGTGGTCGGTGTTTCTGGTGCGCGAACCCGACCGAGCGGTCAAGCAGTTTCACGTCTCCCGGAACACGGCGATCGCGTTGCCGACCGCCGCGGCGTTGACGGTTGCCGGCTGCCTGGCGGGGGTGGGACTTGCGACCCAACACCGGATCCAGCAACTGGAGGCCAAACTGGCGCATGAATCGGCGGAACTGGAAAAAACCGTTTTGGCCAAAGACAAGGAAATCGTTTCGCTTAAGCGCAAATTGGCCGAACTCTGCCGCGAGGCCGAGGTTATGCAGCGCCGTGTGGAACAAATGCACGAACTGGAAAATAAGCTGCGTTCGTTTATTGAAACTTACGGGGAAGGCGTCAGCCTCCCCGCCCCCCGTTCATCCGGCAAGGGCCCGGAGGTGGCCACCGCCTCATACCGGCCAGGCACGGCAAACGCCGAAATCATGGCCGCGGCCGCATACGTGCCCGACGATGAATTTGAAGAACTCCTGATGCTGCTCGACGGCCTGGAACAGACGATGGAAGTCCTCCGGGAAAAAGAGCGGCAAAGACGTATGGAAGCCACCGCCGAGCCGACCGGCTGGCCCACGGTGTCCCGGCAGCTCACGTCCGGCTTCGGCTACCGCAAAGATCCGTTTACCGGGCGCACGACGTTCCACGCCGGCATCGACATCAAGGGCAAAACCGGTGATCCCGTCTATGCAGCGGGCAGCGGGGTCGTGAAGGAAGCCGGGTTCCACAGTGAACGCGGAAATTACATTGTCATCGCTCATGGCAAAGGCGTTGAATCGTCCTACTACCACCTGCACAAGATCGAAGTCCGGAAGGGCGATCAGGTCATGCGCGGCGACCGAATTGGACAGCTCGGCAACACCGGACGAAGCACGGGGTCCCACCTCCATTTCCAGGTGACGCTCAAGGACAAGTCGGTCAGCCCGCTGCGTTATTTGCGTTTGGTGAAGGAGGATTGAACGGTCATGTGGTCGGAGCGGAACAAAAAACAAGCGCCCGTGACCGATACGCTGATCGGCGCCGGCACGGAAATCGAAGGCAACCTGATAACGCAAGCGGGAGTTCGCATCGAAGGGCTGTTCAAAGGGATGATCGAATGCCAGGGCGACGTCGTCATCGGGGAGAACGGCGCGGCCCACTCCAACATCGCCGCGCGCAACGTGACGGTCGCCGGGAAAATTGTTGGGGATGTTAACACTCGCGGGAAGCTGACGATTCTCGCCACGGGATCACTTCAGGGAAACGTCAGCGCGCACACGCTCGTCGTCGAGGAGGGCGGAAGAATCAACGGCACCACGCGGATGGACAAGGCAAACAAAGCCGATAAGGGGGAGCGCACCAGCAAAACGGACAAGTTGGATGAAGCCGAAGGCACCACGGGCTCCGCTCTCGCGGAAGCAACCAAGGCCGGGACGGCGAAGGCGAAGCAGGCGGGCTGAGCGGCCGGATCCATCCAATTCGGCCCGCCGGCCCGCCCTGGGGGCCCGCGTCCCCGGAGGTGATCCCACCGCAAAAAGGCCACCCGTGAAATAGGGGCAACCGCAAAAAGTCCCTACCAAGGCCAATATCGGCGGTTTTTCCGTCGATCTCACCGAAAATGGGCCGCCCATGACCAAGATCGGCGGTTTTTCCGCCGATCTCGCCGAAAATGGGCCCCACCATGACCAAGATCGGCGGTTTTTCCGCCGATCTCGCCGAAAATGGGCCCCACCATGACCAAGATCGGCGGTTTTTCCGTCGATCTCACCGTAAAATGGGCCACCCATGACCAAGATCGGCGGTTTTTCCGCCGATCTCACCGGAAATGGGCCCTACCAAGGCCAAGATCGGCGGTTTTTCCGTCGATCTCACCGTAAAATGGGCCGCCCATGACCAAGATCGGCGGTTTTTCCGTCCATCTCGCCGCAAAATGGGGCCCTACCATGACCAAGATCGACGGCCGGACGGCAAACAGCTATATTCGGCATGCCCGGGAAATGCCGCTCTTTCTTCCCGGCGCTGGCGCGGAACAGCCCCCTTGGCGGCAGAAAGGGAGCCTTGCTTCTTTTCAATCCCGGCAAAGTAAATTATCCTAAATAAAAAATGGCGGACGGCGAATCCCAAATCCGCCGTGCGCCGAAATCCCGCTGGGGAGGGATCGACGTGAAATACCGCCGCCTTGGCAAAACCGAATTGAAGGTGTCCGTGATCGGCATCGGCACCTGGCAGTTCAGCGGAGAATGGGGCAAAACTTACACCCAACCGGAAGTGGACGCCATTCTCGGACAGGCTCGTGAGCTGGGCATCAACCTGATCGACACCGCGGAATGTTACGGGGACCATTTATCGGAATCGTTCATCGGCCGAGCGATCGAGAAAGACCGCGACAAATGGGTGGTGGCAACGAAGTTCGGCCACAAATTCCATGACCGGTTCAGTCGCACCGACGAGGTCCATCCGGATCAGGTGTTGCGGCAACTGGAAGATTCGCTCCGCGCGTTGCGTACGGACTACATTGACCTGTACCAGTTCCATTCGCTCAATGACGCGGCGTTTGATACCGACGGCTTGTGGACGATGTTGGACAAGCAGGTGCAGGCGGGCAAAATCCGGCATCTCGGCATCTCCATCGGCAAAAACGACAATGTGTATCAGACCGACGCCGCGACACGCGTCGGGGCAAAAGTGATCCAGGTGGTTTACAACCGCCTCGACCGCACGCCCGAGGAGCAGGTGTTCCCGTCCTGCATCCGGCAGGACCTCGGCGTCCTGGCGCGCGTGCCGCTGGCCAGCGGCTATTTGAGCGGCAAATACCGCCCCGGCGCCACCTTTGCGGCGGATGACGTGCGCCATCGCCACGACCCGGCGGAGCGCGACCGCAAACTTCAACTGGTCGAGCAAATCCGGCGCGAAGAGGTGCCGGCCGGCGTCGAAATGGCGCAATGGGCGCTCGCCTGGTGCCTGCAGCACCCGGCCGTCACCTGCGTCATCCCAGGCTGCAAAAGCCCGGAACAGGTCGTCGCCAACGCCAAGGCCGTCGAACTGGTGGGCGACGAACATCCCCAAACCTGGAAAGAGTAACCGTTTATCCGCAGCACGGATCGAAAAGGCTTGTCGCCGACCGCTCCTCACCGGCGTACCGACAGCGGGACCTGCTGATCCACAAAATCGCCGCCGCACACGCATAAACAGACAGGCCAAAATCCGCGGCCGGAAGCCGGGGGAAGACGGGAGCAGACAAGCACAGGACCGCATTGGAAACAGACAAAAAACTCCCGGGTCCAGCCCGTTTGGGTCACCCGGGAGTTTTTCCACATGAACGATTCGTAAAAGCCGATATGTTGCAGAATACGGTCAGGAAACGTCCCGCCGCATGAACACCGTCCACGAGATCACATTGAACAGGATAAAGTAAGCGGCCAGCACGCCCAGCGAGAACCCAATCGTCATCGGATGATGGGGCAGCGGCCCCTGACCTCCGCCCAGGTAGGAAGTCAGGTTCAGATGCGGAAACAGCACGTATTTGACAAACGGCTTATCCATCCACGCCAGAATGTCGCTGATCAGATTGCCTGCAAACAGGATGAACATGGACAACCCGATCGACAGCCCGCTGCTGCGAAACGCGGCGGACATCATGAACCCGAACGTGGCGATCACGACCAGGGTGATAAACCGGTACAAATACCAGAGCCCCATGTACGCCCATGGATTGGAATCGGACACTTCCATTAAGTCCGTCGGCGAGGCCGTGTAACCGAAAAACGGCACCGTCGTGGCAAACGTCACGACAAAAACGGTCACCGTCATGATAAGACCGAACAGCAACACGGACAGATATTTCGACAACAGGATGGCGGAACGCCGCCAAGGACGAATGAGCAACAGCTTGATCGTCCCTTGCGTGAATTCGCCCGCCACCGCGTCGGCAGATTTGACGACGGTGAAGATCATCACCAGATTCATGAGGAACAACGATTCAATTTGCATGACCGACCAGTTGGACGGGCGCTCGCCCGGCAGCACCCAATACAGCAACAGCGACATGCCGACGGAACCGAGCACGACAAGCGCGAACATCACCCATGTCCCGACGCGGCGGTAAATTTTCATATTCTCATTTTGCACAAGTTTCCAGAAATCAACCAACGCTTTCACCTCTTGTCACTTCGAGGAACTGGTCCTCAAGCGATTTCGTCCGGACGCGGATGCCATAGACGTTGAAGCCGGCTTCCACCAACCGGCGATTGAGCGAAGCCACCGTCTGCCGATCCGCCGTTACGATCAGGACGCCGTCCTCGACCCGGGCGCTGGCCCGGCCGTCGATCGCCCGCAGCGCCTCCTCCGGACGATCCACTTCAAAGACCATGTCATCCAGCACCGTGACATTGGCCGCTTCCGTTTCCCTGCGGATGGAACGGATATCGACGAGCCGTCCCTTTTGAATGATCGCGACCCGGTCGCACATCAGCTCCATTTCCGACAGCAGGTGACTGGAGACGAAGACGGCCGTCCCTTCTTCACGGGCCAATTTCCGCAAATAATCGCGGAGTTCGCGAATACCGGCGGGATCCAGCCCATTGGTCGGCTCGTCCAGGACGAGCAGCTTCGGACGGTGCAGAACGGCCTGGGCCACCCCGAGTCGCTGCCGCATGCCGAGGGAGTACCGTTTCACCTTTTCGTGAATGCGATTCTCCATCCCGACCAGGCGCACCACTTCATCGATGCGTTGGCGCGTGACACCGGGCGTCATGCGGGCGAAATGGACCAGATTCTGATACCCGGTCAAAAATTTGTACAACTCCGGATTTTCCACGATGGCGCCCACATGGCGAATCGCCTGGGGAAACGCCTTCCGGATGCTGTGTCCGGCGATCTGGATGTCCCCCGACGTGATCGACATGAGGCCGACCATCATGCGGATGGTCGTCGTCTTGCCCGAGCCGTTCGGGCCGAGAAAACCGAACACTTCACCCGGGTACACGTCCAGGGTCAGGCGGTCAATGATCGTCTTGCCGCCGATTTTTTTCGTCACATCCTGCAGATGGACGACGGGATATTGCGACATGTGCCACCTCCATAATGACCGCAGGAATTTTGCGTGATGGCCTCGGTTGTTCCGAGTGTATTATTTCATATAGTACACATTATATAGTCAACGCCCGTACCTGGCAAGAGGGGGCCCGGTCCCGGCACGTCCCCGGAAGACAAGTTCACTTCGATGGGTCACCGGAAAATCGAATCTTCTTCGTTCGAGTGGGCCGCGGCAAAGCCGCGGCAAATTTCTTGTCGAAATTTCCCCATCCTCCGACTGTCGGTCCGAGATCGACAGCGTTCTCATCGGCCCGCCCGTCCGATACTGGCCGACAGGATGAGCCAACGGATCAGTCCCTCGTTCGACAACCGCCGGCCGTCCCCTTCCCACCAACGTTTCCGGGCCTTATCTCGCCCCCGCTCCGCCGCTTCCGATATCCGCGCGCGACCGATCCGGGAGTCGAACCGCGCGCTTGAAAGGGAGTCTTCGGCCGCCGCGGACGTCATTGCGTCCGGCTTGTCCGATTCGGATCCGTCCACGGCCCGAAAGCAGACGGCCGTCGTGTGAAGCTTGCGCACGAGCCGTTCAGCCGCGTCGCATACCGCCGTCTCGAACGCGCTGCTGTCGCCGGGCACCGACGCCAGAACAAAGGCGCTCCCGACGGTGGATGCGGCGTGCGCGACGTTGCCGACCGCCGACACCAGGGTGTAAAATGCGTCATTTTCGCCGGGCGTTTCCGGGGAAGGGTCCAGAGACGGCTCAAAGACATAAAGCACCGAAGCCGCATCCCGTTCGCGAATCGCCTCAAGCACCCGGTAATGTTGGCGCCAATCCGGATCGCGGGCCGAAAAGGCACAGGTTTCCACGCCGCGCAAACGAAGGCTCGCCACCAGTTCCGCTCCCACGGCGCCGTCGGCGCCAAACACGACGATTCGTTCTTGCCGACCGTGATCCGTCCCGTACATGTTCGTTTCCTCCAACCGCACCCGAAAAAAGGATCATGAGATATAAAGGCCCATGAGATATAAAGGTCATGAGAAATAAAGGCTCACGTCGAAATAAAGGTTCATGAGAAATCCAGAAGTAGCTAAAAGATATTATACTAGAATGGACACTGCAACTTGTGACGAACGATGCCGAGCTTTTTCAAATAAATGGCCGACTCGCAAATCGCCGACGTGCAAAAGAACCAAGATCCGGCGGCTTCGATCCGGCGGGATCCGGAGGGATCCCGAGACGACGTGCCGTGTCAAACAAAGAAACGAACGCCCGGCGGTTCGCAAAGTAACGATTGAACGACGGTTTGCGCAAAAAAACCGGGGAAATCCGATCCCCGGTTTGCCATCGTCCGTATGTTCCAGCCCCGCACTTCCTTCCGTCAAGGCTGCACCGCTTCCTGCAACAACCGGGTCAACTCCCGGTCGTATTCCTCCCGCTGCTCGTGGCTCCACCCCACAAGCTCCGCCATCGCGGCCCGCACCGCGTCCTTCCATTGCAACACGCCGGGTCGGTCAAAGAACAGCCGGCCCGTCCGGCGAATCCAGAAGTCCGCCGGGGTGACAGCCATCTCCGCCTCGACGGCATACCGAAGTTCAGCGGCCAGTGCAAGCGGGAGTCCGTGCCGGTCGGCAAAGTCCCGTGACTCCCTTGCCAGTTTGAACAACCGGGGAGCGTTGGAACCGTAGCGGCGCGCGATCCGGTTCGCGTCGTCCGCGCTCAGACCGGCCGCCACGCCTTCCTCGGTCTGCCGCCGGACATACGTCTCGTACCCGGCACTTCCCCCCACGTCGCCGCCCGAAATCGTCAACTTCAGGGTGCGGCTGGCCGGAAGCGGCGTCAGTCCCTCCGCCGCGCGCCGCCTGGACACCAGATCCACCACCCGCTCTGCCATTTTCCGGTAACCGGTCAGCTTGCCGCCGGCGATGGAAATCAGCCCGGAGGGGGAAACGAAGATTTCGTCCCGGCGGGAGACCTCGGACGGTTTCTTGCCTTCCTGCCGGATGAGCGGCCGCAACCCGGCCCAACTGGACTCCACGTCCCGGGGCGTCAGTTTCAGCGAGGGGAACATGAAATTGGCCGCCTTCAGCAAATATTCCAGGTCGTCCGCTTCCATGCGGGGATGCGCGGGATCGCCCTCGTAATCCGTGTCCGTCGTGCCAATGTACGTTTTGCCGTCGCGCGGAATGGCGAATACCATCCGTCCGTCCGGCGTGTCAAAGTAAACGGCTTGCCGCAGCGGAAAGCGCTCCTGGCTGAATACGAGATGCACGCCTTTGGTCAAACGCAGCGTTTTGCCCTGCTTGGACCGGTCCATTTCCCGTATCCGGTCGACCCACGGCCCGGTCGCATTGACGACATGGCGGGCGCGCACTTCGTAACGGCCGCCGCCGATCCGGTCGCATACGACCGCCCCCGCGAGCCGTGAACCTTCATATATCAATTCCTCAACGGCGGCATAGTTCACGGCCATCACGCCGCACTCGACCGCCCGCTTCAGCACTTCCAGCGTGAGCCGGGCGTCGTCCGTACGATATTCCACATAATAGCCGCCTCCCTTCAACCCGTCCCGGCGAAGCAGCGGCTCGCGCTCCAGGGTCTCCCGCGCGTTCAGCATCCGGTGCCATTCCTCTTTTTTCACCCTGGCCAAATAGTCGTAAAGCGTCAGCCCGAGCCTGGTCGTGAACGGCCCCAACTGCCCGCCGCTGTAAAACGGAAGCAGCATCCACTCCGGCATCGTCACATGCGGCCCGTTTTCGTACACAATCGCCCGTTCCCGGCCGACTTCGGCCACCACCTTGAACTCCAGTTGTTTCAAATAGCGAAGCCCGCCGTGAATCAGCTTGGTTGAACGACTGGACGTGCCGGCCGCAAAGTCCTGCATCTCCACCAGCGCCGTGCGCAAGCCGCGAGTGACCGCGTCGAGGGCGATGCCGGCTCCGGTAATGCCTCCGCCGATCACCAGCAGGTCCACCGTCTCTCCGGCCAACGCTTGCAACGTTCGCTCCCGACCCAATGCCGAAAAAGTACAGGCATCGGTCTGGGAACGGGAACCACTGATGGATGGGGAAATGTTTGTTGGGCTCATGGGCAGCAACCTCCTTGTACGGATGAAAAAAACAAAACCACGCCTGGTCTTCGCCGTTTCCCGTTTCAAACGGCCAAAGCTCCATACGTGGTTTCTCAAGCTCTCCAACCGATATTAACTTTTACAAGATCATTATACTCCATTACAACGGAACTGCCAATGTGACCGCCCGCGTCGACTTTTTTCCGGTTGAAAGCCGAAACATCCGAATCCAGCAGCTTGTCTACGCCTGCGGTTTAAACGCCATCGCCGCCTTCACCGCACATTGCCAACCGGCATACAACGCCTGCCGGCGCTGCTCGTCCATGTTCGGCCGGAACACGCGATCCGTTGTTCGCAATTGTCGAACCTCCTCCAGGCTGGTCCAGAACCCGACGGCCAGGCCCGCCAGGAAGGCGGCGCCCAGCGCCGTCAATTCGCCCGTGGCGGCCCGCTCCACCTCCGTCCCGAGCAGATCCGCCTGGAACTGCATGAGCAGGTCGTTGCGGACGGCGCCGCCATCCACGCGCAACGCTTTCAACTGCAGACCGGCATCCCGTTGCATCACGTCCAGCACGTCCTTCGTCTGATACGCCATCGATTCAAGGGTGGCGCGAACCAGATGCGCTTTCGTCGTCCCCCGCGTCAGGCCGAATACGGCGCCCCGCACTTCCGAATCCCAGTAAGGGGTGCCAAGCCCGACGAAAGCCGGCACAACGTAAATGCCTTCGCTGGATGCAACCTGGGCAGCCACCGTCTCGCTTTCGCCCGCAGAGCCGATCAGGCCGAGTCCGTCGCGAAGCCATTGGACGGCCGATCCCGCAACGAAGATGCTGCCTTCCAGCGCGTAATGCGTCTCCTCGCCGATTTGCCAGGCGATGGTCGTCAACAGGCCGTGATTGGAACCCTTCGCCTCTCTTCCGGTGTTCATCAACAGGAAGCAACCGGTTCCGTAGGTGTTTTTCGCGGTTCCGGGCTCGTGGCACCCCTGCCCGAACAGCGCCGCCTGCTGGTCGCCGATGACCGAAGCGATCGGCCACGATGCGCCAAACAGGTTCGGCGCCGTCATTCCGTACACGTCCGACGACGGCCGCACTTCGGGCAGCATCTCCCGCGGCACGTCCAGCACGCGCAACAGGTCGTCATCCCAGCGCCCCTCGTGGATGTTGTACATCAGCGTTCTGGACGCGTTGGACGGGTCCGTCACGTGCACGCGACCCTCCGTCAACTTCCAGACGAGCCAGGTGTCGATGGTCCCGAAGAGCAGTTCTCCCCGCTTCGCGCGCTCGCGCGCCCCTTCCTGTTCCCGAAGCAGCCAGGATACCTTCGTTCCCGAAAAGTACGGATCAATCAGCAGCCCCGTTTTGGCGCGAAAAGCGGACTCGTGGCCGTCCCGTTTCAGCCGTTCGCACAAATCGGCGGTCTGCCGGGACTGCCAGACGATGGCGGGCGCGATCGGACGACCGGTGTCGCGCTCCCAGACCACCGTCGTTTCCCGTTGGTTGGTGATGCCGAGGGCGGCCACCTCGTCGGCGTCGATCCCCGCCTTCGCCAGCACCTGGCGGATCACCCGCACCGTCGACTCCCAAATCGTCTCCGCGTCCACTTCCACCCATCCGGGTTGGCGATATTGAAGCGGAATTTCTTCCTGCGCCATATGAACCATTTGCCCCAGTCGGTCAACCAGCGCCGCGCGCGTGCTCGTCGTCCCCTGATCCAACGCCAGAACGTATGATTTCGTCTTTTCCATCTTCCATTCTCCTTCGCGATATCATTCTACCGGTTCATCGCCCATCCCGATCGGCGCTTGCCCATAAAGCCGGCCGGGACGTTGTAACCGCCGTCGCGCCCGCTTCCAGCGCCGCGGCCACTTCTTCCGGTGTGCGGATCAGGCCGCCGGCAATGACGGGAACGCCGGTTCGGGCGCGCACTTCCCGGATCCACGCGGGCAACAGCCCCGGCAACACCTCGATCAGATCGGGCTGAGCCTGTTTGGCCAGTTCAACGCTCGTTTCCAGCGCCCCCGAGTCGATCAGAAACAGCCGTTGAATCGCCAGAACGCCGTTTTGCTTGGCCTTTCGAATGACGGCGACGCGAGTGGAGATCAGACCGGCGGGCCGGATGTGCTGGCACAGAAATTCGGCGGCGTATTCGTCGTTCTTGAGCCCGTCAATCAGATCGGCATGAACAAGAATGCGCTTACCGTGTTGCTCTGCCAATTTCACCATGCTGTGCAGTTGGCCCAGCCGCCCGCCCAGCAGCACCAGATAAACCCACGGAGACGGCAACAACCGTTCCAAATCCTTGATCTGCCGAACGGCGGGCAGCAATTTCTGTCCTCCGAACGGATGATGGATTGAAACCGTCCCTGCACCTTGTCCTTCCACCAGCCACTCCCTCCGCTCCTCCGGCCTCATCCGCCGGCTCTGGCAGGCACGATTTTTTCAAGCGTCTGTCAGAAAAAATACCGGCAACGGTGTTCCGTTACCGGACGTGGAATTCAACAAGACGAGAATTCAATAAATCGTCATATTTATGATAATTATATCACATTTTATGTGTATGACAAATTCACCGCAATCGCTCCGTCACCCGTGACCGGTGCGGTTCTCGGCCATTTTTCCTGGTTGGTCGCCTGGGAATTGCCCATTTTTCGGCAAGGTAAGACAATGATTGGAAAAAAGGCAGAGGTATGCGGGGTTCTGTCGGTTTCCGACCGGATGGACGAAGGTCGAGGCGTTATCGGGGAGTAAACGGACAGCGGAGGCGGGAGACTATGATGTATTCCGTATCGGCGGATTTCCGGCCAACTTCCTGTTGCTGATGATCGTCATGAATGGCCACGGGCTTTCGACGGCATATATCAACGGGAATCGGGATCCGGGCGCCGCACCGCGGACGGATGGTCCTTGGAGCCCAATCCTGGCGCGTTAGAAGCCCCTCGTTCGTCACGACGTCCGAATGTCGGCGGGGTCTTTGGTTTGGCTTTTGTTTTTGCGAATCCAGTCCAGAATGATGGTTTTCAGCTTGCGCATGTTCATGAACGCCACCGTCGCGCTTTTACGAACGTGATGAGGCGGATCGTCAAAAAACACAAGTCCCCGCGTTTCGTCGAATCCTTTCACCCGGGTCATGTTGACCAGGTTGACGCGATCAAGCCGAAGAAATCCCATGTCTTTCAAGTGTTTGGCATACACGCTAAGCGACGGTACAAGGGGATAAAACTTTTCCTTTTCCGTATAGAAGGCGACCGCTCCGTCCTCTATCACCATGTGGGTAACTTCGGACAAATTCAGCATGATGATTTCCGTCTCGTTGTTCCGGTCACGGGTGACGGGTTGAATCATGCGACTCACTCCGTGTTGATGCTTTGCGGGCGCGAACGGCTGCCGGAGATCTGCTCCGGCAGCCGCGCCGCTGGTCATTTTTTCAGCAGCTCTTCCGGAACTTCGGGCCGGTGGAAGGCCCCCCAACATGCCGTGGTTACAAACACTACTGCGACTACACCAAGGAAAGTTGCCAAAAGTCGAGCCAAATGTTTACGCATGTCGTTTCCCTCCTTGTATAGGAATAAGAGCTAATGCAACACAAAAAAAGGAAAGGGCTAATAGAGCAGATTCAAATATTAAGTTGGAACAAATGATTAAAAGGCTGATAATTTTTCTTACTAGCATTCCTTTTTCAGTAATGAGCGTTTTTTCTTTTAAATCAGCCGGTGCGAAAACGAGCACCAGGAGAGCGCTCACCAGGGTTAAAACCATGCCCAGGGGTTCGTTTATTGGGATGAATGGGATACTCACAATTATCAAAGTGGATACAACGATACAAACGACAGGTGAAGCAAAATGCAGTCCCCCTGTAAGGGTACGTAATAAAAAAACGCAAACAAACACCAATAAAATTTCCGTAATTTTGCCTGTCGCCCAACCGAATAATAAACATAACAGGAAAGTTAAAAGATTGCCCATAAGAGATTGTAGGGCGAAGATCATTACAGGACGGCTAACTTGTTTTCGGTCATCGTATTTCTCAATATAGTTCACAACCCTGTAAATTAATGCTTCAATCATCCAGTATTGGTTTTGCTCCTTTCGTTCAAATATGTAAGATAAATTAAAACACCCATAAAAGTAGCTGAAATGATGACCATGACAAATTCAAAATTTATAGCCAAAAAGGATGTAAAACAGATCACGAAAGCTGATAAAATCGTCACCATTAACAACATTCGATGAATATAATCGAGCTTTATTTTCATTTCAGTTTTGTCCGGTACAAAGGAAAATCCAATTCGTTTTCGTGATAATAAGAAGTAAACAAGAAAAGAAACGGAAGAAGAACCAACTTGCAATGTTTTTCCAAGATGGAAATTCCCTATTATTTTTTCAAACCCAACAAATAAACTCGCAAATATCAGCAAAAACTCTTGGATGGTTATATAGGTCATATATCCCGTTACCGCCATCAATGAGGCATAAAATGGATGGATGCGAAACAAGCGCCACAAGAATAAGAAAATCCAAACCAACATGAAGAAAGAGGTAACAAATGGAAGATCCAACGGAAACCGCAACAAATAAGACGTTTGCGCCATGACAACGGCCGCAATGAGCGTATTGATGAAATAGGTCTTGTTAAACGAAAATCGGAACAGACCGAGGATGAGGGAGAAGCCGGCAATGGTCTCATATACGTTCACCGAAAAATCGATGAGGAACTCCTTCAGGACCTCCGACATATTGCCTTCCCCTGCGCTTTTATGTATGTATTCGGTTTCACATTTTCAGTATACAATAAAATCCACAAAAAAAGAATATTTTAGCAATGTTAGTATCAAAATATATTTTCACCATATTCCAACCTTTTTCGACAAATTTCATCACCCCTCCCATCTGTCAGTATTCAAACCCGCCATTCCGGCAATCCGTTATCCCGCCCGCCGTTTCCGGCCATTCATTTCCGCTGCGTTGCCGGTCTCCTGGCGCTGAATCCGTCCATGATCATTTCCCCAGGTGTAAATTCCTATCCTGGAAGCACCTACATATCCACATTTTCTAAATTATGTGTTTCCATGATTATCGACGTAACGGACGGTCGAACGATACACTGGAGTCAAACAAGGAAGGGAGGGATCCGCCATGCCCATTCGCGGAACGTGAAAAGCCGTCGGAAAGTTTGAAGAGGATTTGAAGAGGAATTGTCGGCAGATGATCGGGCGATGACCACTCCATAAGCAACAAGGAGGAAAAGCCAACCAGACAACACGAACCCGCCTGCACGCCAGAGACAGGCAAACCAACCCGTTGCGCCGACACGGTCGCAACGAGAAAAGGAGGAATCAAAATTGCGTATCGAACGGCTTTATGCCAAACGGATCGTGACCTGGCTGTTCTGTCTGGCCCTCCTCACGACATGGTACATGGTGCCGCCGGCCAGCGCCGCCGTTCTGTTCCAGGATGACTTCAACGACGGCAACGCGAACGGCTGGACCCCCCAATCGGGGTATAACGACTGGTCGGTCGTATCGGAAAACGGCAACTACGTCTACTATTCATCCAGCACCAACGAAGCCCGCACGTCGGCGGGCAGCCAGTCCTGGACCGATTACAGCGTCCAGGCCAGGGTAAAGGTGGAGAACTTCAACGGGTCCAACCGGGCTTACGTGGCCGGCCGGTACAAGGACGGCAACAACTATTACGCGGCTTCCCTGACCGGCGGCAACAAGCTCGAGCTGCGCAAAAAAGTCGGCGGCAGCACGACCAATCTGGCTTCCAAGTCGTATACCCTGTCACCGGGTGTCTGGTATACGGTGAAGCTGGAAATGTCCGGCGCCACGATCCGGATGTACGTGAACGGAAACCTGGAACTGTCGGCGACGGACAGCAGCCTGACCTCCGGCGGCATCGGACTGGTCGCCTACAAGGTGATCGCAAAATACGACGATGTCATCGTGGAGAGCGCCGGCGGCGGCACGACCCCGACTCCGCCTCCCGCACCGTCGGGCGTTACGGCCAGCGCAGGTGACGGACAGGTAACCGTGAGCTGGAACCCGGTCAGCAGCGCAAACAGCTACAACGTCAAACGGGCAACCTCTTCCTCCGGTCCCTTTGCCACCATTGCGTCCGGTATCACGTCCACCAGCTATACCGATCGTTCGGTGGTGAACGGCACAACCTATTATTACGTCGTTACGGCGGTCAACAGCGCAGGCGAGAGCCCCGCTTCCACGCCGGTCAGCGCAACACCGCAATCGGGAGGCGGCGGCACGCCGAATCCGTCGGGTCCGATCGGCTTCGCGGCCCTGAACGGAGGAACCACCGGCGGCGAAGGTCCGAACAGAGTCACGGTCTATGTCAACAACGGCACCGACCTGCAAAACGCCATTAAGAACAAGGACCCGAACCGGCCGCTGAAAATTTACGTCAACGGCACGATCACGCCCGCCAACTCGCCGGGGTTGTCCAAAATCGACGTCAAGGACGTTTCCAACGTCTCCATCGTGGGTGTCGGGACGAGCGGCGAACTGAACGGAATCGGCATCAAGATCACCCGCGCCAGCAACATTATCATCCGGAATTTGAAAATTCACCATGTCAACACCGGCGACAAGGACGCCATCAGCATCGAAGGACCGGCCAACAACATCTGGGTCGATCACAACGAGCTTTACAACAGCCTGAACGTCGACAAGGACTATTATGACGGCTTGTTCGACGTGAAAGGAAACGCCGAATATATCACGTTCTCCTACAACTATGTGCACGACAGTTGGAAAACGATGCTCGTCGGCTCGTCGGACAGCGACAACTACGACCGGAAAATCACGTACCACCACAACCGTTTCGAGAACGTGAACTCGCGCCTGCCCAGCTACCGTTACGGCCAGGGTCACGTGTTCAACAACTACTACTACAACGTGCTCGACTCCGGCGTCAACTCGCGGATGGGCGCCCGGCTGCGCATCGAACACAACCATTTCGAGCAGGCCGACGATCCCATCGTCACCCGGGACAGCAGCCAGCCCGGATACTGGCACGTGGTGAACAACCTGTTTGTGAACTGCACGGGCAACCAGCCGACCACGTCCACGACCAGCTACACGCCGCCGTATTCGTACACGCTGGATCCGGTGAACAACGTCAAATCGATCGTCCTGCAAAACGCCGGCGTCGGCAAGATCCAGCCGTAACTTCGGCGATCGGCGACGTCACGGTGAATCGGCCGATGGAGACGCAGCGGTGCGTGTCCATCGGCGCAAACCGCCCTTCGCCTTGCCCGACGGCAAGGGAAGGGCGGTTTCCTGTTCCTTTTCCATCGTGCTGTTCCGGGTTGTCCGGGCCGTCCGTCCTCTGTGCCGTTTGGCCGTCCGCTGTCGGCACAGTCGCTGTCGACCGTTCTTTTTTTCCGGCCGTCAATGCGGACGCCGCCATTTTTTCCGGTAGGCAAGCGGTGTCAGTTCCGCCCGCGCCCGGAACAGGTTGATGAAATGGCTGACGTGCGGGATGCCGACCCGCTCGGCGATTTCCGCCACCGTCATGTCGGTGTAGCGCAGCCATTCCTTGGCCTTGGTGATGCGGATGTTCAGCAAATATTCCCCCGGCGAAAAGCCGGTGTATTTTTTGAATTCACGCGCCAGATGATACTTGCTCACGGAACATTTGGCGGCCAGATCGTCCAGGGTGATTTTCTCCATAAACCGCTGTTCCAGCTCCGTCACGACCCGCTCGAGGTAGTCGGGCATCGCCGAGGCCGGATGTTTCGCTTCCTGGGCGACGAGCAGCAGTTCGGTGATCAGTTCGACCAGGCATTTGGAACTGATGAGTTCGGTGCGGGCGTTTTTGCGGCGATGCAGATGAACGAGCTGGCGGATGAGTGCGGGCACCGTGGAATCGCGGGGCAACGACACGACCGGATCGCCGAGCGAGGCGAACAGCCCGTAATATTGGCGGATGCTGCCGCCGTTCACGTGAACCCAAAGGATTTCCCACAGGTCATGGGGATCCGTCGCATAATGCTGGTAGTCCCGGCAATCGATCCAAAACGCCTGGCCCGGTTTGATCGTATGGGCGCGCCCCTGGTACAGCAGGCGTCCCTTTCCCGCCACCGTGTATACGATCAAATACGAATCGAGCCCCTCCCGTTCGGTGAAATACCCCGGCAGCGTCCGGAAATGGCCCACCTCCTGCACATAAAAAAGGGCGGACCGGGCAAACCCCGACGGTGTGCAGATCAAACGGACGGAATCCTTGGTCCAGGCGTACGCCGCCCGTTCCCGGTAGCCCGACACGCACATCCCCTCCGCAAGATTACGATATAATTGGCTAATATTCTTTGATTTTATCCGTTTTGTAATCTGTTACAATGTGGTCACGATCATCATATAACAAAAACCGAAGGAGGTAAAGCGCGGCATGTTGGAGCCCATCAAACCGGCCAAAAAACCGAGGATCGGCCTGTATTCCGTCGGATTGCGCGCCTACTGGGATCAATTTCCCGGGTTGCGGGAACGGCTCGTGGAGTACGGTCAATTCATCGAACGGCGGATGTCCGCCTGGGGCGACGTGTTCAATTACGGCCTGGTGGACACGGAAAGCGAGGGACGAAAGGCGGGGGAATGGCTGAACGCGCACAACGTCGATCTGGTCTTCTGTCATTCCGCCACCTACTGCACCAGCTCCGCGGTGCTGCCCGTACATCAGGCGTGCAAAGCGCCTGTCGTTATCCTCAACCTTCAGCCGACGGCCCGCATCAACTACGACAAGACGACGACCGGCGAATGGCTGGCGCATTGCGGGGCCTGTCCGGTGCCCGAATTTGCAAACGCCTTCAACCGCGCCGGCATTCCGTTCCGGGTCGTGAACGGCCTGCTCGGCCTCGATTACACCCCGGCCGTCTCCTTGACCGACGAAGTGACGCACGAGCGTCCGGAGGCGAAGCGCGCCTGGAAGGAAATCGAGGAGTGGATCCGCGCCGCTTCCGTTGTCCGCACACTGAAGCACGCCCGGTTCGGTTTTCTCGGCAACACGTACAGCGGCATGCTGGACATGTACAGCGACTTCACGATGGTGCAGGCGCAGACGGGACTGCATGTGGAAGTGCTGGAGATGTGCGACCTGGACCGGCTGTTGAAAACGGTCACGCCGCAGGAAGTGAAGGCGAAGCTGGACGAGGTGCGCGACATGTTCGAGATCAGCGGCGATTCGCCGGCCGACCCGATCGCGCGCAAGCCGACCGAGGAGCAACTGGAATGGTCGTGCCGGGTGGCCGCCGCGCAGGAAAAGCTGGTGCGCGAATACGACCTGGACGCGCTGACCTATTACTATCACGGGGCTCCGGGAGGCGAATACGAAAAGCTGCAGGCCGGTTTCATCGTCGGCCACTCGCTGCTCACCGCGCGGGGGATTCCCTGCTCCGGGGAAGGCGACCTGAAGACGGCGGTGGCGATGAAAATTTGTGACATTCTGGGGACCGGCGGCAGCTATTCGGAAATCGTGGTGGTGGACTACATCGACGGCACGATCCTGCTCGGCCACGACGGCCCGTTCCATATCGCCATCTCCGAAGGAAAGCCCATTCTTCGCGGCATGGGACTGTATCATGGCAAACAGGGCACGGGCGTCTCCGTCGAGGCGAAGGTGAAGACCGGCCCGGTCACCACGCTGAACGTCACGCAAACCGGCGACGGCAGGCTGAAGCTGATCATCAGCGAAGGCGTTTCCACAAACGGGCCCATCATGAAAATCGGCAATACCCAAACGCCGGTCAAATTCAAGCTGCACCCCGACGATTACATGGCCCGCTGGTTCGCCGAAGCGCCGACGCACCACTGCGCCATGTCCATCGGGCACAACGCGTCGCTGTTCCGGAAGGTCGGCGAGCTGATGCAGATTCCCCACGTGACGCTGGGCTGACGCCCGGATCATTCCCCGTTGTTTCTCCACCATCGAACCGCACCATTGGAAATGGAGCCAATAAAAAAGAAGCCAACGCGAGCCTTCCGGCTCGCGTTGGCGTCCCTCATTGCCTTTCTCACCGGTTTTTCCCGGGAGACGCACAGCTTTCGCGAATCGTCAGGGCGGTCGGCAACACGATTTTTTTCGGGATCTGCCGCTTGGCCGCAAACCGTTCGCTGAGCAGTTCCACCGCCGTCTCGCCCATGTACTCCATATGCACTTTGACCGTCGTCAAGGGCGGTTGCAGGTACGCGGAAATGGCAATGTCGTTGAAACCGACGATGGACACATCCCGCGGCACATGCAGATTCGCTTCGTGAAGCGCGCGCAGGACGCCCACGGCCATCGAGTCGTTTTCGACGAAGAAAGCCGTCGGTCTGCTCGTTTCCTGGAGGGCCTGTTTCATCAGACGGTAACCGTCCTCGGCGTACAGTTTCTCCCCGGTGAAGACGAAGGCCGGGTTGTACAAGTTCCGCTGTTCCAGCCACTCCCGGAACACCACTTCCCGATCGTCCTTCACCTGCCGGTTGCGCACCTTATTGCGGCTGCCGATGTAGCCGATCTCCCGGTGCCCCAGATCGGTCAGATAGGTGAGCAGTTCCCCGACCGATTTGCGGAAATCCAGCACCACCGAATCGAACCGGTTGTCGTCGGGAGAGGAATCGACAAAAATGATGTTTTCAATCTCCTTCGGAAACGTCTCGATGTCTTCCCGGTCGAACCGCCCGATGGCGATGATGCCGTCCGGCGCTTCGCCGTTCCAGACCACCTCCCCGTTGTCCTGGAGGAACAACCGGACGCATTCGTATTGGCGGTGAAAACATTCCCGCTCCACGCCGAGGCGAATGGCCAGGTAATACGGGTCCAGCGTTTCTTCCTGTTCGGTGTACCAGCTCAACAAGCCGACCCGGTACCGTTCCTTGGCGGCGGCCACGCTGCGCTCGCGCAGCGTCTTGTAATTGAGTCTCTGGGCGATTTCGATGATCCGCTTGCGCGTCTCGTCCGAAACGGAAAGGCTGGGATCGTAGTTCAGCACGCGCGACACGGTCGCGATCGACACCCCGGCCATTTTGGCAATATCTTTAATCGTCGCCATTACCCGCTCCTTCCCCCGCGCATTTCCCGATCAGCCCCCGCATCAGCCGGGAAGAGCTCGCTTGCAGGCACGATTTTGCTGTCATAGGGTTTCAGGACAAGGCCGCGGAACATCCTGGTCTCCGCCGCATGGTTCATCAAAAAGCACCAACGGCGCCCGCCATACTCCCGGAGAACCACTTCCACGTCACTGTCACTTTCAATATGACAGATTCCCTGGCGGTTGACAATGACCCGGGCAATCGCATGCATGGCCTCCTCGCCAAGCCCGCAGCCGATATAATACGCCTCCCCCGCGCCGAACGGGTTGCGGGTGACCGCCGCCTCGGGGAAAAAGGGATCGTCAAACCGGTACAGCGTCTCCGCCGTCACCGGTGTCAGCAAATCCCGCCACACCGTCGCCTCGACGCGCGCCGGCAAACCGGCGCGCGTCGCATCCGGCACCGCTTCCACCGGCACCGATTTCCCGCGCGGCAGCGCTTCGGCCGCGTGGATGCGGACGCCGCACAGTTCCGCCACCGGGCCGGGAAGCACCGTCCCGTAGCGCAAGTTGTTCGCCTTGTCCTTGATGCCGGCGCGGAAAGAGAACACGACCGTCCCTCCGCCCGCCGCGAACGCCTTGAGCCGCTCGGCCAACGCTTCGTCGATGATTTGCATGGCCGGCAACAGCAGCACCTTGTACCGGGAGAAGTCCCGATCCACGGGAATGACGTCGATCCGGCAATTCAGCCGGTAGAACGGCTCGTACAGCCGGAGCATTTCCGCGGCGAAGTCGAACGCTTCGCTCTGGCGCTGGATCCGCCAGGACCAGATGTTGTCGTAGTCGTACAGCACCGCCACCTCGGCGGCAAAATCGCTTTGGAGCAATTCCGCGTGCGGCGCGATGTCCTTAAACACCGACCGCACCTCTTCGTATTTGCGCCCGCGGACGTTGTCGTGGTCGACGATGCCGAGGCAAAACTGCTCCGCGCCCCGCGTCATCGCCCGCCAGACAAAATACAGCATGTCCGAACAGCCGTGCGCGAACGCCTGGAACGACCACATCCGCGCCTGGTTCGGGCGCGGCAAATAGCCGATGACATCGTGGCCCTGCGCGCCCATCAGTTCCTCCATGATCCAGAACGGGCGTCCCTTGAGGCCGCGCACGAAATCGAGCGACATGGCCAGCGCGCTCGGCGGCAGCGGCTCCGCCAGCCCGCCCCACACCGGATAGTGATCATAGGAAATAAAGTCATACAGGCTCGCGTGTTCGGCATGGTCGAACCATTTCTCGAAAAAGCCCCCGCCCAGATTCGTGGTGACCGCCTGGTGGTCGCCCTTGTGTTCGCGGACGGCCGCCACCAGCGCCGCTGCAAATCGGTTGAGCGACCGCGAGCGGAACCGGGCCCAGTCAAGGCGCAACGAAGGATTGTGCGTCGTGATCGTCCGGACCGGCAGGGGGATCTCGTCGAAGCTGTTGTACGTTTGTCCCCAGAAAATGGTGCCGTACGTTTCGTTCAGCCGGTCGATCGTCCCGTATTTCTCCTCCAGGAAATGCCGGAACGCGTCGTGACACTGCGGGCAATAGCACATGTCGCTGCCCTCATGGCCGAACTCGTTGTCGACCTGCCAGGCGATGATGGCCGGTTCATCGCGGTAATGTTCCACCAGTTTCCGGGTCAGCCGGACGCTGTAGCGCAAATACTCGGCGGAGTTGAAGCAGTACTGCCTGCGCCCGCCGAACGCGCGGACCTGGCCGGATTCGTCCCGGGACAGAATCGACGGATGCAGCCGCGCCAGCCACGCCGGAAACGTGGCGGTCGGCACGCCGAAGATGATCCGCAATCCTTTGCGCTTGATCTTTTCGATCACCCGGTCAAAATAGGAAAAATCAAATTCCCCCTCCCGTGGTTCCATCCGATGCCAGGCGAACTCTCCGATCCGCACCGCGTTGGCGCCCAGTCCGGCGATGCCGTCCAGATCGTCCTCGATCAGATGTTCGGGCCAGTAGTCCGGATAGTAATCGACGCCCAAGATCATCCGGTCTCTCCTCCTATCCACTCGCTCTGTCTGTTTAGCGTCTTGCCTCTTTCCTGCGCCTTCCCAGCGCCTTCCGTCCGCATTCCCGCGGACGTCCTCATTCTTTCACCGCACCGCCGAGGATGCCGGAAATGAAATGCCGCTGCAGCAGCAGGAAAAAGACAATGATCGGACCGGTCGCCAGCGTGACGCCGGCCATCACCTGTCCGTAGTCGATGCGCGACAGGCCGAACAGGCTCGACAGCGCCACCGGCAGCGTGTACATCTCTTTCGTCTGGGCGGCCACGAGCGGCCACAGGAAGTTGTTCCACTGGTACATGAACAGATAGATCGCCGTCGCCGCCAGCGCGGGTCTCATGGACGGCAGCACGATGCGGGTGAACAGTCCCCACTCGCTGACCCCGTCGATGCGCCCGGCCTCCATGATCGCGTCCGGCACGGCCAGCATGTTTTGCCGCATCAGGAAAATGGCGAAAGGATACGCGACATTGGGCAAAATGAGCGCCTGGTACGTGTTGAGCCAGTCCCATGCCGCCATCATCTTGAACAGCGGAATGACCATCGCATGGAACGGCACCATCATCGACACGAGAAATACCGCAAACAGCGCGTCCCGGCCCCTGAACCGGAACTTCGCGAACGCATAGCCGGCCATCGTGCACACGGACAGACTGAGCGCGGTATAAACGGACACGACCAACAGCGAATTGAACAGGACCCGGCCGATGCCGATCGAATGATGCAGGTTGACGACGTTTTCCACAAACCGGCTTCCCGGCAGGAGCTGCGGCGGTTTGGCGAACACCTTCCCGCTTTCATTCGTGGCGGCGATCACCGCCCAGTAGAACGGAAACAGCGATACGGCCGCGCCAATCGCGAGCAGGGCGTGGACGCCGAACTGGGATATTCGCCGTTTGAGCGTCACGTGCCATCCCTCCCCGTGATTTTGAACTGCAGAAATGAAAGCGCGGCGATCAGCACGACGATGACGTAAGCGAGGGTGGAAGCGTAGCCGAAATCAAAATACCGGAACCCCGTCTGGTACAGATACATCCCGATCGTCAGCGTGGCGTCGCTCGGTCCGCCCTTCGTCAGCGTGTACGGCTCGTCGAACAGTTGTAACGTCCCGATGGTGGACAGAATCGTCGTGAACAGAATGACCGGCTTGAGCTGCGGAATCGTCACGGTGAAAAACTGACGGATTTTCCCCGCCCCGTCCATGCTCGCCGCTTCATAGAGCGATTCCGGAATGTTCTGCATCGCCGCCAGGTAGATGATCATGTTGTAGCCGGTCCAGCGCCAGGTCATCGCCAAAATGAGCGCCGCCTTGGCCCACCAGGGATGGGACAGCCACGGCACGCTCTTCAGTCCGACCGCCTGCAAGAACTGATTGACCACGCCATCGCCCATCAGCATGATGGAGAAGATGATGGAATAGGCGACCAGCGAAGTGACGGCCGGCATGAAAAAGGATACGCGAAAAAGGGCGCGCGCCCGCTTCGCCGCATGGAGCAGCGAGGCGAGCACGAGCGCGAGGAACAACATGATCGGCACCTGAATGACCAGGATCACGAACGTGTTGAACAGCGCCGTCCGGAAAATCTGGTCGCCGAACAGCCGGCGGTAATTGTCGAGACCCGCAAACACCATCTCCCCGCCGACGCTCGTCTGAAAGCTGAGCAAAAACGAATATACGATCGGAAAGACGGTGAACACCGCAAACAGCGCAATCGCCGGCGTGAGGAACAAAAGGGGTACATACGTTTTCGTTCTCATGGCCGTCCTCCCCGGATGGATCATGGAAAAGATCCGAGAGACTCGGGGTGAAGCCCGAACCTCCCGGAACCGATCCATCAATATTGGTTGATCTGCCGGCCCGTCCGGTCAGCCAGCCGTTTGGCCGCCGCCGCGAGCGCCTGCGCGGGATCCTTGCCGTTGAAGATGTCGGCCTGCGCCTTCACCGCTTCATCCAGCGCGATGGCATAGTCTTTCGTGTAATACGGCGTCGGAATATCCTTCATCTCGTCGCTGAACAGTTTCCAGATCTTCTGGCCGCCGAAAAATTCCACTTCGCTTTCGAACAGCGGGTGGTCGTAGGCGGTGGACAGCGACGGGAACAGGCCGTATTTCTCCATCGCCATGATCTGCACGTCGGTCGTCGTGCTGAAGAATTCCATGAACTTGTAGGCTTCCTCGACATGCTTGGAGGAGGCCGGAATCATCCAACTGCTGCCGCCCAGGTTGGCCGCGCGGTTGCCGCCTTTCTCGAACGCCGGCAGCAGGAACACGCCCCATTTCCCCGCCGTGTCCTTCGCCTGGTCGATGATCGTGCCGTAGTACCAGGCGCCGAACGGAATGGTGGCCACCGACCCGTCGATCGTCGCCGAAACCGTGCCGTCCCAGCCGTTGACGTCCTTCACCAGGTCGGCATCCCCGAACTTTTTCAGCATGGACAGCGCCTGAACAACCTTCGGATGGTTAAAGTCGATGTTGCCGTCCTTGTCAAAGTAGTAGACGCCAAGCTGGTTCATCATCATCCGGAAGTTGGCGTCGTCCTTGAACTTGTCGGCAGGAAAGGCGTAGGCGCCCGTCTTGCTCTTGATGGTCTGGGCCGCCGCGAAGAAATCGTCCCACGTCTCGATGGTCGAAGGATCGACGCCCGCCTGCTCAAACAAATCCCGGCGGTAGAACATGCCGGTCGGACCGGCATCGAAGGGCAGGGCGTAATACTTGCCGTCCTTGGACGTAAGTTCCTTTTTGAAATCCGGGAACAGGTCAGCCTTGGCGTCGAAACCGAGTTCCGACAGGTTGGCAAACCCGTTCGGAAACGCCTCCAGATACCCTTGGATGCGGTCGTCCTCGACCAATACGATGTCCGGCAGCGCGGAGCCGCCCGCGGCCAGGCCGGTGGACAGCTTGTCGTACACGTCCAGCCGGCCGATGTCCTCCACCTTGAGGCTGACGTTCGGATGTTCCTTTTGATACATGGCCATGGCCTCTTTAAGGGCGCCCACGTTGACGTTCCATGCCCATGCGGTCAGCTCCACCTTGGGCGCGTTGCCTCCATCCGCACCTCCCTGACCGTCCGAAGCCTTGCCGCCCCCGGTTCCGCAAGCCGCAAGCACCAGGGACAGCGCCACCAACAACACAAACAACTTTGGCATTTTGGTCATGTTTTCGTACCCCCCACAAATTCATATTTCCAAAATTCTAAATCGCCATTACTGAAAGCGTTTCCGGGACGCTCGGTATCATTTTACTAAAACTTTTACTTATCATCAAGATTTTTTTACTATAAATTTTATCCGCAAATCGGATCCGCGAAGGTCTCCCCACACATGCACTTGTCCGTTTTCCGGCTTCATCGTAATATGGTAATAACGCTATGTTGGGGATGGTCCTATGCGCAAAAAGAGGGTTCTGTTGCTCTCCGAAGGGTTCGGCACGGGACACACGCAAGCGGCCTACGCCCTTGCCATGGGTCTGCGCCAGCTCTCGCAGGGCATCCAAACCCGCGTGATCGAGCTTGGCACCTTTCTCAATCCGGTGATCGGCCCGCTCATCCTGGCCGCTTATCGCAAAACGGTCAGCAAGCAACCGAAGCTGGTCGGCAAACTGTACCGCGGGCATTACGACAAGGCGCTCAACCGGGTCACCCGCTTCGCGTTGCACCGGCTGTTTTACAACCAGGTGTCCGACGTCGTCAAACAGCTCAAACCGGATCTGATCATTTGCACCCATCCTTTTCCCAACGCGGTGGTCAGCCGCCTGAAACGGCTCGGACTGGAAACGCCCTTGTATACGCTCATCACGGATTATGATGCGCACGCAACCTGGATCAATCCCGAAGTCGACGGCTATCTCGTCAGCACGGCGTCCGTACGCGACAAACTGATCGCCCGCGGGGTGCCGCCCTCGCGCATCGAGGTGACGGGCATTCCGGTGCATCCCAATTTCTGGCATCCGCACGATCGCGCGGAAATTCTGCAACTGTTCCAACTGAAGGACATGCCGACCGTTCTCGTGATGGGCGGCGGCTGGGGCCTCCTCTATGACGAGCAGATGATCGAATACATGACCACCTATGCCGACAAGGTCCAATTGATCTTCTGTGTCGGCGACAACGAGAAGGCAAAAGAAAAGATGCTGGCCAATCCGAAATTCCAGCATCCCCATATCAAGGTTCTCGGTTTTACGAAAGAGATCAGCAAGCTGATGGACGTTTCCGACCTGCTGGTCACCAAACCCGGCGGCATGACCTGTACGGAGGGCATGGCCAAAGGCATTCCGATGCTGTTTTATCAGCCGATTCCCGGTCAGGAAGAGGAAAACCTCGAATATTTCGTCTCCCAGGGGTTTGGCGAACTGATGTCGTCAAAAGAAACGATCGACCGCTGGTTTCGGCTCATCCAGGAACCGTACGCCGCCGATCGGCACCGCGACCGACTTCTGGCCATCCGCAACGCCGAGTACCATCCGGCCAGATGTTCGGAGGCGGTTTTGAACCTGATCCAGTCCAGCGAAACCAATCGGGTGGAGCGTCCGGTCAATTGACCGGATCGTGGCGGGAGCCGGCCAACGGGCCGACGCTCCCCTGTTTTTTTTCGCTCCCGTACAATTTCCGAAATTGCAACGGAGTGTAGCCCGTCAGTTTTTTGAACGTCCGGGAAAAATGGGAGGAATTGTCGTATCCAAGCCGGTTGACGATATGGCCCACGGTCAGTTTCGGTTCGATGAGCAGCGTTTTGGCGCGTTCGACCCGTTGCGCCACGATATATTCGGACAGGGAAAGACCGGTTCTTTTTTTGAAAAAACGGGAAAGGTAGGCCGGATGAAAATGCACGTGCCGGGCGATGTCCTCCCGGGTGACGTTGTCTTCCAAATGTTCCTGAATGAACGTCATGATGCGGTGAAGCGCGTCCGCGCCGCCCGGCGTGTCGCCCGTGTTCCGTACCGCCTTGCGTCCCGGCGCCCCCGGGCGGCGAAGGCGCAATCGCCGGTGGACGTAGTCGGCGGTCGTGATGATTTTGGCGGGTGTCAGCGGTTTTAACAAAAACGGAATTCCCTCCAGCCGGGCGGCCATCAACGACAACGCCAGCGGAGACAGGATCGCCAGGCACTCCGCCTCCGGCCGGCGATTCCGGAACCGGTGCAACAGCTCGACGCCCTCTTCCCTCCCGACCACGTCCAGATCGCAGATCAGCCAGTCCACCGATTCCTTTTCCATTCTGCAGGCCGCTTCCTGGGCGCTCTTCACCATTTCCGTGCGGAACGATTTGCCGCTCTGATCCAGAACGGACCGAACATGTTCCGACGCAGGGCTTGCTCCCACAAGCCAAACGGCCGACATCACGGTCCCTCCTTCCCCGATCGGGATCGGGCTCTGTTTCTGCCATCCTCAATTTCTACTATAGCAAAAACTTCTTTTTTGTCCTGTATTCGTCGCAAAAACCAGTGAAACACAGGACCGCGGCTGAACCGGCGAAGGCCGGCAAGAACGTTGTCGGTGCGTTCATGCCGGCCGCATGCCACAGGTGCGTGGAAGGCTTTCCGTCCGTCAGACCGGAACGTCACCGTCCCTCTCGTTCAGCGCGCCGGTCATGTGCGGACGGGGCTCACGGTTCCACGCCCCACACAAGCACATCGTTATGGTACAGCGTCACCCGATCCCAATCGGCAAACGCCGTCTTCGTCGGATCGAACGAATAGTCGTTCCCCTCGTCGAAGTTCGACCAGTCGGCCTTCGACATCCGCAACTGGATTTCTCCGCTCTGTCCGCCCGCCGGTATCTGACCCGCGCCCGACGTGAAGCTCAGCTCCACGTACGTGTCCGCGTTCGTGCCCGAAACCGTCCCGAACGTGATCCGGATGTTCCCGGCGCCCACCTGCGCCCAGTCGATCCAGCCGTTCATGTCCGCCGTGCCGTCCTTCGTGAAGTAGTACCGGATCTTCAGGTCGCTCAGGTTGACCGCCGTCGTCCCGTTGTTCCGGATGTTGAAGTGCGGTTTGATCTGGTTGTCCGTCGCGTTCGCGTCGGCCGCCCGGTACTGGAGCACCAGGTTGCCCGTGCCGCCTCCCGGACCGCCCGTCGGCGTCGCGCTCACCGGCGCGGAGTTCGGGCTTTCACCCGCGCTGTTGGAGGCGCTGACGACATAGTAGTAGGTCGTGCCGTTGGTCAGGCCGGTGTCGGTGAAGCTCGTCGTCGTCACCGTGGCCACGTTCGTGTACGGCCCGCCGCTGGTGGTGGCGCGCTTCACCGTGTAGCTCGTCGCTCCGGCGGAAGCGTTCCACGCGAGCGTCACCTGGCCGTTACCCGCCGTGGCGGTCAACCCCGTCGGCGCCGCCGGCACCGTCGGTCCGCCGGCGGTCGGCGTCGCGCTCACCGGCGCGGAGTTCGGGCTTTCACCGGCGCTGTTGGAGGCGCTGACGACATAGTAGTAGGTCGTGCCGTTGGTCAGGCCGGTGTCGGTGAAGCTCGTCGTCGTCACCGTGGCCACGTTCGTGTACGGCCCGCCGCTGGTGGTGGCGCGCTTCACCGTGTAGCTCGTCGCTCCGGCGGAAGCGTTCCACGCGAGCGTCACCTGGCCGTCGCCCGCCGTGGCGGTCAACCCCGTCGGCGCCGCCGGCACCGTCGGT
>ERZ795043.270-NODE-270-length-57362-cov-7.604289_pt1 | contig 57362 bp, 50 predicted proteins | sample MGYA00375127_ERZ795043 | MGnify/ENA primary metagenome ERZ795043 (study PRJEB30172, sample SAMN05518447) | compost metagenome | isolation source: Feedstock adapted compost from Newby Island compost facility, Milpitas, CA | place: USA:Newby Island compost facility... | reverse complement strand
CAAGTGTGAAAAAGACAGAAATCAATCGAAATCACCTTTTGTTCAGAGGTTCCTATAAATGCACAGCGTCCCAGGTACGACACTTTAAAAGGCGTGGAGTTCGTTCAGCGACGGGCTAGCCGAGGGAGAACTGGCAAAGAGGCTGGTTCTTTTCGGAACGCTCCGGAAAAACTTTGCTTTTCGGCGAATCGGCCACCTCCGGCCCTCGGTGGTGGGGTACAGTGTCGCGCTTGCGTCGCTTCATACTCAGCCTGTTTGGGTCATCGATAGGTCATGAATTGTTCCCACTAAAATCTGACGAGTTTGGACGTGATCAGTGTGCTGTGAAGGCAATCTGCAAATTGCCTCTATCGGGCGTCGGGTGAGACGAAAAGAGACAGAAACCGCTTTGCCTGGAAATGTCAAACCAATCCTGGGGATCCTCCGAAAAGCCGCCGAGGTTGTTGACAAGCTTGTCACGCAAACCGCTAATTTGCTCACGCCCGACTTACATTCTCATCGAGCGGCAACTTCAAAGGGGCTAAACTTGAGTCTAACTCGCGGGGCTATCTCCCAATTGTTACAATCTTGTCCGGCGAAGGGTTGAACGGCCGTCATCTTACAGGCTTTGGGAGGAGAGGTCATGACTCACTTCACACGTCGGGAAACGCTGAAAGTGCTGGGGACCCTGGGAACCATGGGCTTTCTGGGGACTACGTCCGGCGGAATGCCAACCGTGGAAGTCCCCAAAATACCAGGAGCCAGTGACGTTAGGCGAACAATATTTACGAAAGTTTGGGAAACGCCTCTGATTGATAGCCACGAACATCTTCCTGACGAACAGGATGTCCTGCGCGGACCGGGGGGCAAAACCCAGGAGCAGTGGACGGTTATTTTGCACCATTATCTTGATTCTGACCTGCGCTCTGCAGGAATGACGCGAGCGGAATACGATTCCTTCTTCCAGCAACCGGGAGCACCCGAGGAAAAGTGGCGTATTCTCGCCCCTTACTGGCCAGCTGTCCGCAATACTGGCTATGGCCTGGCCGTCCGGATTGCCATGAAGGAACTTTACGGGATCGAGGATCTATCGGAGAAAACCGTCCTCCAACTTCCCGAAAAATTCGAAACCACGCGTCGCCCCGGTTTCTATCAACACATTTTGTGCGATCTTGCGAAGATTGACTCCTGTCAGGTCAATACCGGGACCTTCCACGAGTCGCGCCAGCCCCTCCTGCTGCTGCAGGACATCAGCATCGTGGGGATGTTTGCCGGTCCCAACCTGCGGGCATTCGGATCACCGACGGGTATCCAGGTCACGACTCTGAGTGACTGGTATCGGGTCATCGACTGGTGGTTCGAACGTTATTCACGATATGCCGTGGCCGTTAAATCGCAAAACGCGTATAGCCGTAACATCGATTACGAAAAGGTGCCTCAAGAACGGGCGGAACCCATATTCGCGAAACGCCTTCGTGGCGAGGTGCTCAGCCCGGAGGAACAAAAAGCCTTGGAAGATCACCTGTTCTGGTATGCCGTCCGAAAAGCGACAGAGAATCACCTTCCCGTGAAACTCCATACAGGCTACTATGCGGGCGATAATTACATGCCACTTTCACGACTTCTCCATAATGCCAGCGCAGCCTGTGATCTTTGCCGCCTGTCGCCGGAGACAACGTTTGTCTTCATGCATATTTGCTATCCTTATTACGAGGAACTGATCAGCGTAGCCAAACATTACACGAACGCCTACGTGGACATGTGCTGGAGTTGGATCATCAACCCGGTGGCTGCCAAGGACTTTCTCAAGAAGTTCCTCGTTACCGCGCCCGCCAACAAGATCTTCACGTTCGGCGGCGACTACCGCCCTGTGGAGCCTGTTCTTGGTCACGCCCTCATCGCCCGACAAGGGATTGCCCTGGCCCTTTGCGAACTAGTGGAAGAAGGATGGCTGAGCCTAGACGATGCGCTCCGGCTTGTTGACCCAATCATGCACGAAAATGCACGGCGGGTCTTTCGAATAGAAGAGAAAAAGCAGAATCTTCGTTCGGCACCCTGGTTCAGGCAGGACTGATTCCAGCGAGACAGAAGCCGCAAACTCGAGGTATCGCATTGCTCTTTTACAGTGTGCCCTTGGTGCTCGGAATGCCGGACCCTCGGGGATCTTTCTCCACGGCCATGCGGAGCGCCCGGGCAAAGGCCTTGAACGTGGCCTCCGCAATGTGATGGCTGTTAGTGCCGTAATGGAGCAGTAAATGCACGTTGGCACCTGCCTGATTTGCAAAGGCCTGGAAAAACTCGCGAACCAATTCACTTTGAAATTGCCCAATCAATGGTTGGGAAATTGGCACGTTGTAAACGAGGTACGGGCGACCACTCAGATCGATCGCAGCCGTCACAAGCGTCTCATCCATCGGGAGCGTAAAATGGCCGTAGCGACGAATGTCGCTCTTATCTCCCAGAGCCTCTGCAACGGCCTGCCCCAGGGCAAGGCCAACATCCTCCACACTGTGGTGCTGATCGACGTGCAGATCCCCACGACATCGAATGTACAGGTCGATGCTCGAATGACGAGCCAGCAGGTGAAGCATATGATCAAAGAACCCGATGCCCGTCTCAATATCGCCGCAACCCTGGCCATCCAGGCAGACCCGGACGGTTATGTTCGTTTCGAGGGTGTTCCGAGTAATTTCGGCGGTTCTTTCCATGAATTTGTATCTCCTGGGGTTCAGTGCTCAACCGGAGGCCGATGCGACGGGATACGTTTATTTCCCGTCCGTGCTTAAAACTTCTTGTAATCGTTCCAGCAAACAGTCTACCTCGCTGTCAGTTCCCACGGATATCCGCAGCCCATCGCCCCAACCCGGGTAGTCCATATAACGCACTAAGACCTTACGTCTTTTGAGCTCTTCATAAATGGGTTTTACCGGCCTGTCTTTCCTCGTGCACCAAACGAAGTTCGCCTGAGATGGTACCACGTCAAATCCCAGAGCGCGCAATTCCTCCGTCATTCGTTCTCGTGTCCGGATGACCTTTCGGGTCGTCTCCAGCAACCAATTCTGATCCCGAATCGCAGCGGTAGCTCCAGCGATCGAGAGGGCATCGCAATTGTAAGAGTCCTTTACCTTGCGAAGTTGTTCAATGATATGCGGTTGCGCGACCAGATATCCAAACCGCAGGCCCGCCAGGGCATACGATTTACTGAGGCTCCGGGAAACCATTACGCGATCGCTCAGTTTCACCAGATCGACGCAACTCTCGGCAGCAAAATCGACATAGGCCTCATCTATGAGGATAGGACATGGAAGTTGTTCAATCCACCTCGATATCACAGCCGGAGGGATCATTGTTCCCGACGGGCTGTTCGGATTTGCCAGAAATATCAATTTCAATCGCGGATTAGACGCCAGAAAGTCATTGGTCAGAGTCCAATCACCCTGAAAAAAGACCTCTTCCCACGCGCCATTTTGCAGCTGCGAGAGAACACGATAGAGAATATAGCTGGGATAAGCCAGTCGAATATAGTCGCCTTCCCCCACAAAAGCCCGGGTGACAATCGTCAGAATATCGTCGCTTCCGTTTCCCGTAAGAATCCAGTCCGGCTCCACTCCCAGAAGCTTGGCCGCCTCTACCCGGAACATCGTTGCCAATGGATCTGGATATTTCTGCAGTCCGCGCCGTAATACCTCAACAATGGCATCCCCAACGGCGGGCGAGGGCGGGTACGGGTTCTCGTTTGTATTGAGCTTGACGTAACCCGCTTCCTGCGGCTGCTCACCCGGAACGTATCCCGCCATCTCAATAATATTCTTGCGAATAAAATCAACAGCACTTCTCGACATAAACCGCTCTCGAATTAACTTCACGTGACATCTATCCTGTGAGCACCATTCCAACCTGTGCAGCGCTCTACAGGAAAAAGGCCAATCGCAATGAAGAGCCCCGGGCTAATTTTCTTGCGGCCGTTGACTCATCTAGCCCGCCTGCGTCTTATTTCCACGCTTGCCAGGTGAGCCGTCAGTCCTTCCCTTCGAGCGAGCATGATCACGTCCTCAGCAAGGTGTTCCAGACCGTCCTGAGTAAAGTGGAGCACGCTCGTGGCGTGGAGAAAGTCGTTGGCGGATAGAGGACCGGCAAATCGGGCTGTTCCCCCCGTGGGAAGCACATGGGATGGTCCGGCGGCGTAGTCGCCCAGTGCTACCGGCGTGAAATGTCCCAGGAAAATAGCTCCCGCGTTATCAATTTTCTCCGCGAGGGCTTCCGGGTTCGCAGTCGCGATGTGGACGTGCTCGGGTGCAATCTCATTGGTCAGTTCACAGGCTTGCTCAGCATTTTTGGCATGAATAACCGCACCAAATTCTTCCAGGGCCGATCGCGCAAGGTCACCCCGTTCAATATCGTGCAGGCGAGCCTCAAGCACGCTCAATGTATCGCGAAGAATGTTTTCCTCCCATCCGATAAGGACACTCGAGCCTGGCGAGTGTTCGGCCTGAGCCATGAGATCGAAAGCCACAAACTCGGGCGTAGCGGTACCATCCACAATGACGACCACCTCGCTGGGACCGGCAATCGAATCGATGTCCACTTCCCCGAACACATATTTTTTCGCTAGAGCAACAAATAAATTGCCCGGTCCCACGATCTTATCCACCTTGGGTGTGGATTCGGTGCCGTAGGCCAAGGCGGCGACGCCGTGAGCGCCTCCCAAACGATACACTTCATTGACACCCAACTCGAAACAGGTGGCCAGAATGTCGGGGTTGTAGGCTCCGAATTTGGTTGGCGGCACAAGGACGGCTATCTCTTTGACGCCGGCACATTGGGCCGGTACCACCGTCATGAGCAAGGTAGAAGGGTAAGCCGCCGCGCCACCAGGAACGCAAACCGCCACCCGCCGGACTGGACGGTATCGCTCTCTGAGGTAGCCTCCCACCGTTTCGACCACCACATCCCGGTGGAGAATGGCTTTCTGATAGTGCTCAACGTTGGCACGGATGCGACGCACCGCGGCGAGGAAATGCGGATCCGCATCGCGATGAGCCTTCTCAAGCTCATCGGCCGGCACGCGGATGCTCTCTGCGTCGAGTTTGACGTTGTCGATTCTCGCGCAGTAATCCAGAACGGCAGCGAGGCCGCGTTTCTGCACGTCGCGACAGATGCGTTCCACCACCTGGCTGGGGGTCAATTCCTCCCCGAAAACTTCTTTCGTTTTAGCCCGAGACGCAGGACTCACAATGTCTCCCTGAACACCCAGTTTTCGGCGCAGGGAGGAGAGTAAATGAGCCGGGTCCTCCGACCGACAATCGACCCAGGGGATCTTAAGCATTCGAACTGTTCTCCTGCAACTTCAATCTTGCGAGAGTTTCTCCGCGTCTCTGACACGGTTGTTCAAGCCAATATGATTTCAGCGTATTCCGCCTGAAAAACTTGGCAATGGGCACTCCCTTGCCACCGCCCGTGTGCTAGGTTCAGATAGTATTGCCCGTAACGAGTGGGAGCGTCAATTCGGTCGCGAACTTCTCCAGCAGGTTAGTCGGTGGCTGAGAGTCTTTTCACAATCGAATGTCCTACATGCCTGGCAAGGCTCCGCGTCCGACGCCTTGAGGCTATCGGCGCGATTTGGCCGTGCCCCAGGTGCGGCAGTCTGGTCCAGGTGACACCTCCGCCAGGTTGGCAACCACCGGCGTCAACCGGCAGCCGGTCGGATTCTCCTGACGGACAGCACTTTGCGGAAAGTCCGCTTGAGGAAAGTCCGAAAGCTGGCCCGTCGTTGGAAAAACATGCTGCTCAAACTGCGGAGACAGGGGCCCCGGAACGCCCAACACCATCGGGTGGTTCGGCGGAGAGCCCACGGGCGGAAACCGGTGAAAAGCCCGCGGAGCCAAGCGTACTATCATCGTCCGGCGTCGAAGAATCAGCAACGATTACCACCACAAATGAGGGGGCAAGTGGCCGCCGCAGATGGATAGCGGTCGTTGCCTTACTCGTGCTCGCGGCTTGCATTACAGGAATCAGCCTTCGATTTCTTGTGCCCCGACGTGCTGGACCGGTGGAGCCTGCCCCAGTTCCGCAGGAAGAGCGTGAACCCGCGACCGCCGAACAAATTCAAGAGGCCAAACCGGTGCCCCCGGGCCAGTGGATCCTGGAGGCAGCCGGGGAAGATATCACAGAAGTTTTCGGTATGGACGACAAGGTGCCACCGGCTGATGCACTTCTGCAATTTCTTCAGGTGCCGCTAGAACTGGAGGCTTATCGGACGTTCGCGGCTGACTGCCAGCGTGCGATGGGATTGAAAACGGAAAGCCTCGCCACACACCTGGTTTTTGGCAAATGGAGACAGCCCTACGCCTGCATTTTTGAACTCGCGTCCGACCAGCAGGTCGATTCGCTCAATCAATTTGGACAGGAGCTGACGCGTTACGCCGACATTACACTCCGACGCCTCCCCGATTCAGCGCGGAACCTTGTGTTTGCGGTCCTGGATTCTCACACCCTTTTGGTGGGCGACGTTGACTTCCTGGATCGGATTTTACGGCAGCACGCAACCACCGAAAAATCCGAAAAAAAGTCACAGCATCCGCTGGCAAATGTTCTCAATGACGCCCGGCATTTCCAGGTGTTCTTCCTGGGGCAGTCTCACAGCGTTTGTTCTGTGTTCGGGGCAAAATGGCTGGCCGGTTTTCCGCAAGCGTTTGGACTTCTGCAAACCCTGCAACAGAAAAGTGACACCTTCTTTGCCGGATGGGCCCTCTCCGGCGATCAAAATAGGTTGACCGTCCGCCTGTCGTGTCGCCGAAAAGAAGATGCCGCCTCCCTCCATGATCAACTTGAGAAACTCCGACTTCAGGCCCTGGAAGAGGTGAAATCGGCTGAAAAGGAGGAAAACCTGCTTGCGAAAACGGCACCCGCAGGAATGACCCCAGAGGGATGGTCTCACACAATCACGGCAGTCAAGTCATTTCTGGAACATAGCACAGTTGTAGCGGAAGAGGCGACGGTCGCGATTGAGTGGTCTTCCGACCAACAGTCCGGTTCCATTCAAAATGTGGCGACAACCGGCGAGGCTTTCGCCCAGCTCTGGCACGCCCTTGCCACAACCCAGGCCTTTCTCCACGCAGAAACACTCGGCGGGAGTCTTAGCCGATATGCCGAACGCCAGACGAGCTTTCCACGGGCCGCGATCGGCGGGGATCTTTTGCCTCCCGAAACCAGACTGAGCTGGATTTCAGAAATCCTTCCTCACCTCGGTTACGCCGAATGGTCGAAGAGTCTTCAGCCGGGCTATTCGTGGAATGCCCCGCAAAATCAACCGGTCACCAAACGGTTTCTTCCAGAAGTGACCAACCCTCTCCTCGGTGCAACGCAACGTATTGCCGGATACTACGACGCCCACATCGTCGGTGTTACTGGCGTCGGCCCCGACTCCGGGAACCTTCCTCTTTCCAGTCCCCGGGCAGGCCTTTTTAACTTCCGTCAGGCAGTCAGAAAGGAGGATGTGAAAGATGGGCTCTCCAACACGCTGGCCCTTCTACCAGCCGAGAACCACCTTGGTCCATGGGCGGCAGGCGGAACAGCTACGGCCCGAGGGCTGACCAAGCCTCCGTACGTAAAAGGGCCTGACGGTTTCGGTTCTGCCTTGCCTGACGGTATGCTCGCCGTGATGGCCGACGGTTCTGTACGATTTATCCGCCGCGACGTTGATTCGCACGTCATGGAACAACTCGCTACTATCGCAGGGGGAGAAGCGATTAACTTGGAAACGGTGGCGCCCGCATGGCCTGGTAAACCCTTAAGCAGTCAGCCATCCGTCCAACCACAACCCGGTGCCGGCCATGAAAGTTCACCTCGCACGGTCCAGCATTGGCCTGGCGAAACACCCTGCGGCCAGAATTTTCCACCACGCGGTGATGCGGCAAACACTTCGATCGCGGGGCTGAAGGTTCAGGTGCAAATAGAGTCCTGGCCGGGGATTCCCCTCGCCCTCGCGCTTGCACGCCTGACCGAATGGAGTTCCATACCCATTTGCGTAGACCCGGAAACCCTGCTCTGGGACAATCCTTCCGACCTGGGAACTGTGGCCCTCCAGCCGGGCAAAAAGACGATACAACAGATTCTGGAGGAGATTGCCGGCCAGCACGACTGGACTGTCGTCTCCTGCGGCAATCTGGTGGTGTTGTGCCGTCCCGAAAGAGTCAGTAACAACGTCAGCTGTCACATTACGGACCCATCTGCGCTTGTTTCAGACAAGTTACTCCAAGCGATCATCACAACACTGGATAGCACGTTCGGTCCGTCTGACTCGGGGATAAAATATCAGTCGAACAATAACGAACGGATTTTCCAAGGCCCGTTTATTCACGTTTTAACGATTCGCAACTTCCTCGAACAACGCTTTCCGCCGCAATCGCTCTCGGAAGCCGCTGCGGAGAACTCGGCCCTCCAGCAGATTATCTCGATGAATTACTACGAGCCGACTCCACTTGTCGACATACTCGCCGCGCTCAATCGTCTGACGCAGGTTCAAATACTCGTTGATTGGCCTTTGCTCCTCTCTGAGGAAGTGCATCCCTCTGTGCCGGTAACCTGCTCCGCTCACGAAGAACCCTTTTTTAAAGTCGTGCAGAGGCTGGCAGAAACGATCAATGCGACCGTTTATATTCTGAACGACAGAACCCTCCTCATAACAACGCACAATCGTTTTGATCGCCCATATCTCCGCGCCTATCCACTTAGGGAGGTACTCCAGGAAGGTTTGACGGTCGGGGCTTTGCGAGAACGTGTTGTCAAAGAGTGTCAGCCTCAGACCTGGTACGAGCAGGGCGGAATAGGGCGGATTTTCTTCACCGAGGATGGCCAAACCGCAATTGTGTACCAAGACGCTACGGCCCAGAATGAAGTTCAGCGGTTTCTCCAACGACTTTCTAAGGGTTCGCAATGAAGTCCGGTCTGTTCTTTAGGATCAGCCGCGTACTGTCCCCATGGTTTTCGCTCGCCGCGCAACTGGTCGCTCGCGGCGTCAGACTATGTCTCCTTTATTTATCCTTACTATTCCGCATCGTACAAAGTGCTCTCGTCAAGGGCGTGCAGTTTATTGGTTTGTTAAGTGATGAGATCCGCAGTATTCGTCTGGCCGATTGGTGGACGGAGTACGTTAATCGACAGTTTGCGAAAATCGCCGTGTGTTTGTGGATTGTACTTAACGGAGTGCTGTGGATTGTCCTGCCTTACGGGTTGGGCTGGCAGCCGGAGGCTGCGTGTTCGCGACGAGCATGTGAGTTCCTCGTGGACATCAACTCGGCGGATTGGCCGGAATTAACGCTTCTTCCGCGCATTGGACCGATTCTCTCGCAAAGAATCGTCGCAGACCGCGAGAAGCATGGCCCCTTCACGAGAGCAGAGGACCTGCTGCGAATTCGGGGCATCGGTCCGGGGATTCTGCGAGGAATTCAACCATTTCTAAAATTCCCTGAAAACAACGGCGGAAACATTACTCCTGAGCAGCGCCACGTGGCCCGTCCGAACGGTTAGTTATTTTCATCATTCTTTTGTCATACAACGCTTTATAATGTGATTAATGAAAAAAGTGCGATTACGGATGCTCATTACAGAAAAGCAATGTCGACTCAGCTTTTCTCGAATTAATTAAAAGCCTGCGAATATGGCCGGAAGTATTAAAAACCCCATAGACTATGCGAGACCGTCCAACAAGACCAGGTTTGTACTGATCCTGGCCATTTGCCTGCCGTTGCGCGGCCTGGCAGGGACGACGTGCGCAGGCGACGTACCCGTGGGCCCACTCCCAGGTATGGTCGAATGCCGCGTGGGTGAAATCCGGACAGAGGGCATGATCCTGACCTGGAGCTCTTCCGAGATCATTCTCCTGACTCGGGATGGCTCAGTAAAACATATCCCCCGCTCCCTGGCTGCTGATTTTCGCAAAACATCGGATACCTTGGTGCCGCTGCCCATTCATGACGTTCGGTCGCAGCTGCAACGCGAATTCGGTACCGAATACCGGGTAGAGAGCACGACGCACTACCTCGTCGTTCTGCCGGCCAGCGCAAATTCGCAGTGGGGTTCCGTTTTCGAATCACTGTTTCGTGAGGCATGGCGGTTCGCAGCACAGCGCAAACTGCCGGTCACAAAACCTGTTTTCCCACTTGTCGCGGTCGTTTATCGGGACAGAAAAGCATTTGAGAATTCGCCCGAGTTTCGCCGCTTCAAATCACATGAGTCCCAGGTACTTGGCCTTTATGACGTGTTGTCGAACCGCTGCCTCACCTTTGATCGGCAAGCTGCCCAAAACCCAGCGTGGTCAACTGTCGGTTCGGAATCGACAGAGAATGTGCTTCGGCACGAGGCATTTCACCAGTTCGCGGCCAACACCGGGTTGCTTGGTCGATTCACCGCGACGCCATCCTGGCTCGCGGAGGGACTGGCCATGATGTTCGAGGACAGTCCTCAAGGTGGCACCGACTTGCCCTCATCAGCCACGAATAATTCGCTGCGGCGAATTGCCGTTCAATCGCTGTCCGGGCTTCCTCCAGGGTGGCTTCAGAACATCGTGGCGAGCGACGGCTGGTTCGATATCCACCCTCGGAAGGCCTACCTGGCCTCCTGGGCTGCAGTTTCCTATTTGAGCGACCGCCATCTTTCCCAGTTCGTCGGGTATCTTCGGTGCGTCCAGAACAGGCCGCCGTTTCAAGCCTACCCGAGTGCAGCCCGCATCAGGGACTTTGAAGCAAGTTTTGGGCGAAACTGGGGCAATCTGGAACGGAATATCGTCGAATACGTCACCAAGTAGCCATCGAAAACCATAAGCAGGACAGTGCTGGGGGCTGCCTGTTGCCGGGTCGCGCCGGGCTTACAGCACAACAGGAACATCGGCCAATCTCGCCGCCATGCTCGGAATGTCCGACCGACTTGTCATATCGAAAACAGGTTCTCGCACGAGAACCGTCCGAAATTCTTCGCCCAATCGATCGATCGCATACTGGACTGCGTCAGTGATTTCGTATTCCCCCCGGGGCGAAAGATCAATCCGTCGACAGGCTTCGAAGATTGATGGCCGAAAACGCCAGCAATTCATGCTCAGCCACAAAGGGCGCGGCAATTGGCTCAGCACTTCCGCGGTAGGCTTTTCCAGAATGCGAACAAGTCGCCCATCGCTTCCCACAAGTCCCACGGCAAACGCTTTGATGCGCTCCGCCGCAATGTTGCTCCGCGTGAGCATGGTGTCCTGATCAAAGAGGGCCACTCCGGCTCCTTTCAGCTCGCGGAGTCCACTCAATGCTGCAACAGGATAGTAGTTGTCGGAATTAATCATGATGAAGTCATCATCGCCGGCAAATTCTTCCGCTGCCGCCACGGCATTAGCTGTCCCCAGCGGCTTCTCCTGAACCGCGAAGGTGATTTTTAATCGCCGGAGAGGTATTTCTTCCTGATACCGGCGGCGAAGCTCCTCATGCTCGGGAGCTACCACCAGGCACGCCTCGCTGTAGCCCGCATCTGCCACCGATGAAAGCAAATAGTCCAAAAAAACCCGTCCGTTGGCGAGGGGAATGAGTGCCTTTAATCCTTTTCGGGCGGCCTGAGTCTGTTGCTCGTCCAGAACTACCGATTGATCTTCCTTTTGCATCCGCGTCCCGAGTCCCCGCGCGAGAATGACAACCTTCCGAACCACGGCCTGAAGCTCCCTTGATGATAGTGAATTACCTGCTTTTCCAGTGCCCGCAAACTCTTTCCACGTCCAGAAACGACGGTTTTTTCCAGATTCTTGAGTTCATTTTTGCCCCGTTCAAGCTTTCAACCACCTAACGGCTGCCAATAGTTGCGTGCTCATCGCGAAACGTTATTCAAAAATATCACGAAAAAGCTGCTCGTGCGAGTTCTCGTTGCGAAAGAAAGACACCCCAACGGAGGGAGTCCCCTTTGACTTAACAGGGGAGGACACGTAACAATAAGGACAGGTGACGGGCCCGAGGCGAGAGGTCCCTACAATGGGGAGCTGCGAACCTGGTCAGGGACGAAAGTCAGCAGCCATAAGCAGTGATCTCCATGTGTAGCGGGCCTCTCGCCACGGGTCGGTTACCGTGAGCGCGGAAACGCGGATCTCAACCCAGGGGTTACCCCTCGAAAGTAGACATCCCCCTGGCGAAGGCAAAAGGAATCATCGGGGGATGCAATCTCCGCGTGGCGGGAAATGCGGGGAAACATGGCAGCTCGTTTGAAACAGAAGCAAGAATCCCCTCAGTCCGTAGCGGAATCGCAACCTAGGCCAGGCAGCGGTTACCTCGTCGTCGCTCGGCGATACCGACCGCAAACCTTTGACGAGCTCGTCGGCCAGGAGCATGTCGCGACCGCTCTGAAAAATGCCATCAAGACGGGGCGAATCGGCCACGCCTATCTCTTCACAGGGGCTCGTGGAGTAGGAAAAACATCCACGGCGCGGATCTTCTCCAAAGCTCTCAATTGCGTGAAGGGCCCAACGACCGAGCCGTGTAATCAATGCGACATTTGCCGCAGCATCAGCGCCGGGGAAGACATCGACGTTTTGGAGATCGACGGGGCGAGCAACCGGGGTATCGAGGAGATTCGCCAACTCCGCCAGAATGTCGTCGTTCGTCCCAGCCGGGCCCGGTTCAAGATTTACATTATCGACGAAGTTCACATGCTCACAAAAGAGGCCTTTAACGCATTGCTGAAGACGCTGGAAGAGCCTCCCGAGCATGTCAAGTTCATCTTCTGCACCACCGAGCCTAACAAAGTTCCGGTGACGATTCTTTCTCGGTGCCAGCGGTTTGACTTCGCAGGTATCGAGAGCCACACGATTGTTGCCCGTTTAAAACAGATACTTGAAGCTGAGAATATCTCGGCGGAAGCCGGGGTTCTGGAACTGCTGGCGCAGCGGGCCGGCGGATCGATGCGGGATGCGCAGTCCCTCCTGGAACAGTTGCTCGCCTTTGCCGACAAGGAGATCAGGCTTCAGGATGTTTTCGATCTCCTCGGAATGACGCGCTCGGATGTTTTGGAAGCCCTGGCGAAATCCGCAGCCGATGGAAATGTCGGCCGGGTGGTGGAGATTTTTCACCAGGCCATCACGGAGGGGGCTGATCCGGCCTTGCTGCTCGAGCAGTTTCTCACCTTCTTGCGAGACTGCATGGTGGCGGAAGTGGGAAGCTCCTCGCAACTGTTCCTCACGGTACAAACCGAGGATGGTCAGCGCGTGCAACAAATTGCCCGAAAGTGGGGGCTTCCACGTTTACTCGCTGCGATGCAGATTTTGGACCACACTCTGGCCAGAATGCGCGCCGTCACTTACGACCGCGTCTTGGCAGAGCTGGCTCTGGTGCGAATCAGCCGCCTGGGCGACCTCCTGCATGTCCATCATTTGGTGGAAATTCTAAAAAGCGGCCAAATCGAAAGCCTTCAACAGATCGTTGTCGGGGCTCCAACAATTGCAAGTGGCAGATCGCAGAGTGCGATTCCTCCCCAAACCGGCACCGTCCTGCCGCGCAGTACTGGTTCACATCCCTCGCGGTCTCCGGAAGGCCTCCCGGATGCCGGTTTTCCGGCTCAACCGCTTGCCAATTCCAGGCAAGCCATCGAAAGCGCAAAACAGGAGGTCGCTCTCCAGCGGGAGAAAGCCTTTGGAGCCGGTTCTGTGAAAACAGAAGCGATGGAACCAGGCGGACATGTGACGCAACTCACCCCCGATAATCTGGCGGCTGTCTGGAAACACGTTTATGAATCAGTGGGCGGAATGGCGGCGGACCACGCGAAGGCGTATCACAATCTCCATCTCGAGGATGGCGGCAAGCTGGTCGTGACGTTTCGGAAAGATCAGAAGTTCTCGTGTGACTACTGCAGTCGTCCCGAAAATCAGGAGAAATTCAACCGAGCGCTCAGGCAAATCGTCGGACATCCGGTAAAGCTTGATTTCGTGGTTTCTGAGGATGGAGGTGGGGCAACCTCATCTCGACCGGTCACCGCAGGGGAGCGTTCGCTCTTCGATGTGCTTCAGGAACCCATGATTCGGAAGACCGTGGAGATCTTCGGGGCAAGGCCAGTGGCCATCTTACCGCCGACTAAAAAACCCGTCGATCAGCCTGCCGAAACACCACCGGAAATGGAGGTCGGGGAAGCCGCCGATTCCATGGAGGATGAAAGTGACGATTTCGAGGATTAATTTGACTGACGTTTTGGCGGTGCGAAGGGAACAAACCACCACTGGTAACTTGGGGGACAAATCTCTCGCTTGTCGAACGGGATGCCTCGCTCAAAAAGTGGGAATGGCCGGTTAGCAGATCATTGCCCCTGCCAAACACGCGGTTTCAACGGCTTTCTTCTAAGCTTGACTACTGGATGACGACCCCTGCTACCTGACGAGGGGCTTTGTCGCTGAGCCATTCCCACTTTCGCAAAAACATGTGACATGCCATGAGCGCAAAGTGTTGTAGGGGCGATTCATGAATTGCCCCTACCGGTACCGTGGTCCGGGTTGAACCAGCCTCTCCAGTCCCTTACATGATTCGGATGCAACCGGGACGCTCGCTCGGCGTGGAACCCGCGCCGATTGGAGGGACACCTTCCACGGCGCCCGTCGAACACGGTGGGGCGCGCATGTGGTGCCCGCCGATTCAAACCGGAGCATCCAACGTGGAGAGGCGGACCTGACAAGCAGGTTTCTCCGGGCCGGCGCGAACCCGCGCGGACGTCCGCGTTCCCATCCCCAGAGAAAAAATGGGGACGTGTCAAGCTCTGTTGCGGGTGCCAGGCTTGTGGTTTTGCGTTAAAATATCTCCGAGCGGTTAATGACACTCTCTCCACCAAGCTGTATTCTGGAAGGAACATCGGACGAGCACCCAGTATCTGGAACTTCGCATCCAGCACCGACGGAGAAAAAGCCAGGAAGTTCTCAACCATGCTTAAAGAACTCGCGCAACTCACTGCTTTGCTGCGAAACGCGAAAGATATCAGCGAAAAGCTGGAAGGCGTCATGGCCCGGCTGAAGGAAGAGCGGATTGTGGGCAGCGCCGGGGGCGGGCTGGTCAAAGTGGAAGTCGATGGTCTTGCCGACCCTCGCCGCGTGACGATCGAACCAGCGCTTTTGAAACCGGAGGACAAAGATTTGCTGGAAGAGCTGCTCGTGGGGGCCATGCGAGATGCTATCCAGAAGGCCCGAGAACGCCACATGCAGCTCGTGACAGAGTTTACGGGCGGGCTGCCGCTTCCGGGCTTGGACATATTCTCAAAATTTCTCGGGACAACGGAATGAATAAGAAGTATTCAACGCATTGACCGAATCCCAGAGTGCCATGCTCAATTCTTTGACACATTCGCATTGCGTGTTTTAAATCCCTGAGAAGCCCTTTTGAGAATAAACAGGGTCTTTTGTTGCTTGCGTCCATTGTCACTTTATACAGGGGAGGATTAGCGATGTGGAATCCAATCCACTGGGCGTGGATGATTGGGTGCCTCATTCTTATCGGCAGCACGGGTGGGGTGAGTGCCGCCGAGCCCGCCGCCGATGCTCAGTTGCCCAATTTCGTGATCATTTTCATGGACGACATGGGCTACGCGGATATTGGCCCTTTTGGTGCGGAAGGTTACGAAACACCCAATATCGATCGAATGGCTCGAGAGGGCCGAATTTTCACTGATTTCTATGTCTCGCAGGCGGTATGTTCAGCTTCTCGTGCCAGTTTGATGACGGGATGTTACAACGTACGCGTTGGAATCTTCGGTGCACTGGGACCAGGAGCGCAGATCGGATTGGATCCTCAAGAAGTGACCCTCGCGGAAATTGTGAAGCAAAAAGGATATGTCACCAGTTGCATCGGTAAATGGCATCTGGGGCATCACCCAAAATTCTTGCCTCTCAACCAGGGATTTGACGAATACTTTGGACTTCCCTACTCCAACGACATGTGGCCCTACCATCCGACTTCGGGTAAGAATTTCCCAAACCTGCCGCTTATGGAGGGGAATCGGGTGATTGATCCCGAGGTAACCCACGAAGATCAAAACATGCTGACGACCTGGTACACCGAGCGTGCCGTGAGTTTTATCCGGAAGAACAAGGATCGTCCGTTCCTTCTCTACCTGGCACACAGCATGGTCCACGTACCTCTGCACGTTTCCGACAAGTTTCGCGGTAAAACCCAGCGTGGGCTGTTCGGAGACGTGATGATGGAGGTGGATTGGTCGGTGGGACAGATTTTGGACACCATCCGGGAATTGGGCCTCGCCTCCCGAACGCTGGTGATCTTCACTTCGGATAATGGTCCATGGCTGAGCTACGGGGACCACGCGGGGTCGGCAAAACCGCTGCGCGAGGGGAAGGGAACAATGTTCGATGGGGGCTGCCGGGTTTCCTGCGTCATGTGGCAACCTGGGACGGTGCCAGCTGGGACGGTTTGTCGGGAGCCCGTGATGACCATCGACATTTTGCCCACAATTGCCTATCGCATTAATGCGCAACTGCCGCCCCACAAAATCGATGGTAAAAACATCTGGCCACTCATCGTTGGCGAGCCGGAGGCAAAATCCCCTCACGAAGCACTCTATTTTTACTGGGGCGATGCTTTGCATGCTGTGCGGATGGGCAAATGGAAGCTTCACTTTCCTCATGAGTATCCCACTCTGGGCGGACGGCCCGGCGGGAAGGACGGAATGCCTGTACCCTATGAAAGGGCTCATATCGGCCTGGCCCTCTTCGACATGGAAAAAGATCCCGGTGAAACCCAGGATGTAGCGGCAGAACATCCAGACATTGTTGCGCAAATCCAAAAGCTGGCAGACGCCATGCGCGAGGATTTAGGAGATTCCGCAAAGAAAATGAAGCCGCGAGGAGCGAGGCCTGTGGGCCGACTGGAGGAGGGGGATCCACGTTTTCACTGGAAGCCAGGCCAGCCTCTCGACGTGGAAGCCAGTTACCCATAAGCACACTCGCAAATTGCACCCGGAACAGAGAACGCTTTATCAGCAGGGGCGATACTGCTACCATGTCCAAGTCCGCTAACCCGCCTTCGGAACCTCGATCTCCCTTTAATCCGTTCCAAACTTGGTTGGGATTTCCACCGGGTCGAATCCCAAACAATTACTACGCCCTCTTCGGCGTGCCCTTGTTTGAACCCGACACTAAACTGATTGCACAGCTAGCGGACAACATGCTGGCTCATGTGCGACAAATTCGACCCGGAGAACATGCGGCCGAATGGACCGAGTTGCTTGACACCATTCGCAACGCCAAAGAATGGTTGTGCGACCCCCAAAAGAAAAAAATCTACGACCAGCAACTGGAGGCTGGAAACGTCACGTCGCTCCACTTCACATGGCCCACCCAAAGCCAGCGAACGGAAGAATCCCCAAGGCCTCTTGCGGAAAGCAAAGTGAGTCAAGTTGCCGCCGTCACAAAGCTCGAGTCAATACCGACTCCCACCACGGTCGCCCCAGAAAAAGTTTCGCCTGCGTCGCAAATGACTGTTTCCGACGAAGGCGATTCCCTTTCCTCCGTAAGATGGCTTGCCGTGCTGGGCCGTCTGGGAGCGATCGCTTTTCTGGTTTTGGCAATAGTCGTCACTTATCGGACGTTCCGACCGCGCATAGGGTGGGTGAGCTTGCTCTTATCAAGTCCCGCGACGAGTGGCGAGTCGAAACCGAGCGATCAGCCAGCCGATCTCTCTGTGGTCCCAGGAACACGCCCCATCACAAAAGATGCGGCGACTCAAAAGGGTGATATCGGCGGAGCAGCGCCGCAGCGCGAAAAGCGTCCCAAAGAATCTGCTCCATTCATCGACCAACCGTCCGAGAATACGACATCTGCCGAAAAATCGAACCCCGGAGCGGAAGCTTCCAATTCTCGCTCGCACAATTCTTCAACTCCGCCAACTGCTCCCCAGGCACCTACACCAAGCGAAAGCAGTATGTCAGCCATTCCGCCGGGCGTGGGAGGCGAAGCTTCACCTCCGCCGCAGGCAACTGAGAATTCGGGACAAACCACGGCCGGCGGGGCGGGGCATTCTTCGGAGCACCCCCAGGCGTCGGCCGAATCACGGAATCCGTCCGCGGTCAGCGATTTGACTGAGGAGTTTCGCACAACGCTGAATCAAATCTGGGAATCGCTGGCACAACGCGATCTGGAGGGGGCCCGAGCGGGGCTCAACCGGCTGGCTTCCCAGGTGCGATCGGACAGTCATCGCCGAATTGTCGGGGCAATGGACCAACTCGTTCGGGACGTGGAGCAATTCTGGAAAATTATGGCGGAGATCGTCGCCTCGTTGCAAAGCGCCGAGGAACTTCCGGTAGGCGACACCTATGTGATCGTAGTCGAGGCTACGCGCGATTCGTTGGTCCTTCGGGCAGCCGGTCAGAATCGCCGCTACGCCCTGCGCGAAATTCCCACCATTCTTATTGAGAGCCTTGCGCGGCGGCGACTGCACCCAGGACCAGACAGCGACATCTTGCTGGCAGCATTCCTGGCCGTGGACCCTAAGGGCGATTTGGCCGAGGCTCAAAGACTTCTGGAGCGTGCCCGGGCACAAGGTGGAGATATCGAGTTGATCGCGGAGGCGCTTCGATACAGGCCGAACGGTGGTAGCGGCACCAGCCGGCTACCCGTCCCAGCAAGTGGCGCGGAAGTGCTTGAAGCGGACAGATGGTTGGAGCAACAATTCGGGGCAAGAATCAAACAAATCGCGTCAATCCCAGATGCCCAGGCTCTGGCGCAGGACCTGATGGCAGCCGCTGAGAATCCTGCGCTTGCTCCTGCTATACGATATCGGGTGTTTCGAGAGGTTCTCCGACTGGCCGAGAGGTACGGGCTGGCCGATTCGGGAATCAACGCAATCGATCGGCTCTCCAGAGTCTTTCAAGTCGACTTCTGGACGGAAGCCGCTCAACTCGCGGAATCCTGGGCAGGGCACAGGTTCCGTTCCGCAGAAAGCCAGACTATTGCCAAGGTGCTGCTTCCTCTTGTGGATCGCGCTCTCCGAGAAAACCGCCGGGAAGAAGCCCGTAGGCTGGCCCAGGCCGGTTTGACCCTGGCAAGGCAATCGAGCAACATAGGCCTCATCCGGCAGTATTGGAGCGTCCTCCAGCAACTTCCTGGCGAGAAAACCCCGTAACTCTCCGCCGGGTATCCCATTATGAACCTGTATTTCTGACACGCCCATTTTGTCTGTATCAAAGGGACATTTGCAGTTGGTGCCAGTTTTGATCATAATAAAGCTTGTGCTCTGTCGCAGCGCTTGACGCTCAGAATACGAGTCTAGTCGGTCGCGAACCTCGTCTCGTTGACAAGCCTCTTACTTAAGGTACGCCAACGGGGTTACGTCGTCAGGGAAGGAACTTTCCAACTACAGTTCCGACCCAAGGTGCAGATGCGGTGGGGATTGTCGTCATGACAACAGAAAGCTACGATAATTCGCAGAGGAAGTTATCTTTAGAGGAAAAGGAGGAGCGACGGATGGCGCACGGATTGTATTTCATTCAGGGATGTCCAACATGCGGACGCCGGGTCCAGGTCCGCATGGACTATCTCGGCAAGTATGTCACGTGCCATCACTGCGGTGCGGCTTTTCAGGCCGACGGTGGTGCGAAGCCAGGCGACCAAGCTTCAAATAACGGGGAGCACACCGAGTCGTTTGGTCAATCTCATCTGGTCAATTACCGGTGGAAGTCCACCCACGCGGTCACCTGGCCGTTCGGCCCCGACGTGGACATTTGATCCGCCCGCAGATTCGACTCTTCGGAGGCTCAAATGTGGTTGCTGCTGTGACGCCTCTGAAAGGTCTGGGGTGACCAATTACACTTTACGCCCCGTGACATCACTGCTAGCATACGATGCCGTCCGGCTGTGTTGCTTATCTTCTCTTTTCTTGGAAGCGGTTTGATATCGCCTCGCCCTGGAGTGCAGCGGATCGCGGCAGCACTCTGATACGAATTTGGCACGTCCTCCGTGGTTTTGCACACATCGTTGACCCCGCGGCTGCCCACTTTCGAACGGTCAACCCGATGCCTTGGTCGTTCGGGGACGGTAAATGTCCGTGGCCGTTCCCAAAAACACCTCGGCTGCAAAGCTGAGCGTTTCGCACAACGTAGGATGGGGATGGATCGTCTCCGTGACGTCGCGCACGGAGGCTCCCATTTCCACGGCCAGCGTGGCCTCTCCGATGAGGTCGCCGGCATTGGGGCCGACGATTCCACACCCCAAAACACGTTCTGAGACCGGATCGACCAACCATTTGGTCAGTCCCTCCGTGCGTCCGACAGATTGAGCGCGACCACTGGCGGCCCAGGGAAAGGCGGCCACCTCGTAGGTGATTCCTTTCTGTTTGGCCTCAGTTTCTGTGAGGCCTGTCCACGCGATCTCGGGATCGGTGAAAACCACTGCTGGAATGGCACGCGGCTCAAAAACCGCGGCAGAATGTCCCGCGAGCACCTCGACGGCAACTTTTCCCTCGTGGGCTGCTTTGTGAGCCAGCATCGGCTGACCAACAATATCTCCAATGGCTGAAATGCTGGGATCACTGGTTCGTAGTTGATGGTCAACTTCAATGAATCCATGCTCGTTGACATGCACTTTCGTATTTTCCAGCCCAAGTTGATCGCTGTTGGGCCGTCGTCCCACGGCCACAAGGACTCGCTCGAACGTGCTCGTCTTCTGCACATCACCTTCGAAGGTCGCCTCAATACCTTCGCTGGCCACCTTCAGCCGGACAACCTTGGTCTTAAGGTGGACGGCCTCAAACAACGATTCGAGCCGCTTGGCGAGCGGTCGCACGAGATCGCGGTCGGCACCGGGCAGAAGTCCGTCCGTCAGCTCGACCACCGTCACCCGGCTTCCCAACGCCGCGTAAACTGCTCCCATTTCCAAACCGATGTACCCACCGCCGACCACGAGGAGCGATTTTGGAACTGCCGCGAGCTCGAGGGCGGCAGTTGAATCCATAACCAAGGGACTATCGATTTGAAACACACTGGGAATCGCCGGCCGCGAACCTGCCGCAATAATACAGTGCTCGAATCTTAACTGTGGTTCAGGGAGTGCTTTTCCATTGACCGCATGTAACTCCAGAGTGTGGGAATCCCTGAACCTTGCCCGGGCTTGGATCACCTCAACCTTTCTCTTTTTAGCCAGTTGAGCTAGTCCGGAGGTCAGGGTGGTCAGCACCTGTTCCTTACGAGCCCGGAGCTTCTGAATATCGATTTTGGGATTTCCATACTCGACTCCCCATTCCCTGAGCTCGTGGACTTCCTGCATGGCCCTCGCTACATGGAGGAGGGCTTTGGATGGAATACATCCTCGCAGCAGACACACTCCTCCAAGTCGGGACTCCTGGTCCACGATGGTGACCTGGAAGCCAAGGTCCGCCGCCAGGAAAGCTGCCGCGTATCCGCCCGGGCCTCCGCCCAGCACCACAAGTTGACGATCCATGGATGACAATTCTCCTTCTCCTCTCTATCCCCACGATGCTTTTCGCCCTCGAAGACGGCCTGGTTGCTTTCACAAGATTGCCGCCTGTCTTTTTGCAAGTGACGACCTGGATTCTCGCGCGTATCACGGTCGCTGGGCCAGTGTGATTTCTGCCGGTCAATCAGCTCACCAGCAATAGTTTTCCCGGCGATTGCAGCCAATCGATGACCTCGTTTAAGAACCGGGCCGCCGTTGCCCCATCCACCAGACGATGGTCATAAGAAAGGCTCAGCGGCATCATGTAACGTGGGACGATCTGCCCATCACGAACGACCGGCATCCACCGGGAACGTCCGACCAACAGGATGGCCACCTCCGGATAGTTGATGATCGGTGTGCTGTAAGTTCCACCGACGGCCCCAAGGTTACTGATTGTGAACGTACCGCCACGCAAATCATCCACGGTGAAGTCCACATTGCGGGCTTTTTGAGCCACCGTCGCCAGGGCTCGGGCAAGCTCTGGAATCGATAGCTTGTCCGCGTTACGAACCACGGGCACGACCAGCCCTCGCGGTGTGTCCACGGCAATTCCCAAGTTGACATATTCTTTGTAAACAATCTGCTCGTTCTGTTCGTCTATGGACGCGTTCAAAAGCGGATGATGACGCAGCGCAATGGCCACTGCCCGCATAATGAACGGCATCATCGTCAACTTAATCCCCGGTCCAACGAAGTCGGGTGGCACAGACTTTCGGAGATTCTCCAGATCTGTCACATCGGCGTCATCGAAATTGGTCACGCGTGGAATGGTGGTCCACGACTTGGTCATCTGCGCCGCAATGGTCTTGCGGATCTTGCTCATCTTTTCTCGGCGGATACTGCCCCAGTTATCGCGATCCGGTTCCCCAGGCGGAACCACAGGGCTGGGCACGCCAACACCCACCCGACCGGCAACCAACCCTGTTGCGGCTTTTTGAACGTCTTCCGGAGTTATGCGTCCGAACCGCCCGGTGCCCGTAACCGTTCGCAGATCCACGCCCAGCTCGCGTGCCAGTCGCCGGACGGCCGGCCCCGCCGGAATCGGTTCCGTCGTTGACCGTCCATCATCGGCCGGTCGCCCGGCACTCACGGACGGCTCACTCGGAGCCCTTGGAACCTCGGCCGCGGGCGGTGGAGCAGGTCCTGCCTGTTTTTCAGAAACCGTTGTTTCAACGGCGGGAGCCGGTTTCTCCGCCTCTTTAACTTCCCCGGCGGCGGAGGGTGCCGAGGGGACTACCGCCGCGCCAGCCCCTTCTTCTTCAACGATTAAAATCGTTTGACCAACCTTGACTGTGTCTCCCTTTTTGACGAGCACCTTGCTGATCTTCCCCGCGTACGGACAGGGAATCTCTACCACTGCCTTATCGGTTTCCAATTCCACCACCGGCTGATTGCCGACAATGGTGTCTCCCTCTCTGACCAGCACGTTAACAATATCGCCGGAGGATACATTTTCACCAAGGTTGGGAATTTTAAACTCTACCGTCATTGCAATTTCCCTTGCATTCTCGCCGAAAACTCGTTTCAAGGGCCACCGCCAGCAAAGAACAGTCCTCCACAGGCTCTTCGCCAGACATTTGAACAAGGGGAACGTGCGGCCTGCGTCATTTCGGGCTGATCAAATTAATCAATTATAAGCCGTTCCGCCAAGACCATCTTTCCACGAAACCTCTGCCAACCATTCTTCCAATGAAGCGCTAGAACCCGATGTACCACTCCGATATTTGGTAACTCACCCTCATACCACGATCAGTTCGCGCGGCAGCTCACCCCAGAGGTCCCGACATTCGACAGTATTGCTTTTACCAGAACGCTTTCAGCTTTTCCGAACATCGCCGTGGGTGGCTTTCTGGACTCCCCACGCCGGAGAGGCGACCAATTCCTACGATGCCCGCCGGAGATTGCCGACTCCCACCTTGCGTGCCTGAAGGTCTGGGTCTTTTTCCAACGGGAGTTTCACCACCCGTCCTTCTTCCGCCGCTTTGTACACAGCGAGGATGATCTCCACGGATCGCCGCCCCTCGTACCCGTCGATGAGCGGTCGGGTACCCTCCCGAATAGCCTTCGCCACGTCCGTGAATTGCCGCGCATGGCCATGATGACCGATCGCCGCCGGATCAGAAGCCCCACCACCCCCACTGACCCGGGCTTTCATCTTTTCTTTGATAATCTGATCGTCGGGATGCTCCTCCGCAAAATCCCATTTGACGATGTCTTCTTCTTCCATCACCGCCGAGCCGCGGTTGCCGTGAATCTCAATTCTCTTCAGGTAGCCGGGATACGCGGCGGTTGTCGCTTCGAGCACTCCCAAGGCCCCATTTTGAAAACGGAGCACGGCAACGGCGACATCCTCCACTTCGATCCTTTCATGGGCCAATAGGGCTGTGGCCGCCTGAATCTCGCTCACAGGTCCCATCAGCCAGGCCAGAAGATCCACACTGTGAATGGCCTGGTTCATCAAGGCCCCACCACCGTCAAGCTGCCAGGTTCCACGCCACGCGCCGCTATCGTAGTATTGCTGGGTTCGCCACCATTTGACGTACGCGTCACCCAGTGTCAGTCGACCAAAGCGCTGCTGATCGATGGCCCGCTTCAAGGTTTGACTCGAATCGTGGAACCGCGAAGGAAAGATTGTGGAGAGAACCACCTTGGCCTCCTCGCAAGCGCGAATAATCGCGTCGCACCGCTCCAGCGTGATTTCCAAGGGCTTTTCCACGATTACGTGTTTTCCTGCCCGAGCAGCCGCCACGGCCGGTTCCATGTGGGCTCCGCTCGGGGTCGCCACAGTCACCACGTGCAGGTCAGGATCTGACAGGAACGCGTCCAGATCGTGATAGGCTTTACATCCAAATTCACTTGCCAGTCGTTCGGCGGACTCCTTAACGACGTCGTAGCAGGCCACCAACCGGGCGTCCGGAACCTCTCCAATCGCCCGCGCGTGGAATTTAGAAATCAAACCGCACCCAATGATTCCAAAACCGAGCGTCATACCTGGGCACTCCGTGTCATGAGGTTCTCGTTGGACTACTGACCCGATTCCCTTTTTGCTCCCCAAGGTTTAGCTCACCTCCCCCCGAATTGCCGATTATATAAGTTGCCCAAAAAGGGTGAAAGCGGCATAACGCCCTTCCCCGCGCGAGACGCCCGAACCACACACCATCCCCGCGCACCAACACCTCCTGAGGTTGACTCATCCCCTTTTCCTCTGCCTCCTAAAGAAGGAAGCCCATTTCGACATGCGCTTGTGCAACAAGTGAGATTCAGCCCGGAGAGATCTGGCTTGTCAGGTCCAGATTACAACTTCGGATAAGCCGCCTCGTCAGGTGGTTTTCTTGTTTAAACGTGGGGGCAATTCGTGAAACGTCTCTATAACACGTTGACCCTTTGGTGCTTCATAGATCCCTAAAAAGTGGGGATGTGCCCGCACTTGAGGAGCTTGACACACTCGAACGACTAATCAAGATGGAAGCGGCGTAACTACCGCAAATCTTGAAAAACTGAATGCCAAGAGGAGTAAATCCGATGCCGAGGAGAATTTCACGCAATGCCGCTTCGAAGGTTTCGCAAAGCCACGGCCAACGCTTGACCCGCCGGGCCTTTGTGGGCGGTTCGGTGAGTCTGGCGAGCTTTTTCCTTTCCCGTGCCGTCCACGCGGCAGAGCCTCCCCAACGAAAAATTCGCATTGGAATAGCGGGCGGCCGATTCGGTTCCACGTTTCAATGGCATGAACATCCGCAGTGCGTTGTCGCGGCGGTAACAGACCTGCGTCCAGAGCGACGCGCCCACCTGCAGAAAGTCTATCGCTGTGATCGAGCTTATGAGTCCTTGGAAATCATGCTCAAAGAGGCAAAAGACCTGGATGCGGTAGGGATCTTCACGGAGGCTCCCAACCACGTTCCGCATTGCCTGGCAGCGCTCCGCGCCGGAAAGCACGTGATCTGCGCCGTCCCGGCAGCCATGACCCTGGAAGAATGCGCTGAACTGATCAATTGCGTGGAAAGAACCGGCTTGACCTACATGATGGCCGAAACGAGTTACTGGCAGCAGCACACCATTTCGGCACGGCAGTTCTACCAGGAGGGCAAATTTGGTGAAATTTATGCCGCCTACTCCATGTACCGTCACCCGGGTTTAGAGTCCCTTTGGTTCGAGGACGGCCGCCCGACCTGGCGACACGGCTTCCCACCCATGCACTATCCCACGCACTGCACGGCCCATCTGATCGGGGTAACTGGAGAACGGCTGGCAGCCGTGTCATGCACAGGCTGGGGAGACGACTCTCCCCTGTTGCGCGGTAATCCGTATGGCAATCCCTTCTGGAATGAAACGGCGGAATTCACCACCGATCGAGGCCACTCGTTCCGCGTCGAAGTGTGGTGGCTGGGGGCCCACCTGGGCTGCGAACGAGCCGAGTGGTATGGCACCAAAATGAGTTTTCTCTGCGACAATCGTCTGGGAACTCAGGCCACCCTGATTTTCGCCGGCGATCAGCAGGAAACCGACAGCGGAGGATTCGTCAGATCAGCCGCCAGAGTGGAGGCTTATTCGGTCCCCAAATGGTGGGCCACAGACATGCTCCCCGAGCCGCTGCGACACGATTCCGGACACGAGGGTTCCCACACCTTCATTACCCATGAGTTTGTGGATTCTCTCATTCACGAAAGATTACCCGCTGTGGACGTCTACGAGGCGGTGGCTTACACCGCTCCCGGAATCCTGGCTCATCAATCGGCCTTGCGAGGTGGGGAGCGCATTTCGATACCCGATTTTGGACGGGCCCGAGCGCGTCCTTCGCGCGGTACCGAGGAATCCATTCATCACCGGCCGGAAATTATGCCAAGGCCCCGGCGTTCGCATCATCCTGTTTTCCCGAGGCTCTGGCGGCGACCGTGAGACGGTATTTCAATCACACCCCTTTGACTGTTGCCCCTTCCCTTCGCCTGACGTGCCGATTGAAACCGCTTGGTTACCGTGCCTTCCAGAAAAAGTGTAACTGCGCACCTCCGGGGCTTGGTCGCATCCTTTAACGCTTGGCCGATTGACGGTTGGCGCTAAAATGAAGTGAAGCTGGCCGGTCGCCGTTCTGGCAAGAGATGCGGAAAACCGCGGGGACGGTGATAACACGCCCGGCAGCCACACCATCGAAGGAGGTGTCATGCGTTCAAGCGAGGGGAAGGTCTCGATGGAGTCCACGGTGCCGCGCGCTCGCACGCTTAAAGAACTTCGAGAAAGCGGCTGGGTCTCGCGTTCCGTTAAAGAGGAAATCCGGGAGAATTTCATTCGCGCCCTGGAGAGAGGAGAAGAACTTTTTCCCGGCATCATCGGCTACGACGACACGGTTATTCCTGAAATCAGTCTGGCCATTCTTTCCGGCCACGACATGCTCTTTTTGGGTGAGAAAGGGCAGGCGAAAAGCCGCCTCATGCGGCTGATCACCCGATTCCTCGATCCCTGGGTGCCGTATCTCGACATCCCGGATGTGCCGGTTCACGAGGATCCCTATCGGCCCATTACACGGCGGGCAAAAGAGTTCCTCGCGACGACACCCGAAGATAAAGTGCCGATTGCGTGGTGGCCGCGGGAGCAGCGCTACGCCGAGCGGCTGGCCCCGGGGACCAAATTCGCAGATATCATCGGTGAAATCGACCCCGCGAGACTGGCGGGCGGCGTGAGCATGTCCGCAGAGGAGGCCCTCTTCTTCGGGTTGATTCCCCGGATGCATCGGGGAATTTTCGCCGTCAATGAACTCCCGGAATTGGACGAATTGGTCCAGGTCGGTCTATTCAATATTCTTGAAGAGCGCGATGTGCAAATCCGCGGTTATCCGGTGCGTTTTGACCTGGATATTTTGATCCTTTTTTCTGCCAATCCAGCTACCTATAACCGTAGCGGTAAAGTCATCCCGCAATTAAAAGATCGAATTGGGTCCGTTATCCACACGCACTATCCACGAGACCGCCACGTTGCCATTCAGATCACCGAGCAGGAGGCAAAAATTCCTCTGGATGGTGAGTATCCCGTGGTCGTGCCATATTTTATGAAGGAGATTATAGAACAGATCAGCATCGTGGCCCGACGTTCTAAATACATCGATCAACAATCAGGAGTCAGTGCCCGGCTGAGTATTGCCAATTATCGAACAATGATTGCCAGCGCGCGGCGCCGCGCTATTATTCTCGGCGAGAAACCCGCGGTTCCCCGCATCAGCGACCTGGGGCATCTAAACTCCTCGGCTCTCGGCAAGCTGGAGCTGGACCTGATGGCCGGGCACCAGATGAACGAAAAACAGGTGCTCGACGCGATCGTGGCGGAAGCAATTCGCGATGTGTTTCAGGAATATGTTGAGGAGCACGGTCTGGCGGAAATCGCCGAGATCTTCGGCCGTGGCGTGAAAATTGAAGTGGGTGATTTACTCCCCTCAAGCTACTATGCCGAGCGAATAAAACGTGTACCGCCCGTTTGGGAAAAGGCTTTCGAACTGAATGTGTCTCAGGATCCGGCGGTTCGTGCCTCGTGTGTGGAATTCATACTCGCCGGACTTTATGTAACCGACCGAATTTCCCGCGCTGAATATCGTGGAAAGATTGTCTATGAAATCCCCTAATCGCTACGGTGGGGTCATCCACGTTTATCAGAAATACAATCCTGTTCGCTTTCCCAGCCCAACCCGCGGGATGCCCGACATGCTTTCGGCTGCCATGAACCACATGCTCATGTTCGGGTCGCTGCGGGAACTCACGGAAGAGGAGCTTGCTCAAGCGGTGGAACTGGACCCCAGTATGTTCGCGGGATTGGGGCCATCTCTCCAGTCGCTCATCGAAATGCTTCGGCAACGCAAGGCCAAGATCCTCGCGACGTACGAGGTGGAGACCGTCCACGCGGAAGCCGCGCGGCGTTACCGCGAATTTGGCCAGCAACTCCAGCCGCCAGAGCGGTTGGCCAAACGTTACGAACGGGCTTTCCGCGAAGAACACATTTTCGAGCTGGAACGTCTGTGGTATCTCGCCGAAAACGAAAACAGCGAATTCGCGCGGAAGATTCTGCACCTCGTTCAGCGCCTCGGGGATAAATACCTCATCGACGAACTGGCCGCGAAGTATCATTTCACCGGTGATCGACCCATGACCATTCCCGAAGCGCTGGAGATCAAGGAGCTGCTGGAAACGATTGATCGACTTCTCGAACAGTTGGAGGAAGCTGCGAAGAACGCGCGTTTGGCTGTGATCGATCTGGAAGCCCTCCGGCGGTTTGTGGAAGAGGAGGATATCCAGCGGCTTCGCGGATTTATGCGGCAAATTGAGGATCTCATCCGGGAGCTGGCGGAAAGACAAGGGCTGGAGCAAACGAAGAATGGTTATCGGCTGACCCCCAAGGCGTATCGACTCTTCCAGGGCCGCCTTCTGGAAAGAATCTTCAGTCAACTCCAGGCCGCGCGAAGTGGTCGGCATACCGGCCCGATTGTCGGCGAAGGTAACATCGAATTGCCGCAAACCAAGCCGTACGAATTTGGAGACTCCCTGGCCCACATGGACATCCCTGCGACGATGATCAATGCGCTGGTGCGTCAGGGGCCAGGCCTGCCCGTGAAGCTCCTTCCCGAAGACATCGTGATACACAAGACCCGCAATGTGCCGAAATGTGCAACGGTCGTCCTGCTGGACATGAGCGGCTCGATGCGCTACGGGGGGCTGTACGTGGACGTCAAGAGAATGGGATTGGCGCTGGATGGTTTGATCCGAAAAGAGTATCCCGGTGACTATCTTGAATTTGTGGAGATCTACACCTTTGCCCGGCGAGTCCACCCCAGCGAGATTCCGACCCTTATGCCCAAATTGGTCAGCGTTTCCGATCCGGTGGTGCGGCTCCGGGCGGACATGAGCGATCCTCGCATCACGGAAATGGATGTCCCCTGGCACTTCACCAATATCCAGCGCGGTCTTCAGCTTGCCCGCCAGTTGCTTTCCGTCCAGGATACGCCCAACCGACAGATTATTCTCATCACCGATGGTCTGCCAACGGCCCACTTTGAGGGTCCGTATCTTTACCTCATGTACCCACCCCATGACCGCACAGAGCAGGCCACGCTTCGCGAAGGCCTCCTGTGCGCTCGGGAGGGTATCACCATCAACCTTTTCCTGCTGCCAGGCTGGAGCCAGTCGAGCGAGGATATTCGTTTCGCCTACAAACTGGCTGAGGCTACTCGAGGTCGTGTCTTTTTCACGGCCGGTAAGGAACTCGACCGATACGTGGTGTGGGACTACTTGCGTCGCCGCAGGGAGATTATAAGCTAAACGTTTCTGCGCCATGTGATCGCACTAACCTCCGGTGACGTGGATGACGACTGGCAGACGGGTAGAGTCTTACCGGAGGGGTTCAGAAGTTTTTTCTTTTGAGATCGAATACATGTCTGCATTCATGAACTGGATGATTTACGGGGCGACGGGCTACACCGGCCAGCGAATAGCACTTGAAGCTGTCAAGTGCGGGCTGCGGCCTATACTTGCTGGTCGCAATCCGCAACGCCTCGCCAGCCTCGCTCAGCAACTCAACTGCCCAACCAGGGTTTTCGATCTCAGTTCTGTTGAACGCATTCTGCCGAACATCGCCGATTGCAGATGCGTCCTGAATTGTGCTGGCCCGTTTGCGGAAACGGCCCCGTCCCTGGTCTCAGCGTGTTTACGCACAGGATGCCACTACCTGGATATCACCGGTGAGATCGACGTTATCGAGTCCATCGCAGCCCGACATGAGGAGGCTGTCTGTCGCGACGTTGTGCTCATTCCAGCTGTAGGCTTCGACGTTGTGCCCACGGATGCCCTGGCAGTTCACCTGAAAAAGGCCCTGCCCGAGGCGAGTACGCTCCTTTTGGCGTTCACCAGTACGGGTTCTCTCAGCCCGGGCACGGCAAGAACCATGTGGCAGGTTATTCAAAAGGGCGGCCGAATTCGAAAGAATGGCCGTCTGCGTTCGGTACCCTTGGCCTGGAAAAGTCAGCGAATTCCGTTTCCTTCCGGCAGACGCTGGGCGGCTCTCGTTCCCTGGGGCGATGTGGCCAGCGCGTGGTACTCCACGGGAATACCCAACATCGAGGTTTACCTTGCGATGCCCCGCTCGGCCATCGCCGTGCTCAAACTTGCCCAACCGATGATCTCCCGACTCGCCTCCGCCAGCAGCGGCGCCGATGTCGAGAAACTCATTCGAGCCATTCTTCGCCTACCGCCGGCCGGGGCCGGTAACAGTATCGATGGCCTCAGAAGCCCGAACGTCAGGCTTCTTCGCCATGTCGAACTGTGGGGTTGTGTCCGTGATTCACAAAGGCACTCCATCACTGGCACCATGATAACACCGGACGGGTACGATTTCACTGTTGCGGCGGCTCTAGGTGCCGTGCAACGAGTCCTCAAAGAAGAGATTGCCCCCGGGTTCGCCACCCCTAGCCAGGCTTTTGGCATGAACTTCGCATTGGAGCTTCCGGGCGTTACACTCCACATTGAAAAATCACATAGTCGGGTGCACCGTGAACCGAGTTGCGAAGTCACCCAAGTGGTGACGTAGATTTACAGCCTTTCCCGAAAAAGGAAGGGAAATCCGTCTTATTGATAAGCAAGAAGATTGTCGTGTCTATGAGGCAGGTCACAATCTAGTAAACGCTTCGAGCTATCTTCGCTTTAAATACGATACTTAGTGGTGCGTATCCGCCACGCTGGTTATTGAAAGTTTCCTCTGCCGCGACAAAATACTGACCACCTCTGAAAGTTTTGATATAACGAACCTGTTCATTCAAACACAATCCGACGTGCGTCGAAAACGGGGCCTTCGATACATGCGCGGTGATAGTCCCAGCTCGTGGACTCGCGTTCATCTCTCACACGCACAACGCAACTGTAGCACAGCCCCAGCCCGCACGCCATCGGCGTTTCCAGCGACAAGTAGCAGGGAATGTCCTGGCCAAGGCAGATCTCGGCTACCGCCTTCATCAGGGCCTCCGGACCACAGCAGTACACGGCCAACTCATCGCGGTCGAGCTTTCCAAGTTCTTCCAGCAAAAGCTCACTGGCAACCCCTTTTTTCCCGGTTGAACCGTCATCGCTGATCGTTTTCACTTCTATACCGACCTCTTCAAATCGCCAAAGGTCTTTCGGGAGTAACTCCGCCGTGCGCACCCCGAAAAGGAGCTGGGCGCGTGTAACCGGCGGCACCTGACGCGGCGGATAACCGTATCGCCTTTGACCCATTGCTTCCCGTCCGACCGCCATGAAAGGCGTGTAGCCGATGCCGCCTGCCACCATCACAAGAATTCGATAAGAAGGAGGCGGAAAACCGTTACCCAGCGGTCCCCATATTTCCAGATAGTCACCAACAGGCCACCGAGCCAGCAATTTAGTCATTTTTCCTATCGACGAATAGACAATTTCCAGTCCCGCTGGCTCTCCGTGCTCCGCATCGCTGAATATGTCGAATAACGCAAAGGCCCGTCCTAAAAGCGGGTCATAGTGATTCGGCAACCGCAGCATGACGAACTGCCCCGGCACGATCCCTCTGGCAATCGGCGGGCAAACCAGCCGTAACCTGAACAGGTCACGTCCAATTGACTCGTTTTCGATAATAGTTGCTTTTCCGAACCAAACTTCGCGATCCCCTGGTTCGGTCAAAAGTCGCCATTGATCGTGCATCTCAATAGACCGCCTATCAGCTTTTCCTGTGTCGCAAATTGTGTGACTGGAAACAGCCGCAAGTCGTAGCCCTTATCGCCGTTTATGTTCGTTTTTTGAAGCCCCGCCATTAAGCCTGGAAGCTAACCCCGCTGCCTTATACAGCGCCGCCACCTCCTCGGGGGTCAGGCGTCGGGCCTCACCAGGTTTCATCTTGCCCAATCGAATGGGTCCCACGGCGATTCTCTTGAGGCGGTACACCTTGTGGCCCACCCGCGCCATGATTCGCCGAATTTCTCGGTTCCGACCTTCATTGAGCACCATCTCCAGGATGGTACTTTTCTTATGCTTACGGCGGATTCGAATCTTGGCTACCCGGGCAATCCCTTCTGCCAGATGCACTCCCTTTTGGAGTTTAAGAAGCACCTCCCGTGTTGGCTCTCCCGCCACCTGTACCAGGTATGTTTTGGGCACACCGTAGCGTGGATGTGTCAGCCGCTCTGCCAGGGCCCCGTCATTGGTCGCCAGAATCAGGCCCTCGCTGTGAAGGTCCAGCCGCCCCACCGTAAACAAACGCCGTTCGCTCTCGGGGACGAGGTCAATCACACGTGTTCGCCCGGCCGGATCCCGATTCGTACAAACCACTCCATCCGGTTTGTAAACGGCATAATAGACCGGCGGCTCGAGCTTGATGGGAACTCCATCCACACAGATCTTCTGTCGGAAAGGATCTGCCTTAAAGCCCAGTTCTGTAACGACCTTCTTATCCACCTCCACCCGGCCCATTTTGATTAGCTCTTCGCACTGCCGCCGGCTTCCAATCCCGGCCGCTGCCAAGATTTTCTGAAGTCGCTGAGGACCGGGTTGGATGACCGTTCCGCCGGGTTGTGCAGAGAAAGCACCCCGTGGCGCACTCTTCTTCTTTCGCGCTGCTGTCATAGCCGAATTCTTTCCACGTACCAAAGGGAAGTCGCCGTCATCACCGACGGTGTAACGTTCCTGGATCCAAAGCCCCCAAATGCCGCCGTTTTGGGCCACAGCCAACTTTCAGTGTTTTGCCCCTTCTTCACCAGATGCTGGCAAATCGCCAGTAAGCCTCACAATGATTGGTAATGAAGTTTCGTGGATGGCGCTACCCACCGACGCGCTACTTTTTCAGTATAAGAGACGCCTGACAATTAGCCTATCCGGGCTGCTTTGACTTACCCCGCTCTGCCACGACATGCCACGAGCGCAATGAGTTGTAGTGGCGATTCATGAATCGCCCTGGCTGTTTAATCAGCAACGGAGCTGAGCAGTTGTAGCCCGGTCAGTGAAATGGATGCTCCAAACGCTGGAAGGTAACCCGACATTTGCCTTTCGCGGAGAAGCCGGTTGGAGAGAAACGCTTGTCGTGCCAGGCGGATAAAAGTGGATTGTCTAACGTCGGAAAGCGGACTACGAAACCGACGGGCGGCTTATCAATGTCGTGTGTCCGATGCACACCGCCGCATAGTTGCCGGTTTCCTCAATCCGCCGGTTGCAATTGCGGGCGATCTTTTCCAGGGCCTCCCGATCATAGGTCACGGGCGTCCCATCCCGCAGGCGTGTGCTGTGTTCGGCGAACACCACCACCCCGGGCTTGTTCACGTACTTGTCCGGGGGAAACAGGCTGTCGGCGGTTCGGTTTTTGGGTTTGTCAACGGCCAGACTCATGACGATAATATAAGGGGTCGGTTTTCCAAAATGCTGCCACTATCATCAGGCGGCACTCAACAAGTGCGGGAGGTTGGCGCCATGAGGCTCTCGGCTCTTCTGGACCCTCTCAAGCGGCTGGCCCACCGTGTGTTCCTGGCCTATGCCCACTATCGCTGGCGGCGCTGGCGCTGCCCCTGGAGGTTTTACAAAGGCCGATGGTACGTGGTGGTCCGAGATAGGGACATGCACAAGGAAAAGGTCAAGGTCATCACCTGGTGCTGCCCCGAAACAGGAGACATCGAGTCAATCTGTCTTCCTGTTCCGGGCCATGACTATTCAGACTACGTGCCGTTTGAGGACCGAATGCCGGATTCTGTTTACTTTCCCCTTATGCTGGGAACTTCTCCCCCTCGCGATGAACCAGATGACGTTCCACCAAGAACCGACGTATGGTTTGCCTTTGAGTGCGAAAAACCCCAGGATTGACCCAATACAGGGCCAGCAACGTGGCGAATGCTTCCTGAGGGTTTCTTAGAATAGCCTCTTTCAGGTCGGGCTGATAAACGGAATGAACAATTTCTTCCTTTTCCGATTCCCATGCCGCCCGCCATTCGTCTGAGTTGCTGATCCTGTCGCCGGACGTGTCCCGATCCACGATGTGTGCCAGCTCGTGGGCGTAAAGATAATATTCATGGACTGACTTTGGGGGGCCATTCCATACGACAATAGCTAATCTTCTTCCGTCCTTTGTTGTAACCCAACGAACAAAGCCTGCGAGGCTGGATCGCTCGACATTTTCTCCGAACACGTTTTTCAAGTGTGTGTCCCACTGGGCCACCTCCTCCAGGTCACTGCACACGATCATCGTGGCATGGTGCTGGCGATTAAGGCCGACGAGGTGCGGGCGTTAGTGGGAGCTACCGCGCCGGGGCCGGATGATGAAGTACTCCAGCTGCCGGGGCAGGCAGGGAGCGAGGGGGACGCGCTCCCTTTTCAGTACGAACGCCACGATTTAATTAAATATGCTTTGCCCAAGGGATTGCCCGAAGATCCACAGGAAGGAACGCTGGCAACGATTGACGGGAAGACCTATGCCTATCTCCCCGATGCAGCGGGCCGGCATCAATGGCAACGGGTTGATCAGGGGGCGGTAGCCTCAGGGGGAAAGGGAGGAGGATCACCCGAATCAGCGCCCAAGCCCCCGGCAGAAAAGAGATCGGCGTCCAAGGTTTCATCCGTCGAATTTGTCACCGCTGAACCAAAAAAGTTTGTGGAAGCGAGGGATTCTCTTACTCCAGATATGCGAGCCTTCTTGTCGCCGTACACTGAGGAGCAAATCGAGGATAAAATTAAGCACGGGGCTAAGATCTTTTTAACTTCAGATGGGACCGCCGGATACATGCTGGTACCGATTCCCGGTACGCCCGGCGAATACGACCTGTGTAACGTATTTCGGACGCCGAAGGGCCCCAAGGGTGCGGGCCAAGCGGCGGTGATCCAGGCCATCAGCCAATGGGCCACGACGCTGGATTGTATCGGCGACGGTTTGGCCAGAATCTATCACAAGTACGGTTTTCGCGTCTACAAAGTCGTGCCCTGGGATGACCAGTACGCCCCCGAGGGTTGGGACTACGAAAAAAACGACCGCCCGCCGATTTATTTCATGCGGTACGTGGGAGATACCCGAGACCCGGAGGAGATTCGACGACGGGCGGAAAGTGGATATTATGGGGAGTTCGATGCTGAGCAATACCCAGAGGGTTACGAGGAGCCGTCGCCATGACAGAAGAGCCGAATCGACGTCGTCCACGTAGCCGCGCAGAAGCCATTGAGATGGCAAAGGCGATCGGATTCAAAAAAATTCCGACCAAACTCACGGAACCAAAACCGCCGCCTGAAGACCTTCCTCCCGAGGAATACAACAAGGCCGAGGCGGAATACGAACAGAAGATGAAGCAATGGTTGACAGAGTCGATCTACGGGGCCAATTACAAGGACAATCCTCTTTATCAATTTCGTGAACCTTATTGGGACAATGAGTGGGAAGCGATTAAACACCTGATTCTGTAAGGCTTAGCGTTTCATTCTGTTCTCTTCGTGTTGCCCTCCACGAAGGCCGCCTGTGCCCCCCGTGCACAGGCGGTTCTTTTTTTCGCCCCATGAGCCTGGCGACTTCCTGGCTGCCCCCAAGGGCGGACATTGGAAGATAAAAGCACACCCCCTGATCGAGCTATTGACTCCGGTCTGCCTGTTTCTGGTATTAGTCGTGTAATCGCACAACTATAGGTGGAAAAGCATGGCGACCATTACTCTCGATAAACAACTGGATAGTGAGCAATTCCTCCTCATCCCGCGGGTGCCAATCTTCCGGGAGCACTACCTGCGGTTGCCGGATGGGAGAACGGTTTATTTTGACCGAGTCAAACTGCAGCAGATTGCGGAGGTTCAACGTGGGTATCAAGAATCTCCCTTGACAGATTTGCCATTCCTGGGCCAAACTACTGCATTCTGACACAGGTGGATACATGCTTTGCTCATGGTAGGCTTGGATAGGGTGGAGCGATTTGGGTCTTCGGAGAAATACCATGGATGGCGGTCGATATACCAGTTCCCGAAGTGGCAATAAAACGGGCAGCTTGAAGTGGTCCACAGTATGCATCTTTGTGGCAGTTTTGGTGCTGGGTTGCCAGAAGCCGTCTCCTCAGCCGGATGGAGCTCAGTCCGCCAGCCGCCCAGCCGCCCCATCGAGTTCTGACACGGAGAAAAAGCCCGCACCCGCGGGGCAAAACGATCTCAAATCGCAGACAGCAGACCCTGTTTCTGCGGTCAAAGTGTTTCTCGAAGCCGTCCGGACCGGCGACGATGAGAAAGTCATTCAGCTTTTCAGTGAACTGGCCAGAGAGCAGGCAGGGAAACTCAATCGGCAATTTGCACCTGTTGGGAGCGACACAGCGCGATATGAGGTCTTCAATGATGTGGAGTACTTGGCACCGGATGGCGCACGGGTAAAAAGCACCTGGACCGATTTGGATTCCCAGGGGAAACCGCGCACCGATGAAATCACTTGGATGCTTCGCAAGGAAGCCGACGGCTGGCGGATTGCGGGGATGGCGACCGTCATTTTTGAAGGCGAGCCGCCCCTCCTTTTGGACTTCGAGAATATGCCGGAAACGTTGAAAAAGATTGAATTACTTTCCCAGGAAATCGAACGTCGGGCCGCTCAGTCGCAGCAAGCCGCTTCCCAAGCGAATGCCAATCCGGTTGATCAAACCACACCGCCCAACTCTGCCGACTCCCAAACGCCAGCCGCACCTGTGGCTGATAACCCTGCTCAGACGGCTCAGGATCCACAACCGAATGTCCTACGCAAATAGCCAGCCGTTAACACATATGTCCCATTGGTGCTCGGAACGCTTGAGCTGGTGGGGATCTTGCCCTTGACTTTGTGCAATTATGAGCGGTGGTTGCCAGATTATCCTCGCAGCCTACTGGTTCTTTCCCGACGATTCCAGTGGGAAATCCGGCTCCAAAAAGCAAATATCTTCCTAATTGTCTTCACTCGACGAGCTTTTGAGGTACGCGTCAAACCATTCAGCGATCCGATTCAGGGCGTTCTCCGGCACGGAGTGTCCCTCCCGGTGGTTCCACAACCCTAAAGCCGGTGGATCTCCGAAAAGCCCGTAGACCGGCCAGGCCGCTCGAAGAAACGGAACGCTTTTGTTCCCATCTGCAGAGTCACCTCCGATCAGTAGGAAGGCCCTCGGTGCGATCAGCGCCACAAGTTCGTGATGATCGTGGCCGAATTCCTTCTGACGAATTTCTTGGCCCAGGTACCATGGTGCCTCCCAGTTGGAGAAGCTCAATGCAATCCCGCCTTCGCTTGATACGCTTGCGCGAATTCGCTCGTCGAATGCCGCAAGATAGAGGACTTCCTTGCCACCCAGCGAGTGTCCCACCGCACCGAGGCGACCGGAATCCACGCCCGGGAAAGACACCAGAAGGTCCACAGCGGCCTGAGCGTCGAGAAGCATCTTGGCCATGCCTTTGGCACCGGGAAACTGGTTCCTGAATCGTTCCACTTGTTTGTGATAGTCGTAAGGTGGGCCGCCCGACCAGAGAAAGCATTCGGGACAGAGCGTTACATAGCCGCGACGGGCCAGCTCAAGTCCGAAAGCCTTGGTTTTCTCCGAAGTGAGACCGGCCGGCTGCCGAATCGTGTCGTTGGTTGTGGAATGAAAGACAACAATCCCCGGAAGCCGCTTGTTCCGCTGCGAAAAGATTTCGTAGCCCCGCGGATAGAGCAAATAGGCTTTCGTTTTCCAGCCTTCCTGAGTTTCGTACTCAATCAAACATCGGGAGACATCCTCCAGGTCTTCTCGGGAGAGTGTTCGGAGTGTGCGTGGCGGCAGGTCATGATCCCGTTGGGGCAAACCCAAAAAACTCAGCCACCATTGGCGGATCTCTTCTCTTCGTTGCTGCCATTGTGACAGGTCCCGAATGGGCGAGCCATCAGCGGTTGTGAGCACGTGCGGACCAGTCTGTTCATCCGTGGACTGTACCAGGGACGCCTGAACTTCATCCAACCAGGGAACGCGAGGTGGCTCCCCTATACACACGCCACCCTGGATGAGCCAGCAGACGACAACCACAGCGGTCAAATCCGCAAGCCAACAATGTGGGCTGATCCGAGGACGACAAGCCACCATAGGTTTATCTCCCTCTGCTGCCGTGCTGCCTTCTGGTCATTGGTCAAGTTGTGCCCACGCCTCTGAACAAGACAGCGACAGCCATCATTTTCCGGAGCTGACAACAGCGCGATTGGGATCCATTTTCCATCGACATATCGGCGAACAAAACTGGGGGCGAGGGCTGCGGGTGCAAACCCTTTATCTGTTTCCTGGCGAGAAGCACTGGTATCAGGCCTAAAGCTCGAGGCACGCGCCCGGTGACCGTCGAACCTGCGCCAGTTTTGACGACGGAATAAGGCTTGGCGTCTCGTCTTTATCGACAAATGTCAGGTTCTTCTCGGTCTTCGGCGACACTCCGCTCCGCAGCGGGGTAAAACCTGAGAAGATAACCCAGGAAAGATGGCTCCATAACAATCCGGCCGAGAGAACCGAAACAACGTTCGGCTAATTCGCTTCCCGGGGTTGCGGTGGAATCGGGGGAAACACCACAGACGCTCGATTTTCGAGCTGCGTTCGTCACTTTCTAATGTCAAATAGCGTTGGTGATCCCGGCAAGCATGACTTTTCGCGAGATTTTGGGAGATTAACGTACCCTTGCATCACCCAGAGCCATTTGGCGAGAAGCACGCGGTCCGAACCGATTAATCAGGTGATTGTCGCGCAAGATCCGTTATCAAACATGGAACTTGCCCGGGGCATTTCACACCGTGCTCACACGAGTCATTACAAAGAGAGGCATTCCGCGCGGAAGTGTTGCTCACACTGCCCCTACCGGGCGACCAACTCCATCCAGGACCTCAAGAGATGCTCAGTTGTGAGATGGGCCAGACGGTTGAGACGAACCCGACCCGCGGTTAGCCATTCTGCGATGAGCCGCTCGAATTCCGCACGGCTTTCCGGCGTCCCGTGCTTTCCGAGATAGAAATTCTTTACCGTCGCTTCTGACGACTGCCCGGCAACTCGGTTTGTGGCCGCGATACACCGAAACACGGCCACGTTCCGCCATGCGTGCGTCCCTCAGCCCGCAAACAGGTAGAACACCACTTTTTCCAAGACCAAACACGCACGGCCAACCGCCGGCCGGTATCCGTAACCCATGATTCAGCCAAAATTACATCCAGTGGACAGGGGCGGGATCGAACCGCCGACACCTGGATTTTCAGACGCCTTGGGCCCGATTCGTAAGCGCTCGGTCCAATCGTCACTTACGCCAGTATACCCGTCTTTTTCCGCATTTGCAAGTGGTTGCGAAAAAGTGCGGTCTTTTCCAGGGTTTCGCAGTAGGGGCCTGAGCGGAAAGTGGTAGACTACCACTTTTCTGTGCGCACAGTTCCAGGGGCGCCGCGACCAGTGTGCCTCAATACAAAAAGCAGTGGTGGCCACAGTTTCCTTGCCGTGACCACCACCTGGTGAAAAGGAGTCGCGCACGCTTACCTACGCGGTCTGCTTGCGTGTATCTTCGGCGTTGTCGATAGTTTCGATGGGATTACCGTCGCGGCCAATAATTCTCTGAACAATGACGATGCACTCAATATCCGGCCGGTCACGATATTCGCAATTTTCGCACGGCGGTTCTTGCGGCCAAGTGACAACGCATAGCCGTTGGGTCCTTGGTCTGCCCAACGCCCGTTCCAACCGGTTCAATATACTACGAATTTGAGATCCGCTCATCGCGTACTTTCCCCTCTACAGCCTCAAGGCGTTCCAGAACGTCTAACGGCAATGCCGGGCCAAGGATACGCTCTAATACGAGTTTTGCCGCGGGCACGTCGCCTGTTTTGGCACGCTCCACCAGCTTGTTGACAATGGCTACCATATCATCGGGGCAAACAGCCTTGAGTATGGCGTCACGCAACTCCGCGGCACTGTACCGCTTCCGCGGTCGCCCCGGTCCGGGCTTGCACCCTGGAAGGAAACGGCCATGTTCGTCCCGGTCCGCCATACGGTTTCACCGTTAGAAATTAACCGTTGAAACGGCGGGCAGTAGCTTCTTAAGCAACTCCCTTACTTCGCTTGCAACGGCCGGTAATTGCCAGTGCAGTATGCTAACGAACTCCTGATTAGTCGCGTGAATATCTTCCACTTCTTGTTGTGCCGCTGCTATTTCGGGTTTCAGCCATACTACGTCAGCCAGTTTGACGTACACCGGGTCCCATTCTCGATCGGGGACGGGAACGTTCAGCGATTCGGCCAAGTCCTTAATATGCTGTTTGACTGTGCCCTTCAGTTGCTCGCGTCGTCGGTCCCGCTCCGCCATTCCGCTTCGCCAACATTCTTCCAGCAGCTCCCGGCCGTCACGAATCAATGCCTCAACAGCCGTGGCAAATTCGACCGCGTCACGTTCCAGTTTGTTGGCATGCGTAGCCGTTGGTTTATTGATTAATATTTGTTGTGCTTCGCGGAGTTCGGCTTCGCGTAGCTGTAATTCAGTAAGGCGTTGGTTCCAGGCTTCGACGCGAGTTTTCAGCTTGGCGTCAAGCCATTCCGGGCACGGAATCAAATTCAGTCGTTGCAACATCACCGCACTCTCCATTGCCGGACAATTGCGGAAATGACGTTAGCCGAAAGGACCGGCCGCCCCGCCCACTTCGAGACAGGACCTTCCTTATCCGTCCGCACTTCGCGCAGGGTTGCCAGCTCCTCTTCAGTGACCACCCGGTAGTCCGATTCGGCCATTTCCTTCACATCCCAATCGGTCAATTCCTTGCCGCAATGCTTGCACACATACACGAGTCGCATGACTCAACCTCCGTTTTTCTTGGGTTCCTGTCCAAGTGTACACGGTATACGCCCGTATATCAATACCTTCACAGTTAGCCAAAGCGTTGAACACCGGGTTTTGGTGAAGTTTCTTCCATCCCCGCGGAAAAAGCAGTGCAACCATGAGTGCAACCAAGCCGAGGGTGCTTTACAATGTATTTTTCTAACATCACTTGCGTAATCGGGCAGTGGACAAAGAATCCACTGCCCATCGCCTGTGAGGGACGCCCTCACAGCCTGCCAACCTGATGTTCTGGTGTTGATCCCGTTCGTCTTTGGACGTGCTCCCCTTGGGCCAATTTATACCGATAACGAGTTGCCCGCCGACTGACGCGATCGCCCGGCTCCACGACCTCCAGTACGCCACTCTGCGTGAGCAACCGCAGCCATCGCGCAGCCGTGACGTGGTCAACACCAACGCACTCTGCCGCTGTCCGGCAGCTCAGGAAAAAAGGGGCGTTCCCGCTCAGTGTTTGCAGATGCGCGCATAAGCCGACAAGCAGCTTCAGCCGCTCATCGTCAAAGATGTCCGCCTCCGGAGGGTGCGGACCCGTGCTGGCCTTGGCCAGCGCTGCCGCGATCGGGTCATCTCCGTGAGCGAATCGCACTCGCCGCCACGCATCCAGGAAGTCGGCCAAACTCTCCTCAAAGGGCTTGGTACGAATCACGGGCAACGCCTGGCGGTGCCACTCCCGAAGGATCGGCAACAATTCCTTTCCCTCGGCATCGGCCAGGCGCGGCATTACCTTGAGCCGCCTCACCAACTCAAAGATCGCCCGATGCCGCTGGCCCGGGCCGTCCGGCAGCGTTTCTTCAATCGCGCGTCGGATGTCACCATCGAAAGCGGTTGAATTGCAAAGCGAAGCACCGCAGACCCAATCTCCTCCGTATCTCTCTGTAACATCCGTATCTCTCTGTAAATTAAGATCCTCTCTGTATCTCTCTGTAACATTAGGATCTCTCTGTAAGTTAGTTATCTCTCTGTTCTCTCTGTTGCATCGATCAAAAAGGTATTGCAGCCAACTTCTGGGCAACGGCGGCGGCGCGTCGGAATTCGGCGCGGTCGTCCAGGTGTAAATCGCCCCCGAAGGATGCCGAGAGGGTGGGGCGACAACGTAGCCGCCCTCCGCTTTTACGTCGATGCCTCTAGCGAGTTTGCAACTTCGGATGTTAGCATCGACCGTGAAGTAGGCGTGCCACCCTCTTCCCGTCCGCACCCGCGGTCCTTTCGGCAAGGGGCCGAGGCGCTGAGCCAGTTTCTGGAGTGTTCCCACGGCGTCCCTGCCGTCCACGTCGATGACAACAAGCCGGGAGGCAAGCCCAGTGCGGATCCCGACGTTGGCAAGCGGCAGTCGGTTCCACCACTCGCTGATTTTTTCCTCTTCCGTCGTGGCATCGTAGAAGCCATGTTTGACGAGCGGGGTTTTCCCATGGGGCGTCAAGGCCAACACGTGCCAGCCGCGCCGGGCATATTGCAGAGCAGCCTCGCGCAGGGTATACTCCATCATCGAACCTCCTTTTGCGACGGTGGCGGCTCCACGGTGCACCGTCGCATTTTTTCGGGGTTTTCACATCCCGTCGCGGGCAAGTTCCTGGACTGCCCGCTCTGAGTCGCGGATCCGCTTCGCGAATGAGCGGGGCGATGTGCCGTCTTTAGGCTGCTCTTCCAGGCGGCGAAAGGATCGTTCCAAGGCCTCCACGCTGGTGACTCGGGTCCCGCCGCACTGGAGGCTTTCTAGGCGGACGCCTCGGATGCCGTGCAACGTCCATCGGTACAGCGTGCTGACGTGCACTTTCTTGCCCGCGCGTCGGCGGGGCAACATAGCAACCGCTTCACGCAACGTGATGAGTCGTTCCCGGGTCAGATCGATCGCCATCGAAAAACCTCCTTTTAACCAAGTCGTTCCACTTGCGATTGTAGGCGACCGCGTGCGTTTGTCAGTGACTATTTAGTGACTATTTAGTGGCGCGTTAGTGACTGTTGGTGACTGTTTGGTGACTGTTTGGGGGCGCTTTAGGGGCGCGATGAGTGCCGCGGCAAGCGGGGAACGCTACTGCCAGCAGGGCCCAGAATGGCGATCGCGGAAGGGCATGGTCAGTATTGCGATAAATTTAGTGACACACTCGGGACAAACGTGGGGAGGGGAGCGTTTTCATCACGAGGGCGATGTGCTGTCGGGCAACGATCAGACGGTTCGGCGGTGACAGCTAGGGGGCCGCTGCCTGGCGGGGGGGAGCGTCGGGCCGGTAATAACCAACCCCCTCCTTGTGACATACTAGGCCTTTAGTGACGAGTTCCTTGATCCCACCGTTGCGGTACAGACGGGCTGGATCGATTTTTAACTTCTCAGCCAGTTTCTCCTTTTTCAATGCCTGACCATCCAGGGCACGCAAGATATCTTGCTGAAGGGGCGTGAGTGGGGTATCAATCTTTTGGGATCCGGGAGTGTCGCTCGCCCACTTAGTTATTGCCTCCTGATAGGCGAGGCGTTTCTTGACCCTGAGGTATGCCTCGGCGAGAAGGTTGCCGTTGGGAATCATCGCCAGCGCCATTGAAACCCACGTGCGGGATAAGGCTGGAGCACCAGGTCCAAGGTCTTCAGCATATTCCCTTATTCGTGGATGGAGGGTTTCTATCCACGCTGTCAGGCGTGCACATTCTTCCGGGCTTAGCATCCGCCAGGGTTCGAGCTCCTCAATGATCTGTCTTACGAAGGGGGGTAAGGCGTTGTCGCTCATAACTCACCCGATTCGCGCTGCGACTTCGCGGGCCAGCAGAAGGTTTTTTTCCGCATAGACTTCAGAAATCAGCATGTTCCGATGGCCCAAAACTGCCTGGACGGCTTCTAGGCCAAACAGCTTACGGATCTCCGTGGCGGCGGTATGGCGGAGTTGGTTGGGAGTCCAATAGGGAATTTGCGGGGCGTCTTTAGGGTCGCCGCCGTTGGCAAGGTGCTGGCGGAGCCGATCCCGATTAGCCTTGGCCACCGCCCGCCGGACGGCGTAGTAGTAGGCATGCGTCGTGTAGCACTCCCCGGGCTGTTTTTTCGGTCGCCGTTTGCGGTTCGAACCGGGTCGATTACCGCAACTCAGCGCGGTCTTCCTCTGCTCATGGCGAATGCGGAGCCGCTTCTTTTCACTCTCCGCGGGAACGAAACAGAACGAATCTTTCGGTCTCAGCAGGTACGGGCGGAGAATTTCCTGAGCCTTGGGACCAATGAAGATGACGCGCTGATGGTCTCGGTATTCAGTTTTGTGGTGTTGGGGGGTATACGTCCACACCGGGCCGGACGTATCGATGTCACAGGGCCGCATGGCGCAGACCTCAGCGGGGCGCGCACCAATCAGGCGGTGGATGCGGACCATATCGGCCACCACTGGGGGGAGATAGGGGAGCGTAGCCTCCACCACGTCGTCCGGGACGGGGCGGATTGGGGGACGCTCTGGGGCCGGGGATCGCCCCTTACGGAGACCTGGAACAGCCTGGAGGGCCCGGTACACTGTTTCTGGCAAAAGTTGCTGAGCGACGGCCCACTTAAAGATCCGTTTAATCTGATCCACAATGTGGTTGCAGTACCGCCGACAGCGGCCCGATGCGGCCAGTTTCTGCTGAATGGCCTGAAGAGCAAGGGGGCCGAAGTCTTTCGCGAGGGTGTGGGCGTAGGCTTCTCTCAGCGTACGAATCGCGACTTTGACCCGGTCCAAGGATCCCGTCGGCTTTCCGCCCGCGGTGTAGTAGGCCTTAGCAAACCGCCAATAACGCAGGCACAACTCCGCTACGGTTATATCGCCGCCAGACGTCGGTAATACCCGGCCAGCCGCCAACCACTCTGCGATGATCCGATCGTACTCCCTGCGACTTTCGGCAGTCCCGTACTTGCCCAGGTAGAAGTCTTTCCCGTCGATCCTGACGACTGCCTGGCCACTCGGCTTGTGGCGGCGATAGGCTGGAACACGGCCAGGTTCTGCCATGCGTGCGCCCCTCAATGACCAAAAGTGGTAGACTACCACTTTTTTGAGGACCGAACGCCGCACGGCCGACCGCCGGCCGGTATCCGTAACCCAAGGATTCAGCGTCACTTACATCCAGTGGACAGGGGCGGGATCGAACCGCCGACACCTGGATTTTCAGTCCAGTGCTCTACCAACTGAGCTACCTGTCCGTTTCACACGCGGTCAAACAGACACCTTTGACCGTGCCCAATATTTCTATCGGTTCTCGTTGGTTCTCGCTGCCAGCTATCAACCCTAGGCCAAAGGTATCACCCTGCCCAGCCAACGGCCACCACGCGCCCCGCTCCTCGTACTTAGACTTCATAAATATCCTAACGGCCCGGTTTGCTGCCTGTCAATGGGGAGCAGCACCCTGTATGCTCGGCAGCTCACAGCTCCGCCTTCGCGGCATCAGGGACCCGCAGACATGGTGGTTTGTTGTCTTGCCAGACGTGAAACGGCGAAGCCGGGGCATCCAACGACCGACAAACCAGTACGGTCATTCGTTGAAAGCTCTACTCCCTCCCGTCATCGACTCAGCCAGAGCCCAATACAACGGTCCGATGGGGCCTTGATCGCCGCCGAACTCGGTACGCGCTGTAGGGCTGATGAATGTCCACCGAATTCTGCCCAGCGGTTGACGCCCTGTCGAGACTGGATGATAATCCGCTGATAGCGCGACATGGTGCTTGCAATCTGGCAGGTTGCGGTGATCCGAGAAGTTTAGCCGGCGACTCAAGTGAAAGGAGATGGATTCTGACATGCCTCGTACAAAGGTGCTCATTCCGCGAAGTGCCCAGAAAGTTGAAGACACCTGGGACCTGTCGAGCCTTTTCCCCAACGATGCGAGTTGGGAGGCGGCTTTTGCGGAATGGGAAAATCGCATCCAGGAATATGATCGCTTTCGGGGAAAACTTGCGGAAGGGCCGGAGGTCATTGCTCATTGTCTTCGCTTTGATCTGGACATGGATCGACAGGGAGAACGCCTGGGGACGTATGCGTTCCTGAAGACTGCAGAAGACCTGTCGAACTCTGAGTACCAGCGAATGCGGGGGCGATTTCTCAATGTGGCCAGCCGTGTTGCACAGGCGGCCAGTTTTATTCGGCCGGAGCTACTGGCCATCCCGCCCGAAACGATGGAGCAATATCTTCAGCATGATGCGCTCCGGCCGTATGATGTTTACCTGCGACGCATCCTTCGCTGGCGTCCCCATATCCTGAGCCTCGCGGAGGAACGTTTGCTGGCAATGCAGACGGAGATGGCCGAAACGCCGTCGCATGTCTTTCATCAACTCAACAATGCTGATCTTCGCTTTGGTATATTGGAAAATGAAAAAGGCCAGAAAATTGAATTGACACATGCCACGTTTATTACGTTTCTCCAGTCGCCGAGCCGGAAAGTGCGGTCTCAGGCCTTCCAAATGTTTTATGAGAAGTATCTAGAGCATCAGAACACGCTCGCGGCCACTCTGTCGGGATCCATGCAAAAGGATGTGTACTATGCCCGCGTGAGAAACTTTCCTTCCTCCCGTGAGGCAGCACTCTTCGCCGAGAATATTCCCGTAACAGTTTATGATCAATTGATTGCTACGGTCAGAAAATATCTACCTGTTCTTCATCGCTATTATGAATTAAGGAGAAAAAAACTGCGGTTAAAGCGGCTTAGTGTTTACGACACCTATGTTCCGCTTGTTAAAGACGTTAAAGTGAAAAGGTCATGGGACGAGGCAGTGTCAGTGATTCTAGAGGCCCTAAAGCCTTTGGGAACGGAATATGTGGAGGTTTTGCGGCGTGGGTTTGAAAGCCGCTGGTGCGACAAATACGAGAATCGCGGCAAACAGAGCGGCGCTTTCAGCGCGGGCACATACGATGGCAATCCGTATATTCTCATGAACTATCAGGATGATGTTTTCGACCATGTTTTCACACTTGCTCACGAAGCAGGGCATTCGATGCATAGTTACTATTCAGCCCATCATCAGCCCTACCATCTTTATCAGTACACAATCTTTGTAGCGGAAGTGGCAAGCACTTTCAATGAACAATTATTAGGCAGGTATTTACTGGGAAAAGCCAGAGACGCGCGAGAGAAGGCGTATATTATTAACCACGAGATTGACGAGATCCGCGGCACTATTTTTAGACAGACGATGTTTGCCGAATTTGAGAAGATCACACATGAGACGCTGGAAAGCGGCGAGCCGCTGACCTTGGATGCGTTTCGAAAGATTTATCGACAATTGCTACAGGATTACTTTGGTGATGAAGTTGAGATACCGGAGTTGTTGGATTTGGAGTGTTTTCGAATTCCGCACTTCTATAATGCTTTCTACGTGTACAAGTATGCGACGGGGCTCTCCGCGGCGATCGCGCTGGCCGAGCGTGTCTTAAACGGGGGTGATCGCGAAGTGAAGGATTACCTGGGCTTTTTGGCGGGAGGTTGCTCGAAGGATCCGCTTGATCTGTTGAGAGATGCCGGAGTGGACATGGAGCGGCCAGAGCCAGTGGAGGCAGCCATGCAAAGGTTCGAATCACTTGTAGGCCAACTTGAAGAACTTTTATAGAATGATAGTCGGTTTCTTCAATGATGACTGTCCGAGTGAAATGAGTAACGCGTGCACGACCAATGTTTCTTGAGAAGCCGAACGATATTAGACCAGGTCAAGTGAATGCGGTCGAGTGGTGGCAGGATTTTCGAGGGCACATGCCCATTTGTCAGCGCTGGGCATACTTCGATCACGCGGCGGTGTCACCGTTGCCGGACGTGAGCCGGGATGCGATCATTCGCTGGGCCCGCGAAGCCGCAGAAATGGGCGACGTGGTATGGAAGCAATGGGCTGGAGTTCTGGAGCAGCTCCGGACAATCGCTGCACAGCTTCTAGGGGCTTCTCCACGAGAGATTGCTCTTGTGAGGAACACAAGTCATGGAGTCTCGATAGTGGCGGAGGGATTTCCCTGGCGTCCGGGCGATAACGTGGTGGTGCCAGCCGATGAGTTCCCGGCAAATCAGTACCCCTGGTTGGCGCTGTGTCAAAGAGGCGTGGAGGTGCGCCGTGTTCCGGCCCGAGAAGGACGCGTGCGGCTAGAAGATCTGGCAGCCGCGTGCGATAGCCGAACCCGTATTCTTTCCGTCAGTTGGGTGAGCTACCATTTGGGGTGGCGGCATAACCCTGGTGATTTGGCTGAGATTGCTCACCGGGTTGGGGCCTATTTTTTTCTCGATGCAATTCAGGGCCTTGGGGTTTTCTCTTTGGATGTTCGCGAGGCCGGAATAGATTTTCTTGCGGCGGACGGCCACAAGTGGCTCTTGGGGCCCGAAGGGGCGGGCATCCTATTCGTGCGGGAGCCCCTTTGGGAAGTTCTGCGGCCGACCAGCCTCGGCTGGAACAGTGTTGAACACGCATTTGATTTTGATCGAATAGAATTTCGTCTGAAACCGAGTGCCGCACGGTATGAAGGCGGCTCCACCAACATGGTGGGCTTTATTGGCCTGTACTCTTCTCTTCGATTGCTCCACAACTACGGCACAGAGCGGTTGCAAAACCGAGTGCTGGATCTGACTGACTATTTGGTCGAGCGACTTACAAAATTGGGACTCACTGTCGTCAGTGATCGAAGCACGAGGGAACATTCGAGTGGCATTGTTGCCGTCGAATGGCCCAGTAAATCGCTCGGCAATGTGCAAGGGAAGTTGTTGGAACGGGGCATCGTTACCAGCGTCAGATCGGGACGTTTGCGGATGAGTCCCCATGCCTACAATGACTTTTCTGATGTGGATGCCCTGGTGGACGCACTTTCCGAGATTCTCCGCAGTCAGTAAAAGCGCATTTAATCACCGCCGGCTTAAGTAAACAGAGTAATTTGGCGTAAAAAACACAGTTTGGTTGTAAGCTTTTATCTGTGGCAGAGAAACATGAGTGATTTACAGAAAAACAACGAAATTACCACGAAAGTTGAACAGTTGGCCAAAGAACTCCAAGATGCTATTGAGCAAAAAGACGCCGACCTGGTTACCAGAATCTTGCAAAAGATTCCACCGGGTGAGCTTCCCCATGTGTTATGGCATTTAGGCCTGGAGGGTCAGACCCGGTTGATGGAATTGATCGATTCTGACGAGGCGGCCGAGATGCTCCTCGAACTCCCCGAGAGCCAGGCTGCGGCTGTGCTGGAAGGGATGGACAGTTTTCGGGCGGCCGCGATCCTGGACGAGATGCCGAGCAACGAACAGGCGGACTTGCTCGCGGCTGTCGCTCCTGAACGGTCGGAAGAATTTCTCAAACAAATGAGGCCGGCCGAGGCGGAGGACGCCCGCCGTCTGCTTCAATACCGTCCGGACACCGCCGGCGGTCTGATGATCACGGAATACCTGGCCTACAACGAATCTCTCACTGTCGACGACGTTATTCGCGATCTTCGACTGAATGCCGAAAAATACAAGAATTATGATGTTCTTTACATTTACACTATAAATGGCGACGGAGTATTAAAAGGGGTTTTAAGGGTACGTGATCTTCTGCTAAGTGTACCGGATCGGAGTCTCGCCGACCTAGAAATCTGTAATCCGATTTCTGTCCACGCCGAGACATCGCTGGATGACCTGGATCACCTCTTTAGGAAATACAGATTCTTCGGCCTTCCTGTGGTGGACTCAGCCGGCAGGTTAATTGGAATGGTGCGGCGGCAGGATGTAGAGGAAGCCATGGCCGAGCGGGCCAGCCGCAGTTTTCTGAAATTACTCGGCATTTCTGGTGGCGAAGAGATCCGCTCCATGGCTCTCAAAGAGCGCATCAAAGGACGAACGGTTTGGTTGTCCATCATTCTTTTCCTGGACCTGATCGCGGCCAGCGTGATCCCCTTTTTTGAAAGCACAATTGCGCAGGTGCTGGCGCTGGTGTTTTTCTTGCCGATCATCTCAGATATGGGGGGTAACACGGGGAGTCAGTCCCTGGGGGTTACGCTTCGAGAACTCGCTGCCGGTTTGATCACCCCTCGAGACGCGTGGCGGGTCGTTAAGGCCGAGCTTCCGCTTAGCCTTGTAAACGGCTTAGTCGTTGGATTTCTGTTGGCAGCGGTTGGCTGGATCTGGCAAGGAAACATTTGTTTGGGCGTGCTGGTGGGAAGTGCACTGGCACTCAATACAGTGGTGGGTGCTCTGTTGGGTGCGGCCATGCCGCTGGGACTTGCGCGAATTGGGATTGATCCCGCCCTGGCGACCGGGCCAATCCTGACAACAATTACTGATCTAACCGGTTTTTTGCTCATTTTAGGAGGTGCCCAACTCGTTCTTCCCTGGCTTGTGACGTGACTAAAAAAAAGACCGCCCTGAAGGAGCGGTCGCCATAATCCGCAATTCGTTGCCCACTTGCGATTCAACTCAGCATGGCGCGGCGCATTGCGGCACAAGCGCCAAGCCGGCTGATGGTAGATCACGCCTGATACAAGCACGGATTAACCGAGCCGCGATATCATTGGCCAGTTGCGTGTTCTCTTAGGAGTGATCACTCGCAACTATTGCGTTGGTCATGGACCGATTGGGGTCGGATTGCGCTGCAGGAAATCTCTGGGACCACGAACCGTATAGTAGGGATACGTGATGGCAGCCGTTGGGGGACCTGGCTGAATATAAGCGCCGCTACCGTGACCGTGCCCACCCCAGCCCCAGCCGATTCGCGGATCGCGCGGCGCAACATGCCAGGGATGGCCGGCACACTGAGCACAGCCGCAAATCGGGCAACACACGTTGTCGCGACCGCAGGCCGGGTTTCCCAGCCCGGATAAGCCGGTTCCGCGCACGTATCTCAATCGTTCCCCGGCGAGACTCGCCACCGTCGCCGTGCACGCTACGAGCACGGCCATTACAGCTATCACTTTCCGCAACTTCATCATTCTCATCCTTTCTTGTCTCATCCATCGGGGAATAGGGCCTTCCCCAAAAGGTCCAGTGTTCCGCTGACGTCCGCAAACTCGCTTCGAATTATACAGATTATCGCAGCCTTGGCATACCAGCCTGGCAGTCCGTCAAAAATATCATCGGAAGTGTTGCTAGCAAAATCAAAAGAATCATCGGTCGGCGAACGGGTGGCCGATGGCTGGGGGGCCTGTTGCCAGACCGAGCGACCGTGTTTACTCCCGATTTTGTGTGACGGGCAATAAACTCAAAGACAATTTGGGCAGTTTCTTGAAAGTTGCCCGGTGGTATTGTTTTCGGCTTATATTTGACAAGAGGAACCGCCCTCCCACCTTGATAACCGCACTTTTGATGGCGGAAGGGCAAGGCATCGCGCCAGTGGACGGGTAAGAAATGAAACTCCGCACGCCCAATGCAGGATTCACGCTCGTCGAAGTGTTGGTGGCTGTAGCGCTTTTGGCGACAGTCACCGCTGCTGTTGCGCTCGCTTTAGGGGTAGTCATGCAAAATAGCGAGGAACTGGTCGTTCGTGAGGTTGCCGAAGGGTTGGCCCATGACCTCATGGACGAAATTCTCAACTGTCGTTATTGCGAGCCAGGGTTATCGCCGTATGCCGCGTTGGGGCCGAGTCCCTCGGAAAAGGCCACCGGCAATCGGTCGTTGTTTGACGACATTGACGACTACGCGGGTCTTGTCGACGAGCCACCTCACGATAAGTGGGGAAGGCTATTGGGCAAGGAAGGCGACAATGGTCAGCGACCATCCCCGGCGATGGCATCCAGTTTGGAAAACTTTCGGCGCGAAGTCAAGGTTCAATACGTCTCCAGCACGAATTTCGCTCAGCCGCTTTCTGGAAGTTCGGTGAGCGACTATCGGCGGATCGAAGTGACCGTGTACTGGAAAACTCGCTCGGGCCAGCTTCGCCCCATGGCCACCGTCGTTCGCGTCGTTGGTCACGCGCCGACCGAGACGTGGTGAACTAAGTTATTCTCGTATTTTGCATCCTTTTGTATGTCCTTCCATGATTATGATTAAACGTTTGTTTTTCGTAATATGTTTCGAGAGTATTCTGACTGAACACCGCCGCAACGCCCTCACCCTGGTCGAAATGCTCCTCGCTATGGCGATCACCGGCGTACTCATTGCGGGGGTGGTAACGCTGGCCAAGGTGGCGGAGGACACATTTCAGACCGCAAACACAGCGATTGAGGACGTCCAGGTTTGGAAAACCGTTACGCGGAGGATCGATCGCGCGATTCGTCGTTGTTATGCAAATGAACAATTTCCTGGCGCGATTGTAGTTTCCCGCACTGCGGAGGGTTTTACCTTTCCAGAAACGCTCGTAGTTTGGACGCCAATTGACGGGAAGCCCATCGATCCGGCCGGCCGACCGCGACTGAAGGAGTTGGTATTCTTTATGCCAGCAGGGCAGGCTGCCAATGAATTGCGGGAATACACACTACCAGATTCCCAGGCAGTGGCGCCAGCCCTGGAAGACGTTACAGGATGGCGTTCCCTCGTGGCACAGATTCGCACCAATTCCGCGCTGCCGAGTATTCTTCTAACCAACAGGTTACGATACTTCAGCTTTGGATCTGAAAAATTGGGAGCTATTCGATTTTACCTAGAAATGGCTCCTTCTATGGAGGAGTGGAAAAGCAGCTCACTCAGTTGGGAAGGTCTTTCCTGGCCGCAGGGTCTATTTGCACCCGATAGAGGACAACGGAGGGTGAGGATCCGCGTGGAGATTCAACTCGCACCGTCGCCGAGTACTACTGAGTTTGAGGCACCATATTGTCGGACTTTTATAGGATCGCTTGCCTTCTACTACTCTCTGCGCAAAGACGCTAGAGTTATCCAGTGAGAAGTCGAAATGATGATGGTTAATCACTATTCGAACTGCGACCATTCACAAAGAAGAGGATTTATTCTTCTTGTTGTCCTGTTGACCGTTATCAGCGCTCTGGCCCTGGGATACAGTGCCCTTTGTGTGATGAGTATCCATTATCGAATTGTCCGCAACGGGCAGCTTAGGGAGAAGGCGGAAGCAGCGGCTGAGTCTGGACTGTCAATCGCTTTCGCCAAGATGTTTTCCCCAGGTTGGCCCGGTGTGGGTACGGTGCTGGCAGGATCGTGTGCTCCGAACGAGGCCTTCGAGGTCGTGTATGTGGCCGGTGATGCGACTCTCGAAGCTGGAGATCCCGATTTCGATCGCTACCCGCTCCGGGTGACCCTCAAAGCCAAAGGCAGTGCCTGGCTTCCGGGGGAAAGTGAGTATCCTTCTGTGTGCGAGAAGACGTGGATTGTCGAACTAGAGCCGCGGGCACTTTCTCCCGAGCCGTCGGATTGGGACACCATCCAGAAATATACGATTTATCAAACCGGCTCCGATACCAATCGATTTAACATACCTTGCCAGGTCGAAGGTCCGGTGCGTTTTCAGTCTGCAGTGCGCGTTGCTCCAGACTATCCGACCAGCAATCCCAGGTACCAGTATCTGTCAGATCTGTACGCAATGAAGCAGGCCGGCTATCCCGACTATCGGCCATTTACAGGAACAGTTCGCTGGCCAGCCTACTTGCAGACGTTGGACGATCTTAACGCTCTATTGTGGCTCAATGTGTCAGTGATCCCGGTTCTCCCCCAGTATCCCTCAGGAGACCTTCAATCTCCCACCACATTAAGTCAGTATCGTGTGTACCCTGGAGGGCCTCTCTACGCAGTACCTCAGTTACCGGCCGCTCTGGCAGACGTAAGCATGGCTCCCGATCCAGTGACGAACCCGTGCGGTTTGTATTTCCGCTCGGGAAGTCTCACTATTCAGGACAATGTTCAATGGACTGGAAGCGTCATAGTAACCGGTGATGTCATCATATCGGGCAGTAATGTGTCGCTTCGGGCTGTCCAGATGCGATCTATTTCAGCCGACAAAAACGCAGTAGAGTTACCGGTCCTCGTGTGTAAAAACCTGCGAGTCGAACCAGGGACGGGACGGCAAATTGAGGGACTGGTCGGGGCGTTCGGCGAAATTCAGATCAAAAAAGCGCCCGATACAACGGATATTAAGTTTTCGGGAAAAGTATTTGCAACCAGATTTCGGATCGACCCGCGAACCCCCTGGGATACTGTGGACTGGGATAAAAAATTGTCCGATTTTCAAAAGCAAAAGCCATTTGCGACGGGCGATAACAAATATTTTCCTCTCTGGTTACGTCAATTTGGTTTAGATCCGGCACCAAAGGTGCGGTTTTCGGACCGAACGGTGGCAATCGCGTACCATTGGAAGGATGCCGCAAACACGGTCTATGCTCCAGCTCCCCAGGATTATACAGCGATTGAAAGCAGCCCAGGCTTGCGATGGAAAATCGTGCGCGTTTTGGAAAACTGACAGGAGAGCTTAGACAGGAGAGATTGGCCAGTATTGGACAGGAGGAAAAAAGCACATATGTCAACTTTAACAAAAATAGCGATGATCCTTCTGGTTAGCGCTGCAGTGGGTTTTATGCTAGGTTTTGTTCAGATCGCCTCAGTGGCGGATCCAGCACCCGCCCCGCCACCGTTTGCCAACAGTGTGGAACAACGAATGGAAATGATCGCCGAGTTGCGAAAAATCAGGGAGTTGCTGACGCGTCAAAATGAGTTGATCTCGCAACAAAATTCTTTGTTGAAGGAGCAGAACGATTTGTTGCGCAAGATGGCCGTTTTTCATAAAGTCCCGGGGGATGCCCAAAGCACGTCAACGCAGTCAACGCAGTAGTAAAGTAGACATGATAATCAGAAGCTAACTTAGTCATTGTGATGAATCGGCGGTATGGAGTAACACTTCTGGAACTCATGATCGTCATATTACTCATGGCGGTCATAGCGGGGCTCGTGCTACCAAGTTCGCAACCCACTGTGCACGAGCAGTTACGAGCTGCGGCGAATTTTGTAGCCAGTGAACTGGAATTAGCAAAGAGCTTGGCCGTTAGCTATAACAGCAACTATACTGTTGCCGTTGATAAGTCTACAAATAGACTCGCCTTGCGACATACTGGCACAAACACAGTGCTTCATTCGCTTCCACAAGAGTTGATAACGCCTGAGTCACCAGATGCGACTGTACGGATCATCGATCTGACAAAATTTCGCGACACGCTGGGCGATGTTGAGATAGTCGCGGCAGCAGAACTTGGGACTGTTATGCGGGCAGAAAGCAAAATCGAGTTCGGTCCCGAGGGAATGCCGACAAGCGGCTTGGGATTCATTATTTGGCTAAAAACGGGGAAAGAGGCATCCACGCGGTATGTGACCGTTATCGTCGATGGTAAAACGGGAGAAGTGACGCGGGGGCCATCAGACGCCATTCCTCCCCCGAGCGGACTTATTTCAGGTAAGTAAGCGAAACGACTAGGCGTCATGAATATCGTTGTCGTTAACCGAGCGAAAGGATAACCTGCAATGTTTCACACATTGTGGGATCGCGCGAGTCCGATTGGCCTCGACATCGGCACTTATACAGTAAAAGCTGTGCAACTGAACAGCGCACGTAGTGAGGTGCTGGAAGCTGCCGAAGTTGACGTTCCGCATTTGCCCAATGATCTTCAGGCAGCGGAAAGCATCCTGGCGCAGTGTATTCAGGATTTGCTTAAGCGCGGCCGTTTCCGGGGTCGGCAGGTCGTTATGGCACTGGGTTTCGACGAGATCACCGTTCAAAGCATTCGGGTATCGCCAGTGCCTGGCAAAAACATCGCCGATGTGGTCCTGGAGGAAGCCCGAAGTCGCGCCAATCAGGAACTTGATGACGTAGAAGTTCGCTTTCTCCCAGCGGGTATCGTTCAGCAGGGCGAGTTACAGCGGCAGGAGATGGTGCTGATCGTTGCCAAGCGCGGTGCCATCGACCGTAAACTGCGCATCGCAGAACAGGCAAAATTAGTGCCCGTGGCCATCGATGCGGAACCGTTGGCTCTGGCACGGGCAGCGGGGCGTCAGTACCGACGCCAAAGCGATCAAAGTCAGACAATGATGTTTGTTCACATCGGCAGTCGTGCGACCCTTGTGGTCACCGTGCGAAATGAACGCCTTCTCTTTGCCAAGTACTTCCCTCTGGGAGGGAGAGAGTTTGACCTCACCATCGCTCGACAATTCCATATCCCGGAAGATTCGGCGAAAGCCCTTCGGCGCAGTTACGGCGACCGACGAGCAGGAAACCGCGATCCGGAAGTTGTGACCACTGTGCGCGACACTTTGCGGCCGGTGTGGAATCGCTGGCTGGAGGAGCTATCGCGTTGCTTCCGCTACTGCAATGTGACGTTCCGCGGCGAACCCCCGGAGAGAATTGTGCTTTCGGGTGGGGAGGCGACTGCTGAACTGCAGGAACTGGTAAGCCGATTTTTCGAGATTCCTGTCGAAATTCTGGACTGCTTCCGTGCAATAAAGTGTGCCTCGCGAATTGCAGAGTCGGCCCTGTGGGACATCGCTTTAGGGCTCGCGCTTCATTCAGGAAGGCCACAACGCGAATCGCTGGACAAAGTGACCGTAGAGGAACCATTCCGTGTTTCCCATGAGGTCAGGTAGCCGCAATGTCCGTCGCCAGCAGGATTGAGCTCGATTTTCTTCCGGCAGCCTATCGGGCACTGCTGGAAAAACGCCGCCGGATCCTGGTCAGCCTGTGCGGGATCGGAGTCATTCTTCTTGCAGGGACGATTGGTGTTGTTCGGCAGGCCTGGCAACTGGCCGAGTTGTTGAGGCTCCGGGAAACGCTCCGTGTCGGGTTACCCGTGTTGGAAAAGGCCTGTCAAGAGGAACAGGAAGTGAAGGACCGACTCGTCAAGGCTTTGGCAAAAGCCAACGACGTATCCGTGATAAGAGGTGGGGTGCCTGTCAGTTGGCTCATCTATCGTATATTCCGTGCCGTGCCCGCTGACGATCGACTGGAACGAATTCAGATCCAGCTCGAACAGCCTCAACAGAAAAGTCTGTTACTCAACGCCACGCCGGTCGAGGAAAATAATCAAACCCCTGAGCAGTTTGAGCGTCAACTTCGAGAATCGTTGGATAGACTCGAGAATGCTGTGTATCGCGTCACAATCACCGGTCAAACTGCTGTTGTTCAAAACGTGCAAAGATTCATGGAAAACCTGCGAAGTATCGGGATTTTTGAGGCAATAGATCTTCAGACCATTGATGAAGTAAATGGTCAAAGTAATAAACGAATAATACAGTTTAGTTGTGAATGCCGACTTCCCTATCCTGTATACCGTCTTTCT